>Ga0123519_10001942_pt1 | contig 35218 bp, 26 predicted proteins | sample YelNatPaOPRAMG02_FD_87396 | JGI IMG/M metagenome (GOLD analysis project Ga0123519, IMG submission 87396) | Hot spring microbial communities from Yellowstone National Park - Yellowstone National Park OP-RAMG-02 (version 2) | ecosystem: Environmental > Aquatic > Thermal springs > Hot (42-90C) ... | reverse complement strand
TGATTATATTAAGTCGGTGTTCTCGATACACTTCGTTACTCGAACACCGATAAAAACGGTTTTCGAATAAAACTTGAGCGAAGCGAAAGTTTGTATCGAGAAAACCAGCGTCGGTGTTCTCGACACACTTCGTTACTCGAACATCGAACCAGATCAGTTTTCGAGTAGCTCTGAGTGAAGCGAAGGGCGTATCGAGAAAACCATTATCGGTCTTCTCGATACGATAAATTTCATTTGTCTACTCGAAGACCGAATACAGCCGGTTTTCGAGTAGCCCTGAGTGAAGCGAAGGGCGTATCGAGAAAACAACTATCGGTGTTCTCGATACACTTCGCTTCTCAAAGACTGAACACAAATCGGTATTCAAGTAATTTCAACAAAAGTGAGAGTTGTATTAAGAAATATAAGTTGAATCTTTTCAGGCATTAAGTTTTCAATCATTCATCACAAGATAAATCATTAAATGAAACTATACAGATTATTTAAATCACTTTATCAAAATCATCTTTTTGCTAATCGATTTTTCCCCTGATCGTAGTGTGTAGATGTAAATTCCAGAATTCAATTCACTGGCGTCAAAGTCTACATTATGAATTCCTGACGACTTAATTCCTGAAACAAGTGTTTTAACTTCTCTTCCAAGTACATCATAAATCTTTAGTGTGATAAAACTATTCCGAGGAAGTGAAAATCGAATGTTTGTTTTTGAATTAAATGGATTTGGATAATTCTGTTTCAAATCAAAATCAAGGAGTAGCTTTTCTTCTTTGAAAGAAGTTGTTAATAAATCAAATTGAATGAATTCATTCGCTTCAATATCTCCGTTTCCATTTCCAGCAGGACATTGAGATTGAAGGCTTCCACCATCTTGAGTTTGATATAGACCAACAGCTAAATAAACTTTTGATGGAGTGTATCCGAGTTCAGAATTTAGATTAATTGTTCCTTCTAAAATTTGACCTGCTGTATTTCTTACAATACCATTAAAATCAAACCATCCAGACCAATTATTTGTGCTTTCATTTCCAAGAAATGCAATCCATTGAGCAACTCTACCAGTTTTTGCCCATGGTGCATTGATTAGATTTCTTAATGAGTCTGAAACAAAAATGAAAACATCTTTACTCTGACTTTGAGCAGATTGAGTTGCAACATAAAATTCTGTTCCATTCCAATCAGCATATAAATCAACATTTTGATTTGTCGCAATTTTACGAGCTGTTGAATCGAGTTTTCCATCCATTAAGAATTGATGAGTTGATGTTCCGCCATCAAAATAAATATGATAATCCTGTCCATTGTTATTATCCCACTTATTATCGTTGAAATGAATTACAAACGCAACTCGATTAACTACTTGTTCGGGTTTGTTGAATGGACCAATTTTTAATGTTAATGTCCCGTTAGAGTCTGGACCATTCATTGGAGATTCAATCGATGGTCCACTTCCATTAAATAATGTTGTGCCTAGAGTCCAGTAAACTTGATGTGGAGTTTGCCATTGATTACCAGAGTTATTAACTCCCCAGTGAAGTTTTGCACCAATAGATGAGTTCAAAACTTTGATTGTGATTGTATCGTTTCTTGTAGGATTTTCTGGTATCCAGCTAACACGATTTTGTGTCCCACCTGATGAACTTCCAACCCAGACTTCTTTAATTTCTGATCTTGCAACATTATCAAAACTATCAACTGCTTCAACATAATAGTCGATTAATTTATTCGAGTAACCTGTGATTTCAACAAAGTATTCTTTTGCTTTGAAAAGCGGTTGAGGATTTGTGTGTGATGGCTGTGAAATTCCTATCATATCAATCTCAATCCAATCTGTAACTTCACTACCGCCAGCATAAGTTTCATTATCAATCGAATGTTTTGAATTTACTCCATCTAAATCGATTCGATATTTAAGTTTAACTGACTTTAATCCACTTCTATCAAAAACATATGTCCATACTTTGAAATTATTTGGCTGTTGAATTCCAAACTCAGTTCCACCTGGATTATATGGATCTCGTTGAGGTGAGAAAATGGTTGGTGGAGTATTGTCAATTACACTTATATTCTGAATTAATGTAAATGCTTGATTTGCTGCTCTTGTTGGATGAGAATCCCATATTCCATTTAGAGAACCATCCCAGTACCAATAATCACTCGATTGAGCAACAAGTAAATAATTCAACGCTTGCTGAACATTTGGATTGTTTGGATAATTGGCAAGAGCAGTTTCCACAAAATTTTTTGCAGCGGTTAAAACTGCCCAGCTATTTCTGTCTGGACTATAACCATTTGCATCAGGGTCACCGAGCCATTTTTTAAATTCTGGATCTCCATTGTCTGCACCACTCCAGCTTCCATCTTCAATGTGTATCACATCGTTGGTATCTGGTGGAAACATCTGTAAATAATCTTCTATTGTAGTGCAAACAAATCTATTTGGATTTGCTTGAAGCCAGTTAACAAAATTCTGAAAATTGTTGTTGTAATAAGATTCACTTCCACCGCCATAGTTATCGCCATCGTGATGAAGAACAACAAGAATTGGATGTTGAGGATCAGTATTGTAAGGTTCAAGTTGAGATAAAACAGCTTCATAATTCAAAGCACCAAATCCACCTCGACCGTCTTCATTACCAAGATATCTATCAGCAGGAACAGCAATTATTCTTTTCTTCTCTCCAGTTGATGGATTAACATATTCAACATAATGAGGTTGTCTACCCCAGCGTGCTGAATTTCTTGTCGGTGCCCAGAGACCAGTTAATTGAACCCAATCATTTGGATTTGGATTTCTCACATCAGCTTTGTTTGGTTCAATAAGATTTCCAGCAGTAGAATAAGGATAATTCTCGCAAGTCCTATCAAAATGAATGTTATCGACAAGAACCCATTTAAAACCTTCATCAACGAGTGCAGGAATTATTCTAATTGAAAAAGCATTTTCCGGTGGAAAGATTCCTTTTGAATAACTACCAGGAAAGTATTGACTAAATATTTGTTTATGTTTTTGAATTTGTCTTCGAATGTCGTTGTAATCGATTAAAGGCATTAATGGATGGAAGTAACCAAAGCCAACCATATCGAGTCTTGGATTACCGAGCGAAGTTGTTTGATTTTTAATGTAATTCCAGTGTGATTTCCAGTTTTGAAAATTTTGATTGCCAGCTTGTTCAAGATCATTAAGATTTTCAACTAATGAACCAGAGAAACTTACCTGAGCACCAAAGTGAGGAAAATTTGCATTGATACCTTTTTGAACAGCATTTTTTGGCCAGGAAGTGTAAGGACCAAATCGCTGATTATGAATATCGATTACCGAGAAAGGATATCGATTGTTTTGTTCTGTCTGAATTAGATTTTCATAAGGCCAATAAATTGGTTGATGCATATGCCAGAGAAATGCGATGTAAATTGGTGGATTCGTTTCAGGTTTCTTATGATTTTGATTTTGAGCGAAAAGAAGAATCTGAATTATTAAGACAATTGAACAAGTTCTCTTGAAAAATCTCATTAGAAAACCTCTGATACTTTTGATAAGATAATTAAATGAATGTGATGAGACAATTTAGAATTTCAGTTAAGAATTTTTGATTGAATTTGGACGTGGCTTTACACTTAATTATGATAAACATTAAAATATATTGAGGAATGTTTTCGATTTTCTAAATCCGCATTGCCGTAAACAACAATGCTGAACAAACAAAGCATCATAAATGATACTGGTTATATTAAGTCGGTCTTCTCGATACACTTCGTTACTCGAAGACCGAATACAGACGGTTTTCGAGTAGCCCTGAGTGAAACGAAGTGCGTATCGAGAAAACCAACATCGGTCTTCTCGATACACTTCGTTACTCGAAGACCGAATATAGCCGGTTTTCGAGTAGAACCGAACGAAGTGAGGTTCGTATCAAGAAAACCATTATCGGTCTTCTCGATACGACAAATTTCATTTGTCTACTCGAAGACCGAGATAAAACGGTTTTTGAGTAGAACCGAACGAAGTGAGGTTCGTATCAAGAAAACCATTATCAGTTTTTCCGATAAAATGAAATCGTAGACAGTTAATTTTAAAACGCAAAGAACGCAGAGATTTAGAGAGAACGCAAAGATAAAATCTCTGCGGTTCCTTTGCTAACTTTGCGTCTCTGCGTTTAAGTTACTGTTTTTGTAATTCAAAATCATAAATCGAAAATCTAAAAATCAAACAATTGAATGACCATCAATTAAAAAATCATAGAGAATGTTATGGCTTCGTAGAAACGGATTGATTCAACCGATAAATCGGTTTCGCAATGACGATTAAAAAACTTCTATTTCACTTTCACGCAAATAACTTTACCATCATCTGCTTGAAAAATTTTCTTAAATTAGTTCAAGATCACGTTCACTTATTGAAAAATTTACTCTCACAAAATCTCAATTTCATATGGAAATCATTCAATTAATTCTTCTGTTATTCGTTTTTCTCTTAATGTCCATTTTGATGTTTTTGAGAAAAATACCAGCACTTCTTGCTTTACCAATTATGGCTTTTCTGATTCCGCTAATTTCAGGTGTTCATATTTTGGATATCCTTCAATGTGTGATTGGTGAAGGTGCTGTAAAACTCAGCAAAGCATACACAATCGCAATCTTTGGAAGCATGCTGAGTGTGTTTCTTCAAAAAACCGGAATCGCAGAAAGTTTTATTAAAAAAGGTGCTGAACTTTCTGGTGATAAACCCTGGACTGTTGGTGTGTTAATGCTTACTATCATTGTTTTGCTCTTTACAACCTTAGGTGGACTTGGTGCAATAATTATGGTTGCAACAATTGTTTTACCAATTATGTCTTCTGTTGGAATTGGTCCATTAACTATTGCTGGAATCTTTTTACTTGGTTTGAGTATTGGTGGAACAATGAACGCAGGCAACTGGGCTCTTTACATTGAGATCTTAAAATTAACTCCCAACGAAGTTCGTGAATTTGCAGTGATTATGTTCGTGATTACTTTCTTGACTGCAATTGTTTATCTAACAATTCAACTTTATTTAGATGGACATCAATTGAACTTTAAGAAAATTTTTATTTCCACTTTTATAATCATTTCGCTTGTTGTAATCACATTCATAGTTTATAATTCTCTCAATGAAACTTCTCAAAAATTAATTTCGACTTTCTTCCAAAAGATCTATTTAATGATCAAATACTTAATCGCTTTTGTGATAATTGTACTTGTTGCCTTTAATGTCATCAAAATCTTCTTAAAGAAATTTCAAAACGAAGAAACCGAAGATCATATTCACTGGAGTTCATATTTCACTCCATTCATTCCGTTGATTCTAATTTTGTTCTTCAATTTCGAATTTATCACAGCATTTATCTGCGGATTGATTTATGGAGTTTTATCAGTCTATCGAAAAGGAATAATGAATACTTTCGTTAAGTCTGCATTCGAAGGTGGAAGTATGGTTATGCCAGCAGTTGTTTTGATGTTCGGGATTGGAATGCTTCTGAACTCAATAATTGGTCCTGGTGAAAGCTGGAACAAAACAAATCCTGATGGCTGGCCAGTTTTAAATTTGCTTAAGCCTTTTTTAATTCAAATTGTTCCTGAAAATTTCTTTAGCTATGTTTTAACTTTCACTTTACTTGCGCCTCTTGCATTGTACCGCGGACCTCTTAATGTTTGGGGAATGGGCTACGGACTTGCCGGGATTTTGCTTGCAAGTGGAATGAATCCAGGCGCAATTATGGGACTTTTACTCGGAGTAGGACAAATTCAAGGTGTAAGTGATCCAACTAATACACAGAATGTCTGGCTTGCAAATGAATTGAAAATTGATGTACAAAAAATTTTGTGGAACACTCTGCCTTATACCTGGACTGTTGCTCTTCTCGGATTAATTGCTGCCGGATTGAAATATATGATTTAACTTTACATTCAATTCATTAAAACGAGCAGTTTATTGATTTAAAAAATTCGGGGCTGTCTAAAAAGTAATTTTTTATTTAGATCATTATGAAAACCTTTGATTTCAAAAAAAATGTCAGTCTTCGATCCCTCGACAAGCTCGGGATAAACTTGCTCAGACTGACATTTTTTAACTTTTTAGACAACCCTGAACTTTTAGTTAACATCGAAATAAATCTCAAGCAGTGAAATTATTTCTTCTTCGTAGCTTTTTTCTTAACCGAAGACTTCTTCGCAGAAGTTTTTTGAGCCGTAACCTTTTTTGATTTAGAAATTAACTTTTTTCCCTCTACCTTCTTTTTCGATTTTGCTTTTACTTTGCCCTTTGCCGATTTCTTGGTGGTGGTTTTTTTCGCGGCTTTCTTGGTCTTAGCTTGAGCTTTAGTCTTCGACTTTTTCACAACTTTTCGTTTTGGCTTAACTACTTCTGGCTTTTTCTCTTCTTCAACTGCCTCAGTTGTTTTTTTGTGAAATTGTTCTGCGACTAAATTTAATGCACCACCAGCTTTGAACCATTCAATTTGATTCTCATTGTATGAATGATTTAACAATATTTCATCTGTCGTTCCGTCAGAATGTTTCACGATCATTTTAAGTGGTTTATTTGGTGCAAAATCTTTTAATCCAATGATGCTAATTCGATCATCTTCACGGATTTTATCGTAATCTTCTGGATTTGCAAATGTTAAAGCGAGAATTCCCTGTTTTTTCAAATTCGTCTCATGAATTCGAGCAAAGGATTTTGCAATTATTGCTTTACCGCCTAAATATCTTGGTTCCATTGCAGCATGTTCTCTTGAAGAACCTTCACCATAATTCTCATCACCAATCACAACCCAGCCAATTCCATTTCTCTTATACTCACGAGCAACTTCTGAAACATTTTTGTATTCACCAGTAAAAATATTTTTAGTCTTCCCAGCTTCGCCTGAGAAATAATTGATTGCACCTAAAAACATATTATCAGAAATTTTGTCTAAGTGACCACGATATCTTAACCATGGTCCAGCAGGTGAAATGTGATCGGTTGTACATTTACCTTTGACTTTCAACAGAACAGGCAAATCAATAAAATCATTTCCATCCCATTTTTCGAATGGAGTTAATGCTTGAAGTCTTTCACTATCTTCTTTGATAATAACTTGAATATTGGAACCATCTTCAGCTGGTGGAACATAACCTTTTTCATCAACAACAAAACCATTTTCTGGAAGTTCTTTACCTTCTGGTGGATCGAGTTTTACTTCTTCTCCAGCTTCATTGATTAAAGTATCGGTTAAAGGATTGAATGTGAGTTTTCCCGCAATTGCAAGTGCGGTTGTAATTTCGGGACTTGCAACAAAAGCAAGAGTTTCAGGATTTCCATCATTTCTTTTTGCAAAATTTCGATTGAATGAAGTCACTATTGTATTTCGCTCACCAATTTTGACATCCATTCGTTTCCACATTCCAATGCAAGGACCACAGGCATTTGCAAGAACGACTCCACCAAGATCAGTTAAGATTTTGAGCTGACCATCTCTTTCAATTGTTGCTCGAATTTGTTCTGAACCTGGAGTAATGGTGAATTGTGTTTTTGCTTTCAAACCTTTTTCCAGAGCCTTCTTGGCAACAGCCGCAGCTCGTTCAATATCTTCATAGCTTGAGTTTGTACAACTCCCAATTAAAGCAGCACTGATTTTTTCGGGATAATTGTTTTGCTGAACAGCTTCTTTCATTTTTGAAATTGGCCAAGCTAAATCTGGAGTGAATGGTCCATTCAAATGCGGCTCAAGTTCTGATAAATTAATCTCAATAATCTTATCGAAGAATTTTTCTGGTTCAAGTTCAACTTCTGGATCGGCTGCCAGATAATTTGATGCGCCATAAGCTAATTTCATCGCAAGTTCAGATACTGCATCTCTTCCAGTTGCATTTAGATAATCAATCATTCTATCATCAAATGGGAAGATTGAAGTTGTTGCACCGACCTCAGCACCCATATTGCAAATTGTTCCTTTACCAGTGCAACTGATTGATCGAGTTCCTTCGCCAAAGTATTCAATGATGTAACCAGTTCCACCTTTGACTGTTAAAATTCCAGCGAGTTTAAGAATCACATCTTTTGGAGAAGTCCATCCATTTAATTGACCTGTCAATTTGACACCAATCAATTTTGGAAATTTGAGTTCCCAGGGCATTCCAGACATAACATCAACAGCATCGGCACCACCAACACCAATGGCAACCATTCCGAGTCCACCAGCATTTGGAGTGTGGGAATCTGTTCCAATCATCATTCCACCCGGAAATGCATAATTTTCAAGAACAACTTGATGAATAATTCCAGCCCCTGGTTTCCAGAAACCAATTCCATACTTTGCTGAAACTGATGCAAGGAAATCATAAACTTCTTTATTTTCATCATAGGCTCTTGCAAGATCTTGCTCTGCACCAACCTGAGCCTGAATCAAGTGGTCACAATGAACAGTAGTTGGAACTGCAACTTTTGGTAATCCAACTGACATAAACTGGAGTAATGCCATTTGAGCTGTTGCGTCCTGCATTGCCACTCTATCAACTCTAAATTCAACAAAATCTTTTCCTCTTTCAAATGGACGAGTTGGTAATTCCCAGGTGTGAGCATAAAGAACTTTTTCGGCATAAGTCATTGGTCTGCCAAGAATTTTTTTGGCGTGATCGACTCTTTCTGCAAAATCATAATAAACTTTTTTTATTAAATCTAAATCGAAAAGCATAAGACCCTCATTATTTTTTGTTGTTTTAAAATTTACAATTTTGATTGTTCAAGTGTTTCAAGATACTTTTTCATTTTTGGAAAAATTCCAAAAACTCCACCAGTGTGAATGAACATCAATTTATTGAATTCATTTCCTTGATAAATAAAATGATCAACCATTCCAAAAAATGCTTTACCAGTATAAGCTGGATCGAGCAATAATCCATAATCCTGCGAGACAAATGTAAGAAGTTCTAATTTTTCTTTCGAAATGTTTTCGTAACCTTCTGTTGAGTAACCATCTAAAATTGTGAAATCTTTTGAAGTCACTTTTATTCCTAATTTATATTTTTTACTGCACTCGTTTGCAAGATCACAGACAATCTTTTCGAAATCACCAGAAGTTTTAAGAACATTTACACCAATTAGATTCGACTTCAAACCAAAAAGTTTTTTCCCAACGACAAGTCCAGCAAGAGTTCCACCAGAACCAACAGCCGTAACAATGTGAGATGGTTTGTTCTTGAACGATTTTAATTGTTTAGAAATTTCTCTCGCACATTCAATGTATCCCCAAATACCAAGTGGAGATGATCCTCCTTCTGGAATAAAGTAAGCTTTCAAACCTTTCTTTTTCAAAGAAGCAATTTCTTTATCAGCAATTTCCTGAATGTTGTCATATTCTTCTTGAGTTACAAATCTTAATTCAGCACCAAATAATTTATCCAGAGCTAAATTGCCATCATATTGTGCTGGTTCTTTCCCTCTCAGATAAAGAATTGATTTAAGTCCGAGTCTTGCAGCAACTGCCGCAGTAGCTCTTGCATGATTTGATTGAACTCCACCACAGGTAATTAAAACATCTGCTTTTTTCTGTAATGCATCGAAGATCAAATATTCAAGTTTGCGGATTTTGTTGCCTGTCCATTCAATTCCTGTGTAATCATCTCGCTTGATTAGGATTTCAAATCCTTCGAAAAAAATTGCCTGAATTGGAGTTGGAATATTAGCAAGTTCAACTTTGTTTGGAATGTTCATTCTTTATTCCCGTATTTTTCTTTCCAGTAATTGTTTGCGAGAATTAGATCTTCTTCAGTATCCACTGAAATTGGTTCATAGTCAACGAGTTCAACTTTAATTTTAAATCCATTTTCAATCATTCTTAGTTGCTCGAGTTTTTCAATCATTTCAAGTTTTGTTTGTGGTAGTTTTGTGATTTTAAGCAACGCATCACGACGGTAAACATAAATTCCAATGTGTCTTATGTATTTCTTCTCAAATTCCTCACTTTGATAATATGGAATAACTGAACGAGAAAAATAGATCGCAAAACCATTTTCATCTACAACAACTTTTGGTAAAGATGGATTTGAGATCAAAGATAAATCTTTGAAGTAAGTTCCAGCAGTTGCAACCTGAATTTCTTCAATTTGAAGAAGCGGCTTAATTGTCTTATCAATAACTTCTCTTGCAATAAATGGTTCATCTCCTTGAATGTTCACTACAATATCAAACTCTGGATATTTTTCTGAATAAAAAGCACATCGATCAGTTCCGCTCTGTAAATCTTCTGGTGTGATTTCAACTTCACCACCAAAATTTTTTACTGCATTGTAAATTCTAACATCATCTGTTAAGACAACAAGCTTATCGAGATAAATTGATTTTAATGCTGATTCGTAAGTATGCTGAATCATTGGTTTATTGCCAATGAAGCGAAGTGGCTTTCCAAACAATCTTGTTGATGCAAATCTTGCTGGAATTAATCCTAAAATTTTTGACATCAGATTACCTTTGGAACTTTGAAAAATTCTTCAGTTGCATCTGGAGCGTTCTTAAGAGCTTTATCTCTCTCAACAGATTCTTTAAGCTTATCATCTCGCATTACATTAATTAACGGCAATGGATGAGATAGTGGTTCAACATTTTCTGTATCGAGTTCATTGAGTTTATCTACATACTCAAGAATTTGATTCAAATCTCTCTGGAATTTTTCAATCTCATCTTCTTTGAGTTTTAAGTGTGCGAGTTCAGCAATGTGTAAGACTAATTCTTTTGTGATTTTCATAATTACGAATAATAATTTTTGACAATGATATTTCTGACTTTTTCCATTAATTCAAGTTCAGATTTTTTATCAATTGATCCATCGTGTTCAATTGGTGGATCAATAAACAGCTTAACGGTTCCTGGTCTAATTCTAAATTTTTTCTTTGGAAGAATTTCAAATGTTCCTTTAATTGTAAGCGGAACAATTTTTTTCCCACTCCTTGTAGCTAAAGTAAACGCTCCTCTTTTGAATGGTTGAATATTTCCGTCCTGACTTCTTGTTCCTTCTGCAAAAAGTAGAACGCTTGCACCTTTTTCCATTTTCTTTTTTGCAATTTCAAGACTTTCCATTGCTTTTGCTGGATTTTCTCTATCAATTAAGATGTAAGGTCCTATCCTCAATTGCCATCCAAAGAGTGGAATTTTTGTTAGCTCTTTTTTGAAAACGATTCGCATTTGTCCCGGAATTGAAGCCATCACAACAGGAATGTCAAAGCCACTGCAATGATTTGCAACATAAACATAATTTTCATCAGGACTTATATTCTCAAGACCAATCACTTCAACTTTGACGCCAGCAATCCAGAGTAAAAGTTTAGCCCAGACTTTTCCAAGAAAATGATAAACTTTTCCACTTCTATCAATTAAAGAAGCAATTAATGCAAGAGAAGCAAAAACAATTGTGATTATTACGATAGCGATTATTTTCAGATAAGTTTTTATAAAGTCCATTTCATCCTTACTTTTTTACAAAACTAATAAATAAACTCTCAACACTCTCCATTCTCAAATGCAAAGATTGTTGATGAGAATGATAAAATCAAGATGTGAATAGGGAGTTATTTTAAGTATTCCCAATTAAAGATGTGAGTGTGAATAAATAAAAATGATCTAATCAGTTAAGGCAAATGAATTGAAGCCACAATGTTCACTGTTTTAGATAATGTTTTGCGACTTAGTTAAAAATAATGACGATCAATTAAAACAGTCATCGCAAACGAACTGAAGCTATATGTCTATATTTCATTTCAACTTTTCATATGTCAGCGATTGCATCGATACTTCGTTGTTTACAATGATTTTCAGTCAAACTGTCACTACGAACGATTGCTTCGGTTCGTCGAACCTCGAAATGACTTCACAAACAATCGTCATTGCGAAACCGATTTATCGGTTGAAGCAATCCGTTCCTATGAAACCATAACATTCTCTATGATTTTTTCATTGATGGTCATTCAATTGTTTGATTTTTAGATTTTTGATTTATGATTTTGAATTACAACAACAGTAACTTAAACGCAGAGACGCAAAGTTCGCAGAGATAACGCAGAGTTTCTCTCTTTGCGTCTTCTTAAAATTCTCTGCGTTCTTTGCGTTTTAAAATTAACTGTCTACGATTTCATTTTATAGTAAAGACTGATAGTGGTTTTCTCGATACGAACCTCACTTCGTTCGGTTCTACTCGAAAACCGGCTATATTCGGTCTTCGAGTAGACAAATGAAATTTGTCGTATCGAGAAGACCGACAATTGTTTTCTCGATACGAACTTTCGCTTCGCTGGGTTCTACTCGAAAACCGTTTTATCTCGGTCTTCGAGTAACGAAGTGTATCGAGAAGACCGACTTAATATAACCAGCATCATTTATGATGCTTTGTTTGTTCAGCATTGTCGTTTACGGCAATGCGTATCGAGAAGACAGATGTGGTTTTCTCAACGCGATCTTCTTCTCTTACATAATTGCTCGAAAAACCAAATTTGACCGATACTCAAAAAGCAAAACCAACCAAAGAAACACAGACTAAATCTTAAATCCTTAAATAAAATTGTCATAAGAAAAACTCTTTTCTCTCAATCTCAATTCAAAACTCAACACTCAAAATTCAAAACTCTAACTCTGTGGAATAGCTAACTAAAATTTTTTAACTTTGAAATGAAATAAATAAGAGAATAGAGATGGATAATCTGCCGAAAGAAATTCTGGTCACACCAGATGATGAAAAAAAATTCCAAGAGAAAGTTGAATACATCGATAAGGAATTATCAGGTAAACTTAAAAAGACTCGAAACAAAATTTCTTTCATTGAAGATATAATAGCTCTCTACAACTATCTCAAAGACGATTCAGTAAAATGGTATAGAAAACTAATAGTTGTTTCTGCATTACTATATTTCATCTCGCCAATTGATACAATTCCAGATCTAACTCCACTCGTTGGCTATCTGGATGACTTAGGTGTGATAGCTGCTGCAATTAAATACATTGGATCAGAAATTCAACCTTACTATCGTTACAAACCTTCCCCTAAAAAAGAAGAAGAGGAAGAAGATTTACTCTTTTAATCTTTCCCTTAAGAAATTTTAAGGAGCACTCAATGATTAGACTTACATTTATTACTTTATCGATCTTTTTAATTTCACTCAATTCCTTTTCTCAAGAATTAGATAAAAATCTTTTTGAACTGAGTAAAAAAATTGTAAGAACTGCATTAGTCGATAGAAAAGGTTATCAATGGCTTGAAGAGCTTTGCAAAATTGGTCCGAGACTCCCCGGTTCTGAAAATTCGTTCAAAGCAATTCAATGGGCAAAACAAAAGATGATTGAATCTGGATTTGATTCCGTCTGGCTTCAACCTGTGATGGCTCCACACTGGGTTAGAGGTAATTTGGAAGAAGCTAAAATTGTAAAATCAAAAAGATTTAAATCGAGAAAACTTTTGATCACTGCTTTAGGTGGAAGTGTTGGAACTGATAAAAATGGAATTACAGGTGAAATAATTCCTGTATATAATTTTGATGATTTGAAATCGAAACCAGATAAAGTCAAAGGTAAAATTGTTTTTTACAATCGTCCACTTGATTATGGTGAAGTTGAGCCTTTTGCTGGATATGGCGGCGCTGTAAATCAAAGAACATCAGGTGCGATTGAAGCAGCTAAATATGGTGCAATTGGTGTAATTGTCCGTTCAATCACAACTAAACACGATAATGTCCCTCACACTGGAGTTATGAGTTATGTTGATACTCTGCCAAAAATTCCAGCTGTAGCAATTGGTTATCAGGATGCAAATTTTTTAACTGAGGCACTAAGTAAAGAACCTGATTTGCAAGTTAATATCAAATTATCCTGCAAAAAGTTACCTGATGTTTTGTCTTACAATGTTATTGGTGAAATTCGAGGAAGTGAATATCCCGATGAAATTATTGTTGTTGGTGGACATTTCGATTCATGGGATAAAGGATGCGGCGCTCACGATGACGGTGCCGGTTGTGTTCAATCAATGGAAGTTCTGGATTTATTCAAACGATTAAATATTCAGCCTAAAAGAACAATCAGATGTGTTTTATTTATCGATGAAGAACAAACTCAAACTGGTGCAAAAGAATATGCCAAGTTTGCTCAAGAATCAAATCAAAAACATTTAGCAGCAATTGAAGCCGATAGAGGTGCATTCACTCCACGAGGTTTTTATGCTGATACTGATTCATCGACATTGTATTATCTTCAATCTTTTCTGCCTTACTTAAATCTTGCAAAGATTGACTGGATACGAAAAGGTGGAAGCGGAGTTGATGTTTCGAAAATTAAAAACACAAAAGCTCTCTTCGGATATGTTCCAGATTCACAACGATATATGGATGTTCATCACTCCGATAATGATGTTTTTGAAGCAGTTCATCCAAGAGAATTTGAACTTTGTTCAGCTGCAATGGCAATAATGTGTCTTCTCTTAAGCGAAAAAGGTTTATAAATCCAATCGAAAGGTTATTTATGAAAAGAATTTTCTTTCTCCTCATTTTTCTAATGAATTCAATTTTTGCTCAGTCGAATTTCCAGAATTTTATAAGCAGTTTGTATTCCGCACCAAATGATTCAATCAAAATGAAAATGATTGATTCATTTATGGTAGTTGCCAGAGCTCAAGGTATTCCATACATCGAAGATACAATTGCAAATTTTATTTATCGTGGAAGTGGAAGTAATGTCTATCTCTCCGGTGATTTCAATGGATGGTCAAGTACTGCTGATAAACTTAATAGAGTTTATGGAACAAATTTTTTCTTTATCTCAAAAATTTTTGAAAGAGATGCTCGACTTGACTACAAATTTATTGTTGATGGAAATTGGATTTTAGATCCAAATAATCCAAAAACTTGTCCTGGTGGTTTCGGTCCAAACTCTGAACTTGCAATGCCAGACTATATTCAACCAGTCGAAATAAAATTTTATCCAGATATTCCACACGGAACTCTGAGAGATACAACTTTTTATAGCTCAATTTTAAATAATTCAAGAACCATAAGAGTTTATCTTCCACCAAATTATGAAAGTACAACTGACAGTTTTCCAATAATTTTAATGCATGATGGACTTGAATACATTTCTCTCGCATCAATGCATAATGTGCTGGATTATTTAATTGCTCACAATAAAATTGATCCCGTAATTGGTGTGTTTGTTCCACCTGTGAATAGAACTCCTGAATATGCAGGGAATCAAATTAATAGTTTCAAGAATTTTATTGTTCAGGAATTGCTTCCTTACATTCGAAGTCGTTACAAAATAAAATCAGGTCCTGAGAATTGTGCAGTTGCTGGTGCATCAAACGGCGGAAACATTTCGCTTTACCTTGCTCTCAATCATCCTGAAATTTTTGGAAATGTTGCGGCACAATCGAGTAATGTTATCTCAAGTATTTCCGAAGGCTTTCAGAACAATCCAAAACTAAATCTCAAAGTTTATCTTGATATTGGAAAATATGATATCGCTCTATTGATTCCGCTTGTAAGAAATTTGAAATCAATTCTACAATCAAAAGGATATGAATTAATTTATCGTGAATATAATGAAGGTCACAGTTGGGGCAACTGGCGAGCTCACATTGATGATTATCTCACATTCTTCTTTCCTAAAAAGTCGTCAGATGTTAAAGAGGAAAAAGGAGATTTAATTCCACAGAAGATTAAATTACACCAAAATTTTCCGAATCCTTTTAATAATTCATCAAAGATATTGTTTGAAATTCCTGAAACGGGTCTGGTTAATCTAAAAATTTATGATTCACTTGGACAGGAAATTTCTACTCTCGTAAATGAAACAAAACTTCCAGGCAAATACGAAGTCACTTGGAACGCCAATAATTTATCAGCAGGAATTTATTTTTATCAATTGCGATTTGCCAATACAAAGAATCAAAAGATGAGTTTTATTGAAACGAAAAAGATGATTTACCTGAAATGAAAGTTCGAATGAGATTGATTTTCTTCAGTTATTTCGAATTCATTGAAGCTACTACAAATAAACTTTTAAGCTAATAATCACGATCGAAGCGAAGAAATCATTTTTTTATAATTCACAATTCATAATTCAACATTCATAATTCACTAAAATATATCAAAGATTGCTTCGCGACTTCGTCCCTTGCAATGACTTCCATAATTTACCAGTCATTACGAGCGAAGCGAAGTAATCCGTCTCTAATTCAAAATTCATAATTCTACATTCATAATTCAACATTCAAAAATCATCAAACTGTTTCATAGATTGCGTCAAAACTCCAAACTGTCTGCTTTTAAAATTTTTATGCTTACCATCAGATTGTAATATCAAAATGTCCAATTAAAAAATCTTCCAATCAACACTATCTAAGCCCACAATTCACTCTTCAATTTTTCGTAAATTTGCTAAGAAAAATGGGAGAAAGGAGAAAAAATTGGAAAACTTAGAAACTCAAGTAGATATCAAAACTGAACTCTCATCTATCAATAATCGATTGCCTGTTTTACCTTTACGAGATGTGGTGATTTATCCATATATGGTTTATCCTGTCCTCGTTGGAAGAGAAACTTCAATGAAGGCTGCCAATTATTCCAACGAGACTCACAAACTAATTTTTCTTGTCGCACAAAAAGATCCAAAAATTGAAGAACCAAAACCCAGTGATTTGTATTCAGAAGGAACAATCGCAAGAATAATTCAAGTTCTTAAACTGCCAAATGGTTTATTAAAAATTATCGTTGATGGTCTTGCACACGGTGTGATTAAAAATTTTGTTGAAAATCCAGACTTCCTCGAAGCAGAAATTGAAGTTATCTCTCACGAAATTGAAGAAGGTCCTGAGCTTGATGCTCTGGTCCGACATATGTCAAATCTTTTCACTGAATACATTAAGCTCAATCGAAATATTCCGGGAGACATAATTGCTGCGTTTGAAAATTTAACTGATCCTGCTCGTAAACTTTATTTCGTCGCTGCTAACATTCAACAAAATGTAGAAGTCAAACAGTCAATTTTAAAAGAACTCACGCTTAAAGATAAATTTTACCGAATTATTAAAATCCTGAACGCCGAGATTGACATCCTCAAGATTGAAAAAGAAATTGATATGAAAGTTCAGGAAAATATTCAAAAGGCTCAGCGAAAATTTTTGATTCAGGAACAGATCAGAATCTTGCAGGATGAACTCGGCGAAGAAGAAGAAATTTCTCCTGAATTTCAAAAACTCCGGGAAAAAATTAAAAAAGCAAAAATGCCAAAAGATGTGGAGGAAAAAGCTCTTGAGGAATTGAACAAACTCAAGAAGACTCCTCCAATGTCTCCCGAAGCAACTGTTATTCGAAATTATCTTGATTGGTTGATTGATCTGCCCTGGAGTAAAAAAACAAAAGACAATCTTGATCTTGACCATGTTAGAAAAATCTTAGATGAAGATCATTACGGACTCGAAAAACCAAAAGAAAGAATCCTTGAACACATTGCAGTTCTTAATCTTGTCAAAGAGATGCGTGGACAGATTTTGTGTTTTTGTGGACCTCCCGGAGTTGGAAAAACCTCTCTTGCAAAATCTATTGCTCGAGCACTTGGTAGAAAATTTGTTCGTATCTCTCTTGGTGGCGTAAGAGATGAAGCAGAAATTCGTGGACATCGAAGAACTTACATTGGAAGTATGCCGGGCAAAATTATTCAATCAATGAAAAAAGCTGGCGTTATAAATCCAGTTATGTTGCTCGATGAAATTGATAAAATGAGTATGGATTTTCGTGGTGACCCATCTGCTGCAATGCTCGAGGTTCTTGACCCTGAACAAAACTATGCTTTCAATGATCATTATCTTGATATCGATTACGATTTATCAAAAGTACTTTTCATTACAACTGCAAATGTGAGATACAACATTCCTCTTCCATTGCAGGATAGAATGGAAATTATCGAATTGCCAGGCTATCTCGAACACGAAAAATTGGAAATCGCAAAAAGACATATCATTCCAAAACAACTACAAGAACATGGACTTGATAAATTCGATATTCAATTTACAGACGATGCAATTCTCAGAATCATTCGTGAATATACAAGAGAAGCTGGCGTTAGAAATCTTGAAAGAGAAATTACCTCTGTATTGAGAAAAATTGCAAAAGAAATTGCCCTCGAAAAATCAAAGAACAAAAATCTTGAAAATGTTTCAAGAAAAATTACGGGAGAGAATATTGAGTCATACTTAGGCGTTCCAAGATTTAAGGTAAAGAAAATTTCTGCTGAAAATAGAATTGGAACAGCTATAGGTTTAGCCTGGACAAGTGTCGGTGGTGATATACTCAATGTCGAAGTAACTGTAATGGATGGACCAGAAAAACTCACTTTAACCGGTCAACTCGGTGAAGTGATGAAAGAATCAGCTCAAGCTGCATTAAGTTATATTAGATCAAATGCAGAGTTACTCGGACTCGATCCTCATTTTTATAAAGGAAAAGAAATTCACATTCATCTTCCTGAAGGAGCAATTCCAAAAGATGGTCCATCTGCTGGAATTACAATGACGATGGCAATGATTTCAGCAATTAAAAAAATTCCAGCTCGTACCGATGTCGCAATGACAGGTGAAATTACTTTGCGTGGAAATGTTTTGCCTATCGGTGGATTAACTGAAAAATTACTTGCTGCTCAAAGATATGGAATGAAAAAAGTTTTAATTCCAAAAGATAATGTGATTGATCTCGCTGATATTCCTGAATCTGTTAAAAAACCATTGAAGATAATTCCTATAGAAAAAATAATCGATGCAATTCCTTATGTATTCGATGATTTTGAAATTAAAGAACCAACAAAAAAGAAAGTGAAAAGTGTTAAGCATAAATCTAAATCAAAAAAGTAAAGAAGAAACATATAAGTCATTAATTCCAATTTGCAAGTCACTCATTGATGATGAGACTGAATGGTTATCATTACTTGCAAATTTTTCTGCTTTGCTGAAACAGACTTTTGATTCATTTTCATGGGTTGGATTTTATCTTTTAAAAGATGGAAGATTAATTCTTGGTCCATTTCAGGGAAAGGTTGCTTGCTCATTGATAGAAATTGGTAAAGGTGTTTGCGGAACTTCATTTAAAGAAAAAAGAACCATCGTTGTTGAAGATGTCGAAAAATTTCCAGGTCACATTGCTTGCGATGAAAATTCTCGTTCAGAGATTGTCGTTCCAATTTTCATAGATAATGAAATTATTGGCGTACTTGACATTGATAGTTACAATTACTCAAATTTCGATCAAATTGATCAGGAAAATTTAGAGACGCTTGTCTCGATTCTTTCCAGTAAATTGAAACAATTAAATTACAGATTGATATGACAAACTTTTTAGTAACAGCTCGAAAATGGAGACCACAAAAATTTGAAGATGTTGTCGGTCAGGAACACATAACTCAAACTCTTAAAAATTCAATTAAGAGTGGAAAAATTGCTCATGCTTTCATCTTTAGTGGTCCAAGAGGAATTGGAAAAACTTCTACTGCAAGAATTTTAGCTAAAACATTAAACTGCCCAAATCAGAAAGATTACAATCCATGCAATCAATGTGAAGTTTGTGTCTCCATTACCAATGGATCAAACATAGATGTAATTGAAATCGACGGTGCATCAAACAGAAGAATTGATGAAATTAGAACACTTCGAGAATCAGTTCAATATGCACCATCAACAGTCAAGTATAAAGTTTACATTATCGATGAAGTGCATATGCTCACAACTGAGTCGTTCAATGCACTTCTAAAAGTTCTCGAAGAACCACCACCGCACATCATTTTCATTTTTGCGACAACCGATATTCACAAAGTTCCAGCGACAATTTTATCAAGATGTCAGAGATACGAATTTCGTCGCCTCACAACAGAAGAAATAAAAAATCATTTGATCAAAATAGCTCAATACGAAGGCATTGAATATGATGAAGATGCTTTGAGATTTATCGCCCGTCGAGCTGATGGCGCAATGAGAGATGCTCAGAGTTTATTTGATCAAATTGTTGTTTACTCAAATGGTAAAGTTGTTTTAAGCGAAGTAAAGGACATATTGAACATTATTGATGTTGATCTTTACTTCAGAGTTTCTGATGCAATAAAAAATCGAGACATTGAAGAAGCTTTTAGAATTGTAAATCAAATTTATTTTAACGGATGGGATCTCAACACATTCGTCAACGATTTAATTGAACACTTTAGAAATTTGTTGACTGTTGCCGTAACCAACAGCACCGACTTAATAGACGAATCTGAAATCACAAAAGATCGATACAAAACTTCAGCTAAAGATTTTTCAGTTAGAGATTTGTTGAGAATTCTCTCATTTCTATCAAAAACACAATACGAATTGAAACAAGCTACAAATCCAAAAATGAAACTTGAAATTGCTCTTGCTCAGTTAATCGATTTACCTCGTGCAGCTGAAGTTGATGAATTAATTCAAGAAATAAAAAAACTTAAAAAAGAAGGTTTGATTGTTTCAGGCAATACAACTCAAACCTCAATTCCTTCTGTAGAAAAAAAAAGTCCAGTAGCTGAAGTAAAAGAGCCAGAAGTTCCAAAGCTTAATTTATCATCTCAAAAATCTGTTCAGGAAGTTGATAAAAGGACAGGAATTAAATCATCTTCCACTCAAAATTTACCTCAATCAGTAGAAAATGTAATTTCACAATGGAATGACTTTATCCAGAATGTGACTTCTAAACAGAAGCATATTGGCGAAGCATTGATCAATTCGCAGGTTGTCAAGATTGTGGATAATGTTCTATATGTTCATTCTAACTCGCTCAGCTCAAATCCATCAATAGTTAATTCTAATCGTGATTTTCTTTTCAAGCAATCAAGAGAATTTTTTGGTGTGGGTTACAAATTTTTTGTCAGTGAAAATTCACCAGAAGGTGAAGTTCAAATCGTGTTAAATCACAAAAACAATAAGATTGAAAAAGACGAAAAAGTTCGAGAAGAAACTGATCACAATCTCACAGAAAGTGATCAGCAAATTCGTCAATTAATAATTGAAAGATTAAATGCCCGTCCTTTGTAAGAGAACAAGCAAACTTTTTCAATCAATTAATTTCAAAATCAGTGGTAAAAGTTATGAAATCTAATTTTTATTCGTTCATAAAAACTATTCTAATTCTTACATCAATAATAATCTTAGTAATGCCTATGCCTCGAAAAATTCAAGCCCAGCAATTCATTGAATCAGCAGAAATTCTAGATATCGATTCTATTGCAGTTAAACTTTCAAGAAATGATTTGAAGATTGACATCTCTGACATAAAGTTAATTGGAATTCCAGCCATAAAAACTTTTGAACAGCGTCACGATATTCTCTTTCTGACTACTTCAGAAATTGATTTATCAGAGATTCATTTCATCGAAATAAAAGGATTTGGTAGAAAAAAATTAGAACCTACACGAGTTTTAGACAAATTCTATTCTAATAAAAAATTAGGCTGGGAAATCAAGAACGGAAAAACATATTTCAATCTTTTTGCACCTCGGGCAAAAATTGTAAAGCTTGTTCTTTTTAATAATTATGATGACTATGAAGGCACAGAATATTTTATGAGCAAAGATCGTGATGGAGTCTGGAGTTGTGAAATTGATGGTGAACTTTACGGAAAATATTATGCTTATCGAGTTGATGGTCCAACAGACAAAACTGAAATGTTTGATTTCAATGTTTTAATTGCCGATCCATATTCTACAGCTGTTGCATCAAAAAATTCTTACGAGCACGAATCACGAACTTTGATTTACAAAGATGATTTTGATTGGGAAGGAACTGACTGGGTAAAAATTCCAATGAATGAACTTGTGATTTATGAAATGCATGTAAGAGATATGACTGCTCATCCAAGTTCAGGTTCATCTCAACCTGGCACTTATTCTGGAATGATTGAAAAAGATATTCGTGGTGGAATCAATTACATTAAATCTCTCGGAGTTAATGCAGTTGAACTCTTACCAATTCACGAATTCGCCAACTGGGAAATTCCTTACAAAAGACATTACCGTGGTTATTACAATACTTGGAATCCCTACGAGCGAAATCACTGGGGATATATGACATCTTACTTCTTTGCACCAGAAAGTTATTACGCTTCAAATGGGACTTCAAAATTTGGTGAATGGAATGGAACTGATGGCAGACAAGTTCGTGAATTGAAAGAAATGATAAAAGCATTTCACAAAGAAAGCATTGCAGTTATTTTAGATGTAGTTTACAATCATACTTCACAATATGATTACAATCCATTCAAATACATTGATAAGAAATATTATTACCGACTTGATTCTGCTCAGAATTTGCTTTCATTCAGTGGATGTGGAAACGACTTCAAAACAGAAAGACCAATGGCGCGAAGATTAATTCTGGAATCAATTAAGTACTGGATGACAGAATATAAAGTTGATGGTTTTCGTTTCGATTTAGCAAATTTAATTGATGAAGAAACCTGCAAAATGATAATCGAAGAAGCAAGGAAAATTAATCCAAATGTTATAATCATTGCAGAACCTTGGGGTGGCGGTTACAATCCTTCTGGTTTCTCAAAAATAGGATGGGCAGCATGGAATGATCAGGCAAGAAATGGTATCAAAGGAGAAAATCCTTTCAATCGACAAAGCTTCATTTTTGGCAAATGGGATTATGGTGTAAATAAAGATGTAATGAAAAGTTTCTTTGCTGGAACTCTTGAAATCTTGGGTGGATTATTTCAAACACACGAACATTCTATCAATTATCTTGAATCTCATGATAATTACACACTCGGAGATTTCATTCGACTTGCAATTGGTAAAATAGAAAAAAATGATGTCGTGCAAGATGAGAAAAAACATGTTTCATTAACTCCAATCGAACTTAAGATAAACAAATTAGCTGCTCTAACACTTTTTACACTTCAGGGACCAATTATGATTCACGAAGGTCAGGAATTCGCTCGATCAAAAGTAATTGCTCAAACCGATGTTGATGATATTCACATCGGCACAATTGATGAAAACAGTTATAATAAAGACAACGAAACAAACTACATTAATTACAATCACATCGAATGGAATAAAGATCTTTGGGATTACTACAAAGGATTGATTGAACTCAGAAAGAAATTACCACAAATCAGAAATTCAAAACTCGAAGACCTGACATTTTTGGTTGACGAAAAAAATCAATTTTGTGTTGGATATCACTCTACTAAAAAAGCTGAAAAAGTTGGCGAAATAAACACCGAAGTTGTTGTAGTTGTAAATGGTAGCCAGACTTTTACTGGCGAAATTAATCTCCCAGAAGGTGAATGGATTGTTCTTGCCGATGGATCAAAAGTTTATTCAGATGTTGATGCAAAGGTAGTGTTTCAAGGAAAAGTTTTAGTTCCACCAATTGAAGGTATGATTTTAATTAAACGATAATTTGATTTTTGATTGATGATGTTCGAAAAAGAAAAGCTTATTAATCGAAATATTGGACTAGAAATTGTTTAGTTATTCCATTTGCTTAATTCATTACTCAAAAATTTAATTGCCTCAATAAATCGTGGACCTGGTCTGAAAAATAAATCCTGATCGACATAGATTATTTTTCTATTTTTGATTGCCTTCAAATTTTTCCATTCTGGATAAACTCTCAAAATTTCTTCAATTGAATATTTACTCGAAGGCAGGATAATTACATCTGGATTTTTATCCAAAACCTCTTCTCTCGAAATCATAGGATAAGCTGAGATTGATTTTTCTGGTGAAATATTCTCGAGATTGGTTTGCTCAAGAATTTCATTTATAAAAGTATTTTTTCCAGCTATTATTAAAGGCGAAAAAGAAACAACAAAAATTGCTCTTTGTCTTTTCAAATTCTTCGAGCTTATTTCTTTCAAGCTCTTATTAATTGAATTAACAAGTGAATCCGCTTTATCTTTTCTGTTAAGAATAATCCCCATATTTTTTATTGTTCGCAAAATATCATTCAAACTTCTCGGATTTGTTACATAAATCTGGATACCAAGTCCCTTTAATTTATCATAAAGTTCTTTCGTATTCCCTTCGACTGTCATAAAAATTAAATCGGGTTTAAGTTCAACAATCTTTTCGAAATTGATATGAAGCATATCACCAATGATTTCAATTTTATTTACTTCAGCAGGATAATTACAGAATCTTGTTCTGCCAACTAAAAGGTCATCTGCACCAATTGCAAAAATCATTTCAGTCAAATTTGGTGCAGTTGAAATAATTCTTTCAGGATTTTTTGAGAGTTCAATCCTATTTCCAATTTCATCGATAAAAACTTTTTTTGCCGAAATTTCTTCCCTCTGATGACAACCAATTAAAAAGAATACTAATATTAGAAAAACAAAAAGAATGTTTTTCATTTTGTCTCCCAAGGAAATTTTCCTGGAAACAACTCTCTTCCTGAATAATCAAAAAATTCTTTCAATTCAGGACAGCTTATTGAATAACCGTGCTGCCTTTTCCATGGATTCCTTTGATTCTTTTTCTCAAGCAATTCATCATGATTGCAATAAGGATCATTCTCCATTAAACTGATTGCTTTTTCTTCTCCTTTTAATGCAAGATCTAAATCATCAGGATTATTTGGTCCAATAAAAGTAACCATTGATTCTGGTATTCTTAATGCTTCTCTATGCAGATGAAATCTTCTTTCTTTAAACTTGAAAGTCACCATAAAAATATGCTCTGGATAATAACCCAAATATTCGCGAAAACGACAAATTGGAAAAAGTAAATTTTCAAACGAATCCCTTGAGAATTCTTCAGTCGTGGTTCTATTTTTAAGATCTTCATTAATGTAACCTAAATGATTTGCAATCTCCCAGTACATTTGAGCTTCTGATCTAAAAAATGCCTCTTTTCGTGTTTGACCTCCAGTAAAAATCAAAAATGAATTTTCTTTTCTTTCAGCGACTTCACAACCGACTTTAATGTGCTCAATGTATAATTTTGGCTCTCCTTTTTGAAATGGATATAAATACCAGTTTTTATCATCAAAAACATTTTCGAAATCTTTCCCAATATAGACTGAGTGACCTGCCACAATTACAAGTGATGTATATTTCATAATTATGTGAACTCCTCAGAATGTTTTCAAATATCTTGTGCTCATTTTACAAATCTAAAAGATTTATTTTGACTTTTTCATGAACTAAAATTTTTGTTTTGTTGTTGAACATAAAAAAGATAAAAAAAGAATATATGGAATTAGGAATTTATTCATTCGGTGATCGAACCATTGACATTACAACTGGTGAATTAATCAGTGAAGCTGAAAGATATAGACGACTTCTTGAAGAAATCAAATTAGCAGATGAAGTTGGACTTGATGTATTTGGAATTGGTGAACATCATCGCTCAGATTTTATCGTATCTTCACCTGCTGTTGTTCTTGCTGCAGCTGCATCAATTACAAAGCACATCAGATTAACCAGTGCAGTAAATGTTCTCAGTTCAGATGATCCTGTTAGAATTTTTCAACAATTTGCAACATTAGATCTAATTTCAAATGGTCGTGCAGAAATTATGGTCGGTCGTGGTTCATTTATCGAATCCTTTCCATTGTTTGGATATGATTTAAAGGATTATGAAGAACTATTTGAAGAAAAATTACAGATGTTACTACATATTAGAGAGAATACAATTATAAACTGGAAAGGAAAATTTACTCAAACAATCGTTAATCGAGGTGTTTATCCAAGGCCTGTTCAAAATCCACTTCCAATATGGGTTGCAATGGGAGGCACTCCTGAATCAGCTATTAGAGCTGCAAAATATGGATTACCACTTGCGATCGCAATTATTGGAGGTTTACCTGAAAGATTTAAATATTTTGTCGACTTATATCGAACCACAGCTCAAAAGTTAGGAAATCCTACCAAAGTCAGTATTAATTCTCATGGGTTTATTGCTGAAACAAGCAAAGAAGCTATTGATATTTCATTTCCCGCTGTAAAATTACAAATGGATCGAATTGGAAGAGAACGAGGCTGGGCTCCAATGACAAAAGAACAATATGAATTTTCAGCCACAGTAAGAGGTGCAAATTTTGTTGGTAGCCCCGAACAAATCATCGATAAAATTCTTTTTCAATACGAAATATTTAAACACGATAGATTCTTGATTCAAATTTCAGTTGGAACATTGCCTCATAATAAAGTCCTTAAGTCAATAGAATTATTTGGAGATAAAGTTGCCCCCGTGATTAAAAAAGAAATAAGCAAAATGAGTAAGAAAGAAATAGAGAAAGTTTAAAATCTTATAATTTCATTTCATCTCTTACCATATCCTGAGGCATTTGAACCGCAACCACTCTACCTTTAGCAGTTATAATTCCATTAGCTGAGACAGTAATCTCTGTAACAACCTTTCTCCCTTTTATCTCTACAATCTTTCCTCTTAATTCAAGTTCAATTCCAAGTGGTGTTGGTTTAAGATAATCAACCTGTAGTGATGCAGTAACAAATCTAAAGGGTGGGAATGAGCCCGGTTGTCGGTTTTCTGCTCTGTAAGCTGCTAACGCAGCTGAACCCGTTCCATGACAATCAATTAATGATGCAATCAATCCACCATAAACATATCCGGGTATTGCAATGTGATAAGGTTTGGGTGTAAAATGTGCAACAGTTTCATCACCATCCCAGTAACTTTTTAATTGATGTCCATATTCGTTTAATCTTCCACATCCATAACAATAACTCAATTCATCTGGATAAAAGTCTTGAACGGCTTTAATGTCCATTTCTTTAACCTCAAAATTTTTTTATTTCAATTTTTTCCTATAATCCAAATGAGAAAAGTATAAGTCCAATGATAATACCAAAAGCAAAATTGAATAATTTGATTTTCACCGTATCTTCAATTGAATACGAAAGCATTGGAAGCATTCCATGTCCATCCTGAACAATCGAACTTGTTAAAAGAACCGAAAAAGGAATCATTCCATCAGCAAAAAGTTTTACAAAAATAATGTGTGGTCCAGATTCGGGAATTAGTCCGACCAATGCGGCAATAAATAAGAAAGCTAATTTATACTTTGTTGTAATAGAATTTAGATCTAAATAATTAAGACTTAATTCAACAACCAAAAGAGCAGCAAAAGTCCAGATAGCCACTTTCCATATATGCTTTTTAATGATGTGTTCCCAGATATGATCAAAAATAAAATGTTTTAAAGATCTTTCTTTCTCATGGATAATTAAATTTTCACAATTTACACACACATTTAGTTTAAATTTTTTTACAATCTTATCTATAATAATTCCACCAAAAATTCCAAGGACAAAAAGTAATCCAAATATTAGAAGAGCTGTTTCAGGAATCATTGCAAGCATAACATACGCTTCGTCCCCAGACACTGCAATCATAGAACCAGCTAAAGCACCGAAACTAATCAAGCCATGAATATAAAGTGAAACATTTGTAATTCCACCAAAACATCCGGGTAGAGTACCAATAAAAGAAGCAAGAACATATTGTCTATATTTACCTTTGCCCTCAAGAAATGCTTTAACTTTACCGTTTGTCCAGGTATTAATCATATCAACTAAAATCATCATTAGAGCAACTATAAAAGTAATCTCTATCGTCTCTTTGAGAACTTTATAAAACAACTCCGTCATTTTGCAACTCCATTTATTAAATCTTTCTTCATTAGATGAAAATTCTTTTTCAAAGTTTTACAAATTTTTCAGTTGTGATTAAATCAATATTAAAAGATGGTTTCATTTTTTTAATAACAAGTTCTAAGTGTGTACACATTATAAAAAAACTCATTTCAAATTGAATATTCATTTTTCTCAAAGATACTATTTAAAACAGAAAAGCCGTCTATTCGACGGCTTTTCTGTGAAGTTTTTTCATCAACTCTTACTTCTCAAGCAACTCAATCACGAGTACTCTTCTATTCTTCCAGTATTCTTTTCTAACTTTGGTCACTGGCTGTGTCTCACCGAACCACTTGGTCATAAATCTATTCTTATCAATACCCTGACTTACAAGATATTTATAAACTGTGTTAGCTCTTCTTTCAGAGAGTTTCATATTGTAAGCAGCTGGTCCAATTGGACATGCATGACCTTCAATTGAGAACATTGCATCTGGATTATCTTTCATAAATTTCACTGCTTCATCAAGTTTTGCCTTTTCTTCAGCCTTTAGATCATATCTATCAAATCCAAAGTATACTGTAACTGTGTAAGCTTCTTCTTTTACTGGACAACCATCTTTATCAACCTTTGCACCTGCTGGAGTGTCTGGGCACTTATCTAAGTAATCTGGAACTCCATCACCATCACTATCAACTGGGCATCCATTCTTATCAACTTGTACACCTGCTGGAGTATCTGGGCATTTATCTAAGTAATCTGCAACTCCATCACCATCACTATCAACTGGGCAACCGTCTTTATCAACTTTTGCACCAGCTGGAGTATTTGGACATTTATCTAAATAATCTGGCACACCATCACCATCACTATCAACTGGGCAGCCATCTTTATCAACCTGTACACCTTTTGGTGTATTAGCACATTTGTCTAAATAATCTGGAACTCCATCTTTATCTGTATCGATTGGACAACCAAATTCATCAACTTTTACTCCTAATGGTGTGTTTGGACATTGATCATACTTATCAAGCACACCATCTCCATCTGTATCTAAATCTTTTGAAAATGCGTAACCAACTCCTAATGAAATCGTTGCATATCCATCATTCGAGTTTCCACTCTTGATGCCCTCAAAATAGTCTTGCCCACCGAAATTATAAGCAGCAGCTAAATTCAAATTAAATTTATCTGTTAATAAATATTTTACTCCTGCCTCACCGTATATTGAAAGTGCTTTATTATCATCAGCAATTTTTTTAGAATGATAGAAAGTATAGTTCAAGCCAGCACTTAAATATGGTAACCATTCTGAACTACCATAGGAATACATTGCACCTAATTTTGCATCATAAACAAAATTGCGTGCTGCTTTTCCAGTCATATTTTTAAATTTTAAAAAGTTATAGCCACCCAACAATCTTAAACCGAATGCATGTTTATTATCTGTTGAAAAGAAATATTCGAAACCTCCCCTTAGTGTAGGGAAATTAAATTTATTACCTGGATCAACAACAGAAATGTTTAATCCGCCATCAAGTGTTGCGCTGAATTGACCACTTAATGGGTTATATGGTTTGTCCTGTGCACTTGTTAATCCTACAAGGACAAAAAATACAAGACCGAGTGTTAGTAATCTTTTAAACATTTTATTCCTCCAATTTTTGTTTTTAATATAATAAATTTATTTAATTTTTGTAACAACTACTCGACGATTTTTTTGTCGTCCTTCTTCGGTTTTATTGTCCGCAATGGGATAATTTTCACCCATACCTTCTGCAACAAGATTCTCACCTGGTATTCCGAGACTTATCAAATATTTTCTTACCGCATCCGCTCTTTCCTGAGATAATCTTTTATTAAACTCAGCTGAACCTTGACTATCGGTATGACCTTCTATTCTCCATTTTGAGTCTGGATACTTTTTCATCAACTCAGCCAGCTTTTTAAGTTCTTGTTTTGCACTCTCTGTTAATACAGATTTTCCAGCTTCGAATGTTGTCATACCCTGAAGAACAAAAGAAGTTTCCTCTTTCTCAGATTTCTGTTCTTTTGGACAACCAGTCTCATCGACTTCAATATTTAATTGAGTATCTGGACATTTATCAAGATAATCTGGTACGCCATCACCATCAGAATCTAATGGACAACCTTTATCATTAACTCTAACATTTGATGGAGTATCTGGACATTCATCAAAAGGATCAATAACTCCATCTTTATCCGAATCAAGTGGACAACCTTTATCATCTACTGGAAATCCGACTGGAGTTCCAGGACATTTATCTTGAAAATCTGGTATTCCATCACCATCACTATCAAGCGGACAACCATATTTATCCACAACAACTCCACGAGGTGTATTCGGACATTTATCTATATTATCATCAACACCATCTCCATCAGAGTCTTTTACAATCGGACAACCGAACTCATTTACATTTACACCAAATGGCGTATTTGGACATAAGTCAAATCGGTCAATCACACCATCTTTATCAGAATCTTTAACGCCTCCAAAATAGACTGAAAAGCCAGCTAATCCAGTTAGGTATAAATCCTTTTTAGAATTTACTCTTCCGTCAATTTCATCAGTGTTCGGATAATTAAAAGTTCCAGAGAGATTTAATGTAAGTCCATCAGCTAATTTTATTTTTAATCCAGTTTCACCAAAGAAGCCAATGGTAATATTTCGTTTTGTATCATAGGCATTATTTCTTCGCTCATCAAGAACTTTGTACCAGTAACTCGAATAACCACCAATCGTTAAATATGGACTTACTCCGTCAAAATTCAATAAATATGTCAACCCAGCATAACCATCAAGAAAATAAGTCAAGAAATCAGTTGAGTTTCTTAAAGGTGATCCAATCGAAATCGGTGAAGAACTTTTTCCATGTAACAAGCCATATCCCCCAGCCAATTTAATACCGAAAATTCCTTTTGATAATGATTCAAAATAATATTCAAATTCACCTCTACTATAAAATTCAGGTTGTGATTTGGAAAAATCGCTCAGCACATAAGTTACGCCACCCCCAACACCTAACCAATAAGAATTACTGAAAGGATTAATGTAGAAACTCTTTTGAGCAAGAATCAATGAAGGATGAAATAAAAGAATTAGTAAAATTATTTTTTTCATTTTTTCACCTAATTCTTTCTTTCCTAAATAAATGAATTGATATTCCAGTAGAAACTGTTATAAAAGAATCATTTTTCCTTGAAACATATCCATCAAGTTCATCAATGCTTCCCTTAAAATATTTCACGGCAAAGTTATAGCTAAAATTATTATGAACAAAGTATCTTATTCCAAACTCTCCAGAAAATGTTGTAAAAGGATCTCGTTTACTGTTCGTATAGAGAGAATAATTGTTTGTTTCCAATGGTATAAAGTTAAAAAAGTAATTAAATCCAAATGAGAGATAAGGAATAACAAGTCCTCTACCAGCGGCAAGAACAAAAGATGGTTCAATCATAACAAATGGAGTATTAAATTTTTTTATAATCCTCTTTAAACTTCCATCACCACTTACCCTGCCCGTGTTGGATTCACCGTTTAATTCTCCATAGTAACCGTTAAGCCTAAGACCAAATGTAAACAGCTTTGTAGATGGAAAATAATATTCAATTCCTCCTCTAGCCATATATCCAATTGCTGGTGTCTGGAAATCCGAAAATGGTATTGTTAAGCCTCCTTCAAATGTTGCAACCCAGAATTTTCCAAAAGAATTATACTTTGATTTTAGCTCTACTACTTGCTGTGAATAAAGATTTAGAAAAATCCCAAATAAAAAAATTAGAGTAAATCTTAATAATGTTGAAAACTTCTTGTTCATTTTAGACCTCGAATTTTGGTAGTAATTTGGTAAAAATTTCACAATATGTCAAGCCCACCTAATTTTTTATTTTAACAAGGATTATAAATATTATTTAAAGTTAAAGTTTTAATGAATTTAATAATTGTAATTTATTCCAATTAGATTTTATATAAATAACAGTTTCTTGTTTTGAATTAGTTAGGAAAATAAAAAGACTGCCAGAGAGGAGGGAAACTCTGGCAGTAGGAGAATTACGAATTTAAGGAGGTCTAAGGAGGAGGTATTTTTCAACTCAAATTCGCAGTACAAATTTCAAAAAATTTTTTTAATTATCAAAGTGATTTTTGTTTAATAGTTGTTCATAAATTAGTTTTGCAATGCAAAAGTACTGGATGAATATGGTCACAACAGATTTAAATTTGACACAAGAAATACTTCAATTAAAAAAAGATTTAAATGCAATAATTTTAGCTCACTATTATCAAGTTCCTGAAATTCAGGATATAGCTGATTTTGTTGGCGATAGCCTTGAGCTTTCTAAACAGGCTGCAAAAACAAATGCCGAGGTGATTGTTTTTGCTGGTGTTCACTTTATGGCTGAAACAGCAAAAATTCTCAATCCAACAAAAAAAGTAATTTTGCCCGATCTTGAAGCTGGCTGTTCTCTATCAGATAGTTGCCCCGCTCCACTATTCAAGAAATTTCGTGAAGAACATCCTGATTATTTTGCAGTTACTTACATTAATAGCAGTGCTGCTGTCAAAGCTTTAAGTGATATCATTTGTACATCATCAAATGCAGAGAAAATTATTAGATCAATTCCAGAAGATAGAAAAATACTTTTCTCACCAGATAGAAATCTTGGAAGATATTTGATGGAAAAAACTGGTCGAGAAATGTTGTTGTGGGATGGGTCTTGCATGGTTCATGAACAATTCGTTCAAAACAAAATTGAAAATCTCAAGAAAGAAAATCCCGATGCATTAATAATTGCTCATCCAGAATGCGAAGAAAAAGTCCTGGACATTTCTGATTTTATTGGTTCAACAAGTCAGCTCTTAAGATTTGTCAAAGAAAGTCCAAATAAAAAATTCATTGTAGCTACTGAAACTGGAATAATTCATCAAATGCAAAAAGCCTGTCCGGACAAAATTTTTATTCCAGCACCGCCAGAAGATTCAACCTGTGCCTGCAATGAATGTCCACATATGAAAAAGAATACACTTGAAAAACTTTATCAATGTATGGTTAATCTTGAGCCCGAAATAACTTTGCCAGATGATTTAATTGAGAAGGCTTATATTCCTATTAAAAGAATGCTGGATTTAAGTTAACATTTATTTCTTTAGAACAATTCTCATTACGCTTCCTTTGCCCGGAGAACTTGTTTTAACGAAAATCTCACCTTTGTGATATTCTTCAATAATTCTTTTTGCAAGACTTAAACCTAATCCCCATCCCCTTTTCTTTGTTGAAAATCCCGGTCGGAAAATTTCTTTTCGATATTTTAAATCAATGCCTTTGCCTGTATCGATAACATCAAGAAATATATGTTTTCTATCTTCTGAAAGTTGATAAGTGATTTTACCAGTTTTTTCTTCTATTGCATCAATTGCATTCTTAGTTAGATTTTCAAGTACCCATTCAAAGAGTTCTGGATTTATCTTTGCTGTAAATTGTTGCTTGAGACTTTCACTGCTGCTTTTAATGTCAATCACAAGCTCAATATTTTTACCACTTTGAGGAATTCTTCTTTCAAAGTAAGCAATTACTCGCTCGATTACTTTTATTAAATTTTCCTCACGCATTTCGGGAGTTGAGCCAATCTTAGAAAATCTATCTGCGACCTTTTTAAGTCGCTCAAGATCATTTTCAATTTCAGAAATTAAATCATTGACTTTATCTGGATCATTTGAATTTATTTTCAGTAACTCAATCCATCCCATTAAACTTGAAAGCGGTGTACCCAGCTGATGTGCAGTTTCTTTTGATAAACCTACCCAGATTTTACTATTCTCATTCTTCTTTACATAACTGAAACCAATATAAGCGAGCAAAATGAAAGCTGCAGCAATTAACAACTGAACATAGGGATAATATCTAAGTTCCTCAACGAGTTTTGAATCACCATAATGAATTTTACTCAGAACAATTGTATCAGCATAAGTGACAAGTATTGGTGGATGAGTCTCATCCATTTTTTTAATTAAATCAGTAATAAATTTTATTTTTTCTTCACGACTTAAGTTTGTATCAATCTCTACATTTCGAATTTGAGTTAAATTATCAACATCAAAATTATTTTGAGCATCAGTCAATATGAGAGGGAAATCTATTTCTTGAATTATGTTCTCAAAAATAAATGTGTAATCTTTTTCGGGTTCATTTGATTGAGCAATGTATTCAAGCCCTTTTGCATAAAGAGTTGCTATTCGCTTTTCTCTTTCTTGAAGCTGTTTTACTACATTATTTGTGTATGCGAGCGTCGCAATTGCAATTAAGCTCGCAATTAGAAGAAGCAAAAATTTTATGTAAAGTGGAAATTCTCTTCTGAATTTTATCATTCTCTCATCTCATCTAAAAATTTTATTAATGCTTCCTTGATTGCTTCTGCAATCTTCAATTGAAATTCTTTTTGTTTCAAAAGTTCTTCCTGAACAGGATGAATGATAAATGTCGGTTCAACAAGTAATGCAATCGTTTCAGGTATTCTGCACATATAAAGATTATCCCAGTAGAGACCGAAGTCTGGTAGATCTAATTTCTTTTTCAATTCTTGATGCAAATAGAAAGCAAGATCACGAGCATTTTGATTATAATAGTAAACACTAAAACCATTGTGTTGTAATGGATTAACACCATCGGGCACTGCGTTATTGTGAATACTAATTGAAATATCAGGATTGAAAGACAAAACTTTTGCTTTTCTTTCTCTTAATGGAAGTGGATTATCTTCACGAGTTAAATAAACTTTTGCACCCTCTTTCTCAAGAACTTCTTTTGTAATTCTTGCAAGAGTAAGATTAATTTCTTTTTCTTTAAGTCCTGATGATCCAACTGCACCATCATCTGCATTGTGTCCTGGATCTAAAACAACTCTGATATTTTTTAATGGACTTCCAAAAAATAAAAATCGCTTTTCAATTTTAGGCGACTTTTTGATTTTCAGTACAAGAATATTATCCTCATAGTTGATGTAATAACCCCAGAGATGTTTTTGGTTTAGAGTAATTGTTAATTCAAGTTCATCATCATTGATTTGCTGCCAAGTGATATTTTGAATCAAGTTTTGTTCTGGATCGAAATAAATCCAATCAATATTTGATAATGCATTAAAGATTTTAAGTTTAAGCTGAAGAGGATTTGTCAGTTGTTGAATTTCATAAGGTAACCTCTCGTGAAGTCCAATTTCTACTCTGACAAAATTTCCATCATTCTCTGTTCTAATAACTTCAATTGTACTTTTAGGAGGTGGTGTTCCTTCGGGTAAAAATTCAACAGAATTTTCGGGAACATAGATATGTTGATTTTGTGACAATCGCAATCTATAAAATCCACTTCTTTTTCCGTCACATAAAGCTTTAACACCTTCGGGTAAAAACATTTTATAACCAAGCATTGGTCCAGTTCTTCCGATAACAAAATTTGGATCGTACAAAATCTTCACAACATTGAGTTGACTCGATTGATTAATCGTAAGTTTTGAATTTAATCGAAATTCTTTTTTGCCGAGTTTTTTATGTTCAAATTGTATAAGG
>Ga0123519_10001941_pt1 | contig 35238 bp, 35 predicted proteins | sample YelNatPaOPRAMG02_FD_87396 | JGI IMG/M metagenome (GOLD analysis project Ga0123519, IMG submission 87396) | Hot spring microbial communities from Yellowstone National Park - Yellowstone National Park OP-RAMG-02 (version 2) | ecosystem: Environmental > Aquatic > Thermal springs > Hot (42-90C) ... | reverse complement strand
TTTTAATTTTTACATTTTGCAATTTGGATTTGCGAATAGTAAGTAATGAGATCGCCACGCCTGCATTCTGCAGGCTCGCGATGACAATATTGCGAATTGTAAATAGAGATAATGGGATTGCCACGCAACCTTCGGTTGCTCGCAATGACGGCTTTTCTGTTGTAGTCATAATGGGATTGCCACGCAACCTTCGGTTGCTCGCAATGACATTCCTTTTTTGTCATTCCAAGGAGGGAAAGTAGTGAGGAGTGAGGAGAGAGGAGGGAGCAGTTCTTTAAAAAATCTTAACCAAAATGATAAAACCTGAAAAGATAGGGCCAACCCTTTATTCACTATGCCTTCCACATTTGAATTTTCAATTTGAATTACACAACAACCATAAAAACAAAGTTTGCTTTCGTTATAATCCAAGTTTACATAATATATATTATCAGACATTAAATAATATAAAAAAATCCTTGACATTTTGTTTCCTCTCTATTATGAAATAAAAAAGGAGTGAAAAATGGACAAAAAGAAAAACTGGTTACCAAAAAATGTTATCTCATTAGGATTCGTTAGTTTTTTAAATGATGCAGCAAGTGAGATGATTTATCCCCTTCTACCAGTATTCCTTACCAAAGTTATTGGTGCTGGTCCTGGGTTTTTAGGAGTTATAGAAGGAATTGCCGAGGCAACAGCAAGCCTTTTGAAACTTTTCTCTGGGTATATTACAGACAAAATTAAGAAAAGCAAATTTTTGATATTTATAGGATACTTCCTCGCAACTTTTGGTAGACCTATTATTGCCTTCACAAAATTATGGTGGCAGGTTGGGATCGTAAGATTTGTTGATAGGATTGGTAAAGGTATAAGGACATCCCCAAGGGATGCGCTAATATCCCATTCGGTTTCACCTGAAATAAAAGGGAAAGCGTTTGGTTTCCACAGGGCAATGGACCATCTCGGTGCCATAGTTGGACCTTTAACCGCATTAATACTTTTGAAGTTTGGTATACAATTAAAAACAATTTTCTTACTCGCTGTTATCCCTGGTATAATCTCACTTATAATACTTTCTATATTTGTTGAAGAAAAAGTTAAAAAAATTGAACATAATAAATTGAATTTCAATTTAAAAGTATTCTCATTTTCATTTAAATATTACCTTTTTGTTGTGGTTCTTTTTACACTTAGCAACTCCTCTGATACATTTTTGATTTACAGGGCATCTGAAACAGGTATTTCAACTGCTATGATACCGCTTTTGTGGATGGTTCTTCACTTTGTAAAAGCAACCCTTTCTATCCCTGGTGGGATATGGTCTGATAAGATTGGTAGAAAAAAAGTTATAATAACAGGATGGATTGTGTATGCACTTATATATCTTGGGTTCGGATTTGCTACAAGATTTTGGCATATTTGGGCTTTATTCGCTCTATATGGTATATATTTTGCCCTTACAGAAGGTGTTGAAAAGGCGTTTGTAAGTGATTTGGCTCCAAAGGAATGGCAGGGGACTGCATTTGGTCTATTTAACCTTGCAGTTGGGATTGCTGCATTCCCTTCAAGTGTAATCTTTGGGGTTATTTATCAGGCTTTTGGGGGGAAGATTGCATTTATATATGGTTCATCCCTTGCCATATTATCATCTATCCTGCTTACTTTTGTTAGGGAAAAAGGGACGAAATAAGTTTATTTGCTAAACCTTCCCTGTTTGACATTGTCACTTCTATAATCTGTACATCGTATCTATTTTTTATTTCTTCACAGAAGGGGTGAAAACTTAAAGGGATTGTTCCTATCACTGATGAACTTGAATTGAGTGCATCAATAACGGCAACTTTAAATATATTTGAAAACAATTCCATCTTACCTATCTCATCTATTACAACAATTTTCCCCTGAGCAATAGCATTTTTTATAGCATCAACACCGATTCTTTCAATACATTCTAAATTTACTCCATACTTTCCAACTTTAAATTTGCTTTTTATGTCTCTGTGCGCCATAATACAACTTCTTCCATCAATGGTTATCAATCTAAATCCTAATCTCATATTATTTTTTCTAATCTCCTCTGTAAAAAATCCTCCAAATATATCTCTTTTATATTCTAAAATATTTTTTATTATTGTTGTTTTACCAATACCTGGACTACCTGTTAATAGAATAATTTTTTTATTCATCTTTTATGGAACCAGTCTTTCCCCCAGACACAGATATTAAAACCCTGCAAATCAAATAAAGGGTCTGGATTTACATATTCAACTCTGTTGCAGGAAAAAAATAATATGATAGTTGGGATTAAGAAAATAAAAATATTCGGTATCTTCATAATAACCTCTATTTATTCTTTGATATTAAAGACAACCTTCACTTTTCTAAAAAATCTCTCTCTCTTGTTATCCTGTAGATAAAAAACAAGCGTTGAATCGTTTTCAGCCTTCACCTTCCTTAATCTTAATGATAGTTCCTTTTCAAAGAAATTTTTATCGTTTAATGGGAAAAATGTTCCTATGTATGAAAAATCAGTCTTCCTGTAAACATCAACAAAAAAGAATCCCTTTCTATATAATTTTCTCATCCTGTCCTCATATTTTTTATCCACTATTTTCCAGTGTTTAAGCCAGTATTTTTCAAGGCATATAAATATGTATTTATCAGAGATAGCAATGCCTGCTGCTGGTGTTTTCGCCACTTTAAAAATTTTATTCCTCCCTTTACCAGAAACGATAACAGGTGGTAATTCCCATCCTTTATGTTCTATCCCAAATGTTTTAATGATTTTTCCTGTCAGAACATCGTATGCTTTTAATCTGTCAAAGAAATACTCATAAACAACAAGTAGTGTCCCTTTTATGTTCCATTCAAAATCTGGATATGGAATTGTAAACCTGTCATATCCTAATTTTTTCTTAAATCTTTCATCAGGGTATTCTATCATCTCTCCAAAATTATTTATTTTCTCTTTTTTCTTTATATTTATAAGTGAAAAATAATCAGACATACTTGAAAGTTCCTGTGAAATTATCAATTCATCATTCAAAAATTTAAAATAAATATCTTTCCCTAAAAAACATATATCTTTTATTCCATCACCATACCTTTTCAAAATACCATTTATAATGAAATAAAGATACCCATCTTTTTCATTTACACTGAAGATATACCCATCCTTATGGAAAAATATTGTATCTATCTTTCCAGAAAAAATATCAAGCCTAACAAGTGGTTTTGAAAGTCCATAAATATAAATATAATTCCCTGCTCCTTCAACAATATTACCCACATATTCATTTATTTCAATCTCAATGCTCTCTGTTGAAACAACATTTATTTTACTTTTTTCAACACTGCATCCATAAAAAATAAACAAAAGAAATATGAAGATTTTATTTCTCATATCTCCTCCTTTTATAATAATCTATCACATCAAATATTGTCCAGGGTTTTGCATCTTCCATACTGAATCCCAAAATATTCAAATATTCATTAATCTTTCCAGTATCTTCGGATTCAATCTCAATGAAATCAGGGATAAACGAATAATCATCTAAATGCCTTTCAAGTTCAATCCTTACACCATCAATCTCGTAACTTTTTCTGAACTTTTTAACCTTTTCAAATATTTTGAGTCCTATTGAAAGAAGTATTAACTCTGTTTTTTTTAAATCATCAACCTCAACCTCAATCTCCTCCATTTCCTTTATTCCTTGAGAATTTAAACTTTTTTTGAAACATAAATATGTCTTTTCTCCATATTTTCTCAATCTCAGAACACCTTTATTCTTCAGAATTGAATTATCGTAAAAATCAAAAAATTCAGTTATTACTTCACCTTCAAACACCTTTTTCCCACCTTTTGAAACAATCTTCTTCTCAATCTCTTCAAGATCCACCTCAAGAACTTTTATCTCTCTCTCTTTCATCTTACCTCCTCTATTATTCCACCACCTATAACATAATCATCCTTGAATAAGACAAGTGATTGACCTGGTGTTAAAGCCCATTGTGGTTTTTCGAATTCAACCTCTACCCTATCCCCTATTCTCCTGCAAGTTGCCTTTGAGAACTCAGATTTGTACCTTGATTTTGCGAGGAATGAATCTTCTATATCAAAAGGAGATATAATGTTAATATCTCTTATTATAGCGTGCTTTTTGAAACCTTCTTTCCTTTCTCCAACATATATTGCATTCTCCTCAGGGGAAATCTTTATAACATAAAGTGGTTTTTTATAAGATATTCCAATGCCCTTTCTCTGTCCATAAGTATAATTTGAAATGCCTTTATGCTCTCCTATCACCTTACCATCTTTGATAATTGGACCTGGTTTATCTTTTAAAATCCCTTTCAAAAATTCTCTATAATCCATTTCAGGAAGGAAACAAACATCCTGACTTTTTTTTCTATTTGCAGTAGGAAGACCTAATCTTTTTGCAATCTCCCTTATTTTCTCCTTTGTATAATTTCCGCAGGGGAATAAGATATATTTTAACTGCTCCTGTTTCAATCTATACAGGAAATAAGATTGCTCATTCTTATCAATCCCTCTTTTAAGATAAAATATACCGTCCTTCTCTTCAATAATAGCATAATGTCCTGTTGCTATGTAATCAAATCCTCTTCTTTTTGCTTCTTCCATCAATAATCCAAATTTTATGCTCTCATTACAAATAACACAAGGATTAGGTGTTCTACCAGATCTATATTCTTCAATGAAATTTTTAATTATTATCTCTTCATACTCTTTTTCAAAATTCAGAACATTATGTTTTATACCCAAAATATCGCAGGATTTTTTTGCAAATTCTATGTCTTCTCTATCCACTCCTCTAAACAACATCGTTACACCTTCAATATCAAATCCCTTTTCCTTTAAAAGATAACAGGCGGTTGATGAATCAACTCCACCACTCATTCCTACAAGAACTCTCATATTATTATAATAAAACGAATTTAAAAAAAATCAACTTTTAATTGCTTAAGGTATTGACAATTTTCTTATTTTTTATATTTATATTATTGATGAATATGCTAATAAATTGGTATAATTTAAAAAATCCTTTGAATTTTTTAAATATATTTGGTAATGATAATCCAGTTGATTGTGAGATAGGTTTTGGAGAAGGTGATTTTCTTTTAAAAAAATGTAAGAATGAACCTGAAAGAAATTTTATAGGTATTGAGTATTCAAAGGTTTGCACAAGGAAGGCATTAAAGAAGATAAATAATTATAATTTAAATAATATCAGGTTAATTTTACTTGATGCTGAATCAGCATTTGATATGTTAATACCAGAAATTTCTCTTGATAATATATATATAAATTTCCCAGATCCCTGGCCTAAAAATAAACATGAAAAAAGAAGATTGCTTGACAGAGATTTCAGCATACTCACTTCTTCAAGATTAAAAGATAATGGGAAAGTTCATATTTTAACAGACCATACATTCTACAGGGATTTCATACTGGAAGAGATGTCATATTATGGTGTTTTGAGACCATTGTTTAATAATGGATATAAAGAAAAAACTGATGATACAATTTTAACAAAGTACGAGAAGAAATGGAGGTCCGAAGGAAGAAAGATCTATTATATAGTTTTACAAAAGGTTATACATCCATTTTATGAGAGAAAAATAAGGTATGAAGATATAAAGGACGGAAATGTAAAGTTAAAAAATGATTTTGAGAGATTCTATAAAAAGGCAATTAAAGATAATAATTCCCTTGCAAAGATAACAGGGATAAAAAGGCTTCAGGATAAAATTGAGATAGAAACTATATTAAAAGACTGGTCTCTTTTCCAGAAATGCAAAATAACATTGATACCAGATAAAATGAATGAATATAAACTTATAATCCCTGAGAATGTCTTCAGAAGTTATTCTTTAAAATTACTCCTGGAAAGTATTTTTTCTACAAACAATTAAGATTGTTTCACTAAAAATTTCTCTTGTGAATGATGAATTTGTCATAATTTTATCAATAAAATTTATAAACCTTACTGGAAAAAGTCTGTAAAGGAAGGCTGTTTTCATATGTCCACATATTATGAAAGAATTTAAGAATCCAATTTTTAAATCCTTGAATCCACAATAGTTGATTATTCTTATTAACTCAAAAGGTTTAAAAGCAAAATAATGCATATCACCATCTGCTGAATATATGTATTTTTTATCTATTTTCTTACCCTTAATTTCAAAATATGATGGATTTTTATTTCTTATATATCTTCCATTTGGTGTTGTAAGAATGAAATATCCATTTTCTTTTAAAATGTTTTGAACCTTCCTTATAAACCTGAAAGGTTCTGGAAGATGTTCTATAATCTCTGTCCCTATAATTAAATCAAATTTCTCTTTAAATTCTATCTCTTCAAAATTCCCAACTATAAATTTAATATTTCCCTTCTCATACCTCAACTTTGCATATTCTATGAATGATTCTCTGATATCGTTCGCAAAAACATTATATCCCTCCTCTGCAAGTATTAGAGACAATGTTCCCTGTGCGCAACCAATATCAAGGATAAGAGAATTTTTAGGTAGCAAATTCCTAATTATATTCAGTATAACCTCATTCCTTCTATGGTAAGCATTATAAACACTTGGTGCTATTTCTGGTTCCCAGAATTCCTCAATATCATGTTGATAAACCCTTTTTATCTCATCATCCCAATCAGGAGAGAAATCAGGTTTCTTCATATAAAATCTTCTTAAAATCTGCTTTTAACAATCTGTAATCAAAATATTTCTTTGCAATATTCGCGCATGAGAACCTCTTTTCAATTCTCTTTTTATCATTTATAATATCCATAATTCTGTCTGCAAGTCTTTCAGGAAATTTTTTATCAAATGAACCTTCATAATCTATAAGGAACTCTTCTGGAAGTAATCTTTTACAATCCCCAACATTTGTTGAAATAACAAACCTTGAGGATGCAAGATAAACAGGAATTTTTCCACCAAGTCTCATATTACCCACATCGTCGTTTGTCTGTATGTTCACACCTATAGTTATTCTTTCTAATATCTTTCCAAGTTCTTCAAATGAAAACCAACCTTCTATTATCTCTACATCAATATCTTTATTTTTGATCATATCTTTCAAAAATTTTATTGCCTTTCCTTTCCCAACAATTATCCCTTTAACATCAATCCCTTTATCTTTCAATATCTCTATACATTTTATCACATCACTTCCGTTCACATACCCTTCTTTTAAAACATTAAGATTCCCTATTATTCCAATGGTGAATTTTTCAGGGATACCTTTAAACCTTGAGAAGATATCAATATCAACACCATCCCTTAAAACATAAATATTATCTTTCCTGTAACTTTTCTGGAAGAATTCCTTCAGCGAATCTGTTCTCACTATAACTTTTCTTGCGTTTTTTAAAACCCATCTTTCAAGTATGAATACAATGTAAGAGAAAAACCTGTTTCTGAAACTCCGGGATAATGCATATTCAAAATCACCTGTATCATAGAAAAAATCCTTATAATTAAGAAAAAAAAGAATAAGAACAACGATAGTATCAAAACCCATAAGATATACGGTGTGATCAAACTTTATTAGATGATATATAAACCTTAGATATGTTTTTAATCTTTTTTCTCTGTAAATGACAAATGCATCATTAATATCACCAAAAAGATAATCTGCCCTTACTCCATTTGGTTCTAATTTTTTATCCTTAACGAAAACAAGAAATTTTCTCATCTATTATTTCTTTGAATTGATTAGCAGAAATATCCCAATTAAAACGTTTTGAAAACTCCCTCGCTTCTCTTCCCATTTTCTCAATCAGTTCTCTATTTTTAGATAATTTAAATAATATATCTCCAAGTGCTTCTGCATCACCGAATTTGTAAATAAACCCTGTTTTTCCAGATATGATTGTCTCATTTAATCCGGGGCTATCAGGCACAACAGATAAAGTCCCACAAGATTGGGCCTCAATACTTGTTAATCCCCATCCTTCCTTTGGTGATGTATTTATATGTGCCCAGGATTCCCCAAGGATTTTTATCTTTTCTTCTTCACTCACAAATCCTTTAAAGTCCACAATCTCATCTAATCCCTTATCTATGCACATCTTCTTAATCCTTTCCATATCATTACCTTTACCAACTATTATAACCTTGAAATGAGCACCTTTATTCTTTGCTATATTGATTGCTTCAATAAGTATATCAAGCCTCTTATATCTTTTTATCCTCCCGACCGCTGAGAAAACAGGGATATCTAATTTTTTTGAAGGTTTGAATCTCTCAAAATCCACACCATTATATATCACTTTTATCCTTTTTTCATCCATACCATGTTTTAAAAGTTCTTCTCTCGTCCCTTTTGAAACACAAACAAAATCTACATCCTTATAAAAGAAAGGGACAAGCCTCTCGTTTAAATAAACATAAAAACCAAATAAGGGATTTGTTTCCTGGAATATCACATCTCCGAAAAAATGATGTAAAATTGCTATCCTCTTTTGTGGAATATAAAAAGAACCATAAAATGGTATCTTGTTAAGATCCTCTATAACAAGTTCAAAATGATATTTTTTGTTTAATCTTTCAAATGCGGATGGAACATTGAAGTTAAATGTATTTCTGTTTCCTGTTCTATGAACAAAAATCCCATTTAATTCTTCTTCTTTCTCAGCGTTTTTAAATGAATCGCAAAGGAGATGTATCTCATAATATTTTTTTAATCTCCCAAATATCTCAAAAAGATGAACCTCTGCACCACCTGATAATGGGTTTTTTATATCCTGCCAGTTTATTATAAGTATTTTTGGCTTCAAGAACATAAAATCAATATATTTTACCTTTTCTTTACCTTCTCCTCAAAATCTATAAGTCCATCTTTTATATGAACAATCCTTTCAGAATATGCTGCAATATCCCTTTCATGCGTTACAAGAATTATTGTCTTACCCTGTTTATGAAGTTTCATAAATATTTCCATTATCTCCTCACCTGATTTGGAATCAAGATTCCCTGTTGGCTCATCCGCAAGTATTATCTCAGGATTATTAGCAAGTGCCCTTGCAATTGCGACCCTCTGCCTCTCACCACCTGAAAGTTTATTAGGAAAATAATGTAGCCTTTCTCCAAGACCAACACTCTTTAAAAGTTCCCTTGCCCTTAGAATCCTTTCTTTCAAAGGAACCCTTGCGTAAATCATAGGCAATGTAACATTGTATTCGGATGTTGCCCTTGGAAGTAAATAGAAGTTCTGGAAAACAAAACCTATTTTGTTTCTTCTTATCTCAGCAAGTTTATCTTCGCTAATTTCAGACACATTTTCATTCTCAAGAATATATTCACCTTCTGTTGGCTTATCAAGACAACCTAAGATATGGAGAAGTGTAGATTTACCAGAACCTGATGGTCCCATAATACAAAGAAATTCACCTTTTTTTACATCAAGATTGACACCCCTTAATGCAGGGTAAGGTGTTTCACCCATCTCATAAAATTTCTTTATATTCCTTAATATGATGATATTTTTATTCATATCTCAACGCCTCCACTGGATTTAGTTCGGATGCAACCTTTGCAGGATAGAAACCAAAGAATATACCAACTATTGAGGAAAAGAGAAATCCAAGAATGATAACCCAGAATGGAATTGTGAAAGGAAGATGAGCGATTACACTCACGAGTAAAAAAACGAGAATACCTACAATTATACCTATTATTCCACCTATCACTGATATGATTGTTGCCTCGGTAAGAAATTGTAATAATATCTCATTATTCTTTGCACCTATTGCCTTTCTTATTCCTATCTCCCTTGTCCTTTCAGTAACAGATACAAGCATTATATTCATAATACCTATTCCACCAACTATCAAAGCAACAGATGCAATCCCTATCATAACAAGGAAGATCGTCCTTGTGAGTTCATTCCATCCTTTTAAAAGTGCATCAGATGTATTTATTGCAAAATCATCCTCATCCTTTTCCTTCACATGCCTGTAATTTCTTAGAAGGAATCTTACTTCTTCAATTGCATTATCCTTATCTTTTGAAAGTATCAATATACTGAAACTCCTGTTATATCCAAATATCTTCTGGAATGTCGTGTAAGGTATAACAACAACATTATCCATACTTCTTCCCATCACATTCCCTTTTTCTTCAAGAACACCGATAATCAAACATCTTAATCCATTTATGGTTAGTGTCTTTCCGAGAACTTCTTCGTTTGGGAAAAGGTTCTTCTCAACATCCTTCCCTATTACACATACAGCCCTTCTGAATATAACATCATCATCAGTGAAGAATCTACCAAATTCAACATCTTGCTGGTTTATTTTGGGGAGTTCAGAGCCTGTCCCAACTATCTCCACATCCTCAATGGTTTTATCTTTGTTCTTTAATGTTGTCCTGTAACTTACTGAGGGTGTAATAAACTCTATTGAACTTGCGTGTTTTTTTAGATAATTATATTCTCCCAATGTTATATCTTTTCTCTGCCAATATCTCCTCCATCCACCAGGCCTTGTTTGAGGTCCACCCATTACCCATGGAAACTTCTGAATGTATATAACATCAGCACCGAGTGAGGAAAATGTTAAAGATACTTTTTTGTTAATCCCCTGTATTGTTGAAACAACTGCAATAACAGTGGTTACTCCAATGATTATACCCAGTGTTGTCAATATTGACCTTAATTTATTCGCTTTTATGGAGGTTATTGCGGATACCAGTATTTCCTGCAGAAACCCTCTGACCATCTTTTAACTCCTTCAATATTTTAAAAGGACCTGTTATTATTGTATCACCTTCATTCAATCCATCTATTATTTCAACATTCAAATCACCCATAAGACCCGTCTTTACCTTTGTGAATCTTGCAATCCCCTTTTTATAAACAAAAACACCATTCTCTTTTTTCTTTACAAGTGCCCTCAATGGAACATTTATAGTTTCTCTCTTTTTTTCAACTATTATCTCACAATTACCTGTCATACCAGGATAGAATTTCACATCCTTATCTATTATTCTTATCTTTACAGGATATGTTACAACACCTGTTGTTGATGTTGATGGGTATTTTGAAATATCATAAACATAGCCATTGAATTTTCTATCAGGGAATGCATCAACATCAATTCTTACAGAATCACCTATACTTATTAGAGGAACCTCACTTTCATTCACATCAGCAACAAGGTCAATGTCGTTTATATTTGACAGAACAAATAAAACAGTCCCAGGATTATTCATTGTTCCAGTGATAACATTCTCACCTTCCTTCACCTTTATCTTTGTAACTATTCCATCAATGGGTGAAACTATTGTGCATTTTTCAAGCCTGTATTTACTTGAAATAACATCCGCTTCTGCCTGTTTTAAATTATTTTCTGCAACAAGTAAAGAAGATTCTGCATCCTCATATTCTTTCTTAGAAATCAGGTTCTTTTCAAATAGGACCTTTTTTCTTTCAAAATCAGATTTCTTTGTATTATAGTTAGTCTTCTGTGATTCATAATAACTTAAGGATTTCTCATAATTAGCCCTTGCATCAGTGTCATCAAGTTTTGCAAGGATATCACCCCTTTTTACATTCTCACCCTCTTTAACATATAATTTTACCAGTTTCCCCATAATATCTGAACTTATATTAACTTCCTCTGCTGAGGTAATTTTTCCAGTTGATGAAACTGTCTTTTCAACATCAGCCTTTTTTACTATTTCTATCTCCACCTGCATTGCTCCCTTTCCACGAACATTAAAAACGACTATTAAAATGATAACAAAAGCAAGAATACCTATTATTATCCATTTTTTCACATCATCCTCCCTTCTAATTTTTTTATTTTATAGATTGAAAGGATATAATCTTTTAATGCATTCTCAAGATTGAATTGCGCATTCAACAAATCCTCCTCACTTGACAAAAGTTCTATAACACTCGCCTCACCCATTTCAAATCTGAGTTTTGTTGCCTCCATACTTTCATTAGAAACCTGAACATTCTTTTCTGCTATCTCAAGTAATTTTTTAGATTCAATGTAACTATTGAATGCATTCTCCAATTCTATCACTAAATCCTTTTCTTTCTTTTTTAAATTTAGTATCTCCATATCAAGTTGCATCTTCTGAACGATTGTGTTATTAACCCTTTTAAAACCTGAAAATAAAGGCATGGAAAGACTGAAGTTTATAGAATAAGAATCATCCGCATCCCATTCTTCTTTTGTTTCAGGGAATTTCGCCCCTGAATAACCATAACTTCCCTTCAAATAAAAAGAGGGAATATACTGGGATATATTCTCTGCAAGTTTTAGCCTGAGTGATGCAATCTTATTCTTTATTGAAATGATCTCATAATTCTCTCTTAATATTTTTTCTTTTAGGATATCAAAGGAATCAAGTGTAAAATCAAGTGAAGGAAGGACAAGTTCAATCTCTTCATCCTTTAAGTCAAGTAAACTCCTCAGTTGTGCAAAAAATTCTTTCATATTTTTTTCTGCTTTTATGAACTCAAGTTGTGCTTGGAGGTTGCTAACCTCTGCTTTCAATAAATCTGCTTTTGATGATAAACCCAATTTGAACATCTCCTCTATTTTTGATTTGTAATTATTACTCCTTTCAAGTGCCTTACTCCTCACATCAAGCATCTTTCTCGCAGTATAACAATTAAGATAAAGTGTTATTGTGTTATAAATAATCTCATTTAAACTATTATAATAGTTGAATTCCGATTCGTTATTCAAAAAATATGTCTCAACACCTTCAAGAAAATTCCATAAAGAAAGATTCTCAGAGTTTGAAAAATTCACACTATAACTTTCTCTCTTTGATGGAAAAATCTTGGAATATGAATAATTGAATTCAAGTGAAGGTAGAAGATTTGAATAATTATACGAATTTATTTTTTGCTCTGTTTTCATCTTATAAAGAAGTATCTTTGAAGTTTCAGAAACCTTAAGCATCCTGTCTATTGCATCTTCAAGTGTTAATGTTAATGAGAGAAATATTAAAACCATCTTCCCCTTCCTGTTCTTAATAGGTTAAATAATAAAGAAATTATGAATGTTATAATTGCAATAATAGTGCTTTTCTTTTTATCCATTCCAGTAAGATATGATATTCCAAGTGCTATAAGAACGTAAAACCAGATTGTGAATATATTAATCTTTGATAGGAGTAGCATTAATCTCTTATTCTCAAGATGAAAGAATAAGTCAAGCCCTGATTTAAGCCTCATATCCATAAATGAACTAATCGTGTTTTTTCTCACAAGTATCACTATCATTTCAATAATGGTTTTCAATCCATCCACCATGGATGCGTAAGAGATAAGGTCAAGGGATTTAATGAATGGAAGATTCTTACCGAAAAGATAAGTTAATAAATAAACAAGCAAACTTAAAAATAAGAAAGTTATAATGTTAACTATCGGTATTGATAAAATTCCAGTAACCCTTATCATCACCGGGTTTATCTGCTGTCTCTGAATCATTTCCTGATTTCCCTGCATAAATTCAGTCATAATCCTTGAGATAACAGGGAATGAAACAATCCGTGCAAGGATAAGGAGTAAACATAGTATCACAAAAGGTATCCACCAGTCATCCTTCTCTTTTATGTGCTGGAAAGCCTTATAAGGTTCTATCAATATATTTATCACATCCATATAACCTCCATTTTTTAATATATAACAATATTCCCTAAGATTTGTTACAAAAATTAACTAATTATCTGAAAGATAATCTGTGCTATTATAATTTTTAAAATAAGTCCAGCAGGGTATGTTGCAGCATAGGAAATGGTTGGTATATCAGTTGTTGTTAACTCAGAAGAGGCTGCAAGCGCAGGTGGATTGGTCATTGATGCAGTAAGTGAGCCAAGTGATTCAAGGAGCCCCATTCTAAAAATCTTTAACATTATAAATATCCCCACAACACAGGAAATCGTTGTAATGATAAGACCGACAGAAAAGAGAATAATTCCCTGTGATTTAAGTATTTCCACTATCTTTGTCCCTGCGTTTGTTCCTGCACCTGCAAGGAATAAAAGTATACCAATTTCCCTTGAGAAAGACCGTGCAGCAACAGGAACATATAGATAAAATCTACCTATCTTTTTAAAGTATCCTATAAAAAGGCTTGAAATAAAAACTCCACCTGCCATACCGAGCCTTATTGTTATATCACCAGTTATTCTTAAAGGAATGAAACCAATTATTATTCCTATGAGAATACCTCCAAGGAATGTTCCCATACTTGTCTCATTTAATCTCTTTGAAGAACCCCTCATTTCTTTAACAAATTTCTCAACATCTTTTCTTTCACCCACAATTCTTATTATATCACCCATTTCAAGTTTCATATTACTTGATGGAAAAAGTTCAAACCCCTGTCTCCTTATCCTTGTGAGTCTCACACCATACCTTTCCCAGAATCCAAGCATATATAAAGGTTTATTTATAATCCTGCTATCTATAACCTCAACATCCTGGCTCACAATATTAGGATCCCTTTCTATCTCAAATGGTTCTCCTTCATCACCTATTATAAATTTTAATTTCTCAAGGTCATCCTCAACCCCAACAGCAACAAGTGTATCTCCGAGATAAAGAATTGTATCAGGGCCTGCAAGTTTCACCTCATCATTATGTTTTACCCTTGATATTGTTATATCAAGGAGTTTTTTTGGCGTAATATCAATTATTTTTTTACCATCACAATTAGGGTTTGTCACTTTAAAATATTTCACCTTTATTGGAGGATAAAGATTCTTATTTTCTTCTCTCCATTTTTCCTCTTCATTTTTAATAGATTTTTTTAATATCTTTGAAATAAGGTTCACGATAAAGACGACACCTATCATTCCATAAGGATATGCAACACCATATCCAACGGAGACAAGTGAAATTCCTTCAGGGACTTGTTGGCGAACTATATCAAGGACTGCTGCAAATGCAGGTGTGCAGGTTAGAGCACCTGTGTAAAGTCCAGCAACTATTGAGGGTGAAAGTTTAAATATAAAACCAGATATAACAGAAATAAAACCGCCTGTTAAAGTTATTATCAAAGTAATAATAATATATTTTAAACCATCTTTTTTGAAACTTTTTATAAAACCAGGTGCTGCACTCAAACCAACAGAATAAACGAATAATATTAAACCAATATCCATTATCTCTTTACTGATCGTCATCCCAAAATGCCCAAATATAAGTGCAACAAATAACACACCTGAAGAACCTAATGAAAAACCTTTGAATGAAAGATTACCTATTATCGTTCCGATTGTTAATATAAAAAATAGGACGAACAATTGCTCAAGAAAAATTCCCGTCATATAAAAATAACCTTACTACGATCAATCGCTGAAATTAATCCCATAGCACCTGAGAACTCTACAAATTCCAGGAATTCATCCCTTTTTAAACCTAACATATCTATTGTTGCCGAACAGATAAAAAATTTCACATTCATTTCAATACATTCATTCATTAATCTCTCTATGAATTTATCCCTTTTAAATTCCTTCTTTAAAAAATTTGCACCATTAAATGCAAAAAACATATTCACTTCTTTCCCTAAGGATGCACCTGTTGAAGCGATAATAAATGCCATCTTACATTTATATTCATCATCTTCGGAAAGGATTATTGTGAGTTTATTTTCACTCAAACTTTTTCTTCCTTTTTGTAAAAGTCAAGTGCCTCTAATAAATAACCTGTATATTCATAAACAATACCACCACCCATAGAGATTGCAACCTCTGCCATCTCAAGGATTTCTTCCCTTGTGCAACCAATATCAAGGCATATCTTTGTATGCAGGAATATACAGGGCTTACAATGCTGGACAAGAACTATTGCAAGTGCAGCAAGTTCTTTATATTTTAATGGAACAACACCTTCTACCTTTGGTTTTCTCCACATATCAAGGAAGGATTTTGCAAACTCTTCCCTTTCCTTTCTGAATTTATTTAAAGAATAGTTTATCCCTTTCTGTTCCTCGTCCTGATTAAATGCTGTTTCTCTTGATATCTCTTCCCTTTTTTTCTCAATCATATTGAGGTGAGCAATCTTTCTGGTTTGATCCTGTTCATCTTCAGTCCAATCTCATCAGGTGAAAATCCAAGTGCAAGACCAAGGATCTGGGTGTAATAAACAACAGGGATGTTATATTCTTTATTAAATGTTTTTTCAATCTTCTTCTGATTACTTTCGTACATAACACTGCAGAAAGGACATATAGATATTAAACCATCTATATTCCTCTCTTTAAGATATGATAATTTTTTGTTTGATAATGCAAGTGCAGTATCTTCTTTTATTCCAAGTATACCACCACCACAGCATAATTGTTTCTCAGGATAATCAATACTTTCAGCACCAGTCAACTGAACAAGTCTGTCAAGTGAAACAGGGAATTGAGGGTCATCAAACTCACTATAAACCTTTGAAGGTCTTATAAAATGGCATCCATAATGTGAAGCGAATCTAAAGCCTTTCAATTCTTTCACTATCTTTTCTTTTATCTTCTCAATCCCATAATCCTCATATAAAACCCTTGCAAAGTGTTTAACAGTTATATTACCATTATAACTTAGATGCTGTTTTTTCAGTTCTTCATTCACTTTCTTTCTAATCTCATCATTATGTTTTATCTCCTCATTTGCCTCTATCATAGTCACACTGCAGGCGTTACAGAATGTTGTTATCTTATCTATTCCCTTATGTTCTGCAATTGCAAGATTGTATGAACTAAGCAAAAGTTGGGTGAAAGAATCAACTGCTTTCAAGGGATAACCACAGCATCTGAATTCAGGTATATCAACAAGTTCAATACCCAATCTTTCAGCGACCTTCCTTCCAGAAAGTTCATAATTCTGTGCCCTCACAGGAACCGTGCAACCAAGAAACAATCCGTATCTCATCTTTCCCCCTTTAATAAACCTTTTAACTTATCTTCTATTATCTTAACAAATTCTTCCTTTCTCACTGGTTCAAGGGGTGGAAGCCCCATCTTTTCCCTTTTTTTATTCTCAAATTCCCCTATCTCATAAAGCCTTGTGTAATTTATAAGCGCTTCATACTGCGCTAAATAAGAAGGATGAACATACCCTTCTTTCACAGCAACATTTTTTATTGCATTCATAAGTTCCGTAACAACAACATCCTGAGGACATCTTTCCTGGCACATATAACAGGCTGTGCAAAGCCATATAAAATCACTTTTCAGAACCTCTTCCTTCATACCCAAAAGAGCCATCCTTATTATCTTCCTTGGGTTAAACCTCTCATCAATCTCCCTCACAGGGCAACTCGCACTGCAGGTTCCACAGGCAAAACACCTTGAAAGGAATTCTCCTCCTGGCTCTTTCATTATCTTATCTTTCAATTTTGTATCAAGTTCTTGAACCTTTACAGGCATTAAACCTCCTCATTTTTTTAAAATCTCAATACCAGAGAAAATCTCATTGTATCCCATTTCCTTCATATCAGCAGCACCTGAAGGGCATACACCCACACAGGTTCCACAACCCTGACATAGATGGGTATAAACAATTGAAACCTTTCTTTCATCATCAAGATAACGGGCATTATAAGGGCAGACATCCACACAGAAACCACAACCACTACAAAACCTCTCCTTTGTAAATGATATCCTTTTCTTTTCATAAATTCCTTTCTTTATCAAACTAAGAATAATCGCTGCAACACCCCTTGCCTGTCTTATTGTTTCATATGTATCCCTTGGGGAATGGGCAAGTCCACAAACATAGATTCCTGGTCTTGGTGTCTCAAGAGGCTTAAATTTTACATTTGCCTCTTTCACAAAACCATCTTCATCAATTTCAATCCCTAATTTTTTATAAAAATCAGTATTTTCCTGCCTTATACCAGTTGACAATATCACATAATCTGCATTTATTTCAATTGAATCATTTAACACCTCATCAAAGACACGGACAAAAAGCCCATTATCTGAAATAACATCAGGTTCTCTACCTTCTTTAAATCTTAGAAAAATAACACCCATCTCCCTTGCCTTTTTATAATAAACCTCCCTTGTCCCATAAGACATCATATCCCTGTATAACACAAATATGTTTGCATCACTATATTTCTCCTTTATCCTTATTGCATTCATTATAGCCTTTGAGCAACAAACCCTTGAACAATATTTTGCTTCATTATTCCTTGAACCAACGCATTGTATCATTATGATATTCTTATTTTTAAAATCTTCTTTTTCAATTAAATCTTCAAACTCAATCTGTGTCATAATATTCCTATTTTTACCATAATTATATTCTTTCGGCTTATATTCTGATGCACCTGTGGAAAGGACTATGAAACCTGCTTTTATCTCTTCCCCGTTATCAATCTTTATCCTGAAATCACCCAATCCACCTTTTATGCCCTCTACATTGGAATTTAGCAGGATATTTATATTCTTATTGTTTTTCACAAAATTTATGAGGTCCAAAGTATGTTCATATATGTCAAATCCTGTTATATGTTTCTTCACTTTTAAGCCATTTCCACCAAGTTTATCCTTTTTCTCAATGATATGAACATTCACACCTGAATCAGAAAGTTCTTTTGCAACTGTTAAACCTGCTATCCCACCACCTATTATTGCAACATCTTTCAAGAATTCTACCTCTTCTTGCCCCTGTATCTCCATTCTATTCTCAATCATCTTCAATCTTGATGCAATGAGGTATTCAATACCATTCTTATCAGAATTATTAAATACCACTTGTTCTCTTACATCCGCAATCTCGTAATCTATATCAAGTCCTGAAAGTATCGGTGTAAGAAAGTATTTTGAGCAGGCAGAAAGAAGGATTGTGTTTATTCCTTTTTCTTTTATCCATTCTCTAACAGAATCTATATTCTGGCAGAAATCCTTCATTCTCAGTGTATCGTAATTAAATTCTATATCAGGGTAATCAATTAAACCAAAACAATCACATAGTATTATCCCTACCTTCCTTTCAACTTTTCTCCCTTCCATTTTTTCTTTCTTCGTTCCATTTATTTTTAAAATATCAAGTGCAACTGAATGACCTTCTATAACAGCATCCATAATATCCTTTGGATATGATGAAGAACCTGCAACAAATATTCCTTTTTTGTTCTCCGAATTTATAAAGTTAACCAAAGGATATCCATATTCATCCTTTGAGACAAAATTTGGAAGATTTGGAACCTGTCCAATTGAAAGGACAACGAGTTCAAAGGTCTTCTCTTTTATCTTTCCTTCTTCATCTTCATACTTTATCAAAAGATTGTTATTTTCAACTTCCTGTATTGATGCAACCCTCTGTTTAATAAATTCAGTATCTGTTTTTAACTGATACCTGTAATACCCTTTGCCGAATGTCCTCATATCCATATAGAAAATGGATGTCTTTATTTCAGGGAAGAATCTCTTTACGAGGTTTATCTCTTTTAATGCGAACATACAGCAAACAAATGAGCAGAATGGGTTCTTCTTGTCTCTTGAACCAACACATTGTATAAATGCTATATTTTCAGGCCTTTTACGGTCTGATGGTCTCAATATTTCACCAAGATTTGGTCCTGTGAATGCTATCCCTCTTTCAAACTCAATACTTGTTAAAACATTCTTGAACCTTTTATACCCGTATTCTTTCAGATATTCAGGGTTCACATCTTCAAAACCTGTTGTTAAGATTATCCTGTCAAAATTCATCTCAATTATTTCTTCCTTCATATCAAGGTCTATTGCATTAGTTGGGCATACTTCAACACATTTTCCACATCTTGTGCAGGATTTAAAATCTATTGAATAACTCAGTGGAAAAGGTATAGGGTAATCTGTGTATATTGCCTTCCTTTTACCAAAAACAGGATTGAATTCATCATCAACATATACAGGGCACACATCTTCACATTTCTTACAGGATATACATCTTGATATAATCACACCCCTTGGATTTTTCTTCATTATAACATTAAATGGTCCTTCACCTTTCACATCAACTATTTCAGTATTTGTCATTATCTCCACATTTTTGTGGAAGAATATCCTTCTTAAACAGTATTGAGGTATATCCTCACCTGTAAATGGGTATATCTGGCACATACCACAGGCATCATTTGGAAATTGTCTTTCAAGTTTTGCAAGTGTCCCTGTTGCATAATTATTTTTTTCTATAATTGTCACTTTTCCACCACTTTCTGCGATATCAATAGCGGAGACAATTCCTGTTATACCTGAACCAACTATAAGTGTTCTCATCATCCCTCCATTAATATTCTTTTGGTAATGATTTTAGTTCTTCAAGACTGAAGACAGGTCCATCTTTACATACATAGTATTTACCAATATTACATCTCCCACATTTACCTATACCGCATTTCATCCTTCTTTCAAGTGATGTCCATACATTTTTTGGTTCAAAACCCAATTCGTTTATAACAGGTATTGTGAATTTTATCATTGCAGGTGGTCCGCACATAACGAGATGCGCATTATCAGGTTTTGGACTAACTTCTTTCAACACATTTGGGACAAAACCTACATATCCATTCCATCCTTCCTGTGGTGTATCTATTGTGAGATAAACATTTATGTCACCCCTTTTTGACCATTCTTCCAATTCTTCTCTGTATATCAAAAGGTCTGGTCTCCTTGCTCCATAAATAAGTGTTATATCACCATATTTTCCCCTTTCCTTAAGAAGGAACAATGTGAGAGATCTTAAAGTTGTAAATGCAAATCCACCTGAAACAATAACAATGTTTTTATTTTCAAGGAGGTGAACTGGATAACCATTTCCATATGGACCCCTTATATAAACAATATCACCTTCTTCAAGATGATGTAAGTATGTTGTAAGATATCCTGTTTTATTTATTGTGAACCTTAAAAAATCTTCATATGGTGATGATGCTATACCAAAAGGACCTTCGCCTTTCCCTATTATTCCAACCTCGCAGAATTGTCCTGGAATGAATTTACCGGTTATGTGATCATCCTTCCCTTCAATAACGATGTCGATAGTTTTTAAAGACCTATCATTTGATTCAAACCTTGCAGAACGAACCTTCCCTTTCAATGGAATATATGGATTCATCTTTTCATTACCTCTTTTAAAATCTCCCTTATATCTATATTAACAGGGCAGTATGTTATGCACCTACCACATCCAACACATCCAAAAACATTGTAAGAAGAAGGATAATATGAGAACTTATGCATCACCCTCTGTCTCATTCTCTTTGACTCATCAATCCTTGGATTATGTCCTGACGCCTCCTGTGTATATATCTTAAACATACAGGAATCCCATACCCTTACTCTCTTTATCCCATCTTCCCTTTCTTTATCTTCTATATCAAAACAATAACAAGTAGGGCAAAGGAAAGTGCAGGCACCACAGGTTAAACATTTTCTTGAGACCTCTGTGAAGAAATCAGTATCCCACACTTTTTCAAGTTTTTCAACAAGGGAATTTGTTTCAAATCTGTTTTTATTTAATATATCAAGTGATTTTTTCTTTATATCTTCAATATCCTCATCTGATTCCTCAAAAGAGAAAAGTTTTAAAACATCATCTTTACCAATAGCATAATACCAATCATCTTTTTCAATAAGTAAAAGATCAGAACCTTCTGTGTCAAATGGGCTTCCACCCAATGATGTGCAAAAACAGGTTTCAAGAGGATTATTACATCCTATTGAGATTATCAATGTATTCTTCTTCCTCTCTATATAATATGGATCAGGAAATTTATCAGTCCAGAATGTTTTATCAAATGTTGAGTATGCACGAGATTCACAGGGTCTCAATCCAAAAAGAACAAATCTTTCATCTTTATTATCTGTTATTATCTCACCATCCCTGAAATAGAATAATCTCTCCTCATAAGGGAAATAGAATGTTTTTGGTGGTAACCTTGTTAGAAGGCTTTCCATCTTTATATGCTCTTTGCCTTCCACAAATGAGAATCTATCACCTGAAGGTGCAATTACCTTTCTTCCCAATTTAAAAATTTCTTCTTTAAATTTTTCTTTTTTTATCCTTTTCATAGAATAAATTCCTGTTTATCATCCTGCCTGTAATCATCAAGGAAAGGCTTTTCATCAATTTTAAGACCTGCTTCATAACTAAAATTTTCAAATATCTCTCTATTGATCATTCTATTCAATGTGAGTATCTTCAAATCCATAGGGCAAGCCCTTTCACAGGCACCACATTCAACACACCTTCCTGAAAGATGGTATACCCTTCCAATATTCCAGAAACCTTTCTCTGCAATATCACCACCACCTTCAACCCATCTTGGTTGATTCACATCAACAAAACAGAATTCACAATAACACATTGGGCATGCTTCTCTGCACGCATAGCATCTAATACATTTTGAAAATTCCTCTTTAAAATATTCCCATCTTTCGTCATCACTCATTTTCCATATCTTCTCTATATCTTCATAATTCCTTTCCCTTTTCTCTTTTATCTCCCCTATCTTCACATCGTATATAATGGGTTCGGGATACTGACAGGTTTTGCAATTTGTGTAAATTTCTTCTTTACCTTCTTTAAGCATTTTCTTTCTGTCAATCATCCCTTCACACGCAACACCTATAATAAATAAATTCTCTCTTTTTATCTGCCTCTCATTGATTAGTTGAACTATTGCCCTTGTATCACATCCTTTTGCAATGATACCAACCTTTTTATCAGGATACCTTCTCAAATATCTTGTTAGGTTATTCTCACAGAACTTATCCCATACAAGTTTATCAACATCTTCTTCTTTCTGTATAAAAACTGGTGTTGATTTAAATGGGATAGTTCCTTTCTCAAACCCTATAACAACATCAACCTTTTTATCCTTCAAAATTTCACGCACGATTTCTTTTATTTTATCAATCAATTTTTTTCTCCTTCATTAACTTATCTCTTCTTTCCACATTTTTCACCCTTTCTGTTACCATCCTCGCTGTATCAGCAAATTTAGCCGCTTCGGAAGCACTCACCCATGAAAAATTCACTCTTCCATCTTCAACACCTACAAAATTCAATAATTTCTTAATCACAAAAAATCTTCTCCTTGCATAGAAATTTCCATCCTGATAATGACAATCCATTGGATGGCAACCTGAAACCCAAACACCATCAGCCCCTTCATACAACGCCTTTAAAATAAAGAATGGATTCACCCTTCCAGAGCATGGAACCCTTATCACTCTTGGGTTTGGTGGATACTGAAGCCTTGAAACGCCTGCAAGATCAGCACCTGCATAACTACACCAGTTACATAAAAATGTTATTATTTTTGGTTCGTTCTTATTATTCATATTTTTTACTATAACAAAAAAAAATTTTTTTTCAAGAAAAATTTCTTGATTTTTTTCAAAATTTTTTTATACTTTTTAAAAAAGGAGGAAATATGTTATTGCTTTTTATTCTATCCGGAACAGGTAGGATTGGATTGGTATTAGGTGAACCGACTGGTATTGAGTATTACATGCCCGCTGAAAAGAATGCTCTGGATTTTCAAACTGGACTTTCTTATCACTGGGGTTACATTGGCGCATTTGGAGGATTTGAGTTTGAGATTGCGGATTTCGGGAACATTACACCTGAACTTAAAAACCTTAAATTATACTTTAAACCCGGTGCAGTTGTTAATTTAGGATTGTGGAGTATTTGGTATAGGGATTTCCTACTTGTTGGCCCAACTGGAAGAATTGGGTTTAAGTTAGATTATGATAAATACCAATTTTTCATAGAGACAGGACCAATAGTTTATGTCGTCCTTGATTTCTTTATTGATGTTGGAGGTGTTATAGGTATTCGTTTTTAATGTAACAAATTAAATTTTTAAATGTTTTTTATATAGAAAAATGGAGGTATGAATGATAAATAAAAGAATACTTATAAGTATAGGTTTTTTAATTGCAGTTGTTGCTGTTTTTTCCTTTGTTTTTGGTATTGTGATTTCTTCAAGTTTTAGGTTAACGAATAATGTTAATGCTGAAACGATAACGAAGACAGATGTAAACACATTAAATCCCTTTGTTGATGTTGTGAAGAATGCGAGGGGTGCAGTTGTCTCAATAAAAGGTGAAAGGACGGAATACATTTCTTCACCCTGGGATGACCTTTTCCGTAATGACCCTTTCTTTAGAAGGTTTTTTGGGATGCCTGAGGAGAGAAAATATAAATATAAGAGGGAATGGCTTGGTTCTGGTTTCATTGTTGATATTGAAGGGAAACAATATATATTCACAAATAACCATGTGATATCAGGTGCACAGAAACTTGAAATAACACTTGATGATGGTGAGATAATAGATGAAAAAGAGATTGAGGTTGTAGGCTCAGACAATACAACCGATGTAGGTCTTATTAGGATAAAAGGTTCAAAAAGATACCCATCTTTAAAAATAGGAGATTCTGATAAACTTGAAGTTGGTGAATGGGTGATTGCGATTGGTAGTCCTTTTGGATTGAGAGGGACAGTTACGGTTGGTGTTGTGAGTGCTAAAGGTAGGAGTAATATACCACTTGGTTCAGTTGTGATAGAAGATTTTATCCAGACAGATGCTGCGATAAATCCAGGAAATTCAGGTGGACCTATGTTAAACATTTATGGCGAGGTTGTTGGCATAAATACTGCTATTGTGAATACAACGAACATAGGTATTGGATTTGCAATACCTATAAATCTTGCTTTACAGGTGGCAAATGAACTCATTAAAGGAGGAAAGATTTCAAGAGGCTACCTTGGTGTTTATTTACAGGAACTCACAGATGATCTAAAAGAGGAACTTGGTATAGATAAAAAAACAACAGGTGTGATTATTGCAGAGGTTGAACCAAATTCCCCTGCTGAAAGGTCGGGAATTGAACCAGGTGATGTGATTATAAAGATAGAAGGTAAAAATATAAAGGATGTTGCTGATGCAAGGAATACTATTGCATCATATCCAGCAGGTAAGAAGATAGAGATTGAGATTATAAGGGAAAAGAAGTTAATAAAGAAAATAGTGAAGTTAGGTGAAAGAAACGAAATTTCTTCAATTGAGGAAAATAAAGATGAGTGGCTTGGAATGAAGGTTTCAGAGATAACAAAAGATATTGAGAGAGATTATAACTTAAGACCTAAAGAAAAAGGGCTTATTGTGATTGAAGTGAAAGAGGATTCTCCTGCTTTTGATAGTGGAATAGAGGTTGGTGATATAATAAAAAGGATAGGAAGGATAGAATTAAATACAATTAACGATTTCTTAAAGGCGAAGGATGCATACGAAAACGATAAAACAATATTGTTTTATGTGAAAAAATCAGATGGGGTTATAAGGATAATATCAGTAAGAAAATAAATGTCAAAATTTGACGAAGAAAGCCTTGCAATATACATAAGAGAGATACAAAAATATCCTCTACTTACACCTGAGGAGGAGAAAGAGATAGCAAGAAAAGCAAGATTGGGTGATAAAGAAGCAAGGGATTTATTGATAAATTCACATCTGAGATTTGTTGTGAATGTTGCAAAGGCTTATCAGAATCTTGGAACACCACTCGCAGACCTTATAAATGAAGGAAATCTTGGTCTTGTAAAGGCAGCAGAAAGATTTGATGAAAGAAAAGGTGTAAGGTTCCTCTCATACGCAGTATGGTGGATAAAGCAGTCAATTATGAAAACTGTTACAGAACATATAAAATCTTTCAGGCTACCTATGAGTCAGGCTGGAAAGATAATAAAGGTTGCAAAAGCAGAGAGTAAAATAGGACAGGAACTTGGAAGAGAACCAACGATTGAAGAGATTGCAAAAGAACTTGGATTAAAGCCAGAAGAGATAATTGATGCAATGAATATTGCAGCACAGGATATCTCCCTTGATAATGAGATATTGCATACTGATGACCTTGAAGTAAAGGATGTAATAAAAGATGAATCTGTAATCTCACCTGAAGAACTTTATTTCAGGAAGAAATTTTTTGAAAAGATAAAGGAAGGTCTAAAAAAACTAACACCAAGAGAGAGAGATATTATAAAACTATATTTCGGTCTTGAAGAGGAAGTTCCACACACACTTGAAGACATTGGAAGTATTATGAAATTATCAAGGGAAAGGGTGAGACAGATAAGGAACAGGGCGGTTGAGAAATTAAAAGCATATTACGAAGAAAGTGAAAAAAATTAGAATATTTATAGTTCCACATAATCCAAATGAGAAACAAAGAATTTTCAGTTTTAACATATTTTTAATATTTTTTTTAATCATTATTATTGCAATATTAAGTTTCTTCACATTTAAAAATCTTACGAGATACATTGATACATCTTCAATATTCAATTTAGAAAATGATAATAGAAGTTTGAAAAAATATATAACGAGAATTGAGAATGAGATACCTGTTTTAAAAAAACAGGTTGATTCTCTAAAAACTGAGCAGGAAAAAATAATGAATAATTTGAAATTTTCTGTTGGGGAATCAAAAGAATTAAAAATTGAAGATGTTGATTCTATACTCATGTATTTGAGAATCGTTGATTCCAATCTTATATCTTTTTATGATGAGATTTCAAAGAATAAAGAATTTTATCCTTCAATTATCCCTGTTCAGGGAAATATTGTTAGAAGATTTGGTAAGGCATACGATTATCTTACTGAGAAATGGAAGATATTTAATGGAATAGGCATTGCAAGTAAGTCAGGAAATAAAGTAGTTGCAACTGCATATGGAATAGTAGAAAAAACAGGAAATAATAAAGAGATGGGTAATTATATTGTCATAAATCATAACAACATTTATAAAACAACCTATGCACACCTTGGAAGCATAATTGTTAGGCAGGGACAGAGGGTGAAAAGAGGGGATGTGATTGGAACAATGGGTAAGACAGGTAAAATCCCCTTCCCCATCCTTTATTATGAAATAAAGAAAGGTGATAAATTTTTAAACCCTGAGGATTTTATACTGGAGGGAATATGACACAGATAGATTTTGCAAGGAAAGGAAAAATCACAGAAGAGGTAAAGAAGGTTGCAAAAAATGAAGGACTTGATGTTGAATATATAATTGATGGAATAAAGAATGGTTTTATTGTGATACCAAAAAACAGGAAACACAAATTTTCTAAGATTTGTGGTATAGGTAAAGGATTGAAGACAAAAGTTAATGCAAATATAGGGACATCAAGTGATTTCTGTGATATAGAATACGAAATAAAAAAGGCAAAGATAGCAGAGGAAACAGGTGCTGATACAATAATGGATCTAAGCACAGGTGGTGATATTGATTTTATTAGAAAGAAAATAATTGAAAACATTGATATCCCTATAGGGACGGTCCCAATTTATCAGGCTGCTATTAAGGCTGCAAAAGAGAAGAAAGGTATTGTGAATATGACGAAGGATGATATTTTTAACGAGATAGTGAAACATGCAGAAGATGGCGTTGATTTTATAACAGTTCATTGTGGTGTAACACTTTCAACACTTGAAAGATTGAAGAACGAAGGAAGAATCCTTGATATAGTTTCTCGTGGAGGAACTATGCTCACAGTCTGGATGCTCCACAATAAAAAAGAGAATCCACTTTATGAATACTTTGATGAACTACTTGAAATAGCAAGGGAATATGATTTAACTTTAAGCCTTGGTGATGGTTATAGACCAGGCTCTATTATTGATGCCTCTGACAGGTCTCAATTTCACGAACTCATTTTACTCGGGGAATTGCAGCAGAAGGCATTAAAGGCAGGTGTTCAAGTGATGATAGAAGGACCCGGGCATATTCCAATAAACCAGATAAGAATGAATATTGAGATAGAAAAGAAATTGTGCCATGGTGCACCATTCTATGTGTTAGGCCCTGTTGTTACTGATATTGCACCTGGATATGACCATATTGTATCCGCTATTGGTGGAGCAATGGCAGCATATTATGGTGCTGACTTTCTATGTTATGTAACACCATCTGAACATCTCTCTTTACCAACTATTGAAGATGTAAAAGAAGGTGTGATTGCCTCAAGGATTGCAGCACATACAGGTGATATAGGCAAAGGGATTAAAGGTTCTATTGATTGGGATAGAGAGATGGGTGAAGCAAGGAAGAGACTTAATTGGAAGAAAGAATTTGAACTTTCAATAGATAAAGAAAAGGCTAAGAGTATAAGGGAGAATAGAAAATCAAAAGTCTCTGATGTATGCTCTATGTGTGGAGAATACTGCGCAATAAAACTTCTCAAAGAAGCATTAAAATAATATCTATTTTTTAAAATAAAAAGGACGGGGATTTTTCCCCGTCCTTTAATCTGTTAATAAGGTGTTGCGGCTATTGCTGATGCTATTATCAAGTAATAAATAAGCCAGCAACCAACATAGATTATCATTCCAGCGACACATCCTTTCAGAGCAGCATCGTTTTCAACTTTTTTACCAGCCTCTTTAAAGCAGGATGTATAAGTCGTAACATAATCAGGTGGCATCCCAAGAAGTTTTGTGGCTGGTGGTGAAGGTTCAATAACCATAGGAAGAAGAGGCCAGCCAATAGGGAAACCAAGAAGGAAGCCAATGGCAAGCCACATAGTCTTATTCACCTCTGTCTGTGCATCAATATTCGCCTGTGCACAAGCATCTGTAAACTGTGCATTCAGAACAACAGGGAAAATGAATGCACAAACAATCAACAAAGACATAACAAATCTCATAGATCCTCCTTTTTTCCTTTATAAATGAAAAAAGGGATTTTGTCAAGGAATTTTATTGACATTTTTCCATTTTTTAATAAATTAAAAATTATGAAATTGAAGAATGATTTTTTAATAACATTTTTTTTCCTTTCAATTGTTGTTATTTTTTATCTTTTTTTTTATCCCCCTTTTTATTCAATAATGGATGAGTGTGACTATCTAACAACTGCATATACTTTAAAAAAGTGGACTTTCTTTCTTGATAAAGTTGGTATTCCTCCATCAACTGCAACTGTAATAGGAAAAAGACATATGTTTTCAAAGTACCCACCTGGTAATCCTTTATTACTTTTCATATTACATTTTTACATTGGAAGATTGGTTTTATTATGAACTTTCTGTTCTTTATTCTCTCTTTTATAGTATTTTGTCTTTTATTGAAAGAATATAATATTTCACCAATATTTTCATTACTTCTTTTACTACATCCAAGTGTTATTTTATATTCAAGAACTTTGATGAGTGATATACCATCTATGTTTTTTATTCTATACGGGATATACCTTATCTTAAAAGAAAAAAAATTCCTTTCTGGTTTGGTTTTAGGATTTTCATTATTATTAAGATTTTCAAATGCGGTAATAATATCTGGTGTTCTTTTGTATTTATTTTTTAATGATAGGAAAAATTTGCATCGTTTTCTCCCTGGTATTTTTATTTTTATACTTATTCAATCATTTTATAATATTTTTGTTATGGAAGGCCTCTTTGCACCTTTCCTTCTCCCAACAGGTGCAGGTGGCCTTTCTATAATTTATATAAAAGACATAGGATTATATTATTTTATCAGTTTAAACATCCTTTATCCTCTCATGCTTTTAGTGTTTATTCTGAATCTGAAAAATAGGGAATATTTTTTATACACTTTTCCTGCGTTAATTACATTGTTCTTCTTCTCTTTTTATTACTATATTGATAAAGGGAATTCATTTATTGAAACACTTGTAAAAGGTCAGAGATTTATGATCCCAATAATCCCATTATTACTTTTAATTTATTCTAATTCCCTTAATAAATTGAGGTATTCAAAAAGTATGATTCTTCTTGCATCTTTTTTCTTGCTCATATTTGATGGAGGAATAAATTATAAAATGTATAGTTTCCAGAAAGAGAAAGGAATTTTAAAAGATATAATTTATGAAAATACAAAAGACGCAGATATAATAATATGCAATGGGGAAGTTTGTAAATTATTTAATCCATTTTTTGGTTCAAAGAGATGGATAAATTATGTGTTTGATGGAAAGTTAAGTATAAAAAAGGAGGATTTCAAAAAATTTAATAATATATATCTTTGCTTTATTGAATCTTCAAAAGAGAAAAATGCTAAAGAGATATTTTTTGATACTCTCCTTACAATGTTTAATACAGAAAAAATAATTGAGATTCAAAAACCATCTTATCTTATATTAGTAAAGGTTATAAAAGATTGGTAATATTATCTAAAATATTGAATTGCATTTTTAAATATTTTTAGACCTTCACCACTTATTTTACCTTTCTTCCATTCTGGATGTGAATGTTCAAATATATTCCTTTCAGGATGTGGCATAAGCCCTAATATTCTCCCTGTCCTATCTGTTATACCTGCAATATCAAGTTCTGAGCCAGAAGGGTTAAAACCATCATATTTTAAAGCAATAAGACCTTCATCAATTATTTTCTTCCTTGATTCATCATCTTTAAAAATTAATCTTCCCTCTTTGTTTGCTACTGGAAGATAGATTTCATCAATACCAATTAAAAATGGTGTTTCCCTATTAACAACCTTTAATTTTACCCACCCATCGTAAAACATCCCTGATTTATTTGTTGTAAGTGTTAAACTCTGTTTACCTGAAAGATCGGGTAAAATGCCTGTTTTTACAAGTATCTGGAATCCATTGCATATACCTATTATTAAATTCCCTTTTTGAATAAAATCAGAAAGTTCATCAAAAAGAAAATTTTTTAAGAGTATTGAAAAAACCTTACCTGCACCAAGGTCATCACCAAAAGTGAATCCACCTGGTATAGCGATGATCTGCGAATTCCTTAAAATCTTTTTATTCTCTATCAATCTTTTTATATACACACTTTCAACATTTGCCCCTGAAATTTTGAATGCATACTCTGTCTCTTTATCACAATTTGTCCCTGGTCCTCTAAAAATTAAAACCTTTACCATCTTATTCCCTTTTTATAAATCTTCTTCATCTCATCTAACTTAAGAGAGATAATATTTTTATTTCCTTTCTTTATCAAAAAAACATTCTCTTTTGTCTTTCCTATCTTATAAAATGGAACATCTTCAAAAAATCTTTCAAATTCCTCTTTTTTATTTCTCTCAACCTCAACAATAAACCTTGAATTTGATTCACTGAAAAGGAATACAAATGGATTAAATTTTTCAGGTATTTCAACGATCGCTCCCATATTATTAGCAAAGCACATTTCTGCAAGTGAAACAGAAAAACCACCATCTGATACATCATGTATTGAAAGAAAAAGATTTTTTCTTATAGCATCCCTCACTTTTAAAAGTATATACCTTGCGTAATCTTTATTTATCCTTGGAACAATCCCTCCTATATTTAATAATTTTGAAATCTGTGAGCCACCAAATTCTTCTTTTGTATCCCCTAAGAGATAAATATGATTACCTTCACCTTTGAAATCGGTTGTGCAGGTTTCTTTATAATCACTAATAACTGATACTGCTGAAATGAGAAGGGTTGGTGGAATTGAGATAACATCTTCGCCAACTTTGTATTTATTATTCAAACTATCTTTCCCTGATATAAATGGAACATTATAATATTTAGAAAAATCATAGCATCCTTTTGCAGTGAGGAAAAGGTCGCCCAAAACATATTCGTCCTGAACATCACCAAAACAGAAATTGTCAAGTATTGCACAATGTTCTATATCACCTCCACAGGAAACATTATTTCTCAATGCTTCATCAATCACAGAGGCAGCCATCCAGTATGGATTTATCTTACCATAATTTGGATTTATTCCATTTGAGATCACAATTGCTTTATTTGAAGAGAAAACAGGTCTTAAAACAGCACCATCCTGTGGGGCTGGATTTAATGATTTTATAACACTGCTTCCCTGAACTTCATGGTCATATTGTCTTATGACCCATTCTTTACTTGCGATATCAGGAATACTTAAAATTTTAACAAACAAATCCTCATAATCTTTCACATCAGGTATCTCAATCTTCTCTTCTCTTTCTTTTATCTTTGCATTAAGATTTTTTACTGGAATTCCGTTGTGCAAAAAATCCATATCAATATCGCATACTTTTTTCCCTCTATAAAAAAGTTCAAGCCTCCTATTACCTGTGAACTTCCCAATAACAGTTGCCTCCACATCTTCTTCTTTAAATATTTCTATAAGTCTTTTTATGTTTTTCTCCTCTACAGATAGAATCATCCTTTCCTGAGACTCTGATATCCATATTTCTGTGTATGAAAGCCCTTTATATTTTAAAGGAACTTTATCAAGATAAACCTCTGCACCTGTATCTTTGCCCATCTCACCTATCGCAGAGGAAAGACCTCCTGCACCGCAATCAGTTATATTTTTTATAAGGTCTTCTTCTGCTGCCTTTAACATTGTGTCAAGCATCTTTTTTTCTTCGATTGGATTTCCGATCTGAACTGCTGTTATTGAACTTTCAATTGATTTATCATCCAATTCTTTTGAAGAGAATGTTGCACCATGTATACCATCCCTTCCTGTCTTCCCACCAACAAGAACTATCAAATCACCTTTTTCAACCTTCTTCTCAATATCTTTTTTCTTTATTAAACCAATACTTCCACAGAAAACAAGTGGATTATAAAGGAAATCGTCGCTGAATATAATTGCACCATTTACAGTTGGTATTCCCATCCTGTTTCCATAATCTGCTACCCCTTTTATCACACCCCTTATAATCCTTCTTGCAGGAAGATTAGGTGATTGCGAATCTGGATATGGGAAACAGAATATATCAGTATTTGCAATAGGTTTTGCACCTTTTCCTGTTCCCATTGTATCCCTTATAACACCACCTATTCCTGTTCCGGCACCACCATAAGGTTCAATTGCTGATGGATGGTTATGTGTCTCAACCTTGAATGTTATTCCATATTCATCATCAAATTCTATGATACCAGCATTATCTTTGAATACAGAAAGACATATCTTTGATGCTATTTCATCTGTTGCTTTTTTTATATAATCCTTAAAGAGAGAACCTTTATTATCACCTTCAATAAAAATATTTGATTTAAATGTCTTGTGATAACAATGTTCACTCCATGTCTGAGCAATTGTTTCAATTTCACAATCACTCGGATTCCTTCCAAGCCTCTTAAAGTATGTTTTTATAGTTTTCATCTCGTCAAGAGAGAGTGAAAGAACCCCTGAAGATGATATCCTCATAAGTTCCTCATCTGTTGCATCAAGTAAAGGAATCTCCACATATCTAAATTTGTAGATAAACTTTGAAATAAAAATATCATCAAGATTATCCACAATATCCTCTATCACAGGATTAGAAAGTATTCTTTTTATAAGATATTCTTTTTCACCCGAGTTCAATCTTCCCTTAATATTGTATCTTTTACCTGTCCTTGCATCTTCAATTTTGAAACCAGTTTTCTTTAAAAGGCTGAGCAAAGTGTCACCAACTGAATCATAAACAGATGGTTTCAATGCGATTAAGAATGACTCATCAAACCTTTTAAAATCACCATCTATTATGAATTCTTCAATAACAGGGTCAACTATGAAGTTTTTTGCAATATACTCTACTTCTTCTTTTTTTAATTTTCCCTTCAAAAAATAAACATCCACCACTTCTATTTTTTCAATATTTATTGAAGAAAAATGAGAGAGTGATTTCAGTTCCTCGTTTTCTCCAAGACCATTCTTTTTCATCACCTCTATTTTATAAATCATATAACTTTCCTATTCTGGACATCTGGAAATGTCCCCTGAATTTTTTCGCAACTTTATAAATCTTCATATACTCATCCTCTTCTATGGTCCTGTTAATCTCTTTAAACTTGTATGCCTTGTAAACAGGATGATACTGGTCTAATAAACTTATATATGTATCCTTAGAAACTTCTTCGTAAAGAAAATTAAGTGTATCAATAGTCCCGCTAACATCATTAGGAAGAATAAGTAATCTCACAAGAAGACCTTTTATTGCTATTCCATTCTCTATTGATAAATCGCCTACCTGTCTGTGCATCTCTTTTACAGCAATTCTATTATAATAGGTATAATCTTTCACACCTGAATATTTTTGAGCATATTTATCATCGCTGTATCTCATATCAGGCATATAAATGTCTATAATTCCTTCAAGTATCCGCAATGTTTCAACCTTCTCATATCCAAAGGTGTTATAAACAATAGGAATTTTAAGCCCTGAATTTCTTGCAAGAAAGATAGCATTCACTATTTGTGGAACATAATGGGTTGGTGTAACAAGATTGATGTTATGAGCACCTTCCATCTGTAATTTCAACATTATACTAAAAAGTTGCTCTACATTTATGTAATAACCTTCGCATAGTTGTGAAATTGTATAATTCTGGCAATATACACACTTTGAAGGACAACCTGAAAAGAATATAGTGCCTGAACCATTTCTTCCAGAGATTGGCGGTTCCTCACCAAAATGGAGATGAAAACCTGATATCTTTATCTTTGAATCACTTTCACATCTCCCCTTTTCACCTTTATTCCTGTTCACTTTACAATCGTTTGGGCATAAGGAACACTCATTGAGTATATCAAATAATATTTCTATTTTTTCTTTGAAATCCTTTTCGTCTAAATTAATATAAAGAGGTTTCATCATTTTTATTATATTATAGATAATATTTAAGTCAAGAAAATGTTTTATGTGGGGTAGGTCATAAACCAACAACGAAGCGTTGCCCCGAGGAGCGAAGCGACGATGGGTCGCATATAAACATTTGCGAATAGTCAATAATGGGATTGCCACGGCAACTTCGTTGCCTCGCAATGACACCTTTTCTGTTGTAGTCATAATGGGATTGCCACGGCAACTTCGTTGCCTCGTTTATTATGAGAAAAAGATTTGACATTCAGGGGGTGGTGAATATTCTCTGGTATATGACTAAATCTATCAGAGGGTGGCTGAGTCATTGCTGGGAAATCCGTATACTAACGGATAAGTCCGTTGGCTCGTTTAGCAGCCACCCCTTGAATAAACAATTGGGACCTGGCATTATACCAGTGAACCCGAATAAACGCGTGGCAATGACATTCTTTTTTGTCATTCCGAATGAAATGAGGAATCTCATTCTCTCCCTCATATTTTATCAAAGAATTTGTCTTTGTTTTACATTATCTAAATAGGAAGAACAAATGATGGTATAAGTAATATACCTTCCTTCTCCGCTATCTCCTTTATCTCATCCTGTATTGAATAATAAACAAGTAATGGCTTTACCCCTTTAATCTTACCCTCTATAATCCTTATCACC
>Ga0123519_10001939_pt1 | contig 35257 bp, 32 predicted proteins | sample YelNatPaOPRAMG02_FD_87396 | JGI IMG/M metagenome (GOLD analysis project Ga0123519, IMG submission 87396) | Hot spring microbial communities from Yellowstone National Park - Yellowstone National Park OP-RAMG-02 (version 2) | ecosystem: Environmental > Aquatic > Thermal springs > Hot (42-90C) ... | reverse complement strand
GCGCAGATACTTCCGTCGCTCGTGAGTGTTCATGATTTCCTCAGTGCGCATTGGCTCCTCCGGTGATATTATCATTTGAGCCAATAATAGCACTTCGGTGATATTTTAAGTGAGCTAATGCGGCCTCCTTGACAGTGGTTCCAGCGGCGGGTATAATTGGTCTGACAATCTGACCAACCCTCGGGCAAAGTGGCAGATGCGGACTGCGCTGATGGGCGGGCCGAATCGGAATCCCGTTTACCGCATTGTCTGCACGGACGAGACCTCAGACGGGGAGATCGAGCGCCGCATCGTCGAGGGAGCCGGCCACCTCTTCTTTTACCGACCGTGCCAGACTGCGGAGGAACTGGAACCGGCGGGGAAAGATGCCGATGCCCTGCTCGTGGGGTCGGTACGGGTGGACGGAGAACTCCTTCGGGAATGGGAACGCCTCAAGGTGCTTTGCAGCTACAGCACGGGCGTGGACCACATCGACCTCGCGGCGGCGACGGCGCTGGGAATCTGGGTGTGCAACGCCGGAGACTATTGTTCCGAGGAGGTAGCGGATCACACGATGGCGCTCATCCTGGCCGCATGGCGGCACCTGATCCCCTTCCGGGAGGACATCCGGCGGGGCATCTGGCGCTACGACAGCGCCGGCGCGATCCTGCCGCTGCAAGGAGCGGTGCTGGGGCTGGTCGGGCTGGGGCGTATCGGGCGACGGGTCGCACAGCGGGCGCAGGCGTTCGGGATGCGCGTGATCGGCTACGACCCCTATGTTTCGGACGTCCCAGGAGTAGAACGGGTGCCGTTCGAGGAGCTGTTGGCCCGGTCGGACATCGTCTCCCTGCATCTCCCTGGCCGGCCGGAGGAACCCGCGTTGCTCGATGCTGCCGCGTTCTCCCGGATGAAGGAGGGCGCGTGGGTGGTGAACGTTTCCCGGCCCAGCCTGATCGATCTGGAGGCTGCACGCGCTGCCCTGGCAACTGGCCGACTCGGAGGGCTCGCCCTGGACGTCTGGGATCCCGAACCGCCCCTGGCGCCGGATCCGCTTTTCGAGCACCCCCGGGTGCTGGTTACGCCCCATGCCGGGTGGTTTTCGATCCGCAGCAATGCGCTGGTGAGGGAACGGGTGGCTCAGGAAGCGGTCCGGGTGCTGGCCGGCGAATTGCCCCACTACGCCGTGAACCGGCCCCCAGAGCCGCGTCTCTAGCGAGGGGTTCCCTATGCGGATCGATCTGCCCTTCGGCGGCCGGCAGATGTCCATCGCCCTCCCGGACGGGATCCCCGTCCGCCTCCTCCGCCCCGCCCCCGTGGAGCCTCACCCCGATCCCGAGGCGGCCGTTCGGAAAGCCCTCGACCATCCGATCGGCAGCCCGCTCCTGGAAGAGATGGCTCGCCCAGGGCAACGGGTCGCACTGATCGTCGACGACATTACCCGTCCGACGCCGGTCGCGCTCGTGCTTCCGGAAGTCTTGCGACGGCTGTCGCGGGCAGGCGTGCGCTCCACGGATGTCACCATCGTCATCGCCTTGGGGAGCCACCGCCCGATGCTGCCGGAGGAGATCGCCCGGCATCTGGGAAAGGCAGCCGCCGGCTACCGCGTGGTCCAATCGGATGCCTACGACGAGGCCCAATTCGAGAACCTCGGCTTTTCCCAGCTCGGGATCCCAGTGCAGATCCACCGCACCGTCCTGGAATCCGACCTGCGGGTGGCGATCGGCAACATCGTCCCCCATTCGGATGCCGGCTGGGGCGGTGGGGCCAAGATCGTTTTCCCGGGAGTTGCCGGTTTGCGCAGCATCGCCGCCCTTCACCTGCGAGGAGGGGAAGGTCCCCCGACCGCCTTCGGGAGCGACATCACCCCCGTGCGCATGGATATCGAGGCCCTGGTAGCCGAGATTGGCCTGCACTTCATCGTGAACACGGTCTTGACCGGGCAGGGGCAGCTCTACCGGGTCGTCGCCGGGCATTTCCTGGCGGCGCACCGGCGAGGCGTCGGTTATGCGAAGGAGGTGTTCGGGATCGCGATTCCAGAGGCGATGGAGGCCGCGTTGATCAACGCCTATCCCGCGGAACTCGATTTCTGGCAAGCGTCCAAGGCGCTCTTTGCCGGTGTACGGATCGTGCGTCCCGGCGGACGGATGCTGCTCGTCGCCCCATGTCCGGAAGGGTTTGGCCCGCACCCGATGTTCGGCCACTACCTCGGGCTTCCCTCTGCCACTCTGGCTGCGCTCGTTGAACGAGGAGAGGCGGAGGAACCGATCGCCGCCGGAGGAGCGCTCCTTGTGGCTAAGATCCGGGACCTGTTCTCGGTGGCCATCTATAGCCCCGGGCTCACGGAAGGCCAGATCACAGCCATGGGCTTCGAGCCGGTGCGGGATCCCCAAGCGTGGCTTGCGCGGCTGGGAGTGGGCGAACTAGCCGCCATCACCCATGGGGGGGAAACTTGCCCCTACATCTCAGGCAGGGAGTGACGACAGGGCCTGGGATTCTTGCAAGAGGCGGATCGCTTCTGGGGGAATTTCCACGTAGACGCGCTCCCCTTCCTCGAAGGGCGTCCCCACCAGCTCCAGGTTGGCAACCATTGCGACCACCTGAAGCCCCTGGTCCAGGGTCACGTAATAGAGCCGGTTCGAACCGAAGTACTTGATGGCAGTGACCCGTCCGGCGAAGGAATTGAGAGCCGTCCCGGGGACCCGCCGGAGGGAGACCTTTTCCGGCCGGCAAGCCGCTATGGCGCAGGATCCGACCGGCGCACTGCCAGTCACGTGCAACGACAAACCCTGTACTTGCATCCGCGCACGGCCCTCGACGCAGTCGGTCACCTCGCCCTGGAAAAAGTTGGATACCCCAACAAACCCGGCGACGAAGGGCGTGCGGGGTTGCTCGTAGACTTCGGCCGGCGTCCCCACCTGCTCGATGACCCCGTTGCGCATCACAGCGATGCGATCCGCCATAACCAGCGCTTCATCCTGATCGTGGGTCACGAACAGCACGGTCGCGCCCAGGCGGCAAAGCAGTTGCTTCAACTCGAGCTGCATCTCCTCGCGTAGTTTACGGTCCAATGCCCCGAGGGGCTCGTCGAGCAGCAACACAGCCGGCTCGGTGATCAACGCCCGGGCCAGTGCGACGCGCTGCTGCTCACCTCCGGAGAGCTGCTGCGGGCTACGGTCGGCATAGTTTTCCAGGCGAACCAGGGCCAGATACTCGCGCACCTTGCGCGCGATGACGTCCCGAGGGAGGCGGCGCATCTGAAGCCCGAAGGCCACATTTTCGGCGACGCTCATATGGGGGAACAGGGCGTAGTTCTGGAAGACCATCGCCGCGTTCCGATCTTGGGGCCGCTCGAAGGTGACGTCGCGGCCCTGGATGAAAATGCGGCCGCGGGTCGGGGTGTCGAGTCCGGCCAACATCCGTAAGGTCGTGGTTTTCCCGCATCCACTGGGCCCGAGGAGGGCCAGGCATTCGCCTTTGTGGATGGTCAGGTTGCAGCCGCGGACCGCCGCCACCCCGCCTTCGAAGATTTTCCAGACATCCCGCATCTCGACAACCGGTGCTTCCATACCTTCGTGCCCCCCGCCGCAATGGACCAACCCGGCCAGGGACGACGCCGTTGTCGTCCCTCGCGCGCCAGGTCATACACGAGCCGTCACTGGCCGGCCTTGACTTCCGTCCACATCTCGCTGATGCGTAGCTGTTCTTCCTCGGTAAAAGGCCGGTAGAACTTCAAGTTGGCCACCGACTCCTCCCCCTTGTCGACAAAGAGCGCCTTGGCGAGCTCGGGATCGAGCCGGCTAGCCGCTACCGCATTCGCCGGCGAGTAGCGGTTGATCTCGGCTTCCTGAATCTGCATCTCGTCGCTGATCAACCAGTCGATGAAGCGGTAGGCGCAATTCGGGTGCGGGGCGTTCTTGACCAGCATCAGACCATCCACCCAGGTCTGGGCGCCTTCCTGAGGAAGCACGTAGGTGATATCCGGAACCTGCGCCGCCGCCTGACGTGCCAGCCCGTCCCAGCCGACCGCCAGCCATCCCTCGCCGTTGACCAAAAGCTGCACGAGGTCATCCCCGTTGCTCCAAAGGGCCCTAGCCTGGGACATCATCGCCTGGAGCGCCGGCCGTACCTTCTCGATCGCCGCCTCGTCTCGCTCCTCCGGGCTGATACCGACGTAGAGGGCCGCCGGGACCCAGGCCTCCGGGACACCGTCGCCGTAGATGACCCGCCCCTTGAAACGCGGATCCCAGAGGGCAGACCAGCTGGTCAGATCCCCGGTCTTGGCACGGTTGAAGATGAGTCCGGTCGTGCCCCAGGTATACGGGATGAGGTAGACCGCCCCATGGCGTTCGTTATAGACCCCGGGCTGGAACGCCTTGAACAGATGGGTGTAGTTTTCCAAGCGAGAGGGATCGATCGGCTGGACGAGGTCGGCCTGGATCGCCCGGTCGAAGAAGTTGTTCGTGGAGAAGAACACATCCAGCGTCCCAACCCCGCCCGCTTTGACCTTGTTGATCGCCTCCATCGCGCTGGAGAAGTAGCTGATGTTGACCTTGCATTGCGGGTATTTCTCCTCAAAGGGCGGGATGGCATAATCGATGTAGCCTCCCCAGGCGAGGACATTCACGCTCCCCTCGTATGTCTCGGATGGGGCGGTCGTCGGCTGCGGGGGAGCAGCTGTGGGTGCGGTAGAAACCGTAGGCGTAGCGGTAGGCGGGGCCGCGGGCGGCATCGTCGGCGTCGGTCCGCATGCGGCGAGCAGCCCCATCAGCAGCACCATCGACACGAGCAGCGATCTTGGGCCTTTCATCGGGTCACCTCCTGAATGTCTCGCTCCTCTACTTCCTGGCCTGACGGGTCAAGGCCAGGCCCAGCAACACGGTAGAGAAGACCAGCATCAAACTGGCCATCGCGTTGACCTCCGGGGTAATGCCGAAGCGCACCCCGCTATAGATGCGCATCGGCAGGGTGACCGATCGCTCCCCGATGACGAAGAAGGTGACGATGAACTCATCGATCGAGATCGTGAAGGCGAAGAGCGCCGCCGCCAGGATTCCGGGCCACAGCAACGGCAGGGTGATCCGACGCAAGACGGTCCATTCGCTGGCTCCCAGGTTGCGCGCCGCTTCCTCCAGGCGCACGTCAAAGCCCTGCATCCGCGAAGCGATCACCAGGGCGGTGTAGGGCAGGGCGAGGACCACGTGGGCAAGGAGGGTGGTGCCCAGGCCGCGGGGGATCTTCAGGGAGTAATAATAGGAGAGAAGCGAGACGCCGATGATCACGCCCGGAGTGAGCATCGGCGCCATGATGAGCGACGTCAACAGTTCCTTGCCCGGGAAGCGAAAGCGCACGATGAGATACGCAAACAGGAAGCCGAGTACCGTGGCCAACACCATGGTGGCGAGGCCCAGCAGGAGCGAATTGCGCGCAGCCTCCCACATGATCCGGTTGGCGAAGAGCTTGCGGTACCACCCCAGACCCAAGCCTTCCAGGGGGAAGAAAGAGAGGCGGCTGGTGTTGAACGACATGAGGACGACGATCAGGCTGGGCAAAAAGACAAAGAGATAGACCAGCGGCAGGTAGAACCAACCCACCCACCGCCACGCGGCCCGGCCTGTCCTTGCTTTCGGCCCCATGGTTCGTCACCTGCGATAGGATAATCCGAAAATGTCCTCGATGCGAAAGAACCGGAAATAGATGCTCAGACCACCGAGGACGATGACCAGCAAGATCATGGCCATCGCCGACCCAAAGGGCCAGTTCAGGATCTGAAACTGGTTGTTGATGGCGTTGGCGTACATGACCCCCCGGGTCCCGCCCAGGATCATCGGGGTCAGATAAGTGCCGATGGCCGGCACAAACACGACCAGGGCCCCAGCGACCACCCCGGGAACGCTCAGCGGAAAGATGATCCGGCGAAAGAGCTGCAAGGCCCCAGCCCCCAGGTTGGAAGCAGCCTCGAGAAGCGCCCGGTCGATCTTTTCCAGCGAAGTGTAGATCGGAAGCACCATCCAGGGCAGGTAGACACAGATCAGCGCGGTTACCACGGCAGTGTTGTTGAACAGGAGGGAGAGCGGCTCCTGGACGATGCGCAGCCGGGTCAGGGTGTAGTTGATCAGGCCGTTTTCCCCCAGCACGATCAGCCAGGCATAGGTCCGGATGAGCAGGTTCGTCCACGAGGGCAGGAGCAAGCAGGCCAAAAGAAAGTTGCGCCACCGCTTCCGAACGACCCACGCCAGGAGGAAAGCCGTCGGATAGCCCAGCAGGAAGCAAAGCAGCGTGACCTCAGCAGCCATACGCAACGACTTGAGCAACAGCCGGGGATAGACCGGGGTAGTCCAAAAATGGAGGTACTGTTGCAGGGACCCGGTCACGTGGATGCGGTAGGACGAATCGATGCAGCCAAAGCTATAGGTGCCCATCACCAGGATAGGCAGGACGAAGAAGAGGAGGATGTACAGCCCCGGCGGGAGCAAGAAAAGTACCAGGATCAGATTCTGCCGAGGACGAGCAAGGGTTGCGCTTTCCGCGGTACGGGTGCCGTTCATTCCCGTCCTACCAACCTCCTGGCCACTTTCACGGCCGCAATGGCATCCCCGGCGTATCCATCGGCCCCGATCTCCTCGGCCCAGGCTGCGGTCACCGGGGATCCCCCGACAAGCACTTTGACGCGGTCACGCAGGCCGGCCTGCTCCAGTAACTCGATGACCTTCCGCTGGTGAAGCATCGTCGTGGTCAGGAGGGCGCTCATCCCGATCAGATCGGGCGTCCTCTCGCGGACAGCCTGAAGGAACGCTTCGTCCTTTACATCGACCCCCAGGTCGATCACCTCAAATCCGCCCACACTGAGCATGATTGCCACCAGGTTTTTCCCGATATCGTGGATGTCCCCTTCCACGGATCCGATCACCACCCGCCCGAGCTGCTCCTGCTTTTCCCCACGCCGACGGATCTCCGGTTCCAGCACCCGGACGGCTGCTTTCATCGCCTCCGCGCTCATCACCAGCTCGGGCAGGAAGAACTCTCCCCGGGCAAAGAGATCCCCTACCTCGTTCAACCCGACGAGATACCCCTGCTGAATGGCCTCCAGAGGCGGGATTCCGGCGGCGATCGCCTGCTGTGCCAGGCGTGCTGCCGCCTCGGCGTCCCCGTCCAGAACGGACTGCCGCATCTGTGCCAACAGTTCCTGGTCGGTCATCAGCCCCTCCTTGAAATGGCCACTGGCGGATCCGATAGACCTATGCCTGGCTATGCCGGCAGACGCTCCAGCCCGTAGCGGCGGGCCGCTCCGAGCATCACTTCGGTGACGGCACGTACTGTTTCCTCGGGGACCCTGGGCGTGTAGGACGCCTCCAGTTCCCGGACGTATTCCCGGGCCCGCTGGTAGATGTCCTTCGCCCCGGCTTGCTGCCAGGCTTCGAGCGATTCGCGGCTGAACAGCCGCGGCATGAACTGCTCCCGGCGGTAGGTGCGGCGGGTATGGGGAATGGCCAGGTAATTTCCGGCGTGGCCAACCTGGCGGATGACCTCCAGGCCCAGGCTTGGCTCTGAGTCGTCGATGCCACGGCGCAGGCGGCGCGCAATCCCCAGGATCTCGTGGTCGATCACCAGGTCTTCGCAGGACTGGCTGATCTCAAAGTTCATGTGCCCTGGCCCCGCCACCAGGTTCACCCGGGCGAGGTTCGCGAGCACCAGCCCCAGGGCCGATTCGATTCCTGCCTGGGCATCCACGACCTTGGAATCGGTCAGGCCCAGGTAGCCATGCGTGGGCAACCGCAGCCGCTTGCCCACTTCGTTGTAGGCGCAGTCGATCATGATGGTCTCGATCGCCCCCATGGGCGTGGTCCCGGTGCGCATATCCAGGATCGCAGGGGATCCTCCCCAAAGCATCCGGGCACCCGGCCGGACGAGCTGGGCGATAACGACCCCGCTCAGGGTCTCCGCCGTGTGCTGCACGATCGACCCGATCAGAGTGGCCGGCCCCGTGCCACCGGCCAACGGCATCGAAATAAAGATCACTGGGACATCCCGCTCGGCACAGGTGATCAGGTTCTCGCAGGTGATCTCGCTCCAGTGAAGCGGCGGGGTGGGGCAGATCGCCTGGGCAGTCACGGGCTTTTGGGCCAACGCTTCGTATCCCCCCACGGCGGCAGCCACCAGATCCAGGATCACCTGCTGTCCTTCGATGCTGAAGCCACCCGTAACGAACGGTTTGCGCGTGTGTTTGAGCAGGAGGTAGAGCCGGTAGCTGTCGCTGATCTCCTTGGGGACATCGCTGCTGATGATCGCGGTCACCTGGGCATCGATCTCCGGCAGCTGTTCGGCCACTTTGTAAAAGCGGATCAGGTCGGCCGAGACCGCTTCCCGCATCCGCCCATCTTCCGGGTCCAGGTAATAGACCGAGGTAGCCCCAGGATAATAGTAGGTGTTCTCCCCGCCCAGTTCCAGGCGCGGGTGGCCTTCCAGGTCGTAAAGCGTGAAGGCGGGGGGAGCGGTCTTGAGCGCCTGTTCGACCAACGTCCGAGGAATGCGCGCAACCTTTTTCTCCCGATCGACCTGGGCCCCGTGCTCCGCGAGCAGATGGAGGGCCCGCCCGCTGTGTACCTCCACTCCGGGATCCTCGAGGGCCGACATCGCCTCATCGAGCACCCGATCGATCGTCTCATCGCTCAGGAAGCGAATCGATGGTTGTACCATGGCTTTTACTCCTCGCCGAACTATGGGGATTCAAGGAACAGCCACAGGGCCCCAGAGCACCGCTACCGGATCGCCGATCGTTTCCAGGAACGTGACCCTGGGGAAGGGTTACGCAACGGTTCCGTCCCCAACCTCCGCCGATTCATCTCGAACAGAGCATGACTGGAGAGAAACGATTCCCACCAGGGATGACAAAGTTGTCGTTGCGATGGCGAATCCGACTCATCCGACGATCGGAGACGGCCTCCGCACTCCTACAGGCTCAAAAGCACGTTCATCAGGACCGTCAGCCCATCGGCGGCTTGCTCGCGTGTCAGGATGAGGGGCGGCACGAGACGCATGACGTTACCGTACAGCCCTCCGCCGATCACGAGCAGGCCAGCGTCCACGCACCGTTGGGTTACCTCTTTGAGGATTTCTGGGGCTGGGGAGCCATCGGCGTGCACGAATTCGATCCCGAGCATCAAGCCACGGCCGCGGACATCTCCAATCGCGGCCACGCGGCCTCGGAAGCCAGAAAGCGTTTCGTACAAGAAGCTCCCCACAACTTGCGCGTTCTCGAGGAGATGTTCCTCCTCGATCACCTCCAGGGTGGCCAGGGCCGCCGCACAGGAAACCGGGTTTCCTCCGAAGGTAGAGCCGTGGGCACCGGGTTCCCAGCGCGACATGATCTCAGGCCGGGCCAGGAGTGCACCGATGGGGAAACCGGAGCCCAGTGCCTTGGCCAACGTCATGGCATCGGGAACAAACCCCGCAACGTGCTGCCAGGCGAACATCCTGCCCGTGCGCCCCATGCCGCTTTGCACCTCATCCACGATGAGCAGGATCCCGTGCCGCGTGCACAGCTCCCGCAGGCGCAGGAGGAACTCGTCCGGCGCGACATAGTAACCCCCTTCGCCCAGGATCGGCTCGATGAGCACCGCGGCCGTTTGATCCGGAGGCACGACCGTCTGGAACAGGCGCTCCAGAGCTTGGAAGCACTCCAGATGGCAGCGCTCGCGCGTCTGCCCGTAGGAACAGCGAAAACACCAGGGATAGGGGACGTGGTATACGGCCGGAAGAAGCGGCTCGTAGTAGCGCCGCAGCGCGGCCTTGGCGGTGACCGAGGCTGCCCCGAGCGTGCGCCCGTGGAAAGCGCCCTCGAAAGCGACGATGGCGGGCCGGCGCGTCACATAGCGCGCCATCTTCAGCGCAGCTTCCACCGCCTCCGTGCCGCTGTTACAGAAAAACACCATGCCCAACTCGGGCACCAGATCCCGCAGCCGCTCTGCCAGCTCCACATAGGTCGGATACCAGCTCACGTGATAGCAGGCGTGGATCAGCTGCGCGATCTGTTTTTGCGCCGCCGCAACCACACGGGGATGGCAATGGCCGGTGTTCACCACGGCAATCCCCGAGGCAAAGTCCAGGTAGCGCTTGCCATCGGGGGCGTACAGATAGACCCCTTCCCCCCTGACGACCTCCGTCAGGCTCCAGCGAGGAAGCGCTGGGGCCACGACGGCCTGGCTCCGTTGGGCAAGGTCACCCATTCTCCGCCCCTTTCTCCTGAGCGATCTCGACCGCCTTGCGGATGTCCCTGCGGAACGATTCCATATGGAAGGCGATCGCCTCCTGGAGCGCAGGGAAATCGCGCTTTTGGATCGCCTCCAAAATCGCCCGGTGCTCCTGCGCCAGGGCGGTACGTACCTGGGGAAGCACCGTAAAAACGCTCGTCCGTGCCTCATCCAGGGCATCGTAAAGCGTCGCATTCAGCGTGGCGATGAATTGGTTGCGGCTCGCCCGGCAGAGGGTATCGTGAAAGGCACGGTCACAGCGCACGATCCCGGATACGTCCCCACAGGCCACGTATCCTTCCATCTCCGCTACCAGCGCCTGTAGCCGCTCGATCTCCTCCGGGGTGACGCGCTCCACCGCACGCATGGCCGCGCGGAGCTCCAACGCCTCACGGGCTTCCAACAGATCCAAGACCTGCTCCCGTTGGCGCCGCAGCCAGTTCGCCCACACTTCCTTCAGCGCTTCCTCGGACGGCTCCCGGGCAAAGATCCCTGCCCCCGGACGTACTTCGATCAACCCCATCCCTTCCAGGATGCGTAGGGCCTCCCGGATCGAACTCCGCGCGACTCCCAACCGCTCGGCAAGATCCCGCTCCGGGGGAAGCCTGTCCCCAGGCTTCAGCTGCCCGGAATGGATCATCTGACGGATCCGGTCGACCGCCGCATCACACAGCCGGTACCGGGAAAGAGGCTCCCACGGATCCGTTCCCATCGGCACACTCCGATTTGGGGACTGCTGGTCTGCTGGCCAGACCAATTATACCACCGCCTTGCCCATTTGTCAAGCGTTGGCCAACCGCCTTGCACGCGCCCTCTCTGTCTGTTACAATGACCAATGTGGGCCCAGCAACCATAGGAGGTGGGTAATGCCCCTCATTCCGTTCGTACGGAACCATAGCGACCTCAGCACCGACCGGGGGTTCCAGTTCGAGTTCTTCTGCGACCGCTGCGGGGATGGTTTCCGAAGTTCCTTCCAGCCTTCGGCCACTGGAATCGCGGGCGAAGCGTTGGAGACCGCCGGCGAGATCTTTGGCGGGCTCTTCGGCACCGCCTCGCGCATCGGGGACCGGGTGCACAGCGCGGCGTGGGAAAAGGCCCACGACAAGGCGTTCGCCCGCGCGGTGGAGGAAGCGCGACCCCACTTCGTGCGCTGCCCGCGTTGCACCCAGTGGGTCTGCCGGGCATCCTGCTGGAACGAGGAACGGGGCCTGTGCAAGAACTGCGCGCCGGACGTCGAGGTTGAGATGGCCGCTGCTCAGGTCGAGGCCACGATCGCCCAAGGCCGCGATGCGGTCGCCGCCGGCACCTACATCTCCGAGGCCGACAAGAAACGGCTGACCACCCAGAGGTTGCGTGCCACCTGCCCGAAGTGCGGCGCTCCCCTGGATGCTCCAGCCAAGTTCTGCCCGGAATGCGGGGCGCCCGTTCAGGCGGACAAGTTCTGCACGTCCTGCGGTCAGAAAATCCCGGCCACCGCGCGGTTCTGCCCGGAGTGCGGGGCACAACAGCCCTGAGCCGCGCGGCATCCGAAAGGGGTAACCCCCAGGCGCCAAGCCTGAAGGAGGTGAGTGTCCCCATGCCTCGGCACCCGCTCATCGCTTTGGACGGCAACGTCTTTGCCTTTGAAGGGAATACGGTCCACGGCGTCTACGCAAGTTATCTCGAGGCCCTCGCAGATGCCGGAGCCGTGCCGCTCATCGTCCCTCCCCTTCTTGAGGAAGAGGCCCTCCGGGAAACGGTGGGACGCCTGGACGGCGTCTGCCTCACCGGAGGACAGGACCTTCCGCCCGAGTGGTACGGCCAGGAGCGCCATCCGCGCACCGTGCTCGCTCACCCCCAGCGGCTCAAAGGGAGCCGTCGCTTAGTGGAACAGGCCATCCGTGCGGGCCTGCCGATCCTGGGGATCTGCATGGGTTGCCAGCTGCTCAACGTCGTCTTGGGCGGCGACCTGATCCAGGACATCCCGGACCTTGTGGGCACCCAGGTATCCCATTCTCCCTTCGAGGCCTTTCACCGGGTGCGCCTGGAGCCGGGCTCGCGCCTGTCCCTCATCCTGGGAAGCGAGGAGCTCGAGGTCAACTCCTCGCACCACCAAGCGGTCGGTCGGGCCGGAACGGGCCTCCGGCCGGTCGCATGGGCTCCGGATGGCGTGATCGAGGCGCTCGAGGGAGAGGCCAGCCGTTTCCTCCTGGCCGTCCAGTGGCACCCCGAGCGGATGCTCGAACGCCCAGAACAGCGGGCGCTCTTCCGGGCGTTCGTGGAGGCCGCGCGCAGCAGGTAGCGCCCGAGAGGGAAATGCCATGGAACTACGACCGGCACGGCTCTGGCCAACGGCCATCGCCCTGGGCTGGCTGCTCGACTTTCTCTTTTGGCGAAAGGACCCTGGGGTCAACTTTGCCCTCTTCGCGGCGCTCTGTCTGGCTGGCGGGATGGTGCTGCTGTGCCTGGAAGGGTTACGCCCCGCCCGGACAAGCCTGTGGTTGCTCCCCCCGATCGCCTTCTTCGCGCTCCTCACCTTCGTGCGCGCAGAGCCGTTGACCCTTGCGCTTTCCTACCTCCTTACATTGCTGCTGATGGGTCTGCTGAGCGTCACCTTCCTGGGCGGGCGCTGGCTCCGTTACGGCCTGCTGGACCTTCTCGTGCGCTTTGCGTGCCTGGCCGGCAGCGTGCTCGCGCGGGCCGGCAGGTACATCGCAGCGACGGCGGAGCAAAGCCCGGGGCTGCCGCGACGCCTCCTGCGCCGGGCGGGCCCGATCCTCCGGGGGATCCTGATCGCGGCACCGATCGTCCTCCTGTTCGCCGGCTTGCTCTCCTCGGCCGATCCGATCTTTGCCCAGCGCCTGCGGGATTGGACCGCGTTCCTCCGACTAGAGAAACTCCCCGAGTACCTGCTGCGGGCCATCTACATCCTGGCGGCCGCTTACGCCCTCGCCGGCATCTGGCTCCACGCGGCAACCCGGAGCCGAGAGGAAAAGTTGCTCGGAGAAGAAAGGCCGGTCGTCCGGCCCTTCCTGGGCTTTCCCGAGTCTGCCATCGTCCTGGTGAGCGTCGAGGGGCTCTTCGCATCGTTTGTCGCCATCCAGTTCCAGTACTTCTTCGGAGGCCAGGCGAATATCCGCGTAGGTGGCTTCACCTATGCCGAGTACGCCCGTCGGGGGTTTGGCGAACTGGTCGCCGTCGCCTTTTTCAGCCTACTTCTGCTGCAGGCGCTGAGCCTCTTCGGTCGTCGAGAATCCCTTCTCCAGCTGCGGGCTTTCACCGGTTTGGTCGCCGCCCTGGTCGCTCTGGTGCTGGTCATCCTGGTGTCCGCCTACCGGCGGCTCGTGCTTTATGAGGCGGCCTACGGGTTCACCCGCCTGCGCATCTACACCCACGTTTTCATGGTCTGGCTGGGGCTGCTCCTTGTAGCGGTGATGGTGCTGACGATCGTGCGGCGCGAACGCGCCTTCGCCCTGGCCGCCCTGGTGGCCACGCTCGGATTTGTTGCTACCCTGGGCACGATGAACGTGGACGGGTTCATCGTACGCGCGAACGTCAGGCGGGCGCTGGCCGGCCAGGAGCTGGATGCCAGCTACCTCGTCACCCTTTCCGACGATGCCCTCCCCGCTATGGCAGCCGCTTACCGTGCCTCCACGCTTCCCCCCGAGCTGCGCGAAGCACTCGGGGCAGCCCTGGTTTGCCGGCTGGACCTTCACAACCGGAGCGCCCAGCGGCAGCACTGGGCATCCTTCCACTTTTCCCACTGGAACGCCGAGCGCCTCCTTGTGGCGCTCCAGCCGGAATTGGAATCGTACACCCAGGACGCCGACCGCTGGGTCATCGCTCCCGCAGGCAGCCGCTACCCCTGTCCCTGGTGAGGCAGCTCTGCGCGGGCATTCGCCGCCCTCCTCGCCCGCCCATTTGCCAACCACTCTCTGCCATGCTACAATCCCCTACGTTTGTGAATCTGACACGTGGAGGTACCCCCATGTCTGAGAACGCCCCGTCGCGTCACATGCCTCCCTTGTGGGTGGTCAAACTACGCGCTCCCTTTTTCACTGCCGATCTCGTCCCGGTCGCCTTGGGCACCGCGTTGGCCTGGGCCCGTACGGGCACCTTTCGCCCTTGGAGCTTCCTGCTCGCCCTGATCGGTGCCATCTGCCTGAATGCCGGCACCAACATGACCAACGACTACTTCGACCACACCTGGGGCTCCGACGAGGTGAATCGGGAGTTCGCCAGCCCCTTCACCGGCGGCAGCCGACTGATCCAGCTGGGCCTCGTGCGGCCCCAGGAAATGCTCTGGCAAGGGATGGCCTTCTTCGCCGCCGGTTCCCTGATCGGCCTTTGGCTCGCCTACACCCGCAGTTGGACGATCCTCTGGATCGGCATCGTGGGGGTCTTCTGTGGCTTTTTCTACACCGCGCCCCCTTTCCGCCTGGCCCGCACGGGGATCGGAGAGCTCGCCGTCGGCCTTTCTTTCGGCCCGCTGATGGTCCTGGGCGCCTATATCGCCCAAACGGGACACCCGGACTGGGAGCCGGTGGTCGCCGGCCTGCCCGTCGGGATCCTCATCGCGCTCGTGCTCTGGATCAACGAATTCCAGGACGCCCCTGCGGATGCTGCTGTGGGGAAGAACCATCTGGTCGTGCGCTTGGGCCGAAGGCGCGCCGCCACCGTGTACGGCGTCCTGCTGGCGCTCACCTTCCTCAGCCTCGTTGCGGGCGTCCTGCTGCGAAGCCTTACCCCGTATGCGTTGCTTGGGCTGCTGGGCGTCCCCTGGGCATGGGCAGCCTACCGCACCGCACGCCAGCACTACGACCATCCGCGGGAGCTGACTCCGGCGAACGCACTCACCATCCGGATCCACCTCGCGACCGGCCTGCTGATGACCGCCGGCTACCTCCTCCAGGGGTGGCTGCGATGACGTTTCCCTCTCCCGAGGAAAAGCGGGCCTACGTGCGCTTGGTGTTCACGCGCCTGGCCCCGCATTACGAACGGGTAAACCAGGTGCTGTCGCTGGGGCAGATCCGCGCCTGGAGAAAGCGTGCCGCAGACCAAGCCCGTGTCCCGCCGGGTGGCCGGGCGCTCGACGTGGCAACCGGCGAAGGGGAGCTCGCGCGTGCCCTCGTGCGCCGCTGGCCCGGCATCACGGTGGTGGGACTCGACCTGACCGAGGCGATGATCCAGCGCGGCCGCGTGCGCTGCACGGGCTGGCCCATCCAGTGGGTCGAAGGAGATGCGCTGCGCCTGCCTTTCCCCGACCGTTCCTTCGACGCCGTGCTAAGCGCCTTCATGCTGCGCAACGTGGCTGACGTCGAGCAGGCCATCCGGGAACAGGCCCGCGTGGTGCGGCCCGGGGGACGGGTCATCTGCCTGGAAATGGTCTGGCCCCGACACCCGCTCCCACGGCTCTACCTTAGCCTCGGGATGCCGCTTCTGGGCCGCCTGCTGACCGGCGATCCGGAACCCTACCGCTATCTGCCCCGCTCGGCGGAAGCCTTTCTTTCCCCGGAAGAACTTGCCGCGACCATGGAGCGCGCCGGGCTGTGCTCGGTGCGCTTTCGGCGGCTCATGATGGGCAGCGTCGCGCTCCACGTAGCTCTGCGCCCCGACGACCCGGTGCAGTTCTCCGCTTAGAGACCGACCCCATCGATGGCCGTGCCGCAGAAGCGACAGCGGCCATCCTGGACGGCCTGCTCCAGCACCTGGAAACCGAAACGCCGGATCACCGGCCGATGGCAGCCCGGGCAAAGGGTATCCTCCCCTCCGGCTCCAGGGACATTTCCCTCGTAGACGTATCGCAGCCCCGCCTGGTAACCGATCTCGCGGGCGCGGTGGAGCGTGGCTACCGGAGTCGGGGGACGGTCCAGCATCTGGTAGTGCGGGATGAAACGGCTGATGTGCCAGGGGTACTGGGGGCCAAGTTCCTGGGCAATAAAGGTGGCGATTTCCCGCAGCTCGTCGTCCCCATCGTTCAAGCCAGGGATGATCAGCGTGGTCACCTCCACCCAAACCCCTTGTTGGACCATCTTCTTCAGGCTGTCCAGCACCGGCTGGAGGCGCGCCCCGCATTGCTCCTTATAGAAAGCATCACGGAACGATTTCAGGTCCACGTTGGCCGCATCCAAGTAGGGGTGAAAAAGATCGAGCACCTCCGCGGTCATGTAGCCGTTGGTCACATAGACGTTCGCGATCCCCTCCTGATGGGCCAGGACGGCGATGTCATAGGTGTACTCGGCAAAGACGGTGGGCTCGGTGTAGGTATAGGCGATGCTCCGTGAGCGGTAACGGCGCGCCTCCGCCACGACCCGTTCCGCGGGCACAGTATCCCCGACGATCGTCTTGCGCTCCCGGGGCCACTGGGAGATGTCGGCATTCTGACAGAAGCGGCAGCGGAAATTGCATCCCACTGTAGCGATGGAGAAGGCGGTGCTCCCGGGATAGAAGTGAAAGAGCGGCTTTTTCTCCACCGGATCCACGGCCATCGAGATCGGCCGGCCGTAGACCAGGCTGTAGAGTACCCCCCCGCGGTTCTCCCGCACCCCGCATATCCCGCGATGCCCCTCAGCGATTGCGCATCGGTGCGCACAGAGGTTGCAGCGAACACGCCCTTCTTCCAGCTTTTCGTAGAGGAACGCTTCCTTCACGGCATCCTCCCAGGCGGGTCGAAGCGCGGCCGGGCCAGAGCGATCCCGCGTACCTCGCCCACCCCTGCCTGGCGCAACGCCTGCGCACAGGCCTCCATCGTTGCTCCCGTGGTGTAGACGTCGTCGAGCAACACCACACGGCGCGGCGGTGCCGGGCCCTCCCACCGGAATGCCTTCGAGACATTCTCCCGGCGGGCCTGGCGGTCAAGGCCCACCTGGGGACGCGTGTCCCGCACGCGGATCAGCCCTCGCTCCAAGAGGGGCCAACCCAGTCGTCCGGCGACCACATGCGCCAACAGCGCGGCCTGGTTGTAGCCCCGGGCGCGCTCGCGCTCCGGGTGGAGCGGTACGGGGACGATCGCGGAGTCAGGCCAGCCCAGGGAGATCACATAGGCGCCCAGCAGTTCGCCCAGCGGAACGGCGAACACGCGCCGGCCGCGGTACTTCAGCTCGTGCACCGCACGCTGCAATGCCCCCTCGAAGAAAAAGGGGGCGCGGACACACTCCAGCGCCAGGCCGTCCGTCCGACAGGCCGGACACAGACCGAATGAGGGAAGCGGCCGGCCGCACCGCGCGCAAAGCGGCCCCTCCACGCGCCCAACCGCGGCCAGACAGGCTGGACAAAACCAGCTTCCCGGCCGATGGCAGGCGACACAACGCGGAGGAAACAGCAGGTCCAGGAAGCTATGCCAGAGACGGGCCAGCCAGGATGCCTCGCTTTCCACTGCTGCCTCCGTTTCCTCCCGAATGGGCCCCGCAGCCTAGCGTCCCTACGCCTCTTTCGCCGGCTCCCCGGCCGCCTGGCACCCCGGGCCGGGTGCACGCCAGAGGCGTCCGCAAAGGCTTTCCCCAAAGCGGGCTTCGGCGCGCGCTACCATCTCCGAGGCCAGGGCGTTGTGTCGGCGGATGAGCGCCGGAAGGTCCACGCCGACGAGCCTTCCGTGCTCCACCCGTACTTGGCCGGCCACGATGGAGAGATCGACGTTCACCGGGCTGCAGAGCAAGAGAGCCGCAACCGGGTCGTGTTGCGCTCCCGCATACCCCAGCTGCTCACGACGGATGCCGATCAGATCCGCCGCCTTTCCGGCCGCCAGGCAGCCGATGTCGTCCCGTCCCAAGACGCGCGCCCCGCCCAGCGTGGCCAGCTCCAGGGCCTGGGCCACCGAAAGCGCACTGGCCCCGTACCGTACCCGCTGCAACAGTAGGCACTCCCGCGCTTCGGCCAGCATGTGCGAGGAGTCGTTGCTTGCGCTGCCGTCCACGGCCAGTCCCACCGGAACGCCCGCTCCGATCATCGGCACGATGGGGGCGATCCCAGAGCCCAGCCGCATGTTCGAGGAAGGACAATGGGCCACGCCGGTCCCGGTTTCCGCCAGACGCCCGATCTCGGAGGCGTCCAGGTGCACCGCGTGGGCGAACCAGACGTCCGGGCCCAGCCACCCGAGTTCTTCCATCAGCGCCAAAGGGCGTTTCCCATAGACCTCCAGGCAGTACCGCTCCTCGTCCAGCGTCTCTGCCAGGTGCGTGTGGAGGCGTACCCCCCGGCGTCGCCCCAGGTCGCGCATTTCCTCCATCGCCCGACGGCTGACCGAAAACGGGGAACAGGGGGCCAGGTCGATGCGCAGCATCGCATAGGGATGCGGGTCGTGATAGGTCGCGATCAGCCGCTCGCTGTCGGTCAGGATCTCTTCCTCGTCCTGGACCACCTCGTCCGGGGGCAAGCCGCCAGACGAGCGGCCACGCGACATACAACCTCGCCCCGCGTGGAAACGGATGCCCATTTCGCGCGCCGCAGCGATCTCGGCATCCAGGGAGACATCGCCACCCCGGGGAAAGACGTACAGGAGGTCGCTGGTCGTGGTGCAGCCCGAAAGGAGGAGTTCCGCGATCCCGACCCGGGTACTCACATCGACGGCTTCCGCGTGCAGCTCGCCCCAGACGCGGTAGAGGCGGGTCAGCCACTCGAACAGCTCCGCATCCTGCACGGCCGGCAGGGCACGGGTAAGGGTCTGGTACAGGTGGTGATGGGTGTTGACCAGCCCAGGCAGCACCACCATGCCGCGGGCGTCGATCACCCGGTCGGCTACGGGCGGAAGATCGGCCGTGGGCCCAACGGTGCCGATCACGCCTTCCTCGATCCAAAGGCCGCCATCCGGGATGGTCCGGCGCTGCGCATCCATGGTCACCAGGAGGTCTGCGTGTCGGAGCAAAACGGTTGTCATCGACGGACTCCTCGTGCCACCCGGAAGATCGGGGGACCAGAAACAGCGAGGGCCTGCCCCGAAAGGGCAGGCTCCTCATCCCTGGGCAAACGTTCCTCACCCTTCTTCCTTCTCCGCACCCTCTGCCGTGGCTTCCTCGGCCGCCTCCTCGATCTCCACGCCGCGCATGGCAGCGATGTAAGCGATGACCGTCGCGGGATCGGTGCGCACCTCGATCTCCGGGGGGAGCTTCAGGTCCCGTACATGGATGGCATCATCCGGCCCGGCAAGGACCGAGATGTCCACCTCGATATGGGGCGGGACGTCGGCCGGCAGGCAGTGCACCTCGATCTGCTCGATCCCATGGGTGAGGACCCCCAGCCCCTGGCGCACGGCCGGCGATTCGCCCACCAGGACGATCGGCACATCGACCGTGATCGGCCGGCGGGGATCGACGAGCTCCAGGTCCATATGGAGGAAGCGCAGGCTAATCGGATCCTGCTGGGCCTCACGGATAAAGGCCGGCCGGGGGGTGCGCTGTCGATCCATCAGGATGCCCACCATGGTGCTTGTGCCAGCGCGGCGGTAGGCCGCGACCGCTTCGTCATAAGGGATCTGCACCGGCACGCTTTCCATTCCGGCCCCGTAAAGGACGGCCGGCAGCCACCCCGCACGACGCAACTGCCGAACTTTTTTCCCGGTAACTTCTCGTCGCTGCACTTTGAGCGTTGGTCCCATCTCCATCGTTCCCAACTCCAGTCCGTCACGCGCTCTTGCGGGAGCGTCAGAACCGCTCGTAACGTTCCAGCGGTAGGACGATCCAGAGCGCCCCCGGGGCGTGCTGTTGAAGGATATCGCGCACCGCTTCTACCTGCGCGTCTTCTGCCCCGATGAGGAGCGTCGTGTTCCCCTGGCGGAGCAACCCGCCCGTGCTCGACATGCGGGTCACGCGATATCCCTTTTGCAGGAGCGCTTCCACCGCCTCGTCCGCGTAGGCACTAGACAGTACGGCCATCACCAGCTTCATGAATACCCCCGGCTCCGGCGCTCCTGAAACCAGGACCAGGCAGCCGTATTATACTACAGCCCCTCGCGCTCCGCAACGCGGCTTTGCAGGGAATGAGATCGCATGGCACCTCCCACCTTCCCCTGCCTCGAGGTTCGGGGAAACCGGTGGTCCGCTTTCCCCCGTTACCCCCGCGAAATGCTCAGGATCCCTGGGCGTTCCGCCCGGGAACCCGCCCAACCCTGCCGGCCAACCGCTTTCCCAGCCAGGTGCCCGCCATTCCCTGGGGCCAGGCAAGCAGGAAGGACAGGCCCAGCGCCCACGCGGGCAAGAAGCCCAGGAAAAGGAGCACCAGGCTGGCCAGAAGCCCAGCAAACGACCCGTACAGGAACCCATCACGCCAGGGACGAAAGCTTTCCCGGCCCACCCAGAGCGCAACCGGAAAGAAAACCGCACCGGCCATCCACACCAGCCCTATCCAGACCGGTGCCAGCACCGCAAAAAGCCCGAATACAGCACCAGCAACCAGCGCACCCGTCAGCAGTTTTCGCCAGGGGATCGGTTTCCCCGTTTGGGCAGCCACTTGCTGGGTCGCAGCGGGAGGCGCAGAAGGCTCCTTGTCCATCCCGATTCTCCTTATTTTTCCCGCTGCTCTTGCCTCGCCTGGGCGCGTGGCGTATCCTCTCGAGGAGCTTGTGGCTTCCCACGCGGCTGGCGCTCCTTGGCCCTTTCCCCCAGCCTTTCCCCTGCGCTGCGAATGCGTCGGAAAGAAACCCCGATGAGTGCCCCGACCATCACCTGCGGGAGGATAGAAATGCACAAGAAGAGGATCATACCGCTCACCTGAGGCCCGATCACGAGCTGCCCCTGCTCGCCGAGGAGGTAGAGGAGCAGCAGCCCCGACACGAAGAGAATGCTCAAACAGCTGTAGGCAAGCGCATTCCAGAACGGCCGGCGGGTATCACCTTGGGCCACAAGAAGCCCCCCGATGACAAAGATGAGCAGCGCCAGGTAGCCCACGGCCTGGTTGTACAGCAGGACGAAGAGGAAGGCTGTGACCACCGCGATCCCTGCCAGTCGCCCCCAGGGGATCTCCCGGGTGAGTATGGTGCCCAGTCGCCTCACGCCTCTCCCTCCACCTCGACCGAACCTTCTCCCAGGATCGCCTCGACCCGCCGCTGGAATTCCGGAGAATAGGCGATCCGATCCAGCGGCTCCAGCCGGGTGACCACGCGGCCGTTCCAGACGAGCAGGCTCAGCCGATCCTGCCCTCGATATTCGCGGAAGAGGGCGTGCAGCTCCTGCATCCGGCGGATATCCTGTTCCAGTTCGTCCGTACAGGGAAGGTGAATGAGCACATGGCGGCCGTTGGGGCGCGGACCGTCCGCGGTGGGTTGCCGGGATACAGGAGCCGCCCGGGCAGCTGGCCGGCGCGCCTGCTGCGTCCTCCTCTCCCGGCGTGGGGGCGCCTGCGCTGCAAGCGGGGCCGGGCGTTCCGCAGGCGCCGGAGCAACGGGCAATGCCGCCTCGGACAGCTCCTCGTCTGGGGCGAACTCCTCGTAGGGAAGCGATTCCGAGGGTGCCTGGCGCAGTTCTTGATCCTCCTCAAATGGGATCATTTCGGGGGCGATCGGGGGCACGCTCTCCTCCAGGGCGCTTTCCAGGGCCCGCGCTTCCGTGCAGACGATCTGCAGCCGTTCGTTACGCTCTTCCACCCGGCCCTGAAGGAGGAGCACGTTGTCCTGGACCCATATGTTCCGGGTTTGCTCAAACACTTTCGGGAAGGCCACCACCTCCATACTGCCGTCCAGATCCTCCAGTTCCGCGACGGCCATGGTCTTGCCTTCTTTGGTCAGCATCTGCCGCACCCGCACAAGCAGGCCCACGACCTGGACGTTCTGACCGACCAGTTCCTCGGAGATGGTCCCCAGGCTGGTCAGGGAGGCACGGATCTCCACGGGCAGGCGCCGAAGATACTCGCTCAGCGGATGTTCGGAGACGTACACGCCCAGGAGATCCTTTTCCCAGGCCAGGAGGGTGCGCCGTGGCTCCAACGGCACATCGGGGAGACGATGCGGCCCGACCGCCTCTGCCGGCCTTTCCCCAACCAGATCGAACATGCTAAGCTGGCCGATCTCCCGCGCCTTCTGCAACTGCTGTCCCGCAGCCATCGCCCGGGGATAATCCGCCAGCAGCTGCTCCCGCCGGCCCGGCAAGCTATCCATCGCCCCGGCTTTGATCAGGCTCTCCACGACCCGGCTGTTCAGCTGATGGTAGTCCACGCGCTCGCAAAAGTCGTCCAGGTCACGGAACGGCCCGCCCTGCTCCCGGGCGGCCAGAATCGCCTGGACGGCACCGCTGCCAACGTTCTTGATCGCCCCCAACCCAAAGCGGATCGCCTTGTCGAAGCGCACGCCCTCCGGCTTCTCGGCCAGCCGTTCGATGGTAAAGCCTTCCGCCGAGCGGTTAATGTCCGGCGGGAGGACGGCGATCCCCATGCGCCAGCATTCGGCGATGGAGAGGGCCACCTTGTCCGTGTTTCCGGCATAAGTGCTCAGCAAGGCGGCCATGTATTCCGTGGGGTAGTGCGCCTTCAGGTAGGCCGTCTGGTAGGCCAGGAGGCCGTAGCAGGTCGCGTGGGCCTTGTTGAACGAATAACCAGCAAACGGCTGGATGAGTTCCCACAGGGCCCGGGCCTGAGCCTCGGAGAGGCCGTTTTCCAGGCAGCCCTGGATGAACCGCGGTTCCTCCCGCTCCATGAGATCCCGCTTCTTCTTGCCGATCGCCTTGCGGACGATATCGGCGCGGCCAAGGGTATAGCCGGCCATCTTCTGCAGGATCTCGAGCACCTGCTCCTGGTAGACGATCACCCCGAAGGTTTCCCGGAGGATGGGTTCCAGGCTGGGGTGGAGATACGAAACCTTTTCCGGATGGTGCTTGCCCTCGATGTACTTCGGGATCTGCTCCATCGGGCCCGGGCGATAGAGGGCGACCATGGCGATCAAGTCCTGGACTGTCGTCGGCTTGAGTTCGCGCAAGTAGCGCGTCATGCCGGGACCTTCCAGCTGGAAAACGCCTACTGTGCCCCCCTCACCCAGCATCCGAAAAGTCTCCCGATCATCCAGGGGGATATGCCCCAGGGTGATCTCCTCACCCGTGGTTTCGCGGATGTAGCGGAGGGCCTCGTCGACGATCGTTAAGTTGGCCAGCCCCAGGATATCGATCTTGAGCAGCCCGATGTCCCCAAGGGTGTTCATCGGGAAACAGGCCATGACGACATTCTCGTCTTTGACCGTGCGCTGGAGGGGCACGATATCGGAGAGTGGCCGGCGGGCGACCACCATGCCGCAGGCGTGGGTCCCCACGCTGCGCACCAGGCCCTCCACCTTGCGCGCCAAATCCACGAGTTGCTGGATGGCCGGCTCGCTCTCGTACAACTGCCGCAGTTCGGGCACGCGCTCCAGCGCCTGATCGAGCGAGATACCCACCGGAACGGCCGGGACAAGCTTGGCCACCCGATCCACTGTGCTCAGCGGCATACCAAGAACACGCCCCACATCGCGCAGCGCCTGCTTTGCCCCCAGGGTGCCGAAGGTGATGATCTGGGCCGTGCGTTCCTGGCCGTAGCGCCGGATCACGTAATCGATCACTTCCTGCCTTCGGTTGTCGGCAAAGTCCATGTCGATGTCGGGCATCTCGTGCCGTTCCGGGTTCAGGAAGCGTTCGAAGACCAGGCGGTGCGCCACCGGGTCGACGTCGGAGATGCCCAGGCAATAAAGCACGATCGAACCGGCAGCCGAGCCACGCGGCTGGCATGGGATACGCTGCTCGCGCGCATACTTGACAAAGTCCCAAACGGTGAGGATGTAAAGGGCAAAGCCCATCTCGGAGATCACAGAAAGCTCGTAGTTCAGCCGGTCCCAGTGCTCCTGACGCAGGTTCGCGCCATAGCGCCGGCGGAGCCCTTCTTCGCAAAGGGCGCGCAGGTACGACTCCGGGGTGTGACCCTCCGGCAGGGAGAACTCGGGCAGCTCGACGCGGCCGAACTCGAGCTCCAACTCGCACATGTGGGCCACCTGGAGCGTATTCTCCAGCGCTTCCGGAAAGTCGCCGAACAGGGCCCACATCTCTTCCGAGCTCTTGAGGTAGTAGCTGTCGTCCGACAGGCGGAGCCGGTCGGGGTCGTTGAGCGTCTTGTTCGTCTGCAGGCACAGCAAGATGTCGTGGGCCTGGGCATCCTGTGGGAAGATGTAGTGGGGATCGTTGGTCGCGACCAGGGGGATGCCCAGTTCGTGTCCGATGCGCGCCAGATCCTGGTTCACCCCCTCCAGCTCTGGGAGCCCGGGGTGCCGTTGGAGTTCCAGGAAATAGCCGTCGGGCCCGAAGAGATCGCGGTACCAGGCAGCGGCCGCGCGCGCCCCACGCAGGTCGCCATCGCGAAGCCGGCGAGCGGGTTCCCCCTGGCTGCAAGCCGAGAGCGCGATCAATCCCTCGTGGTATTGCTCGAGGAGCTGACGGTCGATGCGCGGCTTGTAGTAGAACCCCTCCAGGTGAGCCGCGGTGGTCAACCGCACCAGGTTCCGGTAGCCGGTGGCGTTGCGCGCCAGGAGCACCAGGTGGTAGGTGTGCTTGTCGTCCGCCGTGCGCCGATCGCGCCGGTCCAGCGCAACGTACACCTCGCTCCCGATAATCGGCCGTAGGCCGTAGCGCTTGCAGGCGTGGTAAAAGTCGATCGCGCCGTAAAGGACACCGTGATCGGTAATCGCCAGCGCGGGCATCCCCAGCTCAGCCGCCCGCGCGCAGAGGGGATCGACCTTGGAGAAGCCGTCCAAAACGCTGTATTCGGTATGCACGTGCAGATGGACGAAGGGCCGCTCCATCTGGAACCCCCGATCTTCTTCCGAAGGCCATTATACCACAAACGGGCTCGGCGGCCTGCTTGACAGATCCGCCTCGCTGGCGTATAGTATCTCCGCTTGCTGCAGGGTTGCCTGCGGCCCGGAGGCAGCAGTCGATGGACGAGGGTTGTCAACGTAGTAGCGGGAGGACCGGGAAAACACGGGTGCTGCACGGACTTTCACCAGGGGCTTGTTTCGGAACGGTTGGTCGAGCCCCCCGCGCGTTCCCCTCGTTTCCCCAGTCCTTCCCCGGATAAAGACGAACACCCATTGTTCTTTTGATCACTCCAGCTGTCGCATCGTGCGAGGATAGCGTCTGCACTGGTGCGGCTCTGCATGCGTGGATAGGAGGAAGGTATGGCGCGTGCACGCCGACGCTTTGCTCCGTTTCTCCCTCCTGGCCCGCTGTTCGATGTCGGCGATGTGGCTGTGCTCCTCGCGGTGGGCGTGATCCTCTACGTGGGTGTGCGCATCGCCACCGGGGCGCCCCTGGTGGTGGCCGGGCCGGCCATCCGGCTCGAGGTGCGGGCGCTGCCGGGCTATGCCCTCCTTTCCACCGGCCGGATGCTTGCCGCCTACCTCCTTTCCCTCACCTTCAGCCTGGTGTATGCGCGCATGGCGGCCTACCGTCGCGTGGCGCGGCAGGTGCTCATCCCGCTGCTCGATGTCCTGCAGTCGGTGCCCATCCTCTCGTTCCTGCCCGTGGTCCTCTTGAGCTTCAGCACCCTCCTGCCCCGTGAAGTGGCCGCCGAACTGTCGGCCATCGTCCTCATCTTCACCAGCCAGGCCTGGAACCTGACCTTCTCGTTCTACCAGGCCCTGGAAACGATCCCCTCCGACCTGGACGAAGTTAGCCGTACGTTCCGGTTTTCCTCCTGGCTGCGCTTCCGAGCGCTGGAGCTCCCCTTTGCGGCCCAGGGCCTGATCTGGAATAGCGTCATGTCGTGGGCGGGGGGGTGGTTCTTCCTGATGGCGGCCGAGGTGTTCGTGGTCGGAGGACGGGACTTTCGCCTCCCGGGGCTGGGAGCCTACCTCCAGGCCGCCGCTCAGGCGGGGGATACTCGGGCGTTGCTCCTGGGGTTGGGCACGCTGGTGGCCATCATCGTGCTCCTGGACCAGCTCGTGTGGCGGCCGCTCCTTGCCTGGGGAGAGCGCTTCCAGCTGGAGATGGTCGAATCGCAGGAGCCCGCTACCTCCTGGTTCTACAACCTCTTGCAGCGTTCGCGCCTCCTCGACCGTTTCGTCGCCGGCGTGACGCGCCCGGTAGGCGAGTGGCTGGACCTACGGCTGGGCGGTCGGCCCGCTGTGGATCGCGTCCCGGCGCCTGCCTCGCGCTTCCGGCGATGGGTGGGGATCCTCTTGGCCCTCCTGCTTGCGGGGGCCCTGCTCTACGGCCTGGCACGGGCCATCGGCTGGCTGCTCACGGTTCCCCCCGCAGCCTGGGGGGCAATCGGCCTGGGATTGCTTGCCACCTTGCTTCGCGTCACGGTCGCCGTGGGACTGGCCACGCTCTGGACAGTGCCCGTGGGCATCCTGATCGGCACTCGACCCCGGGTGGCAGCGGTACTGCAACCGCTGGTCCAGATCTTGGCCTCGGTCCCCGCTACGGCGCTCTTTCCGGTCTTTCTCCTGCTCCTGCTCCGCCTGCCCGGCGGCATGCAGCTGGGCGCGTTGCTCCTCATGATGACCGGCACGCAGTGGTATATCCTGTTCAACACCATCGCCGGGGCCTCCGCCATCCCGCAGGACCTGGAGTTCACCACGCGCCTGCTGGGCCTCCAAGGCTGGCGGCGATGGCGGACGCTCCTTTTGCCCGGCATCTTCCCCTACCTGATCACCGGCCTGATCACCGCCAGCGGTGGCGCCTGGAACGCCAGCATCGTGGCCGAATACGTCGAGTTCGGAGGCCATACCCACTCTGTGCTGGGGCTGGGCGCCGTGATCGCCCAGAGCACCGCGGCCGGGGATTACCCGCTGTTGCTCGCGGCGACCCTGACCATGATCCTGACCGTCGTACTGGTGAACCGCTTCTTCTGGCGGAGGCTCTACCGTCGCGCGGAAGAGCAGTACCGCCTGCAATGATTCGCCTGCGTGAGGGACCGCCATGGCCGAAAACAACGTCCTGATGGAGCTGCGCAACGTGCGCCAGGTTTACGGAAAAGGGCCTAGAAGCATCGTCGCGGTAGAGGGAATCAACCTGGTCGTGCGCCGGGGCGAGTTCGTGGCGTTGCTGGGGCCCTCGGGGTGCGGCAAGAGCACGCTTCTGCGCATCATTGCCGGATTGAACGCACCGACCGAAGGCGAAGTGCTTTACCGCGGCCGCCCGCTGCGCGGCGTCAACCCCTACGCGACCATCGTCTTCCAAACCTTCGCCCTCTTTCCCTGGTTGACAGTCATCGAGAACGTGGAGGTCGCCCTGAAGGCCCGTGGGATCCCGCTGCCGGAGCGCCGCGAGCGGGCGCTGAGCCTGTTGGACCGGGTGGGCCTGGACGGATTCGAGAACGCTTACCCGCGGGAGCTCTCCGGTGGGATGCGGCAGAAAGTCGGCTTTGCCCGGGCGATGGCGGTGGAACCGGAGCTCCTGTGCCTGGACGAGCCGTTTTCGGCTCTGGACGTCTTGAGCGCCGACGCCCTGCGGGGCGAGCTCCTGGAGCTGTGGACGAGCGGCCAGATCCCTACCCAGGCGATCATCCTGGTGACCCACAACATCGAGGAGGCTGTCTTCCTGGCCGACCGCATCGTGGTGATGGATACACGCCCGGGGCGGATCGCGGCCGAAGTGCCGGTAACCCTGGCCCATCCCCGGCAGCGAAAAGGGGAAGAATTCCTGGCCATGGTGGACCGGGTTTACGCCGCCGTGGCGGGCGAGACCCAGGCTCCGGCGATCGAGCTGGGCTCGGCTCCCGGCGAGCCGGGCAAGACCCGGGCCCTGCCGCTTGCCCCGATCAGCGCCCTGGCCGGCCTCCTGGAGCACTTGGACGAGGAACGCGGGAACCGTGAGGACCTCTACCGCCTGGCGGACGACCTGCGCATGGAGATCGACGACCTCCTCCCAGTGGTGGAAGCTGGGGAAATCCTGGACTTTGTCCACGTGGACCAGGGCGATGTCTGTCTGACCCCGTTGGGCGAGACATTCGCTGAGGCAAGCATCCTGGCACGCAAGGAGATCTTTGCCTCCCGTTCGCGCCGCGTGCCGCTGATCCGCTGGATCCTCAAAGGGCTGCGCTCCGCGCCGGAGCACCGCTTGCCCCGCGACTTTTTCCAGGACATCCTGGAATGGGAATTCACCCCCGAGGAAGCAGAGCAGCAGATCGATCAGGCGATCGCCTGGGGCCGCTACGGGGAGCTCTTCGGCTACGACGACGACAGCGAGATGCTTTACCTCGAGATGGCCGAGGCGCCCAAGTAATCGCAGAGCGCAGGCGCCAGGGAAGGCCGAACCCCCAAGCAGTGGCCGGCAACCCCTGGCGCCATTGCCTTGGCCCGGAGCATGGGGTACAATACCCCCGGCGAATGTCGGAGGATCCCTGAAGGAGGTCCGAGTGGAAGAAACCTACGATCTGGCCATCGTCGGCGGCGGGCCCGGGGGATACGTGGCGGCCATCCGGGCTGCCCAGCTGGGGGCACGCGTTGCCCTGATCGAGCGGGAGCGAGTCGGTGGGGTATGCCTGAACCACGGCTGCATCCCGACAAAGACGCTCATCGCCTCCGCCGAACGGCTCCATGCGGCCCAGGAAGCGGGGCGTTTCGGCATCCTGGGTTGCGAGAACGCCCGGCCCGACTGGGCGCGGATCCAGCAGCGCAAGGCCGAGGTGGTCGAAACGCTTGTCTCCGGAGTCGAACGGCTGCTGCGCGACCACCGGGTCGCCATTTTCCCGGGGAACGCCCGCCTGGAGGAGCCCCACACCGTTCACGTTAGCCCTCCATCCGGGGGCGAGGAAACCGTGCTTCGCGCCGGCCAAGTCATCCTGGCCACGGGGTCGGAACCCTCCCCCCTGCCCGTTCCGGGGGCTGACCTGCCGGGAGTCCTGGATTCGCGCGAGTTGTTGGAGCTGCCCACGCTTCCCGGCTCGCTTGTAGTCATCGGCGCCGGCGTCATCGGCATGGAGATGGCCGTCCTTTTCCGGTGGCTTGGGGCGCAGGTGACGGTGCTTGAGATGCTGCCGAACATCCTTCCGCTTGTTGAACCGGAGCTGGCGCGGCGCTTTGCGGCCATCGTCCGACAGCAGGGGATTGCCCTGCAGACCGAAGCGCGTGTAACCGCCATCCGCCAGGAGGAGGACGGCCGGCTTGCGGTGCTCTACGAAGGGAAAAGGGGGCCAGAGACGGCCTGGGGGGAGCGGGTGCTCGTGGCCACCGGCCGCCGGCCCTCGGATGGCGGGCTTGCTCTAGAACGCCTGGGCATCGCGCGCCAGGGCCGCGCCATCGCGGTCAACGAGTACCTGGAGACGAGCGTCCAGGGGGTGTGGGCCATTGGGGATTGCACCGGCGGGGCGCTCCTCGCGCACCGCGCCTCCTACCACGGCGAGGTCGCGGCCGAAAACGCCCTGGGACAGCGCCGGGCGGTCGACGAGCGCGCCATCCCCTATGCCGTCTATACCTGGCCCGAGATCGCCGGGGTGGGATGGACCATCGACCAGGCACGCGCCGCCGGCCGGCCGGCCGCCGAGGCACGTTTCCCCTTTGCCGCCAACGGCCGCGCGCAGACGCTGGGGGAAACGGCCGGGCAGGTGCGCCTCGTGTACGAGCCCAAGGAAGGCACGGTTCTGGGCGTTCACCTCCTGGGCCCGCACGCCAGTGAACTGGTGGCCGAAGCCACGCTGGCCGTGCAGGCGCGCCTGAAGGTACAGGACCTGGCGGAAGCGGTCCATGCGCATCCGACCCTCTCTGAGGCCCTCATGGAAGCCGCCAAAGCAGCGGCCCGTGGGGAAGCTATCCACGTGCGGAAAGCGTGAGGGGCGCTCAGGCAGATCGCGTGCCGACCGGCCAGCCCCGTTCGCGCGCGATTTCGGCCATCAGGGCGTCCACGAGTTGCTCTTCCGGGTAGGTGCCCACGATCTGCCCATGCCGAAAAAGCACCCCTCGCCCCTTCCCCCCGGCGATCCCAAAGTCTGCCTCGCGCGCCTCGCCGGGCCCGTTGACGACACACCCCATCACCGCCACGGTGATCGGGTCGCGGATCCCTTGCAGCCGCCGCTCCACTTCCATCGCCAAGCGCACCAGGTCGACTTCCGTGCGTCCACACGTGGGGCACGAGATCAGCGTCGGGCCCCGGCGCCGCAGGTCAAGCGCACGCAGGATCTCGTAGCCGACGCGCACTTCCTCGACCGGATCTCCGGTGAGGGAGACGCGGATCGTATCGCCCAGGCCTTCGAAGAGCAGGATGCCGATTCCCACTGCAGAACGGATCGTCCCGGCCCAGGGAAGCCCCGCTTCGGTGATGCCGATGTGCAGCGGATAGGGCACCTGCTGGGCAAGCAGCCGGTTCGCTGCCACGGTTACCGGCACGTCGAATGCCTTCAGCGAGACGACGATATCGAAAAAGCCCAACGCTTCCAGGATGCGCACATGCCCGAGCGCCGCTTCCACCATCCGGGCGGGGAGAGCCGCACGCAGCTCCGCCACCGTCGGGGGAGGCGCACCTGGCGATGCCTCCATCGGGGGGAGCGAGCCGGCGTTCACCCCGATCCGAATGGGAACCCCCCGCTCGGCAGCCGCCCGCACCACCTCCCGCACCTTCTCCGGATCCCGGATGTTCCCCGGGTTCAGCCGCAGGCCGTGCACCCCCGCAGCGAGCGCCGCCAGTGCCAGACGATGGTCGAAGTGGATGTCGGCAACCACCGGGATGGCGCTCCGGCGAACGATTTCGGGGAGCGCCTCCGCGGCCGCCCGATCGGGCACGGCCACCCGGACGATCTCGCACCCGGCGTCGACCAGCGCCGCGATCTGCTCTACGGTCGCCCGCACATCGCGGGTATCCGTACTGCACATGGATTGCACCACCACCGGCGCTCCACCGCCGATGGTGACGTCCCCCACACGGACCGGCCGAGAGATGCGGCGCGGGCGAACGGAACCTGCTTCCACTACGGCACCCCTCCGTTGACGATGCGGGCGATGTCGAAATAGGTGACCACCAGGATCAACCCGAGCAGGAGGAAGAAGCCGATCATATGCACCAGCCCTTCCTTCTCCGGCGGAATGCGCTTGCCCCCGCGGATCCACTCCAGGAAGACGAACGCCAGCCGGCCGCCGTCGAGCGCCGGCAAAGGAAACAGGTTGACCAGCCCCAGGTTGACGCTGATCAGCGCCGCGAGGTGGAAGAGGCCATAGAGGCCGGCTTCCTGGGTTGCCCGGCCGGTGACGTAAAGGATGCCCACCGGCCCCGATAGCTCGCTCACCTGCACCGAGCCCCGGAAGAGCGCCGCCAGGGTCTCCGGCACGAGCAACGCCGCCCCGACCGTCTTGCGCAACCCTTCAAGTGGCCCATGACGCTGCCGCACCAGGCGCAGGTAATCCAGCCCCAGGGGCAATCCTTCGTAGGCAGGATCGTTGTAGATCGTCATCGGGAGCAAGGGACGCCCCTCGCGGCGCGCCTGCAACCTCACAAAGAGCCCCATCCGCCCCTCGAGAAGGGCCAGGAAATCGAGGCTGTTGCGCACCGGTTGCCCATCGATGGAAATGACCACATCGCCGGGTCGAAGCCCTGCCTGGGCAGCCGGGGACTGGGGCAACACGTACTGCACAACGACCGGTGCCTCATAGTACGCAATCCGGACACCTAACGGGCCCTCTCCCGGTGGCGGGTCCTTGCGGGCCAGGGCCCGCACCACCACCGGTTGCCCGTCGCGCTCCAGGGTCAGTGTCACCGTGTAGCCCCGGTGGAAAGTGGTCTCCAACCGGATCCCCTCATAGGAGGTGATCTGCCGATCGTTTACCGCTCGCACCAGGTCGCCGGGCCGTACCCCGGCCCGTTCGGCGGGAGACCCTGGCTCCACCCAGTAGATGCCCACAGTACGGCTGGCGATCTCGTCGCGTCCGTAAATCGCGAGACCGGTGAACAGGAGAAAGGCCAGGGCGAGGTTCATCGCCGCACCGGCGGAGAGGACGATGAAGCGCTGCCAGGGCTTTTTCCCGGCCAGGCTCCCTTCGACCCAAGGGTCTTCCTCACCGGCCATACGGACAAAGCCCCCCACCAGGAGCCAGTTCAACGTATACTTGACCCCGTTGCGCTCTGCCAGCGTAAGCATGCGCGGCGGAAAGCCAATGCCAAACTCCTCCACCCGTACCTTCATCCAGCGCGCAGCCAGAAAGTGGCCGACCTCATGGATCAACATCAGGACAGCCAGAACGGGAATCGCGACCAACCAGAACGGCCAGGACACGCAACCCTCCTCCAGAAAAAGCACCCGAATCCGCAAGAGCGAACGCCTAGCAGGAAACCAGCCTCGTCCAACTGGCCCTGCTGCCATTGTACCGGATGCGGAACCGGGAGTCAAACGGGGATTTTCCTTGACAGCGCCGGGGAGCCTGGGTATACTGCGTTCGCGAAGCTGGCCTTCCATATCCGAAAGGAAAGCCCCCATGCGTACGGTACGCATCACGCTCCTCATCCTGCTGAACCTCGGTGGTGTCGTCCTCAGCAATGTCGGCTTCAAGTGGTCTGCCATGCATCGGGATTGGCGGGGGTTTCTGGCCGGCCAGATCGTGGGCAATTTGGCCGGCTTCGTGGCAGTCTTGGCGTTGACGTTCCTCATTCGCGAGACCTCGCTCCGCTCGGCTTACGCCATCAGCGCCGGAATCGGCTTTCTGCTGGTGGAAGTGCTGGCCGCCGGGGTGATCTTCCATGAACCGCTCGGCCTGGGCCAGTGGCTGGGCACGCTGCTCGTCTTCACCGGTGTGCTGATGATTACCTTGTGGCACTAGGGAGCGGACGATGCTCGGCCGGCTGGGGCGCCAGGCGATCCGATCGTTCGATGCCTTCCTGCGTTGGGCCTACCGGATCGAGGAGTTCACCCAAGACTCCGAGTGCATCGTCCGGTTGGGACCGGGGCGCTGCGGCTGGACGGTGCGCCTCAGTGACGGGACGGTGCTCCATCCGGGCGATGCGCTGCTCGAGATGCACCTGTGGAACGAGCACCTTCCCCCTATCCCGCCGGAGGGGCACACGGTTGCCTGGGGAGCACGGCTGCTTTACCTGATGCGCCGTTCGCTTGACCTCCTGGCGGAGTATGTACTCGGCGAGCCCCGGCTCTCCCACATCCAGGCCTTGCACGGCATCCTGCCTATACCCGGTGGAAAGGCCCTTCCCCGCTGGGAGCGCGCATTGCGGCATCTGGGCTTCGAGGTCGTCCGCCCGCCGTCCGGATGGTGGCACACGTTTGCCGCCTTCTGGGAAAACCTCTACACGTGGGCAATCATCTGGGCGTTCAACCCGCCTAGCCTGCGCCGTCGGCGCTTCGGCCGGATGGTGCGCTGCCACGTATGGCTTACACGCAGCACGCTGGCCGCCCTGGCTGGGAAGCCGACGGCCGGCCAGGTGACGGCGGAGCAGGGCCGCCCGGCACCCTAGCGGGTTCCTGCCGCCTCCGGATGCTCCTCCTCCCCCACGATCACGAACTCGCGTGGCTGCGGCACAGCCTGCGGCAGGTGGGAGACCCAGGGATCCGCTCGGCGGCCAGCGTTGAGGATCACCACCGGCGGGTAAACCGGATACCGCGCCTCGCCGGCCACACGCTGCGCATCACGCACTCGCTCGGCACGCTCCCTCCACCAGAGATACAACGACAGGGCTGTCCCGGGCAACGCGGCCACGATCCCACAAACGACCCCCACCAGGACCGCCAGGCCGCTTTCGTCCACCCGGAAGCCCACGATCAGCGCTATCGTCACCCCGAACGCCGCCGCCACTGTCGCCACGACGCGCTTCATGATCTCTACTCTCCCTTAGCGCGAGGCCGCGTGCGCGCCAACGGCGTCCCGCAACCGTCCGAGCGTACGCCCCAAAAGCCCGTGCACGGCGCCGACCCGCGTGCTCGGGGCGCGGCCGGCCCGCGCTTCGTCGGCAAGTTCCTGTCGCAGCCCTTCGGCAAGCTGCTGGATTTCCACGGAGGAAATGTGGGCCGCCTGGAAGCGCACGAGTTCCCCCGCAGCCACGAGCAGGAAATCGCCCCGCCCCAACAGGCGCTCGGCGCCTGTCCCACGCATGCCTGTTGCCAGCGCGGCCTCCTGAGCGCTCACCACACGCCCGACGATGCGGCACGGGAGATTGGCCCGCAGCAGAGTGCCCAGCGCTTCGGCGCTCGGTTTCTGCGTGCACAGGAGGAGGTGGATCCCCGCGCTCCGCCCGCGCGCGGCCAGGCGGGTCAGCGCCGCGGCGAGTTCTGGGCACTGCCCGAGCAGATCCGCAACTTCGTCTACCGCGACGACCACACGCGGTTCACGCACGCCCCGGGCTTCCCGCCACGCCATCTCCTCGACCAGCCAGGCGAATCGTTCCGCGACGCGCGGCTCTAAGCCGAGAACCGGGCCGACCAGATGCGGCAGCCCGGCCAGGGGCGTAAAGCCCTGTCCCTTGGGGTCGACCAGCACCATACGCAGGTCGTCCGGGTGATTGGCCAGCGCCAGAGAGACCAGCAGGGTGCGCGCGAGCGCCGTCTTCCCGGATCCCGTGGTTCCCGCAACCAGCACGTGGCTCACCTCCGGCGAGGAGAGGCGCAGCAGGAGCGGGCTCCCAGCCGTATCGCGACCCAGCAGGGCCGTGCAGGGCGGAAGCGGCGGCAGGTCGGCCAGCGTGCGCAGGAGGGAAAGATACGCCGGTTGTGGACGCGGGATCTCCAGCGCCAGGATCCCCTCGTGGCGCGTGATCCGCGCCGAGGCCACCTCGAGCGCCAGCGCCAGCTCCTCTTCCAGGGAAAAGAGCCTTCGCAGCGGAAACCCCGGACCCACCTCGAGGTGGAAGCGGACCAGGCGCGGCGTCACCACGCCTCCGCGCACACGTACCCACAGGCGGTGTGCCTCGCAGAGTTCCTCGATCCGCTCTGCCTGCTGCTCAAGCCATGGACGAAGCGCGTGAACGTCGGCCATCGCACGCTCTCTCGGGGTCCCAGTTGCCCTCTAGGCCCCGCTCCTCGATTATATCAGAACATTTGTTCCATGTCAAGTAGCACAACTGCTGGGGTAGGGCAACCGCAAACTCGGTTTTGAGGTAAAATGGGTTATCTAGCCAAGCACGAAAGGAGGATGGCCCATGGCGGATTGCCTCGCTGCTCCGTTGATCGAGCACTTTGCCCAAGTT
>Ga0123519_10001936_pt1 | contig 35285 bp, 33 predicted proteins | sample YelNatPaOPRAMG02_FD_87396 | JGI IMG/M metagenome (GOLD analysis project Ga0123519, IMG submission 87396) | Hot spring microbial communities from Yellowstone National Park - Yellowstone National Park OP-RAMG-02 (version 2) | ecosystem: Environmental > Aquatic > Thermal springs > Hot (42-90C) ... | reverse complement strand
CGGTGCCCACACCAATCCCTGCCCGTTTCGCAACGGGAGCGTCTCGATGCAGGAACGCGAGCTCCCCCTGGGTTCCCAACCGACGCTCACGCATCAGAACCGAGGGCGGCGCGAGCCAGCTTTGCTCGCGCCGCCCGAATATGGGCGCCGCTCCGCCAGCGCCCGGCAACTGCCCCAACCAGCACTGGTGCCGCTACGTCTTGCCGTGACACAGGCGCAGGGCGTAGTTGATGTACGTCTTCAGCATGCCAAGCCGCTGAGAGACCACAGGGTCGTTGCAGCAAATCTCGGCGTCCCTAAGGACGTCGGCGGCGTCGCGCAGCACGCTGGACATCACGCCTCTGAACAGCCGCAGGTCCTCGCTCTCCTCCGTGGGGTCTGCGGCAACCGGTCCACTAGCTTGCTCCGCCACTGATACCTCCCATCGCGGCGGCCATCGGCGGGCTACACCCAGCCGCGAGCCTGAACGGCCTCGCTGACACGGGAAACCGCCAGCATGTAGGCGGCAGACCTCATGTCGACCTCGTGCTGCTTGGACATGGCGAGCACATCCTGGAATGAGCGCGTCATTCGGCGGTCCAGCTTCCGATCCACCTCATCGGAGTCCCAGTACTCGCCGCAGTTGTTCTGGACCCACTCGTAGTAGGAGACGGTAACCCCACCGGCGTTGCACAGGCAGTCCGGGATCACCAGGAGGCCTCGCTTCCAAAGCACGGCGTCGGCCTCCGGCGTGGTTGGGCCGTTGGCTAGCTCGGCGATGATGCGCGCCTTCACGAGCTCCGCGTTGGCCTGGGTGATGACCTGCTCCAGGGCGGCCGGGCAAAGCACGTCCACGTCCAAGGTGAGCAGGTCCTCGTTGGAGATCGGCTGGGTACCAGGCATGTTGGCGACGGATCCCGTGCTGCGCTTGTGTGCGAGGGCCTTCTGAGGATCGATGCCTTGGGGGTTGTATATGCCGCCGCCGGTATCGCTGACGGCCACTACTCGGCATCCGAGCATGCTGCTACCGAGGACGGCGGCGTGGTACCCCGCATTGCCGAAGCCCTGGATGGCCATGGTGGCATTCTTGAGGTTCAGCCCCAGATAGCGCGCTGCCTCGCGGACGGTGTACATGCCCCCGCGAGCGGTTGCGTCGTCTCGCACAAGTGAGCCACCGATGGAGAGCGGCTTGCCGGTGATGACCCCGGGAGCATTCACCCCCACCACCTTGCAGTACTCGTCCATCATCCAGCCCATCATCTGCGGGGTGGTGTAAACGTCCGGCGCCGGCACGTCGATGCCAGGGCCTATCAAGCGCCAGATGGACTGGATGTAGCCGCGACACAGGCGCTCCAGCTCGCCAGCAGACATCTTCTTCGGGTCGCAGATGACGCCGCCTTTGCCACCGCCAAGGGGAAGATCCATCACGGCGCATTTCCAGGTCATCCACGCAGCAAGGGCACGCACGGTGTCGATGGTTTCCTCGGGGTGGAATCGGATTCCGCCCTTGAAGGGGCCGCGCGCGTCGTTGTACTGGACTCGGAAGCCCTGGAAGACTCTTGTGCTGCCGTCGTCCATGCGGACGGGTATGGACACGTGTACCTCTCGCTTGGGGTGCCGCAGGACCGCGTGCACGCCCTCCGGCAGGCCAAGCTTGGCTGCGGCCGCGTCCAGCTGCCGCTGGGCCACCGCGAACGGGTTCTCGTACGCGCCATGAGTGCTCGGCGCCTGTGTCACCATCCTTGTTCGTCTCCTCGCATGTTAAGTCAGGTTCGCAACGCTGGCTCAAGGAGGTGCCGCATGGCGGCCCATGCCTACGCTGGGCGCTGGCCGAACCTGCAGCCCATCGTAACATACATACGCAATCTGCGTCAACTAGTTTTCAGATACTTGTATACGACTCAGAATATCTACGACATTCACAATATCTAAGCATTCGAGTATATTGCCGCTATTATGCGGAGCTACTTTTAGTAGTAGAAACATATCGAGCTTGCTGAACCCACGGAAACGCACCACCCGCCGTGCCGCTCCCGGCAGGATCCCACCATCCCCGCCGCGAATCGGTGTACCGGCTTGCCACTCGCTTACCAGGAGGCTGACATGAAGATCGACGTGCAGACCACGGACTACCTGAAGGAACTGATAGGCGTGATGACCAGAGAGGGGCTGCTCTTGTGCGTGGCGGGGCCCAACGGGCGGCCGAACGCCATGACCATCGGCTGGGGCACCGTCGGCGTCATCTGGGGACGCCCCATCTTCGTTGCGCTGGTGCGTCCCACCCGCTACACGTACGGACTGCTCGAGGCCGCCGGCGATTTCACGGTCAACCTGATGCCACGCAACATGGCCGACGCCGTGGCTTATTGCGGCTCCGTCTCCGGCCGAGACCACGACAAACTGGCCGAGCGGGGACTCACGCCCGTGCCAGCCAAGATGGTGCGCTCCCCCCTCATCGATGAGGCCGTACTGCAGCTCGAGTGCCGCGTTGTGCACCGCAATAAGGTGGAGCCCGCCTCGCTGCCACCGGAGATCGACGCCATGTACAACCAAGACTACCACGGCCTCTTCTATGGCCACATCCTGGCGGTCCATGCCGACCCAGACCTCCGGTCGAAGACATCCACCGACTCGGACAGGTGACGCCCCTCCGTTTCCACCGCTTCAGCGCACGGCGTCGTGTTCACGCCCAAGCTGGCAAGCGCTAAGCCAGCGGTCCACCGCGCAGGAACGCACGGCCGGCGGGTTGAACCTGATGGTGTGAACGGCAAACTTGCAACCTCTGCATCGCCCAAACCGTTGGCCTCCCGCAGACGTCTCCAGGAGGCTGTGCACGCCTACCTGTACCTTTTACCCGCCGGCCTCGTACTCGTAGCGTTCCACCTCTGTCCCGTCTTCTACGCGGTCTACATTAGCCTCCACAAATGGTCCCTGTTCAAAGAGCGCTTCGTTGGGCTCGCAAACTACGCCGCGCTGCCGTTCGACCCGGACTTTCGCCAATCGCTGGGCGTGACGTTCTACTACGTGCTGGGAACCGTGCCGTTCGCACTCGCCATCTCTTTGGCGCTGGCGCTCCTGCTCTTTGGGAACTTGTACGCCAAGGGGCTCTACCGCACCATCTACTTCCTGCCGTACGTCACGTCGGTGGTGGCGGCGGCGGTCGTCTGGTCGTGGATATACAACCCCCAGTACGGCATCCTCAACTACGTGCTTGTCAAGCTTGGCGTGTGCAACCCGCAGTCGCCTCCGCAGTGGCTTCTTGAGCCAAGGGGGGTGTTCCAGCTTGCGCTTTCGCAGCTTGGCGTGTCAGTGCCAGATTGGCTGGCCGGGCCGAGCCTGGCGCTGATAGCCGTCACCGCCATGGGCGTGTGGAACACCATCGGCTTCAACATGATCGTGTTCCTGGCGGGCTTGGGCGCCATCCCCAAGGAGCTGCAAGAAGCCGCCCGCATAGACGGCGCAGATGAGTGGCTGGTGTTTCGCCACGTTACGCTGCCCCTCCTATCACCCACCACCTTCTTCCTAACGGTAATCGGCACGATTCGGGCGTTCCAGGCGTTCAACCAGATATACGTGATGACGAAAGGTGGGCCGCTGGGCACCACTCGCACGGTCACTATGTACATCTACTCCCGCTTCTACGAGTCGCACGACGTCGGCTTCGGCGCCGCGATCGCCATGGTGCTGCTGCTCATCATCCTTGCGTTCACGCTGTTGCAGTTCCGCGTTGCAGCCGAAAGGGTTACGTACCAATGAGCCGGAGAGAGGGCATCAAGCGCGCCGCGATTCACCTCGTGCTGACTGCGGGCGGCATGCTCATGGCGTTCCCCTTCTACTGGCTCATCGTCACCTCGCTCAAGACGCAGCCGGAGACCCAGATCCAGCCGCCAACACTGTGGCCCGCTGACCCGCAATGGGCCAATTACGCCGAAGTGTTCAAGGTCGTACCCATGGCCCGCTACCTGGCCAACTCCGTTTTCATCGCCGTGGTGGTGACGACGGCCACCATAGCCACGTCGTGCATGGCGGCCCACGCGTTCGCCAGGATGACGTTCCCCGGACGAGGGCTCATCTTCGCCATCTTCCTCAGCACCATGATGATCCCGTTCGAGGTGATACTCATCCCGGACTTCGTGCTGATGCACTGGCTCGGATGGTACAACACGTACCTTGCGCTCATTGTGCCGTGGTGCACCAGCGTCTTCGCCATTTTCCTGATGCGGCAGACGTTTCTTGGGATCCCCACCGAGCTATATGAGGCATCGCTGCTGGACGGATGCTCCCACGGGCGGTACCTGCGCACCATCGCCCTGCCGCTGTCCACCCCTTCCCTCATCACGATCGGCATCGTAACCTTCCTGGGCAGTTGGAACTCCCTCCTATGGCCGCTGGTTGTAACAGACACCCCCACACTCAGGCCAGTACAGGTTGGGCTGGCGTACTTCTCCACGGAGGCCGGCACCAAGTTTCACCTGTCCGCCGCCGCGGCAACCGTGAGCATACTGCCCATAGTGTTGCTCTACCTGGTGGCCCAGCGCCACTTCATGGAGGGAATCGCCCGCACCGGCCTGAAGTCATAAGTGGCGTGGCCGCCCGCACGGTGTACCATGTGCACGCCAACCAACCTTTCCGGGAGGAACCAGATTGAGGCTTAGGCTCGGAGTTATGCTTGCTGCGCTGCTGCCGCTCTTGGCCGGGTGTTCCAGCAAACAGGCGCCAGGCACAACGGGTGGCAAGATTAGGATCGTCTTCTGGCACACGCAGACGGACGAGAATGCAAAGGCTCTGATGGAGCTCGTCAACAAGTACAACGCCACCAACAAGCTCGGCGTCGAGGTGGTGGCTCAGTGGCAGGGCACCTACGACGACATCTACCGGAAAACGGTGGGCGCCCTCCAAGGCGGCAAGCCGCCGGACATCGTGGTGGCGTACGAAAGCATGGTGTCCGAGTACATGCGCGCTGGCGTCGTGGTTCCTCTGGACGACTACGTGAATGGCCCCAACGGCTTATCCGCAGCAGACCTCGCAGACATCGAGCCGGAGTTTCTGGCCACCAACCGCTTCCCGGAGTTCGGCAACAAGCTGCTTAGCTTCCCGTTCACCAAGAGCGTGCTGGTTATGTACAGCAACCTAGACGCGCTCAAGGCGGCTGGGTTCAGTGGCCCGCCGAAAACCTGGGACGAGCTCTGGCGCGCTGCCAAGGCAGTCACCAAACCTGGCAAGGGCGGGGCTCCAGGCGTGCGCGGGTTCATCATATCCCCCAACGCATCCACCATCGACGGCTGGTTCTACAGCAACGGCGGCAAGCTCCTCACTCCGGATGGGCGAAAGGTGCTGTTCAACCAGCCTCCGTGCCTTCAGGTGTTCCAGGGCATAGAGGACCTCGTCAAGTCCGGCGCGGCATACGGCGTGGGCGAGCGAGACTACCAGGGCGAGTTCGGCTCCGGCCGAGGCGTCATGTACTGCGGCTCAAGCACCCAGCGCAATTACTTCAGAGACGCCGTGGCCGGTAAGTTCAGGTGGGCCATCTCCAACATCCCCCAAAAGGACCCAAAGCACCCCGTAACGGTCTTGTACGGCGCCAACTTGGCCATCCTTAGGAGCACACCAGAGCGCCAGGCCGCCGCGTGGGATTTCATCAAGTGGCTGTCCCAAAGGGACCAAACCGCGTTCTGGGCCATCCGCTCCTCCTACATGCCGATCCGGAAGTCGGTTGCCAACATGCCTGCAATGAAGGCGGCGTGGAGCAAGGACCCACAAGGTAAGCAGGCCTTCGATGTGATCCCCTCCGCAATCCCAGAGCCAAACGTGCGTGGTTGGCAAGAGGTGCGCACCTACCTGCAGGACGCCTTGCAGGCTGTGCTCTCCGGCACGGCAACCGCCAAGGAAGCGCTAGACCAGGCCGCCGCAAAGGCGAACCAAACGCTCCAGGCCAAGAGATAGCCACGGGCATCTGCGCGCCTCTGAGCGATTTTGCCTGTTGCGCGGCGGCACGCTGGTCGTCCAAGCCAGCCTGAGCCGCCCACGCAACCGAAAGGTGGACCCGTACATGTTGAGCCTCACGTTCCGTCGTCTTTTTGCCCCGTTAGCAGCTTGCCTTCTGCTCGCCTCCAGCGCCCGCGTGTGGTCCGCTCCGTCGCTCCGCATCGTGCCGCCAGAAGGCTCGGCGTTCGCCGTTGGCCAGCGGTTCGACCTTCGCGTGGAGGCAGCCGACCTCCCCGACGGCAGCGGAGACCTGGTTGTGCTCCTCAACGGCAAACCGATCGAACGCGTCACCACCAGGCGAGTGACGCGCACCGCCACCAAAGTCGGGAGCCGCGAGGTCACCGTTCGCGGCCTCTCGATGGACCGCCCTATGACCGCGGCTATCGTGGCACAGGTGCGCACCCCCGACCAAACGCTGCAGGCGACCTCGCGGTTTCGGGTGCTGGAGGTCCGCGGTAACGCCAAGCGCGCCCGCAACGTGATCCTCTTGATAGGCGATGGCATGGGGATGGCGCAGCGCACGGCCGCGCGAATCGTTTCCCGCGGCATCGTCGCCGGCCGCTACCGGGGTGTGCTTGAGATGGAAGACATGGAGGCCTCCGGCTACGCGTTCACGCCAAGCCTGAACTCCCTTGTAACCGATTCGGCCAACGGCGCAACTGTCTATGCAGGAGGCAACAAGGCCGAAAACGGCGCGCTGTGCGTGTGGCCCGACGACACGTCTGATCCATTTGACAACCCGGCGTTCGAGAACCTGTGCTCCTACCTCAAGCGAACGCGCGGCATGGCGATAGGTGTGGTCACCACATCCGCGCTTGCGGACGCCACACCAGCGGCGTTTCTGGCGCACAGCAGCGACCGCGGCAAGGCGCAGGAGATTGTGGGGCAGTTTCCAGCCGCTGCCCCGGACCTGCTTCTCGGCGGCGGACGCAGCGCTTTCCGGCCCAAGTCGGAGGGCGGCAGCCGCACAGACGGGCGCGATATAGTGGCGGAGCTGGGGAGGTCCGGCCTGGAGTATGTGACGACGTCAGAGGCCCTCCGCCGCGCGGCCGGATACTCCAAGAGGTGTCTGGGCCTTTTCGACGACGGGGCGATGCCGTCCTACGTCGACCGCATACAAGGGCGACGAAGCGGCACAGGCGGTGCGGCCCTCCAACCGACGCTGCCGGAGATGACCGACGCGGCCATAGCCATCCTCTCCAGGCACAAGAACGGGTTCTTCCTGATGGTTGAGGGAGCCTCAATAGACAAGAACGCCCACTCCGGTGACGCCGCGCGGGCCGTGTGGGAGACGATCGAGTTCGACCGAGCGGTTGGCGTTGCCAAGCGGTTTGCAGCGCGGAACATAGAGACGCTGGTGGTGGTTGTTGCCGACCACGAGACCGGGGGGATGGCGATACGCGGTGTGCAAGGCAACCCTCCAGCGCTGGAGCTGGGATGGGGAAGCGCCGCCAGCGGAACGGGAGTATCCAGCATGTCATTGGGCGACGGTCCGCCGCTGAACGAGCCCATCCCACCCGCGGCCAAGCCAACAGGAATCTCCACCAGCCACACCGCCGGCGACGTGCCCGTATCAGCATCGGGGCCGGGCGCCCGCCAGTTCCGTGGCCCGATGGACGCCACGGAGGTGTTCATCCGCATGCTGAGGGCGGTATGCGGCGGCTATCGGCCTTAGCGCTGCACAGGCGTGCTAAGGGTTGGCGCATATTCCTGTACATAGCGAACGCGCGGCAAGGCTGACATCCAAGCGCCCACAGCTGCCGCGCCGAGGCTGCACGTCTGGACTCGCCAGCAATCCTTCCTCAGGAAATCGCTCGTCCGTAGCTTGCTGAAGCTTGACAGCTCCCTCGCTCTCTGGTAGACTGGCACCAGCACCTAGCCACCGAAAGGACGTGACGCGTTGAAGCTGGCTGGCCTTCGTGCCACGCTCCTCCTGGGGGGATCGGCCATCCTAATGCTGGCAGGCGGCAGGGCATTGGCCGATGGGAGGTACGTGGTTAAGAGTGGTGATACTCTTACTAGCATAGCGAGAGCACACTCCATTCCCCTTCATGTGCTTGCCCAAGCCAACCGCGTTGGGGACCACCTCAAGGTGGGGCAGACCCTCGTGATCCCCGGCCGTACGAATCGCTCGGCCAGGCACTTCGGGCGGCAGCCCAGCGCCAGTCCATCCGGCCGCTACGTAGTGAAGCCCGGCGACACCCTCAGCAGCATCGCAAAGCGCGTTGGTGTAAGCGTAGCCGCTCTCGCCCGGCAGAACCGCGCCGGAGACAAGCTGAGCGTCGGACAGGTGCTCAGCATACCGGGGCCCCACCGCGAGGCCGTCATCAGGGTAGCCAGCGCCCCGAAGAAGGCCCATCCCATCCCTCCCACACCCCGCCCCAAGCACCACCCCAGCAAAGCCCCACTGGCAGTTGCCCAGCCCGGCAACACCTATGTCGTAGCTCGCGGCGATACCTTGTACAGCATTGCGCGCCGCCACAAGATTCCGGTGCAGGCGCTGATCGCTGCCAACGGCCACACCGAGAGGATCCGCGTTGGTCAGCGTTTGGCGATCCCCGGGACGGGCACGTCCACCGTCGAGGCTAGCTCAGCACCCCGGCAGCCCTCCGCCATGGTCCGCCGTCGCGGGCGCACGGAGGTTAGGCCAGCGCCAGAAGACCTAGACCGCGCGCCGGTTTCCGACGAGGAACGGACCGAGGATGCAGCCTGGGGCACCCACGCACACGACGGCCAGCCCAGCACCGATAGCTCGACCAGGGAGAGGCTGGTGCGCACTGCATTGGCCTTCCGCGGCGGGCATTACGTGCGGGGCGGCTCCTCCCCGCACGGCTTCGATTGCTCCGGTTTCACCAGCTACGTCTACCGCAAAGCCGCGGGCATAAAGCTGCCGCGTACATCCAGCGGCCAGTTCACCGTGGGCAGCCGAGTCAGCACGGCCGAACTCGCGCCGGGAGACCTGGTGTTCTTCACCCGGGGCGGCCGCGTGGGGCATGTGGGCATCTACATCGGTGGAGGAGAGTTCATACACGCGTCCAACTACAAGCGAGGCGTCCGCATAGACAGCATCTACCGTGGCTCGTACGTGCGGAGGCTAGTAGGCGCGCGTCGCATGCTTCCAAGCCGCTGAGCGCAGCCTTCCGGAAGCAAGGCGGCCGGCACCATCTGCGTTCAGAGGCCATGACGAGCAAACCCGGCGTCATCCTTGCGGTGGATCCAGGCACCGAACGGTGGGGCCTCGCGGTTGTTCGCCCATCTGGAGAGTGCGTTGTGCGGCGCGTGGAGGTGGCGGCAAACGGACCATCAGCTGCCGTGCGCCTCGCGCAGCAGCACAGCGCCGTGGTCGCTGTTGTTGGCGACCGCACGGCGTCCCGGCAGGCCATGCAGCTTATGCGCCAGGCGGGCATATCCCTCCCCATCGTCCCAGTGAACGAACACGGCAGTACCCTCGAGGCCAGGCAGCTGTACTACGAAGAGAACCCGCCCGGCTGCCTCCTACGCCTCCTGCCGCGCGGGCTGTTGTCTCCGCCGGTCCCCATAGACGCATACGCCGCCCATGTGCTCGCGCTACGGTACCTTTCGACAAGCGAAGGCGAACGCTCGATTTCTTGACTCCACTGGCCCATATGCTACAATAAAGCAGGTTCCTTGGCGACCCAAGGTGTGTAACGAGTGCCGTTGGCTGCCGTTCTCGCGCAAGCGCGTCCGGGCCCGCGGGTGGTTGAGCTACCCGTCGCTGAGCCCGGCGTTGTTCGTTAGATGCCCGCGCAGACCGGGCGAAATGAGCGCAGATGGCGGCTGTCGGCCCGACTAGGCATGCCTTCCTGCTCCGGTGTAAGCCGGGGCCGACCTAAGCCCATAGGGAGGTGACTTGGTGAGAGAGTACGAGCTCGTCTACATTATCGATCCGGACCTTGAGGAGGAAGCGGTCGTCGCCCTCATAGACCGGTTCGCGCAGCTGGCGGCGTCTCAGGGCGCCGAGGTGCTGAACACGGAGCGGTGGGAGAAGCGCAAGTTGGCCTACGAGATCAAAGACAAGCGTGAAGGCCACTATGTGATCGTCACTCTCCGCGCCCAGCCAGCAGCGATTGCAGAGATGGAGAGGGTGCTCAAGATAACCGACGGCATCTTGAGGCACATGACCGTGCGGAAGGAAGAGCGGAAGGCCGCGGCGCAAGTCGCATGAGCCCCGCGCGCGGAAGCTGCTGACCGGCTCGCGTGCGGGTACGCGAGGCGTCCCCTTGGAGTAACCAAATGGCGATCAATAGGGTGGTGCTTGTCGGCAGGCTCACAAAAGACCCGGAGCTCAGATATACCCCCAGCGGAAACCCTGTGGCGACCCTCCGTCTTGCCGTAACCGATACGTACAGGCGAAAGCAAGACGGCTCTGGCGACTTCGAAACCAACTTCTTCAACGTAGTGGCCTGGCAGCACAGCGCCGAGTACGCGGCCAACTACCTAACGAAGGGGCGCCTTGTGGCGGTAGATGGCCGCTTGCAGTACAGGGAGTGGCAGGCTCAGGACGGCTCAAGGCGGTCCGTGATTGAGATCGTCGCCGAAAGGCTGTCGAGTCTCGAACGAGCGCGCGAGACACCCGCATCCCCAGACGTCGACCAGCCAGTTGCAGAGCCTTCAGCTGGCGGCCCCAGCCTGCCGAACGAGTCCGAAGAGGATCTCATCGATCCTTTCGCCGATCAGTAGCTCGACGCCGCTTTCAGTAGAACCAAGACGAGGAGAGAATGGCTAAGCCCGGAAAAGTTCGCAGGCCGCGACGCAAGGTGTGCGGCTTCTGCGTCGATAAGGTTGAGTTCATAGACTACAAGAACGTCCCGCGCCTAAGGCGTTACATTTCAGACCGCGGCAAGATCCTGCCGCGCCGCACCACCGGCACCTGCGCCAGCCACCAGAGGGCGCTCACCAGCGCCATCAAGAGAGCTCGGCAGATCGCGCTCCTGCCGTTCACGGCGGAGTAGCTCCCGAGATCCCGGCCGAGCCTGGTCCGGTCCCGGCGCCAGGCCAAGGTCCGTTTCCACAGCCGATCATCGGGGCTGGCCCTGGTGATCGGCTGCTTTCGTTCGTGCAAGGAGGAGTAGCCCAATGCCATCTTGGATCGACCTATCGGATATCAGCGGCCTGCCCATCCGCGTAAACAGAGAGACGCTCGAACTGGACCGAAATGGCCTCGTAGGCGATCCGCCGGCCGCCCGCGATGTCTCGGAGGTCCGCGCCGTCATGCTTGAGCCCAACGCCCAAGTAACGCCCCCCACCCTCTACTACATGCACCGCGACCTCCGCCAAGACGCAGACACCGACAAGCTGCATAGCCGCGACCTTCGATACGACATAACCATCATGCGCGGCGGCACGTTGGGCCCCGAGCTCCTCAAGACCCATGGTCACTACCACCCGCAGATCCCCGGCAAGCTATCCTTCTACCCCGAGGTGTACGAGGTTCTCTACGGCACGGCATGGTACCTCATGCAGAAAGTCGGTAGCCTGGACGATCCCGCCAACACCCTTCAGGACGTCATCCTCGTGGAGGCACACCCGGGAGACAAGGTTGTTATGCTGCCAGGATACGGCCACATAACCATCAACCCCGACCCAAACCAGATCCTGGTGATGAGCGACTTCACCGGAAGCTGCTTCAGCACGCTGTTCCCCCCAGCCAAGCAGACCGCCGGCGGCGCCTACTACGTTCTGGCCAAAGATCGCCAAGTGGTGCCGAACAATCGCTACTCCAGCATTCCGCCTCTCCGAAGAGCCCAAGCTAAGCCGGTCCCAGAGCTGGGCCTGGAGTCTGGGCTCCCGCTCTACACATCCGGCAGCCGCAACCCAGACCGGCTGAAATGGCTCCTTGACCCGGACGCCTACGGCGGAGACTGGGCGAAGGTGCTCTGCTTCTCGTAACGGGCCGGCATTGCCCCCAGCGCGTCGGCCTCGGTGTGAGGATGAGACAGATGGCCTATCCCAGAATGGCGTTGGTTGGCCAAAGGTTGTACGGCCGCGAGCTGACCAACCTATCAGCGCGCCTTCGCTCGCAGCTGGAGCGGTCGGGACTGCACCTGCGCGTGAAGCCCGGCGCATCCATCGCCGTTACTGCTGGCAGCCGCGGCATCCATGACCTCGTGCCGATCCTTCGGGGAACCGTGGAGTTCCTCCACGAGGCCGGCGCCAAGCCGTTCGTAATGCCAGCGATGGGAAGCCACGGCGGCGCCACCGCAGAGGGCCAGCTTCAGCTGCTCGAGTCGCTGGGCGTCACCGAGGCGTCCGTGGCCGCGCCGATCCGCTCGTCTATGGAGGTCGTCCGCATCGCCGAGGCCGACGGTGCACCGGTCTATATGGACCGCAACGCCTGGGAGTCGGACGGAGTGGTGGTGCTGAACCGTGTGAAGCCACACACGGACTTCCGGGGGCCACACGAGAGTGGCATCGTAAAGATGATCGTGATCGGACTTGGCAAACGCCAGCAGCCGGAGTACGTACACAGCTACGGCACCCGCGGGCTGAGGGAGCTCATCCCCACGCTGGCGAGGGCCACGCTGGCAACGGGCAAGATCATCGGCGCCATCGCCGTTTCCGAGAACGGCTACGGCCGCACGGCCGACCTAGTCGCCGTGCCTCCCGAGGAGGTGCTGGAGACCGACCGCAGGCTGTTGGCCGCCGCCAAGCGCCACCACCCCCGCCTCCCCTTCAACGAGATCGACATCCTGGTGGTGGACTGGCTGGGCAAGGAGATCTCCGGAGCGGGCATGGATACCAACGTCCTGGGCAGGCTACGGATCGGAACCGAGCCGTGGATGCGCTCCCCGCGAATCGGAACCATCATCGTCCTCGATGTGACCGACGCCTCTCACGGCAACGCGGTTGGACTGGGCCTGGCGGATATCACCACCCAAAGGCTCATCGACCGCACGGACCGCCACGCCACGCTTACCAACACCATCGTCTCCACCTTCCTCGAGCGCGGCTTCACCCCCCTGGTGTACCCCACGGACAAGGATGCGCTGGATGCAGCTATCTCCCTTCATCGGGCGACCCCTCCAGAACAGCTCAGGGTGGTGCGTATCCGCAGCACCATGCACCTGGAGCGGATGTGGGTGTCCGAAGCGCTGGCAGCCAACCTCCCCTCCAACGCGAGGCTGTTGGCTCCGCCGCGGCCCCTGGAGTTCGCGCAGGATGGCCGCTTTCCACAGGACGAGCTGTACGCAGACACCGGCGAAGCAACCACGAGGTGCCAGTAGACTGAGAGCCGGCGCGGAGGACCACATGGGCAAGACGAACGCTGCTCCACCAGGAGGGTGCCATGGACATCGATAGGCTGCGCAGCCTGCTGCCCGTAACCAGGTCGCACATCTACATGAACACCGGCAGCTCCGGCCCGTGCCCAACGCCCACCGTGGAGGCCGTGTGCGAGATGCAGCGCTGGCTGAGCGCGGAAGGTCCGTCGGGCCCAAACGCGTGGGCGCGGATGCACGACGCGGAGGGCCGGGCTCGCCAGGCGGTGGCCGACGTGCTGGGCTGCCAACCCGCGGAGATCGCCCTCACGCACAGCACCAGCGAGGGCATCAGCATTGTGCTCAACGGCCTGGGACTCGGCCCCGGCGACGAGGTGATCATCACCGACATCGAGCACGACAGCGTGCTGGTGCCTGTGTACCACCTGTGCCAGCGGGTTGGAGCGACGTGGCGGATGCTCATGCTCTCCGGCGGCATCGATCCGGTGGCTGCCCTAGCCGAGGTGATCTCGCCACGCGTGAGGCTTGTGGCGGTCAGCCACGTAGCCTTCTGCAACGGGCAGATGCTCCCGATCCCCGAGATGGCCGCAGTGGCGCGGGAAGCCGGGGTGCCGCTGCTGGTGGACGGGGCTCAGGGGCCAGGCCATGTGCCGGTGAACGTGAAGGAGATGGGCGTTGCGTTCTACGCCGCCCCCGGACAGAAATGGCTACTGGGCCCCGAAGGCACCGGGGCGTTGTACGTGTCGGAGGAGTGGCGGGATAGGGTTACGCCCGCGTGGCTTGGGTGGGCCAGCCACTCCGGATACGACCTGCTCGGCAACTACTCGCTGAAGCCGGACGCGCGCCGGTATGAGGTGGGCACCCGCGATCCCGCCGCCCTCATGGGGTTAGCCGAGAGCGTGGCGGTGCTCAGGTCCATTGGCCTGGAGTCGATACACGCAAGGATACTGGCTTTGTCTGACATGCTGCGGGACCGCCTGCGCCAGATGCCGCGGGTGAACCTGAGAAGCCCGTCGGACGGCCCCGCGCGCACCGGGCTGGTTGCCTTCACCGTGGAGGGCGTACAGCCGCCAGACGTGGTCCGCGAACTGTACAGCAGAGCACGCGTAGTATGCCGGTCCATCCCGCCGCCGTTCGGGCAGGTGGTGCGGGTCTCCGTCAATGCGTTCCAAACCGAGGAGGAGCTCGGCGTGCTCTGCGAATGCCTGGCCGCCCTCTAGCAGGGCGCCCAGGCTCAGCTTCGCCTCAGAACACGATGCACACCTTGCCGGACTGCCCCTCGTCGGCGACGCGGTACGCCTCTGCCGCATCCCACAGCGTGAACCTGTGCGTCACCGTGCGCTCTGGGTGCAGGCCCCACCGCGAAAGCCGTTCGAGCAGCTCCTCCATGTGCTGCAGCGAGGTCACCCACGACCCGTACAGCGTGATCTGCTTGTGGATGAGGTACTTGGAGACCTCGAAGCTGACGGTGCCGCCCTCTCCCACAAATGCGCACCTGCCCCAATCGCGGGTGGCCTGGATGGCCAACAGCCTGCCCTCAGGAGAGCCAGAGCAATCGATGCTGACCTCGCAGCCGATGCCACCGGTTAGGTCCAGCACGCGCCCCAACGCCTCTTGGCCCGCCGGAATGGCGTAGTCCACCAAACCGAGCTCCGTGGCCAGGCGCATCCTGGCATCTGACACGTCTGTGCCGATGACCTCCGGCACGCCAAGCGCCCTGCCCAGCATCGCCGCCGCTAGGCCCACCGGACCCAGCCCCGTCACCAGCAGCCGGTCCCGCCCGCTCACCTGCATCCTGGTTAGTGCTTCGTACACCGTGCCGAAGCCGCACGCCACCAGCGCTCCGTCCACAAAGCTGAGGTTATCCGGCAGCAGCACGCAGGTGTTCTCCTCCGCAAGAAGGTACTCCGCGTGGCCGCCGTCTCGCTGCCAGCCGTACGCGGCCCTGTGCTCGGCGCTGCGGCAGCTGATCATGTAGCCGCGCCTGCACTCGTCGCACACCCCGCAGCCCGATATGTGGTACACCACCACCCGGTCGCCCAGCCGCAACCGTTTGCACCCCGGCCCCAGCTGCGTCACCACGCCGCATGGCTCATGGCCCGCGATCACCCCCTGGTAGCCCTCCGGCCCCTGGCCCAAATGGGCTCTGTAGATCGCGCGGATGTCGCTGCCGCAGATGGAGGAGGCCTTCATCTGCACCAGCACCTGCCCGTGTCCGGGGACTGGCACCGGGAACTCCCTCAGCTCAACGGTGCTGTTTCCCGGCAGGATCACTCCGGTCATAGATGCCATGGGACTCCCTCCTGCAGATTGCCCTCCCCTACCCCCTGGCCGCGGCCCTGCTTTGAATCAGGCGCTGAAGCAGGATGAACGCCAGCAGCAACACACCGATGGCTATGCGGGTCCACCACGAACTCAGGGTGCCCTGAAACGTGATTGCCGTCTGTATGATGCCCAGTATGAGCACGCCCATCAGGGTCCCAGCAACGTGCCCCACCCCGCCGCTCAGCAGCGTTCCGCCTATCACAGACGCGGCAATGGCATCCAGCTCAAGCCCCACGCCAGCGGTAGCGTTGCCAGACAGAGTGTATAGGCTGAAGATCAGGCCGGCAAGGGTTGAGCAGAAGCCGCTGAACGTGTACACCAACACGGTCGTTCGCCCGCACGGAAGCCCCATCAACATCGCGGATGTGGAGCTTCCACCGAGGGCGTAGGTGTTCCTCCCGAACCTGGTGAGCTGCGCCACGTACAGGGCGATGACGAAGAACGCAAGGAACACCACCGCAGGAAGCGGCAGCTGTACGCCCGGCGCCACCGCCACTCGCACGGTTGAAGCCGCCGAACACAGCGGGTTCTCGATGGGCACCGACTCCTGGCTTATAACCAACGCGAGGCCGCGCGCAAGGAACATCCCAGCCAGCGTAACCAGAAACGGCGGCAGCTCAAACCACCGGATCAGCGCGCCCATCCCCGCTCCAAACAGCGCCCCCAAAGCCAGCACGGTCACGGCGGCCACCACCGGGTGCACGTGGTACTGCCCTATCAGCGTGGCGACCAAGATGCTCGTGAAGCCCACCATCGAGCCCACCGACAGGTCGATCCCGCCGGAGATGATCACGAAGGTCATGCCTATGGCCGCAATGCCCAGGAAAGCGTTGTCGGCGAGCAGGTTGACGAACACGCTGGCCGACGCGAAGCCGGTGTATACCACGGCGTCAACCAGGTACAGCACCAGGCACACCACCGTGGTGGCCAAGAGAGAGACATGTCTGCTGGGGATCTTCGGCAGCCTCACCGCTTGGATCCCTCCGCGCTGCGGCGAGCGGCACTTTGCACCAGCATGCGCCTGAGCGCCTCCGACTGCAGCAAGCAGACGGCTAGTATCACCAACGCCTTCACCACCAGGGTTAGCTCCACGGCTATCCCCCGAGTCAGAATCGTCGTCGTAAGCGATTGGATCAGGAGCGCGCCGATGACGGAACCGACCAGGCTGAACCTTCCACCGCTCAACGAGGTTCCACCGATGACGGCGGCCAGAATGGCATCCAACTCAAGGTAAAGGCCAACGTTGTTAGCGTCTGCGGCCTTGATATCAGAGGTGACAATGGTGCCTGCCATGCCAGCGCACAAGCCGCACACCACATAGGCGAACAGCTTCACCGCCCTAGCATCCACACCGGCAAGGCGGCTGGCGGTGGCGTTGCCTCCCACCGCCTCGATGAAGAGGCCCACGGCGGTCAGGCGCGTGGCGGCCCCGATAAGTATGAGCGCGGCTAAGGCGATGGTGATGGGAAACGGCAGCCCGAACAGGAAACCGCCCCCTACGAACTCGAACGGCGGGTTCTCGAAGGTGATGATCTGCCCGTTGGTGAGGAGCATCGCCACACCACGCCCGGCAACCATGAGAATCAGCGTGGCGACGATCGGCTGGATGTCCAGGAAAGCCACCAACGCCCCGTTCCACATCCCAGCCAGCGCAGACACGCCGAGCGCCGCAGCCATAACGGCAACGACCGACAGCCCAGGGCCCCTGACCAGCAGTGCAGCGACAGCCCCTGATATGGCCATCACTGCGCCCACGGACAGATCCACGCCCCCGGTAGCCAGCACAAGCGTCATGCCGAGCGAGAGCAGCGTGACGGGGGCCGCACGGTTGGCGATGTCAATGAGGCTACCGTACAGGTGCCCCTCTTTCACCGCGATGTGGAAGAAGCCCTGGGTGAACAGTAGGTTGAACAGGAGCACGCCGAGGAGGGCGGCTATCGGCCAAACCAGGGGGCCCAAGCGGCCGACGCGCGGTTTGCGCACGACAGGCTTACCCATCGGCGCCCTCCTGGGATGGCGTGCTCGTTGCGATGGCGCGCATCACAGCGGCCTCATCGAGATCCGCACCCGAGAGCTCGGCCACCTTCCTCCTGTCTCGCAGCACGGCGACCCGGTTCGACGCGCGCACTACCTCCTCCAGCTCCGACGATATGAACAGCACCGCTCTCCCCTCGGCGCACAGCGAGAGCACAAGCTTCTCGATCTCCGCCTTGGTACCCACGTCGATGCCGCGGGTCGGCTCATCGAGAATGAGCAGCCGGGGATTGGCGGCCAACCAGCGCGCCACGATCGCCTTCTGTTGGGTGCCACCGCTGAGCTCGGAGATGCGCTTCTCGGCGTCTGGAGTGGCGATTCGGAGAGCCCTGATGTAGTGGTTGGCCAGCTCTGCCTGCCGCTGCCGAGATAGGCACCTAAGCGCACCCATCCGCGCCTGAAGGGCGAGGATGATGTTCTCGCGCACCGAGAGGTCCGGTATTATGCCTTCGCTCTTTCTGTCCTCCGGACAGAAGCCAATCCCGTAGGCGATGGCGCGCCGGGGCGAGCTAAGCGACACCGGCTTGCCGTCGATGGTGACCTGGCCCTGGTCGGCCCTATCGGCGCCGAACAGCAGGCGGGCCGTTTCGGTGCGCCCCGAGCCAAGCAGGCCGGCAAGCCCCAGCACCTCGCCCTCGCGAACCTCCAGGTCGATCGGCAAAAGTGCCCCGCGCCTGCCCAGCCCGCGCACTCGCATGAACGGCTCCTCGGCCGCCACCGCCCGACGCTCCCTCTGCGCGGACATCGCCTCAACTTCGGCCGGGTCTCGCCCCAGCATTCTGGCCACCAGGGATATGCGGGAAAGCTCCTTCGCCTCGAACTCGCCCACCAGCTCACCGTTACGCAACACGGTGATCCTATCGGCCACCTGGTATACCTGGTCGATAAAGTGGGTGACGAAGACGATCCCCAGGCCGTCCTCCTTGAGGCGGCGCATCACGCTGAAGAGGGTTTGCACTTCGCCCGCGTCGAGGCTGGACGTCGGCTCGTCAAGAATGAGCAGCTTGGCCGAGATGTCCAGCGCGCGGGCGATGGCAATCATCTGCTGGATGGCGATGGAGTACGATGAGAGCGACTGCGAGACGTCGACGCGGATGCCCAGCCTGGCCATGGCGGCGTTGGCGCGCTCACGAGCTCGTCGCCAGTCTATCCTGCCCCACCGCATCGGCTCGCGGCCAAGTATGATGTTCTCGGCCACGCTGAGGTGCGGGATCAGGTTCACCTCTTGGTACACCGTGCTGATGCCCAGCGCCTGGGCGTCTCGCGGCGACCGCGGCTGTATCCGCCTTCCGTCGAACGTGATCTCGCCGGCGTCCGGGCGATGCACACCGGTGAGCACCTTGATGAGCGTGGACTTGCCGGCGCCGTTCTCACCCATGAGGGCATGAACCTCTCCGGCCCTCACCGTGAAGTCCACACCCGAAAGGGCCCGAACGCCCGGGAACTGCTTGGTGACGCCGCGCAACTCAAGAAGCTCTGGCATCACCTGCCTCCCGCCGATCCGCTAACGCAGGTGCACAACTCCGCAAGCAAGACGGGGGCGTTGCCCCCTAGGGAACTCCGAAGCATATCAGTACTGCCTGGAAGCGATCACCTGCTTGGCGACGGATTGGTCGTAAACGCCCTCTTTCGTAACGATCCGGTGAGGCACCGGCTGGCCAGCGGCGATCTTCTCGGCCGCGTCGAAGAGCTGCGGGCCCAAGAGCGGGTTGCACTCCACTGTGCAGTTGAGCTTGCCCGCGACCATGGCATCGAAAGCGCCCCTCACGCCATCTATCGAGACTATGATGATGTCCTTCCCTGGCCTGAGTCCGGCCGCCTCAATCGCCTGGATCGCGCCCAACGCCATGTCGTCGTTGTGGGCGAACAGGGCGTTGATCTTCTTCCCCTCCGGCGAGCGCAGGAACGCTTCCATCACCTCCTTGCCCTTTGCGCGGGTGAAGTCGCCCGTTTGAGACTTGATTATCTTCATGCCGGGGTAATGGGCGATGACCTCTTCGAAGCCCTTCTTCCGGTCTATGGCGGGGGCGGAGCCGGGCGTGCCCTGCAGCTCAGCGATCATGGCCTTGCCGTTCATCTTCTTCGCAAGCCACCTAGCGGCGCGCCGACCCTCCTCCACGAAGTCGGAGCCGATGAACGTCTTGTACAGCGAGTCGTCGCTCACCTTCACCGCGCGGTCGGACAGAATGACCGGGATGCCAGCCGCCTTCGCCTCGCGGAGCACGGGCTCCCACCCGGTCTCTACCACAGGCGAGAACATGATGACGTCCACCTTCTGCGCGATGAAGCTGCGAATCGCCTTTATCTGGTTCTCTTGCTTCTGCTGCGCGTCCGCGAACTTAAGCTCGATGCCGCGCTTGCGCGCCTCACTCTTAATAGAGAGGGTGTTGGCCGTCCGCCAGCCGCTTTCGGCGCCCACCTGCGAGAAGCCAACCACCAGATGTTTCTTGCCGCTCTGCGCCACTGGCCCGCCAGGCCCGCTGGATGCAGGGGATGAGGACTTGCTGCATCCGCTCCAGGCGATGGCGAGCAGCGTGGCCGCCAGCACGGCCCCCGCGATACGATGAAACCTTCTTGTCATACTACACCCCTAAGCGCCGAGCCGACCGAAATGCGTTCGCACCGCCTGAGCTCCGCGAACGGCGCGGGGCGGCCCAGTCCATCAGATTACGGTTGATAGCGGGAAACGCAGACCGCGTTGCTGCGTTCGGCTACCTCAGGCAAACTGAGCAAGCCCGAACGCCCTTGGCGCACCCCCCTTTGCCTATCTTCCGCGGGATCAGCCCCACTCCTTCCTCAAGTGGCCGAGCTAGTTGGCGCACGATAGCCAAAGGGACGTGGCACCACGGCATGGAATTGACCAGTGGCACGCGCCGTAATCCACCGGCGCAGTGGGTAGCCCCGCAGCCGAAAAGGAGTAGCTCTTGATCGAGATCAGTGGGATAACCAAGCGCTTTGGTGCCACCGTTGCCGTGGACCACCTCGATCTGCAGGTGATGGACGGCGAGATATTCGGGTTCATCGGCCCCAACGGCGCCGGCAAAACCACCACCATCAAAACGATCGTGGGCATGCTGCGGCCTGACGAGGGCGAGGTGCGCGTCAACGGCATCGACGTGCTGCGCAACCCCATCGCGGCTAAGAGCATTATGGCATACGTGCCGGATACCCCGGACGTCTACGAGAAGCTCACCGGCATCCAGTACATCGGATTTGTGGCCGACGCCTTCCGCGTGCCAGCAGACGAGCGCAAGCGCCGCACCGCCGAGCTGGCCTCCGTCTTCGAGATGGAGGGCGCCCTCGGCGATCTCATCGAGTCCTACTCCCACGGCATGCGCCAGAAGATGGTGCTGATCTCCGCCCTCGTCCACTCTCCCAGAGTGTGGGTTCTGGACGAGCCTCTCGTTGGCCTCGATCCCAAGTCGGCCTTCGCCCTCAAAACGATGATGCGCCAACACGCGGATGCCGGCAACACCGTCTTCTTCTCCACCCACATTCTGGAGGTCGCCGAGAAGCTGTGCGATCGGATCGGCATCATTGTCCAGGGGAAGCTGGTTGCGTGCGGCGCGGTGGACGAGCTTCGCACCCGCAAAGACGATACCCTGGAGAGCATCTTCATGGACCTGGTGGACCGATGATAAGCCTCATCCGGACGCAGCTTCTGGTGTCGCTGTCCCTCAACAGTCTGCTTCGCCGCGAGAAGAGGCTGAAGACGCTGGCGGCCGCAGGGGTCCTCACCCTCTGCCTGGCGCCAAGCTACGGTGGCTACGTCCTAATGCTTGGCAAGGCGTTCGCGTTCATGCGGCAGCACCACCTGCCCCTGTACGGGATGGCGGTTACAGGCACCTACGCCCTGTCGCAGCTCATGGTCCTGTTCGTGGGCCTCCCAATGGTGTACGCCACGCTGTACCAGGCCAAGGACCTCTCCATCCTTCTGCCTCTTCCCATAAGGCCCGGCGCCATTCTGGCGGCCAAGCTTGTGGCGACCTACGTGGTTGAGCTGCTGATATGCATCGCGTTCTTCGCGCCGTCTGTGGTCTTCTATGCCGTCTACGCCGACGCGGGGGCCGTGGCCATCGGGTGCGCGGTGCTTAGCATGCTGTTGCTGCCGGCCAACCCGATCGCAATCTGCAGCATCTTCTCCATTTTGGTGGCAAACACGCCCAAGATCGGGCGCAGCAAGTGGTTCTGGTACATGGCTTTGATGGTTGCCATGGTGTCCGCATCGCTCTGCTTCACAACCATCACCGCCGTTGCGCCGCGTCCCGAGGTGGTTGACCTCCTGCAAGCGAAGATGGCCCAGCTGAACCGGCTGGGCAGGCTGATTCCCGGCTCGGTTTTCGCGCTTCGGGCCCTGGCGAGTTCCGGCGGGACCGCGGTGCTGAACACGCTGCTGAGCCTGGCGGTGACTGCGGCGTACCTGGCGGCTCTCGGCGCCCTCAGCCACTGGCTCTATTTCGGGCCGGTGCTACGCGGAGACAGCGGCACCGCCAAACGAAGCCGCCGCGCCGAGCCGATGCGCGTGAGAAGCTTCCTCACCTCGTATATGAGGAAGGAGTTCCTGTCCACCGTAAAAGATCCCCCGGTAATCCTGAACTCGCTTGGTGGCTACATAGCCGTTCCGGTCGTCATGGCTTCGTACGCCGTCATGAAGGTGCAAACCAAGGGGAAGGTCGACGTTATCGGCGCCATCATGAACTCGCTGCACCGACCGGAGCTAGCGAGCCACCTGGCGGTTGTGGTTGTTGGCCTCGCGCTCGCGCTGGCGTTGCTCGGATCGGCCACCTCGCTCTTCTCCGCCAGCTACTCCAAGGACGGCAGGCGCCTGTGGCTAGAGAAGACGTTGCCGGTGACCCCCGCGGCCATCTTTCTGGGCAAACTGCTGATGGGCATGTGCGTGGTCACCGCGTTCAACCTCGTCACAGTTCTGGCCGTTAAGCTGATCCTTCCGCTCTCCCCGTGGCAGCTCGTCTACGCATTCGTCCTCAGCGAGGTTGCAGTGGCATACAACGCCGCCATCGGCCTGGCCATTGACTGCCGTCGCCCCAAGCTGGTGTGGAAGGACACCGTGCACGCCGTCAAGCAGAACCTTAACGTGATGATCGCCTTCCTCATCAACCTGATCGCATTGGGGGTGAACGGAGTTCTCCTATGGGTTTGCGTGAGGCACCAGCTTCCGGCCGCAACCACCTACTCCGCCGCCATGGCCCTCAACGCCCTTATGCTGGCCGCAGCGATGACGGTTGGCCTTCGCACGTCGGGCGCGCTGGACCGCGTGCAGGTGTAGGCCCGGCGGCAGCTCATGCGAATCCTGCCGGCCCCAATGCGTTCACCCGTTAGGAACGCGTGCCCTCAATCTGCTCAGCCGCCAGTGACCTAAGCAGTTCCGCCCTGTGCGCCAGCTGACCTGCCTCCATGCACCCGATGGACAGCACGCTGTGCAGCGCTGGCACCAGCTGCGGCATGTTGAGAAGCTCGGTCACCTGTTGCTCCACCCATTTCATGTACTCAACCGGGTAAACGCGCCTGTGTATGAACAACGCCTGCAGGAACTCGCGAAATGCCAATTGGAGGCGATCGAACGCGGCCAATGCCAGTCCGCGACGTGCGTAGGGAGCGCCGTGGTCGAGGTTGTTGTGCATGAACGCCAGCGCATCCTCCAGCCGCTGAGCCCTCAGGCCCTCGTCGTAGTACGGCAGCCACTTGGTGCGCAGCTCCTGGAACCGCGCCGTGCGCTCAAGTAGCGGGATCGCGTATGCCACCAAGTTTCCAATCTCAACCTCGAAGCTGTCGGGGCCGCTGGTGAAGTCGTGGCGACCAGGACGAAAGTGGCCGTCCGTGAAGCCGACGTCCACGGCGGACCAAGGCACAATCGCCGCCAGTTCGCGGCATGCCGGTGAGCGGCGGACGAACTCCTCCGTCTGTGGCTCCAGCTCGCGCCACACGCTGCCCATCTGCTCCGGCGAGCAAAGGCCGTATATGTCCACGCAGCTCTCCGCAACGGCGCACCCCCGCGCGCACGATGCGGTGAGCAACACAGCCTCAACCCGCTCGTCTCGGCTCAGATAGTCGGCCACCGCCATAGCGGCAGCGTTGTGCAGCTCCGTCGGGAACCGCGGCATGGGTTGGTGCAAGGCAGCCCCCTCCGATAAGGAGGCCGTCCTCGCTTGGCAGGCCTCCATATGCTACCTGGCACGTTCGCGGCCGGCACGAGCGATCCCTGCTCCTGGCCCACACAGGGGCCGGAAGGGCTGCAAAGGGGCGTGTATCGAATGCAGATCCAGGAGGCGGTAATGCCGAAAGGAGTTAACGATGGCGTTTGGGTTACGGACGGCGGTGCTCCTGGGCGTGGCTCCGTTCTTGTTTGCCGCCGTGGTGCTGCCGGGGTGCTCTGCCGCGACCGACAGGATGAGCTACCTCGATAACGGCGTTATTCGGATCGGCGTTGACCTGGACCTTGGGGGCGCGATAACGTACCTCTGGACCTCCGCCTCCGAGGGGAACCTCGTCAACAGCGCGGACTGGGGGCGGCAGATCCAGATGTCGCACTATTCCGGCCCTGTTCCTTTCACGCCGCACGGCAAGCAACCCGATAAGGCGTGGGCAGGTTTGGGCTGGAATCCCATACAATCCGGCGATTGCTTCGGCAACCGATCGCGTGTGATTGCGTACCGGAACGACGGCAAGATGCTCTACGTGAAGTGCATCCCCATGCAGTGGCCGCTGAACAACGAACCGGGCGAGTGCACCTACGAGTGCTGGATACGCCTGGAGGCGAACACCGCCCACGTCCGCTGCCGGCTTCTGAACCATCGCTCGGACCATACGCAGTACCCGGGCCGCGGCCAGGAGCTTCCCGCCGTCTATACGAACGGGCCATGGTACCGGCTGATGACGTATGTTGGGGACAGGCCGTTCACTGGCGACGCCATAAAGCAGATGCCAGCCGCGTTCCCGTGGACCGGGTGGCTGGCCACCGAGAACTGGGCCGCCCTCGTGGACGACAACGACTGGGGGCTCGGGGTGTGGCATCCGGGCGTATACTCCTTTATCGGTGGGTTCGCGGGAACGCCGGGCAAGGGCGGCCCTAAGGACGGCCCCACCGGTTATATAGCCCCCATCCACGAGGAGATAATAGACCACAACATCGACTACGAGTACAGCTACGTGCTGATCGTGGGCAGTCTGACCGGTATCCGCAACTACGTGTACGCCCACGCGAGCAGGCCCGATCCGCCGGTCTACCGCTTCAGCAGGGACCGCCAGCACTGGCGCTACGTCAACGCGACGGATTCGGGCTGGCCCATCCGCGGCGAACTGAATCTGTCGCTCGACCAACACGACCCGCAGATGCTGGGGCCGGCCGGCTTCTGGCACGCCGAGGCGGCTCCCACGCTCCTGCTCCGTGCGGCGTTCGCCGGAACCACCGGGCAGGCCACGGTGTACTGGAGCCGCTTCGATGCCCCCGGCTTCAAGCAGGCCAGAAGCGTTGCGTTCGGTGTGGTGCCGGATGGCCGATACCGCACTTACCGAGTGGACCTGCGCGCCTCTCCGGAGTACCATGGAGAGATCACCGGCATCCGGCTTGACCCAACCGAGGGCGGAACGCCGGGCTCGCACGTGCGCATCAAGTGGATCCGGTTCGGAAAACCGGGGTCGTACTGAATGGGCGGCTCATCACGCGATGCACCACTTGGATGCGCATGGCCCAGCAGTCGCATTCCACCAGCCTGCATAACAGCCCGCAATCGGGGAAGGACGTTTCGAGACGGCGCTGGGCTCCGCCGCCTTATCCGCGCCCTTCCCCAAAACGTTCGGGGGAAAGGCGCCATCCACGTTTCCCGGTTGTGCCAGCTAACCAACGGCTTCCAGGCCAACCAACGTCTGGAAGCCCTTGCGGCCCTGTGCTGATGGGCACGATAAGGACGACGCCTTCCCCCGGCCGCACCGGATTACAGTAACTCAGAGTACGTAGAGAGGTATGCACATTGGAGCCTGATACCAACCCACCTGAGGAGTCAGAGCCGACAGCGCGCGGCGTCGGCGGGGAGCGCGAGGAGCCAGACGGTGGCTTGGCCTTCATGCTGAGGGCGTTGCGCTACCGCAACTACAGGCTGTACTTCACAGGGCAAAGCATATCGCTGATCGGGACCTGGATGACGCGCATCGCCACCAGCTGGCTGGTGTTCCGGCTGACGCATTCCGCCCTCCTGCTGGGCACCATCAGCTTTGCGGGACAGCTGCCAACGTTCCTCCTCGCGCCGGTGGGCGGCGTGGTGGTCGACCGCTCAAACAGGCACCGCGTGCTGGTCGTCACTCAGGCCCTTTCGGCGCTCCAGTCGCTGGCATTGGCGGTCCTAGCCCTGTCGGGCCGGATCACGGTGGCGCAGGTCCTTGCGCTGGCGGTGGTTCAGGGAGCGATCAACGCCTTCGACATGCCGGCAAGGCAATCGTTCGTAATCCAGATGGTGGAGCGCCGCGAGGACTTGGGCAACGCGATAGCCCTGAACTCCTCGATGGTGAACGGCTCTCGACTTCTGGGGCCGTCCATTGCAGGCGTGGTGATCGCAGCGGTGGGCGAGGGCTGGTGCTTTCTGATCGACGGCATCAGCTACCTGGCGGTGATCGCCTCGCTCCTAATGATGCGAATTCGCCCACAGGCGCGGCAAGCGAGCGCCGAGCCAGCACACCCGTTGGCCCAGTTCATGGAGGGATTTCGCTACGCCGCGGGCTTCGCACCCATTCGCGTCATACTCACCCTTCTTGCTATCATAAGCTTGGTGGGCATGCCGTACACCGTGCTGATGCCCATCTTCGCAACTCGCGTGCTACACGGAGGGCCCCAGACGTTGGGACTCCTCATGGCTTCCACAGGGATCGGGGCGCTACTAGGGGCCGCATATCTCGCCTCGCGGCGCTGTGTGCTGGGGCTGGGGCGAGTGATTCCCACCATGGCGGCGCTATTCGGGGCGGGATTGATAGCATTTGCCAATTCGCACATCCTGTGGCTCTCCGTCGCCTTGCTCGTTGCAACCGGGTTGGGCTTCATGGTACAGATGGCCTCCAGCAATACCGTGTTGCAAACTGTCGTCGATGAGGACAAGCGCGGCCGCGTGATGAGCTTCTACGGCATGGCGTTCCAGGGCACCGCGCCGTTCGGCAGCCTGATGGCCGGAGCCCTGGCCAGCCGGATTGGGGCGCCGCACACGCTGATGCTGGGCGGCGTTGGCTGCATCCTCGGCGCGGCGTGGTTCTGGTGGCATCTGCCCGAACTGCGGCGCTTGCTCCGGCCCATCTACGTCCGAATGCAGATACTCCCCCCGTCGGCGGACTCCAGGTAGGGATTGGCCGCCCCAATACCGATCCACAACCCACAGGCACGGAACGCACTTGCCCCAGCGGCATCAGCAACCGGACGCAGGGCTGTGTGCCGCGGGTGCAGGAGGTTGGCGGCGCGCGGCGCATAATGTTATGGATGGGTGGGCGGGACCACGGTCTTCTGGTACCATCCCGGCCCGGCCACCTTTGGAGGAAAGCAGGCATGCCACAGAACGAGAACGGAGCCCCCGCTTCGCGCTCCAAAGCGATCTACTGGCTTGTGGGGGTCGCCCTTGTTGTCGTTATAGCGGCAATCGTAGCCGCGCGCGCCAACCGTCACGCCGGAGAAGATCCAGCCCTTGTGTACGCCCGCAAGGCCGACGCTCAGTATGCCGCCTTCATCCAAAGGTTTGGCATCCGTGCGTCCGTGTGCGACATACTGGACGCTAGGCAGGCTGGCAAGTCGGACGCCGCCTACGTGAATGCGTTTCCCGCGGCGGTGCAACAGCTGTCCAGCGCCGTGGCGGCATCCGGCGTCGCGGCGTTCTGCGCGGCCGGAGCCCCGGCGGGTATAGCCCCGCTCCAAACCGCGCACGATATGCTTGTGAAGGGGTACGGCTTCGAGAAGGATGCGCTTGGGCTCTTTCAGCGCTTCGAGCGGGATCACGCCGCCGCCACGCTGACAGCCGCTCTTGGCAAGCTGGACGATGCTCAGAGGGCCCTAGTAGAGGGCATGTACAGGATTGCCCTCTACCAGCGCCAGGTGCGCTAGGTCCACTGCGGCCCCAGCGGCCGCCATACATGCTGCTTCTTGCACCACCCACGCCAAACGCCCTAGCAGCCACGTTACGGCCTGCGTGACCATGCTTCACTGGCTACGGTAAGCCGGGTTTGGGGCGCCCGCTGACGGCGGTATACTCTCTCAGAGGGGCTAGTCGGTCAGGAGGCAGTAGATGCAACGGACCATTGTTGTTTGTGATGAATGCAGGCATCCGATGGCGGAGGGCAAGCCCTATTACACCATCACGGTAGTGTACAGGGCCGAGCGTGGCAGGCAGACGAGCGATTGTTGCAGCGATGGCTGCCTCTTGCGCCGCCTCTCTCGGGTCCTGCCATCGGTTGAGAGGGCTATGGTGGAGCAGGTTTCAGGTGCGGAAATGGCCCTTGCGCGCCCGGTTGGCTTGGGCGTTGAAGAGGATTCGCTCCTGCTCTCCGTGCCGTAGCAGACCGGCAAGTTAGCATCGTGGAAGCTCTCGGAGCACCAATCGGCAGCCGAGCAACCACAGCGTGGTGCCCGGCTGCCGTGTTGCATTCCCCCTGTGCGGTCCGCACGGCAACGGCCGATGAGCTCGCCAGCGCTAGATGAGCTGCATCGGCATCAGCACGTAGGTGTACTCCGCCACATCCAGCGGCCGAAACACCCCCGGCGCCAGCGGCCCTGTTAGCTCGAGAACGGTGCCGTCCGTGCTCACCGTGCCGAGGAACTGGTCGAGCAGCTTCGCATCGAACGCGATCTCCACGTCCTCGCCCTCCTTGAGGGCCTCCACCTGCTCGCGCCCGCGCCCGTAAGCGCTGGATTCAACCGTGAGGGTGAGGTATTCGCCCTCGGTTCGCAGCACCACCCGGCTCTCAGCTTCCAAAAGCGCGATGCAACGCCTTAGCGCTGATTGGAACTCCTCTGTCTGCACCGTGATCTTGCGGGTCCACTGCTGTGGAATCACCCTCTCGAAGTTCGGGTACTGCCCCTCGATCAGCCGAGACACGATGTACACGTCCGGCACCCGGAAAACGATCTGGTTCGCCGTTACGCCGATCTCCACGCTTTGGTCGTCCGCCATGCCGGAAACGGTGCGCAACACCTCGTTAAGAGGGCGAGAGGGGATTATGCACGAGATCGACTCCGGGATGCCCTCCGATAGCTGCGCGCGGCGCACGGATAGCCGGTTGCCGTCTGTAGCGGCCATCTTGATGGTGTCGCCCTGAACCACTAGGTTCACGCCTACCAGCTGCGGGCGACTCTGGTCTTTGCTACAGGCAAACACGGTCTGGCGAATCAGCTCCTGTATCAGCTTCACTGGCAAGGTGAGCACCTGATCGCCCATCACCTCCGGGATCGGCGGGAACTCCTCCGGCGGAAGGCCGAAGAGCTGGTACTCGCTGCCTCCCGATCGCATCTCCACGTGGCCGTCTGGCCTGGACGCTAGCTGAACGTTGCTGTCCGGAAGTGCGTTAACAAGCTCGCTAACTATGCGGGCCACCACCGTGCACTGGCCCTGCTCGGTAACCTGCGCAGGGATGCGCACCTCGACTTGCATCTCGTAGTCCGCCGCTGCCACCCGCAGAGCGCCCTCCTCCGCGGTCAGCAGGAAATGCTGTTGAATCGGCAGCGGCGACTTGGTCGGCACAGCCCTGAACGCCGTTGCCACGGCCTCTGTCAGCATCCTCTTGTCGCAGATGGCCTTCATGCTCGTCTCCTTTGCTTCACCGATCCTCCAATACGCCTCCAGGGGCACCAACGCTTACGGCTGACGCGGCGGCGCGGTACACCTCCTTCAACGGCACCCCTCGTTCTTCCGCTAAGCGCCTGCACTCCTCGTACTCCGGGCTTGCGGTTAGCACCCTTCCGTCGCTTATGCCCAGCTTCACACTCACCTCGCCGTAAGGCGTTTGCACCCGCCGAAACTCTCGCTCAAGGCATCGGCGGCGCATCCTGGCGAACCGCACTCCCAGCGTGGTGGTCTCGGCAAGCACAACGTTGGCTAGTTGCGTTTCTCGCTCAGGCGCTGTAAGCACTGTGAGGAGCACGGCGGGCCGCCCCTTTTTCATCTGCACAGGCGTTAGGTACACATCCAACGCACCAGCGGCGAACAGGCGCGCCATCACGTGTTCGTATATCTCCGGGTTCAGGTCGTCTATGTTGGCCTCCAGAACGGCCACCTCCGTAGCCTCGCCCACGGGCCGCTCCTCCTGACCAACAACCAACCTGAGCAAGTTGGGCCGTCCGGCAAACTCCTTCTTGCCCGCGCCGTACCCCACCGCTTCGGGCCTCATGGGCGGCATCGGCCCGAACCCCGCCGCCAGCGCCGTTATGATCGCGGCGCCGGTGGGTGTCACCATCTCGCCCTCGACATCCGCCGGAACCACCGGCACGCCCCTAAGCAGCTCCAATGTAGCCGGCGCAGGCACCGGTATCACGCCGTGGGAGCACTCCACGAAGCCATGGCCAGCAGGCAGAGGGGAGGCTGCCACCCTCTCCACGCCAAGCATCTCAAGGCCCAGTACGGAGCCCACTACGTCCACAATGCAATCCACGCCCCCAACCTCGTGGAAGTGTATCTTGTCCGGCGACGTGCCATGTACCCTTGCTTCCGCCTCCGCCAGCCTGCGAAAGATCGATATGCTGCGCTCCTTCACGGTGGCCGGAAGCTCCGATCCGGATATGATCTCTTCTATATCGGCGAGATGGCGCTCCACCGATTGCTCCGTTAGGTGGACCGTGATGCTGACCGCGGCAATGCCGCTCCTGCGGGCCGTCTCTGCGGATAGGCTGTACCCGCCGACGCCCAAACCGGCGAGGCGCGCCCTGAAGTCGTCGAATGGCACGCCAGCGCTTACGAGGGCGCCCAGCGTCATGTCGCCGCTGATGCCGGAGAAGCAATCGAAGTAGGCTATACGCATTGTTGTTGGTATGACTTGGCAGCGAATCCTAGCGGTTGACGAGGTGGGCGTAGTAGCCGGCGCCAAAGCCGTTGTCGATGTTGACAACGGCGACGCCAGTGGCGCACGAGTTGAGCATTGATAGGAGGGCCGCGAGGCCGCCGAAACTGGCGCCGTAACCCACGCTGGTTGGAACAGCAACAACCGGCGCCCGCACAAGGCCGCCAACCACGCTGGCCAGAGCGCCTTCCATGCCGGCCACCACCACAACCACGCTGGCGTTCATCAGCAGGTCCATGCGGTCCAGCAAGCGGTGCAGGCCAGCAACCCCCACGTCGTAGAGGCGCTCTACGCGGCTGCCCATGGCCTCGGCGGTGACGGCGGCCTCCTCTGCAACCGTCAGGTCCGCGGTGCCAGCCGACACCACGGCGATGTAGTGGCCCTGTTTGGAGCGAGCCACTGCGCGCTCGCCCACCTCAATGATTTTGGCAAGCGGGTGGTAGACCGCGGGCTGGACGGATGCGCTGACAGCATCGAAGACAGCCTGGCTTGCGCGGGTGGCAAGCACGTGGCCGGACCGTTGGTGCAGGCGCTCCACGATCTCGACGATCTGGTCGGTCTGCTTTCCCTGGCAGAATACCACCTCTGGGAAGCCGGTGCGGATGGCTCGGTGGTGATCGAGCTTGGCGAAGCCGATGTCCTCGTAGGGCAGGCTGCGAAGCTGTTCGAGGGCGGCCTCCGGGGAGACCTGGCCCTGGCTTACACTGCGGAGAAGGTTGAGGAGGCGCTCAGTGTGCATTTACCACCCGTCGCCCGAGTGGCGTCGGGCTGACCGCGGACATTATAAGGCAGCGGAGAAGTTAGCGTCAACCTAAGCGCAAGGGCGCGCGGATCTGGTGACGCTTCTCGAGATGCCGTTGCTCTCCGGCATCCCTTTGCACGACGGACGCGAGGTGGCCCACGGGAGGCCGCCGCGCAGCCACTGCCGCCGACCTCCCGCACCTCGCCGGCTACTTCTCCACCGCCGCCTTCTGAGAGGTGATCGCTCGGATCAGCGCCGGATCGAACTTCGGCTTGCGGTCGTATGTGTACAGGCCGTTCACCTCCTGCTCCACGTCCGTAAGCTGTGTGTAGCAGAAAGCACACATCCGCGGATGGTTCAGCAGAGTCTCTGTAAGCGCATTGTACCGCGCCAAGAACTCCTGCTCAGACCTAGGCCGCTCGCCATAGCCCCATCCTTCCTCGTCGCGCTGGCCTGGGTTCCACCAGATCCCGCCATACTCGCTCACCCAGTACGGCTGGCCCTTGTAGGGCGCATCGTGGCGCGGGTTGTTGCGGAACGGTTCGCCGCCCTCCGCGAACGGCGCATACCGCGCGCGGAACGACTCCGGATTCTGATCGTAGTCGTGCACGTCGTACAGATCGGTCTCCACGTGCACGTAGCCACTGGTGTCGATGCATGGTCGCGTGGGGTCCAGCGCCTTGGTCAGGCGATACATCGTGCGCAGCGTCTCTGGGCCCTCCGGACCGGTTTCGTTGAACGGACACCAGCCAACAACCGATGGGTGGCTGTAGTCGCGCTGCACCACCGAGAGCCACTCCTGCGTAAAGGCGTGGATGCCAGCATAATCCCTCAGCCCAACACCCCACGATGGCATCTCGCCCCAAACAAGGTAGCCCAGCCTGTCTGCCCAGTACAGGAATCGCGGCTCGAACACCTTCTGGTGAAGCCGCGCGCCGTTGAACCCCATCGCCATCGACATCTCGATGTCAGCTCGCAGCGCCTCGTCCGATCTGGCAGTGTAGATGCCGTCGGGGTAGAACCCCTGATCTAGGATGAGCCGCTGGAAGAGGGGTCTGCCGTTCAGCTTGAGCGCCGGCCCATCCCACGCCAGCGACCGCAGCCCGAAATACGTGTCCACCGTGTCAACCGCCTCGCCCGCTGGGTCCACAACGGTGACCCGCAGGTCATACAGGAACGGATCGCCGGGTTGCCATGCGCGCACAGTTGACACGGTGAGGGCGCCCACGGCCGTGAGCCCGCACACCGGAAGCTCCACGGCACCAACGGGCTCGCCTGCAGCGGCGGCGTTCAGCCGCACCCGATGATCAGGCGCTGGCTTGCTGAGCCGCACCTCCGCCACAACGGCGCCCGCCTCCAGCTGGGGGGTAAGCCTGAGCGAGGCCACGTGCAAGGCCGGCACGGGCTCCATCCAGACGGTCTGCCATATCCCCGTGGTGCGGGTGTAGTGGCAGCCCCTAGAGTGGTACGCATCGCACTGCTTGCCAGACGGCTGGCTTGGCGACCGTGTGTCGTCCTGCGCGTTGATGGTCACCACGTTCTCCCCCTTGGCAAGAAGGTCGGTGATGTCAACCGCGAAGGGTGAGTAGCCGCCCACGTGCGTGCCGGCCTCCTTGCCGTTCACGTACACGGTGGTTCGGAAGTCGCTGGCGCCCACGTGCAGCATTACGCGCCTGCCAGCCCACTCGTCCGGCACATCGATCACGCGCCTATACCACACCGCGGACATGAAGTCGATGTAGCCGATGCCAGACAAGCGGCTCTCGGGGCAAAAAGGCACAGTGATGCGTTCCGTCAGGCGCGGGGCATGCTGGAGGCCGCGCTCGTGGCCGGAGCAACCGTGGTCTATCTCGAACTCCCACATTCCGTTCAGACACCGCCAGTCGGGACGAACGAAGTTGGGGCGTGGATACTCAGGGCGCGGAACATCGTGCATTGGTATGAGAGCTCCTTTCTCGGGACGGCGTCAGCGTCACTGGCGCCAACGGAATCGGCAGGTCCGCGTATCGGCTTCGACCGCGGCTCGGCCGCCACCTTCCGCCGCGAGCCAAAACCGGGGCGTACGCTAGGTCTCAGCGAAGAGCGTGGAGACACCCAATGCAGGAAGCAATGAAGCCTGGAACTGACCGTTCAATGAGCCAGGAATGGCCCACCCGGCCTACTCCTGGCTTCCTTCGAGGTATCCGTGCCCAGGGCGGCGCCACCGCTTTCCAGCCGAAATGGGTGGCCTGGGCGCAGCCAAGCCGGAACGGTCATTTGGCGGCCAGGGCGTTTGCCACCCGATCCACCACGTCTATGCTACCGCCGGGGCCTACGCCCGCTCTCCTCGTGACGATCATCGCCACGAGCCGAGCCAGCAGCTCCCCGGGGTTCAGGCGGTAGACAGAGCTGGCATCGTACGGCTCTCTGGCTGGACCGATGGTGGCCGGGGACACCTGGTGCGGCACTCGGTTCTGGGCGGCCTTCACGGTCCATACCCCATCCCGCTCCGTCACCTCGAACAGGCCGCGCACCAGGTACGCTTGCAACGATGTCACCCCTGGCACGTAGCTGCCGAACCGCGCATAGGAGACCGGCGTGACCAGCATCCGCCTCCCCCGAGAGGTGCTGGCCTCGATCACGTAGGCATCCGTGGTGGCGCCCGGCGTGGCTAGGCGGCGTGCCTCAAGGAACGCACCGAGGCGAAGCTTGGGGACCTTGTGGAACCCGATCGCCCCGTACAGCGTTTCGGCCCTCTCCGGGTGCTGGCGCGAATACAGCTGAAACGTCTGCTCCACGATGGTGGAAACCAGCGACGCGTTGCTGCCGCCGCCCGCCGCCTCCCTGATGGCCTCTTCGGAGAGCACCACGCACCCGCCGCGCGCGTAGCTGGCGCCGCCCTCCTCCCTGCCGTCGGTCTTCACGAAGCGCCAGGGGTTGGGCACCATGGACGGCAGCACGTCCGCGCACAGGAACTGCACCACCCGCGCCGCCTGCACCACCGCTTGCTCCTCCGCTGGCGACCAGTTCCTGGCGCTCGCAGCCACAAACCGACGGAACTGCTGGAGGTTGGCCCCTCGCTTGGCCGGGCTGAGCGCCCTTCCCATTCGCGCCGCCATGTCAATGGTCGTCAGCCGCGCGAAAAACGGAGCGTCCCGGTCATCCAGCAGAACCTTGGCGCCCTGTTGGGCATCAAGCAGGCGCAGCTCAACCCCGTCGGCAAGGGTGTAGGTCGATTCCGCGCGCGCTAGCCCCGCGCTGCGTGCCGCGGCAAGAGAAGCCAGAAGCACCCACAACAACAGCCCAACTCCGCGCCAACAACGGACCGGGACCATGGTCCTCTCTCCTTTCCGCATCAAAGCTTGGAGCCTAGCGTGCAGTTGCCAAAGGCCAGCACTACGTAGTTCGCTGGAATAGCGGCGCATCCCTATGGGCCATGATGGGCCATGCGATGACCAACCCCACACCACCGATGGCTTTGTTCCTCGGACAGTGCCTGAGGCGCGGCAGCGGCCGTACCCAATTGGCACGCAGCACACCCGCTCTCGCCGAAAGCGTTGCCAAAACGACTCGTGACAAGCGGCGGTTTCCGTCGTTGCGCCCTTCTTGCACCTATGGTAGAATTCCATTGTGATGGCGGTGGTGCGACCCCCGGTTGCCAACCTGCACGCCCAACCATCCCTGCGCTCCGAGCTTGTCTCCCAGGCCCTTATGGGAACACCCGTCGGCGTGCTACGGGTGCTTCCGGCATGGGTGCTTGTGAGGTGCCCAGATGGGTATGAGGGATGGATGGACTCCGGCGCGCTTGGGCCGCCAGCCCCGTGTGAAGGCCCGGTTGCCGTTGCCGCGGAGCCGTTGGTGAACCTCCGAGTTGAGCCCAGCTCTCGATCCGCCCCCACCACCACGATCTCCCTGGGCACCGCGCTTCCCGTGTCCGAAGCCAAGAACGGCTGGATCGGAGTACGCCT
>Ga0123519_10001929_pt1 | contig 35343 bp, 31 predicted proteins | sample YelNatPaOPRAMG02_FD_87396 | JGI IMG/M metagenome (GOLD analysis project Ga0123519, IMG submission 87396) | Hot spring microbial communities from Yellowstone National Park - Yellowstone National Park OP-RAMG-02 (version 2) | ecosystem: Environmental > Aquatic > Thermal springs > Hot (42-90C) ... | reverse complement strand
ATAGATGTAAATGGATAGTAAAAAATATTGGCAAAAAAGACAAAGAATCTTTTACTGCAATATGCAATGCAATTTCTGATAATATCAAGAGCCGCAATTTACTTAATACAGTTATTGCCATTGGCGCCGAAGTTGAATCAAAGCCACTGTTTTTTGCCGCAGCAGGAGAATCTGCTGCAAAAGAATATAAAATTCATTGTGGAGAAATTGTTAAAGAAGCGGCAAAAATCACTGGAGGGGGTGGTGGTGGAAGTCCAACAAGAGCACAATCAGGTGGAAAAGATATAAATAAATTGGAAGAGGCATTATCATATATTGCCAAAACTATCAAAGAAAAGATAAAGTCATGAGTACAAAAAAAAATATTTTAAATGAAATATTAAAAAAGTTTTCCAAAAATAAAAAATCTTATTGGGTTCTTCTTGATCCAGATGATTTTTCTATAAATGAAAGTAAAAAAATTGCAAAAGAATCACAAAAAGCAGGTGTAGATGCATTGCTTATTGGCGGAAGTCTTTTGCATACAAATAAGTTTGATGAATTTGTATATTCTGTTAAAAAATCTGTAAATATTCCTGTAATTTTATTCCCCGGCGACGCGACTCAGCTTTCTGCTCATGCAGATGCGCTTCTTTATCTTTCTTTAATCTCGGGCAGAAACCCCGTAAACCTTATCAGCGAACATGTTAAAGCCGCACCTCTTATTAAGAGCCTTAATATAAAACCAATTTCAACTGCATATATGCTTGTGGAATCTGGAACTGTAACATCAGTAGAATTTATAAGTAATACGCGCCCCATACCTCGTAACAAACCAGCAATTGCCGCAGCTCATGCTCTTGCAGCCCAATATATGGGTATGAAACTTGTTTATCTTGAAGCCGGCAGTGGCGCGCCACTTTCTGTGCCTATAGAAATGATTAAACTTGTAAGAAAAACTGTTGATATACCTATAATTGTTGGAGGCGGTATTAGGGATGCAGAAACAGCACTTGAAAAAATTCAAGCAGGTGCAGATATAATTGTAACCGGAAATATTCTTAAATCAAAAAATGGTATAAATAAGATGAAAGAAATAGCAAAAGAAATAAAAAGATTTAAGTAAAATTATTTATCCCAATCTATTTATTAGAAAACATTTTTTTGTTTATCATTAAATATATTAGGCATGTTTTTTAAATTATTGGGAAAGTCATTTCTCCTGTTTTATTTTTTTCGTAGATTTAGAATAAATACTTTTTATCATAGTTATAAAAAAATAAATTAGGTGGGATAAACCTCCCCCTCGCTCCATCCCTACCTGTATCAGATATTACGCTACCCCCTCTTAAGTGTGCCCGGAGTAATGCTTACTTTTCAATTACAACCACTATTCTGGGCACACCAGCGGAGTGTGGTTGGTTAGGATTTATTTAAAGATAATTTTATTATCCTAAATTCTGCTTTTTAGAGTTGATAACGGTGCTGTAATATGTTGATATGATATGGTAAGAAGGCGGCTAAGGGCATATCAACAAAGTAATATATCCAAGCCGTCTACGTGCTATGTTGAGCCTGCCGAAATGCGGTGCTTTTAATCGCGGAATTTTAGATTAAATCCATCCTAATAGTTTATAAGCAATTATTCCATAGTATTCATGTAATGCCATTGTAGAAGAAAATAATGCCTCAATTTTAGGCAAAAAAGAAAAAATGTTCCATTGAATTTTTTTATCTTCCCAGTAATCTGTAGGAGCAGGATACACAATAAAACCATGTTTTTTAAATATTTTTACCGAGCGATACATGTGTGATGCTGTTGTTACTATAATTATTTTTTTTTCAAGTCCTTTTTCTCTTAATATTTTTTCAACGTTTGGAGCATGTTCATGCGTGTTTCTTGCTTTGTTTTCTATAATTACATTGGGTGTATCTATTGACCAGAACTCTTTTAACAAACTTGCCATGCATTCTGCCTCTGAGCCTTCAAATTTATATATAAAAGGAAGTTTCCCTCCAGTGCAAATTATATAAGGAGCATAACCCATTTTAAAAATTCTTGCAGCATGAAAGATGCGGTCTGCATTACAATTAGTTTCAACATATTTTCTTGGACTAACAGCAGGTTGTGTGCAGCCTCCTAAAAGAACAATTGCAGACACTTTTGGAAAATCTTGTGGTTGTTCAAATTTGCTTTCTAAAAAACGCACAAGAAAATGGGAAACCACAGGCATAGAAAAAAAGCACAATATAAATATCATTAACAAAGACGTTATTTTTGCAATTCTTTTTTTGTTTAATATTAAAGAAATAACACTTATTATTCCTAATAAAACAGAAATACCAACAGGATAAATAAGAATAGAAAGAATTTTAGATATAAAAATAAACATATAAATCTAATCAATAATTTTTTTATTTAAAATAATATTTTTTTATTTATTTACTAGCCTAAAATAAATTATTCTTCCTTATTTTAACTAATTTTAGTTATCCTTATACTTGCATAATTTCTAATATGTTTGAGTTGAAAGATTTTTTTATAAACTATGATTTAATCCAAAACGTTCATTAGTATAAGCAAATTTATTTTTGCCTCTTGCTCGCTTCATTCCTGCCTGTGTTTTGCTTTTGCGGGATATCACGTAGCTTTTGCTAGGGGATGTGCCTTGGGAAGTGCTTGTCTTTTAATTACAAGCATATAGCTGACACACCCGCCAAGTTTTGTTTTTAGAAAGGATAAGAAAGAAGAATGTGGTATATTAGAAAGAAGATTTTACAATGTATTTGATCCAAAAATATTATAAATGATTTTTTGTTTATAATCATTGTAAATTTTATTTTATTAATCTAATAAAAAGTCTGTAATATTTTTTAAAAGGTTTTTTATATGAATTATGAATCAATACCAAAGGAAGATTTAATAAGAGAAGTTCAAGAATTAAAAAAGAAGCTTCAAAATATTCAAACCGAAGAATTTCAATATAAAGCAGCAATAGAATATACAGGTACAGCAATGTTGATACTAGAAGAAGACATGACTATATCGGAAGCAAACAGTAAAATAGAATCCATAACAGGTTACACCAAAGATGAAATTTCATTAAAAAGACCATTTACTTATTATATTGCAAACGAAGACAAAGAAAGATTAGTTGATTATTTTAAGAGAAGGCGTGCGGGTGATAATTCTGTACCCAATGAATATGAGTTTAAATTAGTTCATAAAAATGGGAGTATTAGAAATGTTTATATCAATGTTAATATGATTCCAAAAACAAAAAAGAGCATACTTTCTTTAATTGATATTACCGATCGCGTTAAGGCAGAAACACGGCTCAAAGAAAGTGAGAATCGTTTTAAAGAAACTGCAGAAATGCTTCCTGGAATTATATGTGAATGGGATATTAATCTAAAACTTACTTATACAAATTTAAAGGGATTGGAAACTTTTTTACTAACAAACGAAGATGTTAACAGAGGAATTTATTTGCTTGACATGATATCAAAAGATGATTTAGAACGCGCACATAAAGATATAAGTAATGTTTTGCATGGCGATTATGCTGTTCCTCAAATTTATACAGTTAAAAGAAAAGATGGAAAAATACTACATCTTCTTGTAAAGGCTTATCCTATTATAAAAAATGGTATAGCATGCGGTATGAGAATGTGTTTGCTGGATGTTTCGGAACGCGTTATTGCAGAACAAAAATTAAGGGAAAGCGAAAAACGTTTTAAGAGCATCTACTCTTGGTCACCAATAGGAATAGCCTTATGCAACAAAGAAGGAAAACTTATAGAAATGAACAGGGCATTTACCAAACTTTTTAAAATCCCTCTGGATGCAAATCCTTTAGATGTTAATTTTTTGTTATTTGATTTATTGTCTTTGTCTAAAGAAAAACTAAATACTCTTAATTCAGGTAATAGCATAGAGGTTGAAATAAAAATGTTGTTTTCCCCAGATCTTGGTTATTTTGGAGATGAAAAATATTTTACGTGGTATATAACTCCTTTAGAAAAAAGTAATTCTAACAATGATGTAATATATCTTGTTCAGGTTTATGATATTACAGAAAGAAAGAATGAAGAAGAAATAAAAATTAAAAAGGCTCAAAAAGAAACTCAGGAGGCTCAAGCAGTTATTGCAAACTTGCGTAAAGAAATAATTCAAAAATATTCTTTTCAGAATATGGTAAGCAGAAGCCCTTTAATGAAAAAAATATTTGATATCTTGCCAGAAGTGGCAACAGCACCGGCAACGATTCTTATTACCGGAGAAAGCGGAACAGGAAAAGAACTTATAGCAAGATGCCTTCATGAACTCAGCATGAGAAAAGAAAAACCTTTTATTGCTGTTAACTGCTCTGCTCTTCCGGAAAATCTTTTAGAAAGTGAATTGTTTGGATATAAGGCAGGTGCTTTTACCGATGCAAAAAAAGATAAACCCGGAATATTTTTGCGTGCAAGTGGCGGTACTATTTTCTTAGATGAGATAGGCGATATTTCTCCTGCAATGCAGGCAAAACTTCTAAGAGTTCTTCAGGAAAAATCTTTTGAGCCTCTTGGTGGAACAGAAACTATTACTGTAGATGTTCGTATAGTTGCCGCAACAAATAAAAATCTTTTGGAAATGGTTAAAAAGGGTAGCTTTAGAGAGGATCTTTTTTATAGAATAAACGTTTTAACAATAAATTTGCCTTCTTTAAAAGAAAGAAGATGTGACATTCCTATTTTATGCGATTATTTTATTGAAAAGTTTAACATCAGATACAATAAGAATATTAAAGGAATTACAAAAGAGGCACTTGATGCTATTTTAACCTACGACTTTCCTGGTAATATAAGAGAGCTTGAAAATTGTATTGAGCATGCATTTATTTTTTGCAAAGAAGACTATATAAATCTCTCACATTTGCCTTTGCAATTTAATTCATCAAAATCTGATATTCCCATAGAATTGTCTTTTTCCAATATAAAAAGTTTAGAAGAGCTTGAAAAATTGTATCTTAAAAGTGTTCTTGAAGAATGCGGTGGTAGCAAGGCAAAGGCAGCAGAAAAACTAAATCTACATCAGGCTACGCTTTTTAGAAAATGCAAAAAATTTAATATCTAATATAAAATTTTTACAGATATTAATCTTTTATAAAATTCTCGTTAATAAGGTATTTTGCAACAACAGATTCAAGTGAACAATGTGACTGTTTGCCCTTATAAATAAGTTGTAATGCTTCTAAATCAGATTGCCAGGCAAAATCTCCGGGTGCAAGAATGCAGGCGCTGTGGGGTTCGTGGGAGATATAAAGTTTGCCATCTTTATAATAATAATGTTCATCACATTCAACGGCTGGGTATGCATGCATAGCTGGCGGAATATCGTTAGGTTTAAACCATAATTTTATTTCACGTTCTGCATCTTTTTCGTTTGCAGAAGCATGAATAAGATTATCCATTCTTTCTCCAATAATTTTACCCGAATCATCTTTTAATGGAACAACTGTTCCTAAAGAACGAATGCTGCCCGGTTTTTTCTCTCTTGCCTGGAGTGGGTTTGTTGGTCCTGCAATTTCTCTAATTTTATTTATTGCATTTTCCCCCTGATAAACAATGGCTATCACTCTTCTTTTCCATGCTTCTGTGGGATAATGAATTTTACCCATTATATATTCAATTAAAGATGGATAAAATACTTTTCCTTTATGCTCTGCATAATGTTCTTCTGCAAGCATTTTATTAACACTAACAACTTTTGCTCCTGCAAATTTAAGACCCGTATGAAATTCTGATAAAAGAGAAAGTACATATCCTGTTAAAGAATTTTTAAGAGCATCGGGTTTTATTAAAACAAGAGTTTGTTCTAGATTTTTTTTATCCATATAAAGTATCCTTTTTATTAAACAAGTTATAAATAAAATTGGCTTAATAAAATAGCTTATGTTAGAAAGAAAATTCAAAGTTATTGTTAGAGGATTGTGATAAATTTGCTTTTTTTATTCTTTAGCCAAAAGCCTCGCCAAAAGGCGAGCATGCGGAGCGTAAAGCCAAACAATATGGTGCAAACCTCCTTTTGCAGTTAGGGTTGTTCTATTTTCGTCTTAAGACTTGGATAGAGCGAGGAGGATATTTTTATTATCTTGTATTCAAAATTAAAAGCCTAACAAAGAATATTATATCATGCTTGTAATATGAGAAAGAGAGCTTCACCCAACAGAAGAATTTTATTTTTATTTGTAAATTTAAAAAAAAATATTATTCAATAAAAATATTTCAAATTAAATAACTTTATTTTCTTTTCTTTACATAATTAACATAAGCATCTGAATATTTAAAAAAACATCTTGCATGGCGAATACACATTCCTGTAGGCCTGTTATACTGTCCCAAATATGAATCAATAACAACAACCCAGAAATATGCAGACTTCATCTTTACATCCAAAGAAGGTAAAAGAAGAGTATATGGTTGTGTTGTTCTTATCGCCGTAAGAAGTGAATCTAATGGCATTGTTACGCTGTCTAAGTCTAAATTCTGGTAAAACCAATCGTAATAAAATGTTTCAAGTTGACAATCACCCGTTAGAAAATTACATATTTTATCGCGAGACGTATCAGAAAATAAAGTGCCATTTTTAATATAAGTTACAATTCCACTGTCTGCGCCCAAGTAATAAATATATCCTGTATCAATCAAAATTGTATCTCTTACACTATCTGGAAATATCTCATTATAAAGATATGTAATTTCAAATTTTCCTTTAAAAGCAGAATCATTTGGAGAAAAAAAGTAATTTTGAAGGTTGTTACCCTTGATTTTATATATTCCAAGCCATCTTATTTTAGGGTTAGTATTTACACTCAGAAAAAAAGGAGCATAGGGAATATTAGCAAATCGTTTATTATATCTTATAATAAAATCGCTCTTTACTTTTAATTTTTTACCATTTTTAGAAATAACATCAGCAAAAATATATGCTTTTATTGAGAATGTATTAACAAGTATAGCAACAGCAGCAAAAATAGAATCTAAAGACAGATTTTCTTGGGAAATGTCAAATTTATTTCTAAAAATATTTTGCAAAGAATCTAAAACCGCTGGATCATAATAATTAAGATCTGCTATCTGTTGTAAAATATCTGCAAGTTCATTTTTATCCATAGATTGCATAAAAGAAGGAAGCAATGGTTTTATTATATCTATTTTATTTTGAGATATTGCCGCTGTTTTAAAAAAAACCGATTCTGGAACTACAAAACTAAAAGATTCGGAATCAGGGAAAAATGATTTATAATTTATTTTTGCAAGAGGTATCACGTTAAGAAAGGTATCTGTACCATAAACATCCATTATTACGTCGTAAGATATTGTCCAGCTAGAAGAAATTATGCTATCACCAGCAAAACATGCGGTAACATTTACTGTATCTTTTGGACTGGCTTCGGGATATGGAGAATAAAATATTCCCAAAACCCTTAAAGCATCTGGTTCTATTCGTTCATATCTTGTAGAAAAAGGAGAGCAGGCAAAAGTTATTGCTAAAAATATCAGTAAAACTATAAGATTTTTCATGGTTTTTATTAAATTTCTAATTCTGTTCCTTTAAAATTTTTATGCAAATTAACGATTTTTGTTTTTAATAAATTAATAATTTCAATGAGTAATTTATCTTTAAAACAAAGAAGTATACTAAAATATACAATGGCTCCTATTATCGTGCATACAATTAAATCTAATACTAAATTAACTCGCAACAATTTATCTGAGAATAAAACTATAAACCCCATGACTGCTGAGGCTAATATATAAATAGCAATTTTTTTGTTGTAAATAGAAACTGGCAAATCTTTTTTACCAAGTAAATATAAAATCAAAAGAACAGTTGACTCTGTAATAAGAATTGATATTGCCGCGCCAATATGATTTAATAAGGGAATCAATAGTAAATTAAAAACAATATTTATCATTGCAGCACAAGATGTTCCCAAAACAAGTATCCATTCTTTTCCTTTGGGAAATAATATCTGCAATCCAATAAAATTGGAAAGACCGGTAACAAGAAAGAGTGGAACTGTAATTCTTATCACAATATAAGATTCATAAAACAAGTTCCCTGCCAATAATTTTATTACCTGAGGGGAAAGAATATAAAGGCCAAAAATAAAAGGCAAAGAAAACATGTAAATTACATCTATGGCTTTTTGAGCCAAATTTTTAAATTCTATATCTTTTCCTTTTTCTATAAACAGCGAATATCGGGGCAAAATTACATAGCCAATAGATACGATACAAAACATTATGGTTCTTATTATTCTCATTCCTGCGCCATAATAGCCAACATAAGTATTTGAAGATAAAAAACCTAACATTACATTATCCAGATAGTTATATATACTTGTCGAAATTACTGTTATAAAAACAGCTAAAAGAGGTTTTGTGTGTCGTAATGGCATTATTTTTTTAAAAGATATTTTAATATATTTTCTTGACGTTATTATATTAACGATATTCACTCCTGCCGAAGATACAATAGAAGAAATAGCAAACCAGTAATAATCAGACTTCTCATGAACAAAACAAAAAAGAATTAGCAAAGATAAAATTTTGAAAACAAAATTTCTAATAGTAATAATACCATAATTTTCTACACCATAAAAAAGCCAGTCAACATTAAAAATGTTAAAAAATATTTGAAGGCTGAAAATACTAAACAGAATTATATCTGCCTTCATTTTGTCTACAAATAAAAATAACAACCAATACAATATAAATAAAACTATGCTTGAAAAAAGATTTATAATAAATAATTCAGAAAAAACTTTAGAAATATCTTCTAAATTATCGCGATATTTTGCTATTTCTCTAGCACCATAAACAGGCAAGCCAAGACATGCTATTAACGCAAAATAAAAAGCCAGAGAACTTGCAAAAACAACACTACCATAAATTTCTGGTCCTAAAATCCTGCTTACATAAGAAAAAGAAATAATAGGAAAGCCAACATTTATGAGAGTAATAAAAAAATTAAAAACAATATTTTTTTTTATGGAAGGTGGAGATGATTTTATTTTAGCTATATTATCTTCGCGGGTCATTTTTTTACCATGTTTTATTTCTTTTCTTCGTCTTTCTTTTTATCTTTGTCATCGCATTTTCCCATAAAAGAATAAACCTTTTTTATTAAATCTGGAGCAAGAGAAAGAATTTTTGAAAGCGTTGGATCGGTTTTAGAAACAGGGAGCACCTGAACCTTGTCTCCTATAATAGAAATAAAAGCTATTGGTATTATATTTATTCCTCCACCAGTTGCAGAACCAGAGCCTGCTTTATTTTCGTTTCCTGCTCCACCTGCTGCAAATCCAACAGATATTCTGGAAACAGGTATTAGTGTAACATTACCCGATGTAATTGGTTCTCCTATAACTGTTTCTGTTTTGGCTATGTATTGTATTTGATCCATTGCCGCTTTTATTACATCTGTAAGATTCATATTTTTTCTCCTTTGCTCTTTTATTTATCTTTACTATTTTAGTTATTTATTAAATTATGTATCGCACAATTCTATTAAAACAAAAAAAATATCCAACATTATTTTTTGTAATCTTTTTCATATTATATTTTCCATGTTCTTCCCAAATAAAGATAAATGAAATTTTTCCAAAAGCACAAACAGATTGTCCCGAATGGTTTGAAATACAAAATACTTCTTTTGCCTCCATAAATATCAAAAACTGGAAATATTATATAAAAGAAGATACATGTTGCATTACAGCTTCTGATTTCATATTAGAAGCAAATAGTTTTGTAATAATAACAAACAATAAGACTCTCTTTTATAATAAATATCCTTCCTGTAATATTGTTATTCAAGCAAACAGATGGCATGCTCTTGATAATTATTATGATACTCTTTATCTTTTAGATAGTTTAAATAATATACAAGACAGCATAGGATGGAATTATAAATGGTTTAATAACTGGAATAATCAATCTCTTTCTCGGATTTCGTTTGACAAAAGCGGGCTTTCTAAAGAAGCATGGGTTTTATCTGCAAAACCTTCACCATGTCAGCCTAATGCAGAAATTTTATGGAGAAAAGATACTATTTATTTTGAAATTGGTCCAACGCTTTTTACGCCTAATCAAGATAATAAAGATGATTTTCTTTCTATAAATATTTCTACTCCTGCAGGAAGCAGTTCAACTATATCTATTTTTGGATTTAATGGAAAAAAATATATAGAATTCAAACAACCTCTTTCACAACAAATTTTGTGGGATGGAAAAGACCAAAATGGCAATTTGTCACCTATTGGGCCTTTTTTTGTTGTTCTTGAAGTAATAAAAGATCAAAAAAAACAAATATTTAAGAGAAAAGGCATACTGTGGAGATAAAAACGTTTAATAATTATGGTAAAATATTCTTTTTATTTATCTTTCTTATCTGTAAATCTTTTGCTTTTTATAATGAAGCTTATTTTAACGAAAGTTCTTTAGAAAATTTAGGTACAATTATTCTGCAAAAAAGAAGTAGTGCAAGACTCGCATTTACGCCTTCATGTTTTTATGAAGATACATTTTTAATTGGTATATCATTTTCTGCCATTGATTATTACTATGATATTAATGACAATAACTTTTTAAATATTTACAAAATTTCGTTGGGCAGTTTTTCTTATTTTAAGGGATTTTCGGTTAAGCTTGCTTATTCAAATATGAATGCAATGAATATTTATTATGAAAACAACCTATTTTTTTCTTTTGGAATACAAAAAATACCCTTTGTTAAACCTTCTTTTGAGATTAAAGGATATAACATTGGTCTGGCTAGTTTAGAATCATATCTTTCCAAAAAAGATTTAAATGTTGGTGCAAGTTTACTTTTTCCTTTTAAAAAAATCCTGATTTCTTTTTGTTGCAGTGATATTCCTGTATTTTATACGGGTGAAGCAAAGTCATTTTTTGTTACACTTAAGGCGGGTATTAATACAAATGAAAATATTTTAGGCAATCAGGGGTTTTTTGTTATTGCTCAAAAAGAACAAGTTTGGAATTTTAGTGTAGGATTAGGAGAACAATATTGGCTTTTTAAAAATCTTGCTGTTAATGCTTCTTTTGTAACAAATCCAGTTATTATTAGTGTTGGAATTACGGCATCTTGGCCCGATAAAGATTTTATTGCCACATTTGTCAATCATCCAATATTAGGATGGTCCCGAGGGATTGGTATCAACTGGGCCATTAAGTAAAAGTAATGGTTGATTTGATTGATTGAATTCATTTGAGCATTTATTTGTTTCTTTTATATCATTTAAAACCTCTTGATTTTCATTTATTGTTGATGCCTTTTTTTTCTTAAGATCGGGTCTGTGTTCAAAAAATCGCTTTCTTGCTTCATTGCTTACATGCTCTTTCTTTTTCTCCATAACCATTTGCCATGTTTTTTCTACATCTAAATCAAAAAGCTCATGAATTAACTTGATATAATATGCCGAAACCTTTGAACTTAACCTATGCAAAAACAATATTTTTCGCTCTTTTACAAGTATATCAAAAACGCTATCAAACGGAATTGCTGTTTTTGTTATAATATTTGGAAAAAAGTATTCCAACTCCATGATTGCGGCATCTTGGAGTTTTGTATTTTTGTAAAAATTTGGAATTATTTTTGTAATGCTACAATCGTCTGGAAATTTTTTATCTAATATATCTCTCATTTCACAAATACCATTTATCGCATATTGAGAGAGTTCGGTGGGAACAAATATTTCGTTGGAAGCATGTATAGAAGACTCCTGAAGAACATCAAGACCCGGACTGTTATCAATGAGTATATAATCAAAAAACCTGTCAAGCCCCGAATATTCAAAGCACTTTTTAAGAAGATATGGATCTTTAATGTCGTTTGCACATAAATCGTTACTTGATGGAATAAGGCTTAAATGTGAAATATTTGTGTTTTTTATTGCTTTAAAAAGATTCTGGGAGGCAACACCTATAGAACCGTGATATATATCCCTTATATTTGGACGACCTGCCTCACAACCCAGAATATAAGTTAAATTGTGCTGGGGATCATTGTCTATTGCAAGCACTCTAAAACCAGTTATAGCAAGAGCCTGTGCTGTGCAGGCTGTTAATGTTGTTTTGCCAACACCGCCCTTATAATTTAATATTGAAATTACTTTCATAAATAATTTATTAACTAAAATTAATAAACCCCAACATAAGTATTATATAATCAAAAACGTATTTATTGAATGATGTTTTTATTGTTTAATAATTAATAACACTATCAAAATAAAAATTAAAAATAAAAGCCAATCATTGGCAATAGAGAACTAAAAATTTTTTTTGTGGTTTATACCAAAAATATGAACAAGGTGCAGTTTCTCCAGTTACTGTAAAAAGAATTTTTCCATTAAATTTTGATAAATATTTCTCATATTCAGGCTTACCGTTGTAATATTTTTTAATATCAGAAGAAATAAATTTTTGCGAATTAACAAAAGAAGACAGCAATAAAGCTTTCTTAAAGTTTGTAAAAGTTTTTGCAAAAGGCATATTTATATCAGAATTAAAAGTTGCAATTGATGATTTGTTATAAATAGTATCATTATTGTCTATTATTAAATGGTTAATTATTATTTCTTCATTTTCTTTTTTAATTTTAGTAATGCACTTTTCTTTTATTAAATCTCCTGTAAAATCAATATATTCTATAATAGAGGTATCTATTGGATTCTTAGAGTTGTAAAATTCCTTTAAGGAATCATAGTATATTTTTGTTTTTCCCGATAAATTAATAAGCGTATTTTCGTAGGATTTTATTTTTTCTATAAAGGCTATTTCGTTTTTAGACAAGCAAGAATCATTATATAAGTCTGAAGGTTTATACCATTTATATTGGCTAAAATAACGGTTAAGGTCAGAGGAATTAAATTTTCTTCCATGACGTGCATAAATCTCATTTCTAAGTAATCTTAATTCTTTTATTGCAGAATCAGAAAAAAAAGCAGCTTCACATTTTTTTTCATAATATTTTTTATCAAAATAAAATGATGGCGTGTGCTCTTCCTTTGAGCAGAAAAAAAATATTATTAAAAATACAGGAATTAACTTTTTTATTTTTAAGAAAAAAATCATGATTTAAAAATATAAATAATATTATGGATAAAAAATGATTTTTGTTATTTTTTTTATTTATAATTTGTCAAGTATAAAAAAATATTATATGGGATAAAATCTCTCTTCTTTTAAAATTAAAATAATCTATATGCCCAAAATATATTTATTCTATTATCTATTATTTTAATAATTCTTCGGCATGCTTTTTTGCTATTGTGCTTTCTCCGCCAAGCATTCGTGCGAGTTCGTTAATTCTTTCGTTGTTTGTTAGTTTTTTGACTTTTGTAATTGTTCTTCCTTCATTTGTATCCTTATATACTTTATAATGGTTGTCTGCCTTGCTTGCTATTTGAGGTAGATGTGAGATACATAAAACCTGATGCATTTTGCTAAGTGAAACAAGAGCATCTGCAACTTCTTTTGCAATCATGCCACCAATACCTGTATCAATTTCGTCAAAAATAAGTATAGGTATATAATCATTTTTAGCAAGCACGGTTTTTATAGCCAGCATAAGACGCGAAATTTCTCCACCAGAAGCAATTTTAGCAAGTGGAAGAGCTGGCTCTCCAGGATTAGTGCGCACAGTAAAGATAATATCTTCAAATCCATCTTCCTGAGGATATTCTCTTTGACTAAATTCTGTTTTCCACATTCCGTCTTTAAATCCAAGCTTTGACATACATTGAGTAATGGCTTTGTCAAATATCTGGGCATGCTTTTTTCGTGCCAAAGAAAGTTTTTTACCCACATTAATGCATTCCTCATAGGCTAATTTTTCTTTTTTTGCGAGCTCGCTTCTATCTGTTTCTACATTTTGCAAAGTTTCTAAATCATGTTTAAGATTTTCTAATTTTTCCAGCAATCCTTTATAATCACAATTATATTTCTTTTTTAATCTTTGTATTTTGGCAATTCTGTTATTTAATGAATCCAAATATTCCTGACTAAAACCATTGGCTTCTTTTTCTAGGTAATCAGCACAAAACCGTTCTAATTCAGAAAAAATATTTAAGCAATTTTCTATTTCCTGAGCCCATGGAATTGCAGAAGAATCGTATTTAGAAAGAATTTCAAGATTCTTTTTAATTGTATTGGTCATACGACTTAAAGATGTTTCTTCGCTTAACATAATTTCATTAATCTTTGAGATGCATTCTATACGTTGGGCAGAAGATGCTATCATGGATATTTCTTTTTCTAATGATTCTTCTTCGTTTGGCTTAAGATTTAAAGATGCTATCTCATTATACTGAAACTCCAAAAATTCCTTTTTGCTTGCAAGTTCTGCGCATTTTTGATCAAATTGTTCAAGAGCATTTTTAGCAGAAATATAATCGGCATATTTTTTTGCATATTCTGATGCAATTTCTTCTACACCAGAAAGTCTATCTATTGTCTTTTGGGCACTTTTTGGCTCTAAAAGCCACTGGTGTTCATGTTGTCCATGAAAATCAACAAGATTATCTCCTATTAATTTTAATACATTAAGAGGTATGGGAATCTGATTTATATATATTTTATTTTTTCCACTTTTAGAAATAATTCTACGAATAATAAGTGTTTTATCTTGAATATTTATTCCATTTATTTCTAAAATTTCTTTAAGGGATTTTTGAATATTGTCAAGTTCAAAAACAGAAGTTATTTCGGCTTCTTCAAAGCCGCTTCTAATTTGTTCGGTGGATGCCCTATCCCCAAGAACAAGGCCAATTGCTTCAATTAAAATTGATTTTCCTGCACCTGTTTCTCCCGTAAATACAGAAAAACCGGGGGAAAATTCTATATGAACATCTTCTATTAAGGCCAGATTTTTAATATGAAGTTCTAAAATCATATTTAGCTACTTATCAAAAAATATTATTCTTCTTGTGATTGATAAGATTTTAAATCTTTACCCCATCCCAGCTTTGTTCTTAAAAGGTCAAAATAAGACCTGCTGTATAGCTGAAGAAGGTTAGATTGTTCGCCTGCATAACTAATTAAAATTTCGTCAGTCTTTAAAATTTTTGTGTTATCCAATCCATCTGCGCTTACTATTGCTTGGGATATTTTCCCCGAAATAGTTAATTTTATCTGCTTGTCGCAAGGAAGAATAAGAGACCTTTCGGTAAGCGAATGAGGACAAATAGGAGTAAGAATAAAGGCTCTCACCGATGGCTCTACAATAGGTCCTCCAGCGGCAAGAGAATATGCAGTAGAGCCACTTGATGTTGCAATAATAATGCCATCGCATAAAAATTCGGTAATAAATTGTGAACCAAACCATGCCTTAATAGAAATCAATTTTGGTTGTTCTCCTCTGTTAATATAAATGTCGTTTATGGCACGCATTGTTTTTATTTCCGACTGATTTCTAAAAATACGGGCTTCTAATAGCATTTTAGAATATGTAGAATAGTCTCCTTTGCAAAGCCTTTCTAGGTCTTGTTCTATGTTATTTGTACCAGTAACTGTAAGAAAACCAATTCCACCCGTATTTATGCCAATCACTGGTTTGCCAGAAAAATGCGACAAATGAACAGCAGAAAGAAAAGTCCCATCGCCTCCCACAGAAACCAAAGCCTCACTCTTTTTTAAAAGTTCTTCTTCGGATTCACATAAATATAATGAATTTGGAATCATATTTGCACAGAAGGGATGAAGAAATATAGGAACAGCATTTTTGTTTGACCATGCAATTATTCTTTCTAATGTCAATTGAACTATAGAAGTTTTTTTAAAGGCTATAATTCCAAAAGATTTAATTGGTTTCATTTTATTACTCCCTAAAAATACAGGAAGATTTAAGAATTTCTTCAAATCTTGGCCAGTGTCTTAAAATAGAACTATCGTTTATATTTGTTTGTCCCATACATTTAAGACCCGCAACAGCAAAACTTGCGGCTAAATTTGCAGGAAGAGGTTCTGGCAGGTCAAATCCATCGTATTGTTTCTGGCCATCTATAACTATGCCGTCGGGCATTTCACCACAGCGAGCGCCTATTTTTTTTAAACAGAAAATAATTTGTTCTAAACCATCGGGCTCATCTTTTCTTAAATCAGAAAGTCCTCTAAATACCGATTGACCAGAAGCAAAGCAGGAAAGAACAACCATTGCAGGAAGCTGAGATGAATATAAAAAAACGGGTGAACATTCTATTTTTTTTCCAAAATGGCCAAACTTTTCTAAAGTAACTATTCCACAAGAGCCAAAGGTAGTTTTATGAGTTTCTTGTGTTGCAATAATTCCTCCCATTTTTCTAAAAAAATTGAGTGTTGCCATACCCCAGCTTTCAAGAGGAACATTTTCTATTATAAGACTCCCTTTATGAACAATGGTTTTTGCAGCCGTAAAGATTGCACCAAGAGTATCATCTCCACAAAGAGTAATTTCTGAATATGATGCTTTGCTATTTGTAAAATCTGCTTCTATGTAATAGATTAAATTACCATCAGATTTTTTACCTGTTTGCAAAAAGCGCATTCTACGGATAAGAGGATCTTCATTTTTATTTTTTAGATTTGTATTTACATTAATCTCGTATCCAAAAGATGGTAAAACATGACGCAGCGGACTAAAGAACATACTTTCTGTTGCAATGGTAACCTTTTTCTTAAGACTTAAGGCTATGCCTAAAATAGCATGAACATCATCAATGCTTTTTACAGTATCTTTTATGCGAAAATTATCTGTATTATCAAGATATATTGCAGTTTTGTTGTTTTCTGAATTTATTGTTTTTAAAGTACAACCCATGTCATTTAAAATTCTGTTCCATTCTTCAAGTCTTGCTTTTGGAAGCGGATCCAGAACAATTGTTTTTTTTTGCCCAAGTAAAAGAAATACAGAAAAGTCTCGGTAAGGTATTTCTTCGTAAGAAAGAACAATATTAGATGACTGACTGATAGGCTCAATTGTTACTGTATCATCTGTAGTTTTAAAGAGAATATGACCGCTAAAGGCTTTTTCCCACCAAGAAATTATGGGCATATCGCGTATAGGTGAAATTTTAGCAGGTATTTTTGATCCTAAAGAAATTATCATACTTAAAAAAAAACAGTCTGAAGATGGAGGTAAAGATATTGTTCCTTTCATTTCTTTTGCAGATGTTATGCTTATCAACTTGCTACTCCTTTTCCCATGCATTAAATCCAAGGTTTTTTAAAATTTTTACAACTTTTGCAGAAATTTCTTTTGTGTCAAAAGAAAGTCTAATTGTTCCTGCCTGATTTTCTCTTACCTTGATAACTTCTATGTCTTTGATGTTTATATTGTTTTCTAAACAGGCATTTGCAATTTTTGCAATTGTTCCCACTTTGTCTGCTGCAATTACAAAAACATCATATAGAGGCCGAATAAATCCCTTACCCGATAGTGGAATTGATGCTCTTATATCGCGTGCTTTATTAAAACAAGACTCTAAATCATTTTTAATTAATTTTTCTTTTATATTAGTTAATTCGGATATAAATTGATCTATAATTGGAATTATTTGAGATTGGTTTGTATCAAGTATATCATGCCATAATGAATAAGGCGAAGATGCAATTCTTGTCATATCTCTAAACCCACCGGCTGCAAGCGAAAGAGTTTGTGGAATTTTTTCATCTATTTTTTTTACAAGATTGACCAGTGCAACAGCAATAAGATGTGGGACATGACTTACAGATGCTGCAATAATATCATGTGTTTGTGAATCCATTATTGTATGTTTGCATCCGAGATTTTTTTCTAAAAAGTATGCAAATTTATTTAAAACGATTTCTGGTGTGTTTTTTGAAGGCGATAAAACATACACGGCATTTTCAAACAAATAAGGATCTGCGGCCATAACACCGCGTTTTTCAGACCCAGCCATTGGATGACCGCCTATAAAATAAACATCCGAAGGAATATATTTTTCTGCCTGCTCCATAATCTGTTTTTTTGTGCTACCCACATCTGTAATTATGCAATTTTTTGTAAGAGGAATATGTTTAAGTTTTTGGATAGTATCTAAAATTACAGAAATGGGGGCACATAAAAATATGCAATCTGCAATTTGTGCTTTTTTTTCAAATTCGGAGTAATTAAATCCTTCATCTATACATTTTAAATTTAAGGCATCATAAATAGTTTTTTCAGAAGAAATACCAATAATTTTTCCCTTATAACCCGAAGCTTTTAAGCCCATGGCTATTGATCCGCCCAAAAGACCAACACCGTATATTATAATAGTCTTAAGATTAAAATCGGGAAAAGAATTCATTTATTGTCTTCCATTTCTCTGTTTAAGAGATAAATTATCTCCCCTTGTTTTGTAAGAGGAATAATGCAATTTTCATAAAACATTAGAACCTCTTCTGGTTCAACAATATGTCTGATGGTTTTATTTGCATTAGATTGAAATGATATAACTTTTTCTTTTACTCTTTTTAATATTTTTTCTTCTACATCTTTTCTTGTAAGAGAATTAAAGAGTTCTCTTTTATCTTTTTTTTGTATTAGACTTGTATATAATTTCGGATTTAACCGAAATTTACTTTCTGCAACGTAAAAAGCTCCAAAATGAATTCTTCTTGATATAGCCTGAAGTGCATAAACATCATGTTCTACGCTTGAGCCAAAATGTCCATCGGTACCCTGCAAACATATTCTGGGAACAAGTTTTAAGTAAGAAGCTTTTATTTGTTGTGTTAAATTTACTTTATTGTAATCTGATATTCTTATTCCTGTATCTGGAAGTTTTATTTGGCGTCGTGGTTTTGGAAGATTTTTACAAAAAGGTCTTTCTTCGGGTACACAAAATCTGCCAAATATTGAATCCATTGATTCTTGATGTTTTAATCTGAGAGAGAAAAGGCTTTCATTTTCTCCTTTAAAACCGCTCTTGCCTTTAATATATATACATCTATTGTATTTAAATTGTGCTCTATCAATAAGCTTAAAAATTATTGTTTCTTCTAAGCTTTCTAATACTGCCGTAATTTTTTCTAAATTTAAATCAATTTTTAACATATAATAAATTAATCTTTTTTTAAAATATTAAAATTGTTATGTATAAAAATATGTTAAAAAATAAAATAATTTAATACTTGAATGACAAAACAGATTGTTTTATTAGGGAAAAAATAAAAGCCGGATATATAAAATACCCGGCTTTTCAAATTTAGAGTATAAATTATTTTATCTTCCAAAATTAATGTCCTCGTTATATTGCGTGTTTTTCTGATTTTGAGCTTGTATGGCTGTATTTAAAACATTAGTAGAGGAAGATGTTGAATCATTTGTAGAATTATTTTGTTCAGAAGAAGATTTTGAATTTGGTTGCTCTGTTTTTATGTTTTGTTCTTCATTTAAAACCCGCCTTCTTACAACAACTTTTCTGCCGTGAAGAATTTCGGTGTTTTCTAATGGTGCACTTGCAAAATTGTTACCCGCAACGATAGCTGAAGATAAAACAGGTTTTTCTTGTGATTTGGAAATATCCTGGGCCATTAAAGAAGATTCTTTTTCCTTAGATTGACCCAAAATAGATGCATCGGATTGTGGCAGCAGAACATTTTTTTCCTCATTATTAATTTGAGGTAATTTTTCCTCCACTTTTTGAATCACAGGTGCCTGCTTATTAACAAATGAGTCGCGTTCTCTTCTTTTAAAATCTATATTTTTTATTTTTGAATGTTTAAAGCTCTCATGATCTTGATGTTTTTTGGAATGTTCAATATTAGAAGAACCATGAATGCTTTCTTTTATTTTTCTTCTTGCCTTTTCTTGATCACGTTCGGCATTTTTAAGTTTTAAATTAATATCTCTTAAAGTCCTGTCTACAGATGTGCCCGAAAAAGAAGAAGGAGAAAATTTTTGCTTTTGTTCAATAAACGGTTTTGTGGTAGTTGCTATATTGCTATCTTCGCTAGTTTTCTTAACATCTGTTTTTTCGGCAATTTTTGGAGCTATGACTTTAAGCTCCTTATTGGCTTTTGCTTTTATGAATGACAATAAAATAATTATTGTAACTATTTGTAATAATAAAATGATTGTTGCTAATGTTGTAATTACTATAGTTGCATTCTCCATAATTTTAAAACTCCGTAAAAAGTTGAATTTGAAAAAATATTATAGCTGAAAGTTGTTAATAATTAATTTTTTTTACAAAAAAATTAATCACTTTTTTTAAAAATAATTTTTATCGTTTTTTTGCCTCCATTCTATTATAAAAGTAGATGTGTGAAAAAGCTAGGCATGGTCTTAGCAATTGAAAAATTAATAGGTTATAATACCAATGTGCTTATTTTAGATAGAGTTTTTCAAAGATCAATAATACGACTTAAAATTATATTTTTTTATTTTGATTATATAATTCTGCAATTTTATTATTAAGGTCATCGCATTTTTTTAACAAATCAATTAATTCATTATTCTTTTTTAAAATTAAACTTATTTTGCTCCACAGGTAAAAAAGAATTAAAAGAAAAAAAAAGAAGTTAATAATCCAGATTATTCTTAAAATTTCCATATCTTATTTTTAGAAGTATAGCAAAATTATTATAATATTATTAAGATATTTTATGAATCTAAATAATGCAATAGAAATATTTTTAAAATGCTTAAGTTGTTGTATTTTAATAAGTAGAAGAGCCATTTTCTTAATTTTTATCAAATTGATATTATGTAGAATTGCTATAAGTAAAGAAATATTTGATATATAAAATTAGGCTGTAAGTGTATAGAAATAAAATTAAAGAATGTAGTGGTTATTTTTAAAATAATAAATGATCAATTATGTAAGTTTTTTTAGTTTGCTATATGCCGTAATAAATTAATTCAAAACTCATAACTAATAATTAAAAAATAGTAAAATCCTATCATCATTCATCTATTTATTCTATTTTTTGCTTCTATTTTTTTTATTAAATATTTCATTAAAATTGACAAATTGCAAATAATAAAAAGATAAAATATTAAATCAACTTGTTTGGGGAAGATTTCTCATTATTTTTCATAATTTATTAGGTATTTTTTCTTTTGGAGACAAGCCTATAATTTGTTGCGTATATTTTTTATTTTTTCAAGATATTTTTGTAATAAAATAAAAAATAATTGAAATTATTTAGATGGGGGAGGTCTCTCATTTGCTGTATGAAATTTATTTTAACTTTTCAAAATTTTTTAATTATTTAGGTGGGGGAGACCTCTCCCCCCAGAATAATTATTTTATTATGAAAGAAAAATGATAGATAGGCTCCCCTCAATAGAAGAAAATAAATATTTTTATTTATATTTTAAACGAACAAATAGTTAAATAATCAAATGATAAAAAATGATAGCTTTTTTTAAATAATATGTGGCTAGTGAAAAATAGAAAAAAACTCTAAGGGAGCTTTCCCAAATTATTATTAAAGAGGATTTGAAATTTAATTAATTAGTTTCTTCTTATATTCTTCAACTAAATTTTGCAATTCGTTAAAATTTATACCAGACTTTTCACAACAAATTTTTGCAACATTTGTTAATAAGAGGTGCTCTTCTTTTAAGCGATTAATAGCTTCTTCACGGCAGAGTTGTCTGTCTCGGATAAGAGCACTAAGATGTACATCTTTGTCATTGTATCCTAAAAATACATGATAAAGATACTGGCGAATAGGGCCTATATAACAGTCCCCTCGCCATGTAGAAGACATACCCGGGAAATTTTTCCACTCAAAAACTTTTTGAATTGTTTCTAAAACCTTCTTTTCTTCCCATCTAATATATTTCCAGAAAGGAACCATAATATTCACATTAAAAAAAGACTGGAGAAATTTATGAAAAAATGGATTAAAATTGTAATTTATGATAAATTCAGCACCCTGCATTAAGAAGCATTTTGGATCCAAAACAAGTAAAGGATTTTTAATTACTTGCCTAAAATATCCAGCAAAGTAAGAAGTCTTTTTTGATGTTTTTGGATTTATTTTAACTAAATCAGATTTATATGAAACATATTCAAATGGGGTTCCTGTATTGATAATAAGAGGAATACGATACTTTATTGCTAATTTGTAATCAGTAAATATTACTCTACCTTTGCATCCCATGCAAAATGTAGGAAGTGTTGCTGGAGTTGGATGCTTTTTCCAGGCATTAAATTCATAATAGAAACAATGAGTTAATATTCGTGATTTTTCTATCATGAGCTTGACATTGCATTTAGAAGCAATACGTATCACATTTTGCCGAGTATGTTCTGGGATAAAATCATGGTCTATGAAATATACTAATGGATTGAGATTAAGTTCATTTCTAAGTATGTGTAGCATATAAGTGCTGTCTCTTCCTCCCGATAGACCCAGCACACAATCAAATTTGCGGTCTTTTTTACGGTCTAAGATGTTATATATATCTTTTTTCATTTCTTCAAGTCCTAAATATTTTATATTTGTATGATTCTTGCAATAAGAACATACTCCTTCTTGATCAAAAGAAATACCCAAATAGTTTGCTGGCATAATACATTGTACACAGCGGTCATTCATATAATGACACCCTAAATAAATTGGCAAAAAATGTAATATTTGTAGCTCTAAATAAGATTGGTTTTATCTGAAGTTAAAATAATATACTATTTATTTAAAAACAATAAAAAATATAGGAATTTTTTATATTATATCAAAAATACTATAACTTCATGTATTGGAACATTTATGATATCTTATAATAATTGATTTTATGTAAAAAACAAGCAAATTGAGGCTTTATCTTTTTAATTCAATGTTAATTCAAATAAAACTGTATCACCGGCATTAATTGTTTTTGTAAAATTCCATTCTCCCGATATCCAAGTGCCATTGGCAGTATTAGGACGTATTTCGCCGGTAACTTTTATATTACCCGAATAAGGGGATATTTCCTTTAAGCTGGATTGATAGCCATAAGGAATCTCTTCGTACCACTCTTTTCCCAAACAAGACAAGTTTCTAACATTGTAAGTAATTGAGCCTACTCCAAGGATATCTGCTTTTACTATATTTAAAAATTTAACATACGCAACATGTGGTTTATCATCAGAAAGAATAACAGCACATTTTAAATTAAATAATGAGACAATAGAAATTAGGCAAAATAATAATAATTTTTTGATCATTATAAAATTTTTCCTTTCATAAATTTTTTTTAAATAATATTTAGGATTTTTCTTTATTAATAAAATAATATTTTAAAATAAAAATAATTAGAAAAATTTATATACAAAAAATATATAAAAGTAAATAAAAAAGACATTTTATCCTAAAAATTGCAATAGAGATATAGGTTAAGGAGAATATATTTAAGATAATGAATATTCTCTGAGTTGGACCAATTTTATGTTAAGTATTTATATAAAAAGCAAGTTAAAATAATAATTGAGGTTTATTTAACCATAAATAAGAGCAAACTAATTGCCATTACAGCCATTCCAGAAATTAATCCTAAAATAACTATATGATGTTTTCCATATTCTTCTGCAGTCGGGAGGAGTTCGTCTAAGGAAATATATACCATAATTCCAGCAACTGCGGCAAAAACAATTCCAAAAGATGTGTGGTTAAAAAAGGCTTTTAAAATAAATAATCCTAATATTGCTCCAATTGGTTCAGAAAGACCAGAAAGAAAAGACAGCCAGAATGCCTTTTTTTTGTTTTTTGTAGAAAAATAAATTGGAACAGAAACTGCTATTCCTTCTGGTATATTATGAATTGCAACAGCAATAGCAATGCTTATTCCCAAGGCAGAGCTATTTAGAGCACTCATAAATGTAGCTAAACCTTCGGGAAAATTATGCAAAGAAATTGCTAAGGCAGAAAATAATCCCATTCTCAAGAGTTTCCCTTGTTTTTCTTTATTGAATTGTTCTTGATTTGTATTTTTTATTTCATGAGGATTTTCAAAAGATGGAATAAGATTATCAATTAATGCAATAACACCAATGCCGGCAAAAAAAGAAACAACAGTAATCCAGTAGCCAATTCTATCTCCATATACTTCACCTAAAGAATTTCTTGCTTTAGAAAAAATTTCTATAAATGATATATATATCATTACACCGGCAGAAAAACCCAATGATGCTGCTAAAAAATTTGGGTTAAGCCTTTTTGAAAAAAAAGCAACAATACTTCCAATACCCGTTGATAAACCCGCAAAAAGTGTTAATCCAAAGGCGAATAAAATATTTTCTGAGTTCATATTTATTTTTGGAAGTTATTCTTTCTGCTTTGGCAAAATTTCTAAAGAAGGCTTATCTGGAAACCATTGCCATAAACTTATATTTCCATTTTCCATTTTTGCATAATTATAGGTGCGAATCCATTCACCTGTATTTACATAAATTTTGTTTTCTCCAAAAGATATTATTTCTGGCCTGTGAGTATGGCCAAAAATAACAATATCAAATTGTTTTAGTAAGGATTTTGCTTGTTTTCTGTATTCTTCTAATTTTTCTTCTGTTAACCAATGAGATAGCATTTTCCTGCTACTACCAGAAAAAAAATTTGCAAGAGAAATTCCAATGTTAGGATGAAGTACTTTATAAAGCTTTTGATTTAATGGATTGCGAAGTATCTTTTTTAATAACCGATATCCAAAATCTGATTTAACAATGCCATCACCATGATAAATATAAACTTGTCTGCCTTGAATGTTTTTTATTAAGCTATTGTAATAAATCTGGATACCTAAAGTATCAGACAAAAAGTTTCCTAATGCAAAATCATGATTGCCAGCCAAATATGTAATTTTTGTACCTAATTTTATAAGATTGTAAAGAGAATTTAAGACATTAAAATAATCTGACCTTATCAAATATTTATATTCAATCCAAAAGTCAAAAAGATCACCAACAATAAATAATTCTTCACACGTTCTAATTGTTTCTAAAAAGGAAGTTAAATCTTTTTCTCGATCTTTATAATTACCTAAATTTATGCCGAGATGAGCATCGGAGATAAAATAACATGTTTTTTCCATTATTAATATTAAATTATTCTTTGGTTAAAACAATCTTAAAAAAAATATATATGTCTCGGCTTCTAAATTAAAAAAAATAATATAGAGGGAATAAAAAGATAAGGGAAAAGAATATCCCTTATCTTTTTTATTCCCAAAGATCGTCTGTATTATCAAGATCACTGGCTAAATCTTTAAAATTAGCATTTTCGTCGCGACGAGTACCAAAATTTAATTCTCTCATGTCTTCTGCTACATCGTCCTCATCTTCGTAATCATCAACATCGCGCAAAATTTCATCGGCATCAAACTGTTCGTCTAATACCATAAAATATCACCTCCTTCTCAACATCAAATTTCTTTTTGTTCATAACTGCTTTTATCTATTAATAGCCATTCAACCTATTTAAATTTTAAGAGAATTATAATGGATTTTATTTGTTTTGTCAATATTTTTTTTAAAAAAAATAAATTTATTTATTTTAAATACGATTAAAATATAAACATATTTTGCCGATAATAATAATAGATGATAAAAGAAATGTATTGAAGGTGATAATTTATGATAAATGAATCACTTATAACACAAAAAATATCGGAACTTATTCTTGAGGCTCAAACGGGAATAAAAAGGCCTAAAACAATTAAAGCACCAAAAGAAGCTAATGACAATTTTTATCAAGAGGTTTTTATTATTTCTGATGCCGAGAAAGAAAATCAAGCAAAGGTTTATAGTGAATTCAAGGCCTTAAAAAAAGCTCTGGGAATGAATTTTTCTATTTCAGAAGAAGTAGCCGAAAGAATAGCTAGGAATATATTAAAAATAAAATACCAAAAATAATTAAACCTAAATAAGTCAATATTATTATTTTTGGGATATTCTATAATAAAAACATATCATAATAAACTTGAAACTGTAAAGTGGTTATAAAGATGTTAAACTAATTATTTTTCTTTTTAAATTTTTAAATATATATAATTTTTTTTAAATTCTTAATTATAGAACATGAAATGGTATTATATAAAAATCTAGAAATTATGAGAATTTATTTGTTGTTAATTTCTTTTTTTTAATAATAATAATTTTTATTAAACCTTTATTTGCAGAATTTTTAGGAAACGACATTTATAAAAACCAAATAGCATACCTTATGTTATAAAGCATAATTGTGCCCTTCAGGTAAAGGGGGGGTATAGTTATGCGCATAGTACAAGGTTTATTTTGCAAAATTTGTTTCTTTATTTTATCTTTCGCAATGGAATTAATTTTTACAAAAAACTTATAGTTCGTTGCTTTTAATCAGTATAAGAATTTTTAGAATTTTTTTTCTAATTTATGTCTCGTTAGAATGGATTAAAGATTTTAAGGTAATTATTTAATTATATCATTTATTTCTTGTCTTACTTTTGCCTTATAAATAGCATCTTCTAGAATAGGAGATACTTTATTGTTATCGTTTATGGATTTTATTGTAAGGTCGTCTATATTGGTTTTAATATGGCAGGTTTGATTCCTTTTTTTTCTATTATGTATTGTTTGAATAATATGAAGCAAACTAATTCCCAGTAAAATAAGAAATACTTGCGCACAAATAAAAATTATATATTCCTCAATCATCATAATCTTGCCTCCTTTAAAAAAGGCAGAAAGAAAGAATTTTTTTTCTAAAGATAAAAATATCTCTGGTATATTTTTTTTTCAATAACTTTTTATTATTAAAGTCACATATTATTAAGAATTAAAATATTTTAAAACATTCTGTGTTAAAATTCATACGTCTTGCAAACTCAATAAATCGTATTATTATTTCTTTTAAATTAGAATCATTGCTCTTTTTATATTCTTCATAAATTGGAATAAATTTTTCTTTTAAAATATCATAAAAAATGTCTTCTGCTTTATTTTTATTTAAAGGAATATTAAAACGATCTATTATGTTAAGCAAATATCTTATTCTATCAGATGAGATTGTATTAAATGTTTCTTTATAGATTTTTAATTCTGCAAGCAAAAGGTCTAAAATAATTTTTTGTGTTTTTTCATAATTAATATTAATATCAAACTTATGTGCCTTTTTTGATATCTCCAAAAGAGTTTCAAATATTTTTTCCTCATTTCCATATAATTCTATTTCAGAAATAGCTTTGTTCCATTGAATTGTTAAAACATATTTAATAGGAGCTACAACAAATTGCGGAAGCTGAATACCAAAACTAAATAGAGAATCTAAATATTTTTCATTTTTTCCCATCCATTCAAAATAATTTTTATATGTATTTTTTGATATAACCTTAAGGAAAAAGTCTGTAAACCTTGATTTAGATTCTTCAAATAATCTTGACATTTCTAAAAAAATGCTTTCTGGATTGTTGACAATGGCTTCTGAATTGTTAAGATCTATGGAGGGTAAACTGTCGCCTCCTACATTAAGAAGCCATCCTTTTAATGTTCCATCTTCTTTACAAACACAAACAGCAAATCTACCTTCTTCTCCGGTTTTATAATTGCAAATATTAGCAAAGCCAGTATATTCTTTTTTTATTTCTTTATTGTTTTGAATTGTTTTAACTTCAGATAAAGATATCTTATATCCAAAATAATCAAATTCCAACAATCTTTTTTTTTCGGGAAGAATAATTTTTTCTAAAAAGGCGGTAAAACAAAGAATTTCTAAATGATTAAAAAAATTCACGATATATTTCTGATATATTGTGGAGCCATTCTGCCCAGAAATGTTACTTTTTGCTTCGGAAAGAAGAATATTAAAAACAGAACTTACCCTATTAAAATCCGATTTATTTAGTCCAAGCCACAAGGCACGGCTTGCATAAGAAATATTTTGAATAGTTTCTATCCCTGTTACATCAGAAAAAAACCAACCGCAGGAAGTAAATGCAAAAAGCATATATTTTTGGGATTCAAGTAGACGTCTTATTAGCATTGCGTCTGCATTAGAAAGTTTTATTTTAGGGCTGTTTTTATTAAGCAAAAGCTTAAATTCTTCTAGATTTTTGCATTTACAAAGACGTATATATGAGTTTCTTAATTCCCATGGTTCATTAAAATATTTAGAGATTTCTTGTTCAAAAGATTTGTCTAATTCTTTTTGTATAGAATTAAATGCATTTCTTAAAGGTTCTCTCCATTTTTGATTCCAAGAAGGCTCTCCACCTGTTTTGCAGCCACAATCGCGCGTCCATCTACCAACTCCATGAACGCAACTCCAGGCAGATCCTTCTCCAAACTCATTTTTTAAGGTAACTTCATATATTGGTGGGTATTTTTCTAAAACAAAGGCAAAATTAACAGGTTGAATATTAAATTCTAAAGCAACTCTTGTAAAGAAATAAGAAAGACACATGTCTCCAAATGGCTTATGATGTCCAAAAGTTTCTCCATCTGTTGCAATGATAACAGCCTGAGGATAACTTTTTGAAAAATCAAAAGAAGAATTTATCTTTTCACCAAAATGAGAAGCATTTATAAGAAGATTACCAAAGCTCGTTTCTTTAGATAATCCCTCATCAAAGAAAAAAACATCAATATACCCACCACTTCGTTTGCCATTAGGTTCTCTTGCATAAACTCTGTATGGATGTCGTGTATCTAAATTTTTAATGGGTTTAAAAGGAATGTCTTGATCTAAGGGTCTAATATTTTCAGCCTGAGAAGGAGATAAAATTGTAAATTTAATTCCTTCATCAATAAGGCATTTAATAGTTTCCATGTTTATTGCAGTTTCAGAAAGCCATATTCCTTCTGGCTCGCGCGAAAATCGGCTTTTAAAAAAATCTTTTGCCCATTTTATTTGCGTAATTTTATCACGCCACGAAGCAAGGGGCATTATTATATGATTGTAAACCTGAGCTAATGCATTTCCATGATTGAGCCTTTGTTTGCTTAATTTATCTGCTTCTATTATTCTTTCAAAAACTTTTGGATGATTTTTTTCAAGCCATAAAAATAGAGTTGGACCAAAATTGTAGCTTAAATATTCATAATTATTCACTATTTCAACTATCATTCCTTGGGGATCAAGAATTCTTGAGAAAGCATTAGGCCTATAGCATTGATCATAAATGCGTTCGTTCCAGTCGTGATCTGGGGCTGCCGATTCCTGTTTTTCTATTATGTCAAGCCAGGCATTTTCGCGGGGAGGCTGATAAAAGTGACCATGAATGATTACATATTTAGAAAAACCACTATTGCCAGTCATAAGGTCTGCCGTCGGGGTAGGTAACGTTTTTGTTAGCAAGTCTACGTTTTAAGATGTCTATACCCTGTGCTATTATGTCGTCGCGATTTTCTGAGATATTATCAAACCATTTTTCTACTTCATCTCCTATACGAGTATAACATTTATCTCCAATTTTTTTGTCTCCGAGTTGAATTTCTATCATTGTCTTTTTACCATCTATTATTACATTTTTTATCCATCTAAAACTCATAAAGAACTCCATGAATAAAAATTTTTTATAAATATAATATAATTGATAATCAAAGTATCTTTAACTTGTAAAATAATTTAAAAAAGATAAATAAAGATTTTATATATAAATTAGGCAGTATGTAGATATGAGATTGATGAATGAATTAGTTGTTTTTATTATAATAAAGAATTAATTATGTAAGATTTTGTAGTATTTTATAAGCTGGAAAAAATATTTGTTATTTATAATTTAAAACTAATAATTAACAATTAAAGTCTAATAAAAACCTGTATTCAATAAATTTACTTTTTAATTTCTTCTAATATTTTTTTTGCCTTGTACGAAAAAACATCACTAGGATAATTTATTATAATATCTTCAAGTATCTTAATACCTTTGTTTGTTTCACCCTGTTTTATGAGTATATCGCCTAAAATAAAGCTAAGCTCTGGGCTTAAATCAGATAATTCAAACATATAAATAATTTTTAAAGCATCACTGTATAATTGTTTTTTATAAAGCGCCCTACAAACATCGCATGCAATTAGCATTTTTATAGAAGAAGAAAAGTCTTTTTTAATTAATGAGATTGCTTTTTCTGGTCTGTTAAGCCATATCTCGTATTGAATAGTTCCAAAATCTTTAAACGAAGAAGGATCTTCTTTAATAATATTAAATTTATATCTGTAAGAAAGGAATTCTGATGCATAACTCCAAAAAGAAGAAAAAGAAACTGTGTCTACCCATTCTAGAATATCTTTTATTCTTCCAGAAAAGGTAAATATTCTTAATTTCCAGATAAGACCAGAATTATAATCTTTAATGGTGTTTAAGATATTTAATGCCAAAGAAACATTTTGCGAAAAAAGAGCCTGTCTGATTAATAAAGTATCCTTAGAAATACCGGGAGAAAGTGTGTTAATAATACTGTCGGCCTTATTTAGATATTGTGCTTCCTGAAAAAATGTAATTGCATTAATCTTATACTTAATATCATTAAAAGATGCCTTAGAAAGCCAGAAAAGAGCATCATTATTTTTGCCCAAAATTTTATAACATTCATAAACAATCATAGCAGCCAGAGATTTTTGTTCTGATAAAGAATCTGTTTTGGTAAAGGCTTCTATTGCCGGTATTATTGCCTTTTCTATAAAGCCATTTAAAAATCTTGTTTTTGCCATTGACAAATAATACTCTGCAACATGAGGAATTTTCTTTTCGTAGGTTTTTATGATATTTGTTTGCTCATCAAACATTGCAAAAGAGCCGTAAGTATTATATAGCCATAAAAATGTTTTTATTGTATCGCATTTCTTCCTGTTAAATATACAGATTTCATAAGAAGACAATATCAGCTTTTTTATTTCTACTGGTTGGTCTTTAAGGTTTTCATAAAGATTATTGTTAATGTAATATTCTATATCTGGTTCTTTTGTTAATGCCTTACAGCAGATATTGGCAATATCTTTATATTCTTTTAATAAAAATTTTATCTGCACCCATTTGGAAATGTCGTTTGCATTAAGCATGTCTAAAGAATCTGCAATATTAAAAAGGCTATCTGCAACTGTTATGTTTCCTGTTTCAAAATTCTGAATGGCATCATTTCTTACAGAGTATTTATATGTATTCTTATAATTAAAGACATGTTGCTTTTCTAAAGAATAAGCATGAAAGATAAAAAAGAATAACAAGAAACAAATATTAATTCCAATCTGCATTTAAGGTTCCATTTTTTTCTAATATTGAATTTATAAAAGAAACATGTATTCTGCCAAAACTCTTAAAGTCTTTATAATTTCTCGCCCACTCTAAAGAAATAACACCTAATTTTGAGGGGAATCGCATTCCTATTCCATATCCGAAAAGCTTATTAAAATAATTAAAAGAATCGTATTTTTGAACCGCAGTTCCCAAACCAGCATCTGTAAAAAGATAAATAGAAGAAAATCTGCCAAAATAAAATAGAAATTCTAAATTTTCATAAGCAACAGTTGTAAAAGAAAATTCATTATCATTATATCCTCGCAAAGATTTATAGCCGCCTATTCTATACATTTCTATATTATGCAGGCTGTCTTCTTGTTTTGTTATTTTGGTTTTTCCTGTAATTTTTGCATATATGGAAAATCTTTTATATATGGGTATATGAAAGCCCGCCAAAATTTCTGCATTCCATCTATCAAATTGTTTGTTTTTACTTTTTGCAATTCCACTTCCTGTTTGTATAAGAAAGCCACTGGAAAATTTTTCTGCTTCGTATATATTAACAGGCTGTCTGCTAATTAAAATATTTAATCCACCATATTGAGAGGTAACTCCAATAGAATCGTTTAATCTATAATCAACTTCATAACCTTGCAGGCTTAAGCCAATACGAGTAAGATTTAAAAGCTCGGTTAAAATATCTAATTTTCCGTTTAAATATCCATAATCATTTTTTTTGATTTCCAGCCCAAAAGAAGAGGATGGAAAAATTGGAAAATTAAAAATATAAGGTTTTGCCAGAAAAAGTTCAATATGTTGCATGTCTTGCTGCCCATTATATAAAAGAGATGTTTTTTCTCCCAAACCAAAAATGTTAAGCAGAGAAAAAGAAATCATACCAAAAAAATTACTTAAAGGAGCAGTTCCACCAGCCTGAAAGGCAACTGCCCCATCCAACCCTAATCCCTTTTTATCTGTACATGAGATTGGCACAATAACTTTATCCTTATATTCATATTCATTGGTATCGGGTTGTTCTTCTGTTATAGCTTTTGATTCTAGCATTACATAAGGAGAAGATACTTCTACATTAGAAATGTATGGTCGCGAAAGAAGCTTAAGCTGCGACTGCCAGATTTTTCTGTAATCAAAAAGTGAGCCATCTTTAAAAACAATATCATTTAGCAAGAGCCTTTTATTGGTTGTATAGCTTCCAATAATAAGAGGAGATGAAAAAAAATATTTTCCGTTTTCGTTAATATTAAATATGATGTTATATGAATGGTTATTGGTATATTTTAAAGACGATTGGGTATCTGGTATAATATCTATAGAAAGAGATGCAAAAGGATATCCTTTTGTTGTCATAATAGAAATTGTTTTATTTGCCAGAAATCTTATTTCTTGGGCATCATAAAAACACGGGAAAGATTTTTTTGCTATAGTGTCAAAAGTTATTTCTTTTGTGTTTTTAATTGTTATAGAGTTAATTTTTGCACGTGCTTTTGGAAAAATAAAAATGGAGTCTTTTGCAACAGTATCCCATTTACACAAAAAAAATCCCAATGAATCAAAGAAAAATTTTAAATATTTGGTTTTTTCGCCATCGGGAGATTTGTTTATAACATCTTTAATTTTTAATGTTTTTGGAAATAACGAATCTAATGATAAAAAGTAAGTTGTTTTATTTTCAGAAAAAATATAGTATTTATTTTCGGAGGAATATACGGTTGAGATTAATAAGATAAAAACAAATAAAATACATTTATATGTATATGCTAAAAAGCAGTATTTTGAAGAGAAAAAATTAAAAGAGCACTTCCCAAAAGATAATATTATCCCGCGCCTTTCTGCTTTTGTCTTTCTAATATTTCTTTGCCCTTTACAGAATATTTTGCAATTGGGACTTCTTCTAATCTTTCTATAGGAATAGGTTCGCCGGTTACAAGACATATCCCATAAGTTCCATCTTCTATTCTTTGAAGTGCTTCGTCTATTTGTTCAAGATATTTTTGTTGACGCTCTGCAAGACCCATGGAGAATTCTCTACCGTAAGATAAAGAGGCTGTGTCTCCCATATGATAGCTGTATCTTGAATTTTCTCCCGATTGATCCGCAATAGATGTTTTGAGGTTCTCGCTTTGTATTTCTCCCATTTCATTAAGAACCTTTTGTTTCTCTTTAAGCAGCTTCTCTTTAAAATATTCAAGTTCTTTTTTTGTAAGTCTTCTGGGTTGTTTTTTAGAATCGGATGTTTTCATGCATAACCTCTTTTTGTGATATATTTATTAAATACCAGTAAATTTATTTTACCAAAAATACTTTTAGAAATATAAAAAAAACAATTTAAAAATAATTTTTCAATATTATTTTATGTTATTTTATCATATAAATGGCTGATATATCAATATGAAAAATAATTCATGTGTTGTTTGTTTAATCATAATCTATTTTTAGATATCTTTTTTGTGTAAATTTTTTTATTAGAAGGTATATTGTTTTTATATGTATACTACTCGCATTTTACAGGCAAAAAATAAAAATATAATTTCCGATTTTGATATTATTTCCAAAAAAGAAAAAATATCAATAGAGAATTTATTATGTAATATTATAGATGGGTCTTTGGTTATTATTCGTAATTCCAAAAAAAATATTCAACCATTGGCAATAGGTTCGGGTTTGCGAATAAAAATAAATGCCAATATTGGCACTTCCTCATCAAAATCAGATTTAAAAGAAGAAATTAAAAAGATGCAAATTGCAATTAAATATGGTGCAGATGCCATAATGGACCTTTCTACTGGTGGCAATATTGAAGAAATAAGAAAAACAATATTAGAAGAATGCTCTGTTCCTGTTGGTACGGTTCCGCTTTATGAAATGGCTGTAATTGCAAAAAAAAAGAAGAAATCTATTCTGGAATTATCTGCAGATGAAATGTTTGATGTAATAGAACAGCATTGTTATCAAGGTGTTGACTTTTTAACCCTTCATTGTGGGGTAACGCTTGAATCTGTTTCACGTTTTAAACGATCGGACAGAATTGGTGGGGCAGTGTCGCGTGGCGGTACAATAATGATGGAATGGATTTATTACAATAATAAAGAAAATCCTCTTTATGAACAATACGATAGACTTTTAGATATTTGTGCAAAATATGATGTATGTATAAGTTTAGGTGATGCTTTTAGACCCGGCGCACTAAAAGATGCGTCAGACAGGCCGCAAATACAGGAACTTGTTATTTTGGGAGAATTAGTAAAACGTGCCAGAGAAAAAAATGTTGGTGTTTTTGTTGAAGGACCTGGTCATGTTCCTATAAATCAGGTAATATCAAATGTTCAAATGGAAAAAACATTATGTAACAATGCTCCCTTTTATGTATTAGGACCAATTGTAACTGATGTTTCTATTGGTTACGATCATATTTCTGCTGCAATTGGAGGTGCGCTTGCAGGAATGGCAGGAGCAGATTTTTTATGTTATGTTACTCCGGCCGAACATTTGCGTCTTCCTTCTATAGAGGATGTTAGAGAGGGCGTTATTGCATCAAAGATTGCAGCGCATGCTGCCGACATTGCCAGAGGAATTAAAGACGCAATAGAATGGGACAACGAAATAACAAAAGCAAAAATAAATTTGGATTGGGATAAACTAATTTCTTTATGTATAGATCCAGATAAAGCTAAAAAATACCGTTCTTCTCTTTTGCCACATGAAGATAAGAGTCACTGCAGTATGTGTGATGAATTTTGCGCAATAAAAAGATCAAAAATTGTCAAACCACAGTAAAAAAATTTTAAAAGAAAATCCAGATTTAAAAATGTTTACCCAAATAATGCTATAAAAGTATTAATTGGAATATTAAAGCCATTATGTTTTAAAAAGAAGAAATATTTTTTAAATTTAATTAGATAGGTTTAGTAAAGATTTGGTTAAAAATAATTAAAGATTTGATGTATAAATTAGGCAGCAAGTGCATATGAAATAAATTTATATATGAAATGGTTATTTTTAATGTAATAAAAAATTAATTATGTAAGCTTTTGTATTTTGATATTTAATTATTCAGGAGGGGCAAGCCTCTCATTTGCTGTGTGTTTATTTTAATTTTTAACTATTAGGTGGGGGAAGTATATAATTTTTTGTTATGTTTATTTTAATTATTAATT
>Ga0123519_10001927_pt1 | contig 35356 bp, 37 predicted proteins | sample YelNatPaOPRAMG02_FD_87396 | JGI IMG/M metagenome (GOLD analysis project Ga0123519, IMG submission 87396) | Hot spring microbial communities from Yellowstone National Park - Yellowstone National Park OP-RAMG-02 (version 2) | ecosystem: Environmental > Aquatic > Thermal springs > Hot (42-90C) ... | reverse complement strand
AGCTGTGTAGATGTTAATTTGCTTGATGCATTTAAGAAACTTAGAAGAATTAAAGAGAAAGAAATGAATCTCACCAGATATTTCTTCATATCTAACGATGATGGTAAAATTGGATTTTGGCGCTCTGATGGGTATGCTCTCTGTTGGCTTGGGACAGATATTGATGTTAGTAGTAGTCTAAATAAAAATGTTGTCTTAGCTATTCCAATCGGGGCGGTTAAGTTTGTCTTAGACTTTGCTAAAAAGTTTTCTGTTATGTCTATTGCGCAGGTTTGCAAAGATTATGCTAAACTTAATTTTGAGCTTGACGACGGGTTAACTGGTAGCATAAAAATCGGATTGGCAAATAATGAAGCAAAATTTTCTGATCCGATACATTGGGAAGATGTGCGTAAGAAGTCTGACGCATATATCAGTTTTACCTTTCCTGATGTTTTTCTCTTGAAAAAAGTTGCACAAAAATATGTTAAAAAGTTTAAGGTTAGGAAGGATGATTTGCATATTGGAACTATTTTTATTGATGGCTCAATGAAATTTTTTCTGTATAGTATCTTTGATGATGGTCCAGTTGCATTTGTTGCCGAAAGTAAGAATGTTTCAATTTCTAATATGGATAAAATTCCCGAGGAAATAATTCTTGTGTTCCAGCCGTTCAGATGGGATTTTCTTGACCGAATGATTTCTCAAGGTGATAGTTTTAAATGTTTGAAAGGCACCAATTCAACTTTTGAATCGGGTATAAATATCCTTGAAGACCATACGCCATTTGAATTTGAGGATTTTGATAGAAAAAAAGTCTGCTTTATTATGCCCAGAGAAGAGGCGTGGATTTATGCCTTCACTGATAGAGAAGAGGCTGGGATTTATGCCTCCACTGATAGAGAAATAGATATGACTGAAATTACGGAGATAATTAAAGAAGGGTTAGATAATTCTTTAACCAAAAAGGAGGTGTAGAAATGAGAAAAACAGAAAAGCATAATCAAATTCTTGATGATATACAAAAAAAATTTAAGGAAGGGGAAAAAAGATATGGTAAATTTGCCCCGAAAACTGATACTCGCAATTTTGGGAAAGAATGTTATAATGAGGGATTGGATATGGCAAACTATCTGGGGATGTGGGGGTTGCAATTGAATAGCCAATATCCTGATGTTTGGGTAGACCCCGAATTGAGCGATTGGTGGTATAAAATTTATGGTCAAGTTTTTAATTTACTTTGTGAGATTTTGGAATTTGAGCAAAAGGTAGAAAACTTAAAAATTCAAAAAGGAGGAGTTAAATGAGGTGGATTTTTCCGGAGCGATATAGAAAAATAATTTATTCTCAAAAGCATTTAAAAGATTTTGGGGATAATCTTTATGTTATAAAAAGCTGGCTTGAAAAAAAGCCATCCTCTGGATGCATTCTCTACGGAGCGCCGGGCACGGGTAAAACTACTAATGGAAGAAGGGTTTAAAAATGATTTAGCTAAGGAGGAGGTGGAATAATGAAGATTATGGGTGTGGATATGTCTCCTAATAAGGTAGGAATAGCTGTTTTAGAATCTTTGAATAAAATAGGTTCTTTGTATCTTGTTTGTGATAAGGACTTGCCTGATAGTCGTGTATTTTGTTTAAAGTCTGATGGTATTAGGCGTTTTATAGAGATTAGAGATTATTTGCTTGAATTTTATCGTAAGTTAGAGGCAGATTGTATTGTTTTTGAGGATTTTGCTTATCAGGCTTCTGGAAGGAGTATTCTTGATATAGGTGAGTTGTATGGTGTGATTTTAGCTGGTTTTTGTGAGGCTGGTATTGATTATAAAACTCTCTCTCCTACATTTGTGAAGAAAATTTTTATTGGTAAGGGTAATGCGAATAAGAGTTTGGTTGTAATAAAATGTGCAAGGTTGTTTAAGGAGGATTTTTCGGTATTTGGACCTTATGTTGAAGATGTTTGTGATGCTATTGCTATTGCTTATTCGTATTTAAAGGTAAATAAAGAGAAGAAACGATGAAATTAAGGATGCTTGAGGATACAGATATTGAGAAGAGAATAGAGATTGATTTAGTAGGTAGTGATTATGTTTTTAAGAATCTTCCTGATGATGTAATTAGGAAGATAGATGGGATCTGTTCTTTGAGATTTTGGGGGAATAATGTTCTTGTTAAGTGGTTTGATGTATTGAGCTTATTAAAGATTTTGAAGGAGCAAGGTATTAGTGATAGTTATATGAGTAATGAAGTTTCTTTATCTATAAATAAAATGATAAATAGAAAGAACTTATTAAATAAGTGTTTTTCTGCTGATGGGATAGAATTAGAGAAGGTTAATGATTTTAAAGGTAGTTTATATAAAGTTCAGGAAGGTGGGGTAGTTGGTTTATTAAGTAGGAGGGTTTTTGGTTTATTTGATGAAATGGGTATGGGTAAGACTGTTCAGGCTATTTATGCTTATGGTTTATTGAAGCAGAATTTGGGAAAGGTAAAATGCTTGGTAACTTGTCCTAAGTCTGTTAGGTTTGAGTGGAGGGAATCGTTTAGGAGGTTTTTGGATGTTAATGTTAGTTTTGTTGAGGAGGGTATTGATTCTGATGTTGTAATAGCTTATTATGACCAGTTGATTGATAGGAAGGTTGGTGGTGTAGAATATAGGAGTAAGTATTATGATATTTTATTAGATAAGGATTTTGATGTGTTTATTATTGATGAGTGTCATTTTGTTAAGAATTTAAAAGCTAAAAGGAGTAAATCTGTTTTTGATATTATTAAGAAAAGAGGGTATGATAGAGAATCTTTTGTGGTTGGTAGGCTTAATGGTTCATTGATTTATTCTAATTCTTATTTTCCGTTTATTTGGTTTTTATCTGGCACTCCTTTGGAGTTTCCGAGAGATATTTATGGTTTTTTAAGATTGGGATTTGGTAAGAATTTTATTAGTTTTAAAGATTTTGATAGTTTTTTTACTCTTTATGAAAAGAAATACTTTTATGGGCGAAAGGTTCATATTCCTATAGGATTTAAGAATGAAGAGGCTTTATTTAATTTAATAAGTTTAATAAGTTTGAGAAGGAAGAGAGATATGCTTGTAGATATTCCGAGTGTAGAGAGAGAATTGATAATAGATTTTGATAATAGTATAAGAAAAGAGTATGAATGGATTATAAGTCAGGTAGATCATCCTTTGGCGAGGGTTATTAAGGGTATAGAATTTTGTAATAATCCAGAGTTGGTTGGTAGTAGATTTGATTCAGTGAAGTTTGGAGCTATTTATGATTTGGTTAGTAGTGCTGATGAGAAGGTGATTATTTGGTCTATGTTTAAGAAGTCTGTTAATTTGTTGGTGGATTATTTAAATAAGAAGGGCATATTAAGTATATCTTTTACTGGCGATTCTGATGTTGATGAGGTTTCAAAGAGATTTATGTCTGGTGATGTAAAGGTGTTAGTATCTACTATTTCAAAGGGGGCTTTTGGCGTGAATTTTATGAAAGTTGCTTCTCTGGTGATTTATTTAGAGCGTCCTTTTAGTTATACTTATTTTGTTCAGTCCAGGGATAGGGTGATGAGAGCTGATAGAGATATTTCTCGTCCTGTTTTATTTATTTATTTAAGAGTTAGAAATACTTATGATGATTTGCTATTGAAGGTGATAGAGAAGAAGAGCAATTTAAGTAGGGTTGTTTTAGAGGGTGGGCAAGAAGGAACAAAATGAGTTTATTATAAGTGTTTTTGAGTTGTTATTATTGTAGTTTTCTGTTGGTGGTTGTATTTACATAGTAAGATAGAGGGCAGGTGTGATTATGTCAGGGAAATCAAATTCAAAAAAAGAGATTGATAAGAGTTTGTTATTGAAAGAGAATGGAAATGAGGTTGATAAAAGTTTAGTTCTTAAGATTGAGGAAGTTGTTGATAAGTGGAATTTTTTGTTTAAGAAGTTTTTTGGTGTTAATTATGTTTTTTCGGGAAAAGAAAGGGGGATGTTAAAGAATTTGTGTAAGGAGTTTTTGGTTTCTGATATAGCTAATGCAATGATTGCTTTGTTTGTGGATATATTTTCTGATAAATGGTATAAGGATAGAAATTTTGTTCCTAATATAGTTTATTTTGTAAAGAATTTTGATTGTTGGAAAAGTAGAGGCTTGGCTTATAGTCCTTTTCTGAATAGTAAAAGTAAGTATTGGTATATTTTAAATAAGGTAAATGTATCTTTAGATAAGATTTCTGGGGTAGATGATTTGATTATAGTTGATAAGGAAGGAGATAAGCTGGTGGGGTATTTTTTAGAAGATAGAAGGCTGAATTGGAGATTATTAAAAGATGTATAATGTAGAGATTTTAAAAGAGAGGGTAATAGATAGATGTGAGATTTGTAAGGGGGCTGGTATGGTTAATGATAAGGAGTGTGATTGTAAAAGGAAGTATCGTGTTTTAGTAAATATGCTGATGAGTGGTTTTCCCGAGGAGATTGTGTATAAGATAGAGAGGGGTGAGATTTCAAAGGAGTTTGATGTCTTAAAGGGGTTAGAGTTTTTTAAATATGGGGTTGACAATTATAAAGATTTTTTGAATAGTGGATTAGGTTTAGTTTTTTACGGTAGTGGTAGTGTTTATATAGCAAGTTTTTTTGTTTTTTCTGTTTTGGATAAGGATTATTTGATTGATGTAGGTTTTAATCGTAGTGATAAAGAATTATGTGTTTATGATTTGAATTTTGGTTCTTATGATGATTTAGAGAGATGTTTGTCTGCTAGGAAAAGTCATTTAAAGAGTAGTTTGGTTTGTTTAGATAATTTGAATATATTGAGCTCAATTTCGTCTAGTTTAAGAGATATTTTGGAATGGGATGGTAAGAGTTTTTGTGGTGAGATTTTTAGAGGTATAGAGGTTTGCAGGAAAAAAGAGGTTATGAGTAGATGGAAGGTATAGAATCTATTATTAGATATTTTTCTAATAAATATGATTTGAGGGTTAAAGTATCTGGCAGGGAATTTTCTTTGTTATGTCCTTTTCATTTGGATACTAAAAATTCTCTATTTGTTAATTCTGAAAATGGCTTATGGCATTGTTTTGGTTGTGGTTTAGGTGGTAATTTTAGTAGATTAGTTTCTTTTTTAAATAAGAAGTTTGGTGAGAATGTTTCACTTAATAGTCAGAAGTTTTTTTATGTTGGTGATGATAGTAAGGTTAGTAATAAGTGGAGGAATAAAATGAGTAATAATGGAGTATTTGGTAGTTTGTTATCTTATTTTTTAAGCAGGGATTTTTCTGCTGATGCTTATTATAAGGTTATAAATTATTTTGGTTTGGGGTGTTCTAAAGATAAGATAGTTTTTCCTGTGTGGGATTTTGATGTGTTCTATGTTGGTAAATTTTATCGTTTAATAAATGAAAAGGGTTATTTTTTTGAGAAGAATTTTTTAGCAAGTAAGTTCTTTTATGGAGAATGGTTATTATCAAGAGATTCTGATATGGTTGTTTTGGTAGAGGGGGCATTTGATTTATTTAGGGTTTATTTAGCGGGTTTTAATTGTTTAGCAACTTTAAATTTTTCAAAAGCTAGTTTGAAATTGGCAAGATTAAGTAAGTTAGGGAGTGTGAAGAGAATAGTGTTATTTTTTGATTCTGATATTTGGGATAAGCCTGTTATTGATAAATGGAGATATTATGGTGATAAGTTTTTTGGTGATGTTAAAGAGGTTCATTTAGAGAGTGGTGATCCAGCTGATTATTCAATTGAGGATATAAAGGGGTTTTTATCTGATGTTAGATAGAGATTATTTAGTTTTTTTAGCAAGGATGATTATGTTCCCTAGTTTGTTAGGGGTGTATGAAAGGTGGTTAAATACTATTCGTTTGGCTGATGATGTAGTGAATGATATTTTGAAAGGATTGCTAAAGAGTTGGAAATTGTTTAGTGATATAAAGGTAGAGTTTTTGAAGCAGGAATTCTCTGGTCGTGATGATATTGATTTGTATATGAGAGAAGTTTCTAATATAGATGTTGATGGGGATTTTGATTTTAATAGATTTTGGGTTGGTAAGTTTTTGAGTAGACTATTTTTTGAGAAATCTCGTAAGGTTGATGATTTGGATAATGTTTATTCTCTTGTTTTGATGGCTTATGAGTTAGATGAGGTTTCAAGGGGTAGTTATATAGATATATCAGTTTGGGATTTTTTGGATGATTTTAATAAGAGAATAGAGAAGAAGACAATCAACCGTAAGCTTTTAAAGACTGGTATAAGGGAGTTGGATGAGCAAGTGAAGATGGTGGATGGGACTGTTACTCTTTTTATAGCTCCTTGGAAGAGGTATAAGAGCATTTTATTAACTAATATAGGAGCTATGGCTTTAGCTCAAGGTTTTAATGTCTTTCACGCTCATTATGAGGGTAAGAGAGAGTTATGGGAGACTAGGTATGATTCTTGCTTGACTGGTATAGCAAAGAATCGTTTATATAACTTGACTGATAAAGAGAAGGAATGTTTTAGTAAGGTTTTTAATAATTTGAAGAATAGAGGAGTGAATTTGTATTTTATGTCTGCTTTTCCAGAGGCTACTGGCTATAATGAGATATTGAATGAGCTTAAAAAATTAGAGAAGAATGGCAAATTTTTTGATGTTATTATTGTTGATTATTTGAATTTGATGAAGCCTATTCGTCGTTTTTCTGATGATTGGTTAGAGCAGGGGCAATTAGCTTGGGATTTGGTTAAATTATCAAAGTTAGGTTATATTGTGGTAAGTGCAGTTCAATCTACTAAACAGTCAGCCGATAGAGATTTAATAAGGTTTAGTGATTTAGGGAGGTCAGTTCTGATAGCTCAGGCGGTGGACAATTTAATAGCAATAAATCAAAGTTTGATAGAAAGGGAGCAGGGGGTGATAAGATTAAGTCCTTTAAGTTTAAGGGATGGAGAGATAACTAAATCTGAGATAAGAGTTGAGATGAATTTATGGAAGATGCGTATTTCTAAAGAGTTGGATGATTATTTAGATAAGCTCCGTGAGTTTTGAGTTGTTTGTTGTATTTACTGGGTGAGGAGGGTGATTAAGAATGTGCAAATTTTGTTTGATTATGATTATAAAGTATTGAATGAAAAAAGGAGGTGAAAAATGGAAGAGAGGATTAAGAGAGATAATTTTGATAAGTGGATAGAGGTATCAAAAATTTTAAGTAAGTATAGTTTTTCTAATATTGTTTTTGTTTTGTTTAATAAGAATACCTTAAGTGGTTTAGTTTTTAGTGGAGAGTCAGGATTTGCTTCAGTAGGAGAAGATGAGGGAGGTTCTTATCAGGTTGATTTTAATGATTTGCTTATTTTGAATAATTTTATAGATATTTTATCTGCTAGGAAAGTAGTTAAAGATACTTTTATTGAATTTTCTCAAGGTAATAGGAATGCAGTTTTGAATTTTTATGATAAGTCTGAGATTTCTTTTCCAGTATTTGAAAGTGATGGGGTGGTTAGAAAATTAGATGCTGGTGATGTTGTTTATGTTGGTCGTGATTTTGATTATTTATTTATGAATGATTATTTATATTTTGGCAAATTAGGTGGTTTTGGTAGGAAAAAATTAAGTAATCCTACAGGTGTTTCAAAAAAGATGAGTAATGTATCTGTTGAGGTTTTGGAGAAGTTTAATTCTTTTCTCTTTTCAAAAGATGGAGATAGCATTTTTATAAGTGATGGTATGTTGGAGGTAAAGATTTTTTCAAGTGTTTGGAATGCTGATAATGTCTTGAATGAGAGAATGAATAAAGAAGTAGATAAGATTAAGAATAATCATAGTGTTCATTTAACAGGTGATTCTTTGACTCAATTTATAAATACTCTTAAAGAGTATGATAAATTTGGTGTAGAAGCTGTAGATATAAATTCTGATGGTAATTCCTTAAAATTGACTGGTTCAAGGGGTATAGGGATGGGTATTAGTTTGGATTTAAAGATTAAAAACTTTTCGGGTAGTATAGATGGGGCAAGTTTGGATGTTATTTCAAAATTAGAAAGTTTATTTAAGGATGTTTATGTAGATGATGTAATGATGCTATTTGAAGGGGATGATTGTCAGTTTATTTTATCTTTGAGGGAGGCAGGTGGATGAGAGAATTGAATGATCCAGATTTTGGTGCTAGGTTTTTAGTAGCTGAAAATGGTAGTGATGTTTTATCTTTTATTAGGTTAATAAAAGAGGGAGCATCTACATCTGGTATATTGGCTTTTGATTTTGAGACTAATGCCTTAAAAGAAGATAGGGTTAATCCTTTAGAAGATAGTATTTTATCTTGTTCTTTTTGTTTTGATGATAAGGTTGCTTATGCTTTTAGATTGCAGAGTAAGAATAAGTGGTTGTATGATGATAATGTAGTTAATTGTATAAAAGAGTTTTATGAATGGATATTGAATAATAAAAATATAAAGAAGGTTATACATAATTTGAAGTTTGATTTGAAGTTAGTTTGGAGAATTGTTGGTAAGTATCCTTTGGTAAATGATAGTTCGTGGGAAGATACAATGATAATGGCTTATTTGCTTGATGAGAATAATTCTGTAGGTTTAAAGAGGTTGGCTTCTCGTTATTTGAATTTAGATGGGTTTAAATATGAGAGGATGGTGTTAGAGGTTGGTAAGATTTCTAATATGAGTAGTTTGGATTGGTATATAGTATCTCAGTATAATTGTGCTGATAGTTTTATGACCTATAAGTTGTATTATGTTCTGTTAGATAAAATGAAAGCTGATGATTTGTTTGATTTGTATGAGAAGTTATGTAGACCCTTATTATTGTTGTTATTAGAGACAGAGATAATTGGTTTTAAATTAGATATAGATTATTTAAAACAAAAGAGGATGTGGTATAGGGATAAGTTAATAGAGTTAGAGAGGGAGATGAGTAAGATTGTAGGTTTTAATTTTAATCCTCGTAGCGTTAAACAATTAAGGAAGGTATTTGAATCTTTATCTTTATCGGGTAAGATAGATAAGTTTGGTAAGACTGGTTTTAGCACTGATAAGAATGTTTTAGCTAAATTATCAAAGCAGGGTGATTTAGTTTTTGTGGATAAGCTTTTAGAGTTTAAGAAGAGTCAGAAGATAAGTGAATTTATAAATGGTCTTTTAGAAAAACAGCGAGATGGTATTATAAGCACTAATTTTCTTTTGAATGGGACTGTGACTGGGCGCTTATCATCAAGGGAGCCTAATTTGCAGAATTTGCCTCGTGGTGCAGAGGTTAGAAGGGCTTTTATAAGTAGGGATGGGTGTAAATTGGTTATAGCTGATTTTGAGCAGATTGAGCTAAGGGTTGCTTCGTTTTATGCTAAGGATAAGACTATGTTAGATATTTTTAAATCTGGGGGTGATATTCATTCAAGAACTGCTATTGAATGTTTTAAATTAAATTGTAGTGAAAAGGAGGTTAAAGAGAAATATCCTGATTTGAGGGTTAAGGCTAAGGGGGTGAATTTTGGTATTTTGTATGGGTTATCTCCAAAGTCGTTAGCGGAGTATATAAATGTTTCTATTGATGATGCTAAAGATTATATAAGTAGATATTTTTACTTATATACTGGTATTAAGGATTTGATAGATAAAACAAGGAGTTCGGTTATTGAGAATGAGTATGTTGAAAACATTTTTGGTAGGAAGAGAAGATTTTTAGGATTGAAAAATCTTGTGAAATCAAAAGGTTTAAATGATGAAGAGGTTAGTAGTCATTTAAGAGAGGCTTTTAATTTTTTAATTCAGTCTACTGCAGTGGATATTTGTAATTTATCTATAATTAATGTTAAAAAAGGGGTTTTAGAGAATAATTTAGATGCTAAGTTATTGGTTCAGGTTCATGATGAGCAGATTTGGGAGGTTGTTAATTCTGGTGTTGAAAGGTTTTGTAGCATTTTGAAATCAGAGTCAGAGGAGGTTATTGGGGGATTTAAAACTCCTATTGATTTAAGAATATGTAATAGCTGGGGAGATAAGTATGCTGACTAATAAATATCGTCCTAAGACTTTTGATGAGATTATAGGTCAGTCTGGAATAGATATTATAAAGTCTTATGTAGGCAAGCAGGATATTCCAGGGTTATGGATATTTTATGGTCCTAAGGGAACGGGTAAGACTTCTTCTGCAAGGGTGTTTGCTTTAGCTTTAAATTGTGAGAATTTGAAGCTGGATAAGAATCCTTGTTTATCTTGTTTGAATTGTAGGGATATTTTGAATGATTTTTCGGTTGATAGAGGAGGGTTTAGTAGACTATTAGTTGAGATAGATGGGGCAAGTAATCGTGGGATTGATGAGGTAAGAAGTTTAAGGGAGATGGTGAAGTTAAAATCTCGTGGTAAAAGAGTTGTTGTGATAGATGAGGCTCAGATGTTAACAGAGCCAGCTTGGAATGCTTTATTAAAAATAACAGAAGAGCCTCCCTCAAGTGTGATATTTATTTTGGTTACGACGGCACTTGGTAAAATACTTGAGACGATTCGTGATAGAGCTTTGTTAGTTGAATTTAGAGCTGTTAGTGATGCTTTATTGGTTAGGCATTTAAGGCATTTAGCAAGGTTGGAAGGGGTTGAGGATATGTTGTCTTCAGAGGTAATAGATTTGATTATAAAGTATTCTGGTGGTTCAGTTAGAAGTATTGTAAAGGGTTTAGATATGTTTGTTAGTTTATTAAAAGAGGGTAAGGGAGATTATTTTGCTGATTATTATGTTAAGGATGAGGCTTATGATATAGAGAATTTAGTTAAATCTATGCTTGAATATAAGTTAGATGAGTTTGGTAGAGCTGTGGGGGAGTTAAAAAATAAGGGTTATAGCCCTGTAGAGATTTTAATAAATTTGTATTCTTCTTTACTGAGTGTTAAATTGAGGTCAATGGGATATAGGATGCTTAAGGATGGTATAAAGTATAGTGGTTATGAATTAGATGATGATATTTTTAGAATGATTTTGGATAGGTTTCCTTTTTGGTTGAGTATTATAAAAGAGGTTCCAAGCTATGATTTGTTATTGAAATTTATGATTGAGAATATAATTTTGTCAGGAAAAGGGGTAAAATTTAAGGAATCTTAATAAAAAGTTTGATACACTGAATAGTATAAAAAAGGGATATAAATGATGTATAATACAAAAATAAGGAAAAATAAGCTAAAAAGAGATAGAATTTATAAAGGAGGGAATGTAGATTCTTGTTTGTTTTTTGAACAGCGTAGACAACCTGTTATTACCAAGTTTGCTTCTAAAAAAAGTCCTTCTATAAGAGTTTATGTCTCTCTTAAAAATGTAGATTATGAACAAAGATTTCGTCAACTTGGAATAATTGATTGGAGGAAAATTGATTCTCCCCCAGATAATCAAAAAGTAGAGATTAAAAATTTAGAAAATAAAGTCATATGTGCTGACGCTAAAACCGCTCTTCAAAAAATTACAAGTGATACTATTCACTGTATCATCACCAGCCCGCCTTACTGGAATATAGTTGATTATGGGTTTGAAGGTCAATTGGGACAAGGTAGTTATGAAGAATATCTAACTCAATTACTGGAGGTCTGGAGGGAATGTGAAAGAATTTTGGTTCCTAATGGTAAGCTTTGCATTATTACTCCGATTATGCCTATTTCTAAAAAGGTTATATCAGAGCAACACACACGGCATATTAAGAATATAAACAATGATATTGAAGACAGTATCTTGTCCAATTTAAAGTTGAAAAGATATAGTCTTTATATCTGGCAAAAGCAGACTACTGAAAAAATGTTTGGTTCTTATCCTTATCCTCCTAATATTTATGAGCAGAATACGATTGAGTTTATAAATGTTTTAGTGAAGGATGGGGAGCCAAGGAAATTATCCAAAGAGATTAAAGAAGCGAGCAAACTATCGGAAAAGGAATGGATGGATTTGACTCGGCAAATTTGGTCTCTTTATCCTGAGGATGTAAAAAGAGTCAAGCATCCTGCCCCTTTTCCAGTTAGTATTCCAAATCGGTTAATTGCAATGTTCACTTTTGCTCGTTATAAAGGGAAAAATGTTTCTTATGAGGGTGATATTGTTCTTGATCCATTTTGTGGAACTGGTGCTACATTAATTGCTGCGAAAAGTTTAGGAAGAAGATTTATTGGGATAGACTTATCTCCTGATTTTTGTTATTTTTCTGCGGAAAATTTAAGACGGACTTTTTGGACTGGCAAAATTTTTTTAATCAATCAAAAGGATAAGTGAAAATGGTTAGTAAAGAAATAGAGGGGATAGTGAGCATTAAAGATAAACAAAAATTGGAAAAAGCAATTTTGCAGGAAAAAGCCAAAGGCACTTCTGATATAGAGATTGGTAATAAATACGGGGTTACATTCAGGTATATTGAGAATCTCATTACTAAATCTCAGGGAATAAATATTAGCGCTCTGAATACTTCAAAAAGAATTAGGACTCTTAACCCCAAGTATTTTAATGAAGAACAAACCAGTGTCTGGAGTTTTAAGCAGAGAGGCAACTGGGCGACTCATAGTGGAGAATATAGAGGCAACTGGTCTCCATATATTCCGCGCAATATAATTCTTAAATATTCAAAACCAGGAGAGTTAGTTTTGGATTATTTCTGCGGGGCAGGAACTACTGCAGTAGAATCAAAATTACTTGGAAGAAAATGTATAGCACTGGATATTAATGATAAAGCTATTGAATTGGCAAAAAAGAATGTAGATTTTATAATAAATCAGAAACAGCAAGATTTATTTTTAGGAAATAAGAACTTAAAAATTTATGAACCTGAATTGCTGACTGGGGATGCAAGAGATTTATCATTTTTGAGAGATGACTCAGTAGATTTGATATGTGCTCATCCTCCTTATGCAAACATTATTAAATACACAAATTCAAAAGATGGGGATTTATCGTTTTATGATATTGATAAATTTTTATTGGAAATGTCAAAAGTTGCAAAAGAAAGTTTTAGAGTTTTGAAGACAGGCAGGCAATGTGCAATTTTGATAGGAGATATTCGTAGAGAGAAACATATAATTCCTTTAGGGTTTAAATTAATAGATATTTATTTAAAATCTGGTTTTAAACTCAGAGAATTAATTATCAAGCGCCAACATAATTGTAAAACTACTGGATTCTGGTATAGTAATAGTATTAAATATAATTTTCTACTTTTGGCACATGAGTATTTACCGATTTTTGAGAAACCTAAAACAACATCTATCTTAAATGTAGAAGAAAATACAACTAATTATGGTTTAGTTATTTCTGTGGTAGAAAAGTCTGTATTAAAGAAAAAATTAGACAAACTTGAAACTACAACAGTATGGGTTTTATCAGAGAAAGATTTTGAAAAACAGTTAAATGGAAATGTAATGGATAGATATTCAAACGGTGATGGAGTATTAAATGTTATTTTTGATTTTAATTGTAAAATTAAACCATTTTCTTTTGATAAAATAGTTAAGAAGAAAGGATTACTTTTTATTAAGTCTCCCTTCTTAAACAATGCACCTTCAAGAAAAAATGTTGAATTTTATTTACAAAAGACAAGTGAATTTATAAAGCAAGATTGGCTTAAAAAAGGTGGATACCTTGTTATTCAGACACAGGATATAAGAATAAATGGATATATAGAACCTATGGCTAAAAGGTTGATAGAGATATTGGAATTTGATAATTTATGGCTTAAGGAGATTATAATTGTTACTCAAAATGGTATGAGCTCAACACTTCAAAATTCAAGAGAATATTTTAAAATAAATCATCAATATTTACTCGTCTATGAGGTAATTAAATGAATGAGAAGGTTAAAAAAGAAAATTTTGTTTTGGTAGATGATGAACAGAAACTTATATATTCTTTAAGTGAATTTTTAGATAAAGTAATTATTGGAGATTGTTTGAAAGTAATGAAAAAATTGCCGACAGAATCTTTTGATTGCGTTTTTGTAGATCCGCCATATTTTCTTCAACTTCCGCCAAGAAAATTATTAAGGTGGACAGGTAGCGTAGTTAATGGAGTCAATGATCAATGGGATGTGTTTAAAAATTTTGATGAATATGATAATTTTACAAAAAATTATTTAATAGAAATCAAAAGGTTAATGAAGCCTAATGCCACAATTTGGATTATAGGAACATATCATAATATTCATAGAATAGGGAAAATAATGTTAGATTTAGGATTTTGGATTTTAAATGATGTCATATGGTTTAAAACAAATCCAATGCCTAATTTTTTAGGCGTTAGATTTACGAATGCTACAGAAACTTTGCTTTGGGCTGTAAAAGATAAAAAGGTTAAAAAGTATACATTTAATAAAGAGGTTGCAAGGGGTTTTAATGGTGGAAAGTTAGGAATAAATGTTTGGCAAATTCCGATTTGTATCGGTCAAGAAAGATTAAGAAATGAGAAAGGAGAAAAAATACATTCTACACAAAAGCCCGAAGAGTTATTAAGACGAGTAATTTTAACTTCAACCAAAGAGGGTGATATAATTTTTGATCCTATGGCTGGGACTGGAACGACTGGTTTTGTAGCCAAGCAACTAAATCGTAAATTTATAATGATTGAAATAAATAAAGATTATGTTAATGCTATTGTAAAAAGGTGTAATACATAGTGAGTTTTATGATTGTGATTGTATTTACTATATAAAGACTAAAAAAAGGAGGTTAACAATGGATGGTAGGGTAATTAGTAAGGAGCTATTGGAAAAGGAAAAGTATGTGGTTGAGAATCGCCCGATTTCTCAGAAGGCTTATAGGCTTTTACCTTTAGAGGATGGGAAAGTATTTGATAATAGGATAATAATTCTATTGTTTAAGCCTCATAAAGCTTGCCCTGAGATTTGTAGTGATTTCTATCCACCTGATTTTTGGGATTTTAAAATGGCTGTTAAAGGGCATTGGGTATTAGATGAGCTATCTGGTGAGAATTATTTTATTTATTGTCAGCCTTCAACAGCTGAATACTATGAACAATGGCTTGGTAAGAAATTTCAAAAGAAGGAATGTGCTTTTTGTGAAAAGGGTGAAAAGGCAAGTATAAGATATGTTTTTGAGGTTTTTGATTATCAGAAATTGATTGGAGAAAAGGATTTAGGGGAGGGTGAGGAGAGACCTCAGATTCAGGTGTTGTTAGGTCCAAAAACTATTTATAGTCAATTATGGAATAAGTTTAAAGTTGATAATAAGTTTTGGGATAATAAAATAGTTCGTATTACGAAGGATACGAAAAAAGGTTATAGATTTGCAGAGTATATTGTTGAGGTAGAGGGTGTAGAGCCTGTTGAAATAAATGATGAGCGTATAAAGTCTTATTTGCTTGATGAGGATAATTGGGTTAATCCAGTTGCTTCGGGTATAATTAGACTTTCTCTTCCTATAGAAGATGGTTTGAAGAATAATGGCTATGTTTCCACTTCATCTGTTGATGTTGATGTTGTTCAGGGAAGAGGTGGTGATGCTCAGAAGGATACTAGGAGGAAGATTAAATGGTAGAAAATAATAAATTAAGAGTTGCTATAGACCTTCCTAATACCCGTAGATTTTCAACTGGTTTTTATAGTCTTGATGAGATATTAGGTGGTGGTTTAGTCATAGGCTCTATTGTAGAGATTTTTGGTGAGGAAAGTGATGGGAAGACTACTTTAGGTATTCAGCTTCTTAAGCAGGCTCAGGAAAATGGTTTTAAGCTGTTGTATATTGATGCTGAGCATTCTGTTACGAGGGAGTATCTTGAGCAGTTTTTGAACTTGAATGATTTATATTTTTTGAAGCCTGCTTCAGCAGAAGAGGCTTTTGATGCAGTTAGGGAGTTTTTTGAAAAGTATTCTGATGTAAAAAATATGATTTTTATTGATTCTGTTCCTGCTTTGATTCCAGAGAGAGCGGTATCTGATGGATCATTTAAGGTAGCTGAATTGGCTTTGATTTTGAGTCAGTATTTGCCTATTATACTAAGAAAGTATTATAATTCTATTGTAGTTTTTACAAACCAAGTTAGAGATATAATTGATATGAGATTTGGAAGGGGTGGTGAGACAACGACTGGTGGAAGGGCTTTAAGGTTTTATGCTGGTTATCGTTTAAAGCTTGATACTATTAGGTTGATATTTGATAGTGATAAGAATCAGATAGGAAAGGTTGTAAAGGTTGAGGTGATAAAGAATAAGTTTGGGAAGCCTTTTGGTAGTTGTTTTTTGGATTTATATTTTGGGAAAGGGTATTCGTTAAATTCTGATTTGTTGGAATTTGCTATTAACAAAAAGGTTATTGAGGTTTCAGGTAGTTGGTATAAGTTTGAGGGGCAATCAGTTCATGGTAGAGAAGAATTTTTGAATAGGTTGAATGATAAAGATTTTAGAGATAAATTGGTTGATGCTATAAGTAAAATATGAATTATGTGCCTTATTTATTATTGAGGGATAGTAAATATAAGGATGGTTATTATCCTTATATTTTTTGCTCTTCTACTTTATATAGAGGTTTGAAGGATATAGGTAAGTTGTATAATATAGATGAGTTGAAGGTTTATTGTAGTTTTGGTAGTTATTTTTATTATTTATTTGAAGATAAGGTTGATAAGGAGAAGATTTTTGAGTGGCAGGTTAAGAATGGTGATGTAAATTTTAGTATATTTTTTCCTGTTAAATTTATTAGAGAGGGGTTAAGTCAGAAGGAATTGTTAGGTCTGTTAAAAAAGAATTATGATAATATCAAGTGGTATTATAAAATGATAGATAAGTTTAAGGATGGTAAGCGTAAGTTTAGTTTAGTTTCTCAGTGTTTATCTTTGGATGATGCTGGTTTAGAAATAGATATGTTATATAGTTTGCTTGATGGGTTTGATATGGTTTCTGTTATTTGTGATGATAATGATTATTGGGGTTTTTTGTCTGGAGTTATGAAATGGTATGAGTTATTGGGTGGTAGGGTTGATAAGATAGGTCTTCATATTTTGAATGTTTCTGATTTTATGTTGCCAGTGATAGTATATTTAGGGTCTATTTGGAATAATTTATCTATTAGTGGGTGTTCGGCTTTGAACAATGGGATTGCAGGTAAGTATGATATGTCTGGATTTTATTCTGATTATGTTTATTTAAATAATAGTTTAGGGGATGTATTTTCTTTGTGTGATTGCTATTGCTGCAAATCTGCTGGTAGTTATAAAGATAGTAGATTTTTATGTCTTTTTCATAATTCTTATTCTATATTAAAGAGGGTAAGATTGTTGGATTTTGTGTTGAGGAATGATAGTGCTTTGTTTGATAGGATTATTAAAAGAGCTGGTTTAGAGAATTATATAGGGTTTATTGATGGTTGTTTGGCTTATGGATGGAGTAGGGCTGTAAAGTCGTTTTGGTGGTTATCTACTTATAGAAATTCTTTACAACCTATAAGTAGTGGTAGGATATTTGATTGTTTTGGATTTTTTAATAAAATTTGTGAGAGTGGGTGTCCTATGTTTAAAGAGTGTAGGGATATAAGTAGTATAATTTTTTATAAGAGAGGTGATAAAAATGAAGATTGAAGTTGAGGTAGATAAGGATAGGTTATTAGTGGATATAGATGGGTTTAAGTTTAATGTTCTTGAAGATTTAGGTAAGGAATTTGTTGAGGATGTGGTAAAGAAGGCTGTTTGGTTTGCTTCTATAGCTTATGAAGTAGAGAGAAGGTATGTTAGGTTTATAGAAGTTGAAAAAAGGCAATATATGAATCATTGGAGATTATGGGCGTTAAAGTGGATAAGGGTAAAAGACCAGAAGGATACATCTGATTTTATTGATTCTTGTGTGGCTGATATATTTAGTGATTACTCTATAAGCAATAAGCTTAAATACTTATTTGAAATAAATGGTAGGAGGTTATCTAAAGAGTATAGTAGGTGGGCGGAGTTTTTTAATGATGACTCCGTGCCAGATTTTTTAAAGAATGATTGTAGAGAGATGTTTAAAATAGAGCTGGAAAATAAGATTACTTATGATAAAATGATTGATATAGAGACTAGGATGTCTTATATAGTTAAGTGTTTAAAATATATAGCAGATGGTTATAAGGAGAAGGCTTTTTTTGAGAGTAAATCTTTAAAATCGGTAGTATAGATATGATTATAAGGAGAGGATGTAGATTTTTAAGATATTTATTAAAATTATATTATGATATTAGATAAATGATAAAGGAGGACTTTGAATGAGAATATCAGTAAGAAATAAGACTAAAAAAATTATATCTTTGAGTAATGGCACTTGTATTGAACCTTTGGGTAGAAAAGATGTTATGTTTCCAGATGAGGTTTTTAGTGGGGATATTTATGAGGGTATTGGTAGTGGTTTATCTTTGTATAAGGAGATATTAGATTTAAGTTCTAAAGGTTTGGTTTCTGTTTCAATTGTTTCTAGAGGTGGTATTCCAGCTTCGGATGTAATGCTTGTAGTAGATAAATATGCAAAGTCAGATAATTTAAGGGTATTTAATACCATCCAAGGGGCTGTTGATAGAGCTTTAGATTTGCTTAGTAAAGAAGTAGACAGTGTTGATATAAGTATTTGTCCGAATGCTTATTATGAAGATATTAGTATTGATTGTAGCAGCTATGCTTTTAATAAATTTAAATTTCTCGTTATAAATGGGAATGCAACACTTCTTTTTGGCGATAATAATAAAACGAATAGTCCTGCTTTTTATGTAAATGGAGTGGATGCTAATAATCAGTATAATTTTATATTATTTGTTAATAATTTAGTTTTGGGTTCTCCTTTGGAGAAGACTAAAAAGAAGGATTTTACTGATTTGAATAAGATGCTGATGGGTACCTTTTCTAATATCGTAGCTCTGGGAGGAGGGTGTGTTAATAATGAGGATAATGAGACTTTTTTGAAAATAAGTGATAGTGGTCTTATTTATTTTCTCTTTTGTGAACTTGATTTACCTTCTGATAAATGTATTTTAAATGGGTCTCTTGGTGAAGTTGGGTTTCAATGTTGCAGTATTCTTCAACCTGGTTCTCAGCCAGGTGGGTATGTATTAACTTTTGATGAAGGTTATGAAAGTTGGGTTGGAACTCATTTTATTAATACTGCTGTAGGTGGTAGGATAAAGATAAAGTCTAATCCTCAGAAGGTAAGTTTTCATAGTTGTAAGATATTTCCGTATCAGGTTGTTGTTGATATAGAAGGTGGGTCTTGGAGAGATTGTGTTTGGGGAGGTTCTGTAAATGGGGATGATGTGCCTGGGATGGGTTTAGAGATGTCTGCTTCAAGGGATATTGTAGAGCTAGTTAGTGAAGGCACGGTGACAGAGGAGGGAAATACAGAGATAATATTAGGAGATTTAGGGGTATATGGGAATTCTGTTTGTAAATTTCTTACTGGTGTATTTGTGAGGATAACGGCTACTGAAACTGGAACTCCTGGGTCTTATGTAAAAGTTGTATCTGGAGCGGATGCGGAAGGTGTGAATGGGTTATGTGCTTATACTCAGGCTTCTGGGGTTCCAATGGTTGTAGAAGGTTTAATATCATTATGGAATAATATTGATAAAGTTTGTGCTGATTCTATAAAAATTTATTGGGCACCAGATACATCAATAACTTATAAAGTTGAGATAACAGGTTATACTTGGGGTGTTTGGTGAATAAAAGATTAAAAATAGAAATTTATAAGTCTTTTTGGTTTGGAGAAATTTATAATGGTAGTCCGTCTGTTTTTGTTGAATTTAATACTGGAGATTTTGATGAAGATGTTGTTATAGGTGAGGTTGCTAATAAGATTTTATATTGTATGAATTCTTATGATAATTTGGTTTTTTGTGGGGATGATCCTTCATTATTTTCTGGTTGGGAGGGTTTATTAATAGTATTAGATATGCAGGATTTAATGAGGGTTAAGGGTGGTAGAGCTTATATTGTTAAAACTACTGGTATTGCATTTCCAGAGTTTTGGGATAAATATAATGATTTATATTTTGTGGTTTGTGTAGATAAGGGTTTATGTTATAAAGAAGGGTATATGAAGAAATTGAAATCTTTTAATAATAAAGGTGCTTATTTCAGGTTTAATGTAAGGGATAAAAATGATTTGAATTTTGTAGATAGTATAATGGATAAGATAGGGATAGATACTTATAGGGTGAGTTTATTTTTAGGTAATGTTAAGAAAAGGTTTTTAGATGAAGTGCTTAGTTATGCTTTAGATAGAGGTTTTTGTATTTTAGATATAAATAATAATATTAAAAAATTTGATGTGAGGAGGTAATTAAAAATGAGGTTAACGATTGTTAACAACACTTCGGGGATTGTATCATTAAGTTCTGGGGTTTCTATTAGTGCAGGTGGAAGCGTTTATGTGGATATAGCTGATGAGGTTTATAATGGAGAGGTTTTAGATAGCAGTAAGAGAGAGGTTGCTTTATGGAATGAGATAAAGAATTTAGCATCAAAAGGTTCGGTTTCTTATTTTCCTGCTGTGAAAATTGATGGAAATTTAGCTTCTTATCTGAAGACTACGGATGGGATTCAAGTGTTTCTACCAGCTTCTGCTACAGAGAGATTTGTTCATTTGGTGATTAAGGTTACAGAGGCTTTTGCTAATGGAACTGGTGCTCAACCTACTTTTAAGTTTGGTGAAGATGGTGATGATGATAAATTTGCAGGGGCTACTCTTTTGGCGAGTGCTTCTTTGGGTGATGTATTTAATCTGATGGGTGTTTTATCTGCAAATAAGAGGTTGATTATTACTGCTACTAAAGCTACTGGAAATGGAACTGGTGCTATTTCTGTGTTTGGTTTGACTTGTGTATAAAGATTGCTGAGTTTTAGGTATTTGATTGTATTTACTATATAAAGATTAAGAAAGGAGGTGTAGATATGGATAAATTAGAATTTGTAAGGAAGATTTGTGGTGGTTCAGTTTCACTGAAAGAGAAACAGCTTGGTAGGAGTATAACTGAGAAGGATATTCCTAATTGTTTTGGGGCTTATGCCCCAGGAGAAAGTGAGTGTAGCCATTGTATAATTTATAAGGCTTGTATGGAATGGGGTGAGGATGATAGGATAGTTATTGGTAGGGATGTTCCTGTTTGTTTTGGTAGGAAGGAAAAGTGTGATAATGATAGATGTATATTTTTAAAAGTTTGTTTGGAGTTAAATAGTATTTTGGCTTCAAGGTTTAAAGATGATAAAAGGGTTAAAGAGGATTTAGTTGAAAAAGATGGTATTAAGGATTCCAGAATTGAGAATTTAAAAGATAAAAAGGAGGTAAAGGAAATGAAGGAAGAAAATGAGGGCAAAGAAATGAAGGTAGAAGTTGGTGGGGGTGATGGGGGTAATGAAAAAGATAAGGGTAAGGGGAAAAAGGGTGATTTGAAGGTGCTTCTTTTAGAGAAGATGAGGCAGGGAGCTACAAAAGAGCAATTAAGGGCTTACGCTTTGGAGATAGGTTGTGCTAGCACTGTTTATATAGATGTTTTGATAAGAAAGTTTAGAAAAGAAGGGTTGCTGGTTGAGGAGAATGGGGTTTTGAAGTTGAAGGATGAAAATAAGGTGTAAAATAAAAAATGGGAGGTTTTAAATGAGAATTGGTTGGGATGTGTTTTTGTCTGAATTGAATTCAAAAGTTGGTGATGGAAAAATTAGTTCAAGAGATTTTGATATTATCAATTCCATAGTGTTGAATTTAAAGGGTCAGGGTGATGATTTTTTTGAGATGGGTAGAAAATTGATTGCTGAATTAGATAAGTCAGATGTAAATAAATCAGTTAAGAAAGATTTAGCTTTTATTTATTTTAGGTGTTGTGGTAAGTAATTGAAGATTTAGATGGTAATTTGAGATATTTTAGGGTTTGTTTTGTATGGTAGATTGATAGTTGCTGTTTTTAATTTTTGGTGGATTTGATGATAACTTATTGATTTTATTATTTAATTTATTATTAGAAAATTTTAATGTATTTTTAATCAATTTTTAACTTGACAAATTTAAAGTTTGTGCTATAATATAAGCAAAAATCAAAGGAAAGGAGGAGAAAAATGAAGAAAGAATGTTTGGAAGAGGTGATTAAGGATTTGAATGGAGTTTTCAGAAAACATTATGTGCTTTCTGGAAACATCCAAGAGCAAGTGGACTGGGGGAATTTTTTATGCAATTTTTTAAAGATATTATTCCCCGAATGTGATTGGAGATTTTGGTTTTGTGCTAGCTCAATAGAGCTAGGCTATGGGAATTGCCTATGTAATTCCCACCCCGCCGCAGTATTATACTGCGATGGGGAGGAGTTATTGCGGAATATAGAGGTTTGGTTGTGAGCTGGAGGTGTCAGAAATGAAAAGAATTTTTTGTTTTTTATGAGAGTAAAAAAGAAAAGGAGGAAAAGAAAATGAAAGGGGAAAAAGTCGCCCTGATGATCTTCCAGAATGTTTTGTTCGTTATAATGAAGCAATGAGGGTGGCAATGGAAAAAAGCCGTTGCTACCATTGCCGCCACCCGCATTATATTTTGCGGGAAAAAGAGGGATAAGTATGGCTACTAAAGATTATATTAATAGAATAATTCATGGCGATTGTCCTCAAGTAATGAAATTTTTTGATAATGAAAGTATTGACTTAGTTGTTACTTCCCCTCCCTATGATAATTTAAGAACTTATAATGGTTATAGATTTTGTTTTGAAGATATAGCCAAAGAATTATTCAGAGTTATCAAAAAAGGTGGGGTTATTGTGTGGGTAACCGCAGATGCGACTATTAATGGAACCGAAACTGGAACTAGTTTCCGCCAAGCTCTTTTTTTTAAAGATTTAGGACTTAATTTGCATGATACTATGATTTTTAAAAAAAGGAATCCTATACCTCAAGTGTATAGGAAGAGATATACAAATGAGTTTGAATATATGTTTGTATTTAGTAAGGGACTAGTTAAAACGCATAATCCTATCATGGTGGATTGCTTACATGCAGGGTTAAAATTAAATGGAACAACATATAAAAATTATTCAAAAGGAATTCAGTTTAGAAAGAAGATGGCAAAGCCAGTAAAAGAAAAGAAGATAAAAGGAAATATTTGGGAGTATGTAGTTGGAAAAAACAAAGAAGACCAGTTAGCAAAAGAGCATTCGGCACCATTTCCTTTGCAACTAGCAAAGGATCATATTTTATCTTGGACAAACAAGAACGATTTAGTTTTAGATCCTATGTGTGGAAGCGGGACGACTTGCGTTGCTGCAAAATTGCTCGGAAGAAACTACATAGGTATTGATATAAGTAAAGAATATTGTGATTTAGCAGAGAAGAGAATAAAGGAATTTTTACAGGATCAAGACGAGATAAATTATGACTATAAAAGAATTGAAAAATAAATGGAATAAAGAAAAAGAGACATATAAAATACAGGAAGTAGGCTCAGGTGTTAAAATGTTTGTTAAAGATGTTTTACAATCTGAAGAAATTTTTGCATTAAAGAAGGGGTTAAAATCCACAGTTCTTGAAAAACGAAAAAATGAATTTTTAGAAGAAGAACTAACGAAAGGACAAAGGAAGGCAGACATTGTAATTTATATCTCTTCTGACATCATAATTCCAGTTCAAATAGAAAAATATCAGAATATTGAAGCAGGCACAAAACAACTCTTGAACTATCAGGCTGATTTAGATAAAAAATATGGCATTCTTACAGATGGCTTCACTTGGCGTTTTTACAATAACAACATCTTCCGTGAGTTTAACCTAAATCAAATTTTAGATGAAACCGAACTTTTCTTAGAATTTTGGAAAGAATATATTAAGCCCGAATTTTATTATCTTTTATTCTTTGAACCTTTTGGACAATTACAGCTCATCAAACAAGAAAAATTATCCGTAGAACAAAATCGGCAAATGTTCTTTGAGGATATTACGAAATTGATAAGAGGGTTTAAGAACAAACTACAAGTTGAGGGGTATTTCAATGGCTTAGATAAAAAGACAAAAACAAAGATGGCAGTAGAACTAACCTATGCCTATATAATCCAATTTATTTTGTATAAAACTCTGGTTGATAATGATTTTGGGGAATTTAAAAACGAATTTGAAAATAAGAAAGTTGAGGCAATACATAAATGCCTAAAAGAAAAACGATATAAAGAGATTTTAGGAATTATTGATGGCATTTCTGCTCAAATTTCTGAAAATATTTATAAACCATTTAAAAAAGAGCAGGAATTTATTAGAGAAAAACTTTTAAAAGTTTATCATAGTGTAGAAAATAAACTCTCTGATGTTTCGCCTTGGTTAGATATATTCGTTTTTATAAAAAAATATAACTTTGCCAATATTGAAAATGAGATATTTGGCTATATTTATGAAAATTATTTAAAAGAACTCTATGAAGAAGAGGAGAAGGGGCAGTATTTTACAGACCCAGCAGTTGTTAATTTTATGTTGCACCAAATTGGCTTTACTCCTGAAGAAATAAAAAAGAGATATGAAACAGATAAAAACAGTATTTCTTTAATAGACCCCGCTTGTGGTAGCGGGACTTTTCTTTACAGTGCGGTTGATAGAATCATTAAAGCCTTTGGCAATTACACTGAAGAAAAATCTAAGCAAATTGAGGAAATAGTAAATAACAATATTTTTGGATTAGATATAGATGAATTCACTATATATCTTGCAGAAATGAATATTTTAATGAGGATGTTGCCTTTGATTATTACTGAAAAATATAATAATCCCGTTGATAAAAAAATTAAAGTATTTTTAACAAAAGATAGCATAGCAGAATTTTTAGATACTGGTTTAAGAAATACAATGCAAGATTTTGAAATGGAAAAGACAAAAGCAATGATGGAAGGTAAATTGCCTCTTATACTTAGAAGAGAATTAGACTTGGGCTATAAAAGTTATGTTAGAGAAGAAAGCGATTTAGAAGAATTGAAAAAAAGTGTAGAAAGCACACCCGAAATCCCTCGTCGTCGTTTTGATTATGTTATTGGCAATCCTCCTTATATTGGATATAACGAGTGTTCAAAACAAAGAGTTTTAATCTTTGAGTTGATGAAACAAGGCAAAGCAAGTCTTAATAATATTTATGGTGTAAATTTACATAGCATACCTGGTAATCAGAAGAAATATGCTCCAAAACCAAATCTTTACGCATTTTTTATCGCATTAGGAATTGCCTTACTGAAAGACAATGGTAAGCTCTGCTATATTATTCCTCAAACAATTTTAACCGCAGGCGACCTTGATGTGCTTCGTTATCATTTAGCTAAATTTACTACTATTGAAAAGATTATTACTTTTAGTGGAAAAATGTTTATCGGTAGAGGTTTGAAACAGAACAAACTAGTAGCTACTTCAAGTTTAATTTTTGTCGTTAATAAAAAAATGCCATCGGCACTTCATAAAGTTGAAATAATAAATTACAAAAATCCTGATGATAGCATAGAAGAAACCTTACAAAACATTTTAGCTGGTAAAAATGTTAGTAAGAAAGAAATCCTTCAAGAAAAACTACTTCAAAATGTCGCAAATTGGAATTTTATTAAACAAAGTAAAGAATTTTTAGATTTTTATGAAGAATATCAAAGAAATACACAGGATATTTCTATTTACTACGAACATATTTTGGCAGAAAAAAATTTTGGAAGTAGATTCTACTTTGACCCTGGTTATGATATTGATGAAAAAAAGATAAAGCAAGATGAAGATTTTTATAAATATCCTAAATTAGATAAAGATTATTTTACAATAAAAAAGTGGCAAGGTTTCTGGCCAAATGAAAGAAGTGGTGGACAATATAAAATCAAATTATTACAGGCAAATCAAGAATATAATCTACTTGATAGTCCATTTAAAATAGTTTGGTCTTATGCTAATCCAAGTAAATTCCATTTTACAAAAGAAAAAATTATTTGGGCAAGAAATCAAATGTATGGCATTGGAAGCAAAAATTATAATGAACTTTTATACCTTTTTGCAATTTTAAATTCTAAAATAATTGATTTAATTTTAAAATCAAATTTAAAAAGCGAAAACGAAAAAAACTACTTGTGTTCCATTACATCCATAAAAGAATTTGTTCGTGTTCCCAAAATTACCGAAGATAGTCAATCTATTAAAAACGAAGTTATTAAATACACAGAAGAATTATTGAAATTAGAAGAAAAGAAGTTGTCAGATTTTGTTGATTTTTCAAAAGTAATGCTCCAAAAATTTGATAAAGTTTTGGTAGAGGGTAATGAACTAATTTTAGAAAAAGATGATGAGAAAATTAAACTTACCATTAAAGAGAATCAGGATTTAGTTAAGAAATCTCTTAATGAGATAATAGGATTAGAAAAACAAAAAATTAGTTTATCGGAATTGAAAGATTTGCCAATAATTGATTATGAAAAACAGCAAAAAATAAAAGATTATATTGATGATTTAGTATTTGCTTTATACTTTAATATCAGATTAGAAGAATTGGGCTGGGTTCATGAAATTACCTTTGTGGATAAGATAGTTTCTCGGGTAATGTTTGAATCCAGTATTAACCCTGCTTCTGGTATGGAAGATAGTAGGATAAAAACCGAGCATCTGGTGATTTTAAAAAAGGATTGATAAAAAACAAAAAAGGAGGTAAGGAAAATGAAAAGGAACAAGATTTGGAGGATTGAATGTATGACCACCCTTCACTGTAATAGAGGGGGGTGTAAGGGGAACATTGAAATTTTTGAGGTGGGTCTGAATAAGTCCCGCCCTTATGCAAAAGGTGACTGCTCCTTATGTGGTGCAGAGCATAATTTAAAAGATGTTACGGGGATAGATTTAAATATCCCTTGCGATTGTGGAAGAAGATATTTAAAAATTTCCAAAGTAACCCCCCAAGGAATTTGGGGGGAGTGCCCCCAATGTGGAGAGAGGGAAAAACTCTGTGGAGGGGGAACTTTTCCTCTTCATTATTTAAAGCACACTTATTGGCAATCTAGAAAAGATTTAAACCCACTCTATTTAAACGAGTGGGCTGAAAGAATTGCTCGGGAGTTAGTTCAGGCAAAATTAGACCCTCTCTGGTTAGAGAGGGTCTTTGAGTATGTGAAGAGGCTGGCAGTCCGCCTTGAAAACGGGGCGGACTGGAAAAAAGAGGTCTATACAGACCTTCTGCGTCTGGAATCAATGGCTGCAAAAGCCGTTGAGAATGGGGAAGTTCCCGAGTTCTTTTATAGGTTTGTTAGAAAAAATTTGAAGGAGGTAAAATCTCCTTCGGATTTTTTGAGAGCCTTCCTGCCTCACTTTGAGGCAGTATTAGCCTTTTTTTATTACCATACAAAAAATCAAAAAAAGGAGGATGTGGAAAATGAAAAAAATCAAAAAATTGATGGTGGAAGAAATGACCAATCTTCATTGCAAAAACGATAAGTGCAGGGGATTTTTGGAATTGGTAGAGGTGAGAATAGGTAAGTCAGGTTCTTATGTAAAGTGTATCTGCGGTCTTTGTTTTAAAGAATTTTTTTTCGGCACTCAAAATTTTTTAGGCACTCAAACAAAGACCCTTTGCGATAATTGTATAGAGTTTTTGAAAATTTCAAAAATCAATTCAACTGGCATTTGGGTGGTTTGCCCCAAATGCCAGCGGGAGGAAAGGTTGAATGAGAAAAATGGCAAAGAAGGAGGTATAAAAAATGAATAATAGTGAATTAGAAAAAGAGTTTTTTGGGGTGATGGAAAAAATTAAGTGGCGTATCTCTGGATACCTTCCTGATCTATGGATTGCTTTTTACAAGATGAGGAATGGGTTAGGGAAGGTTGAAAAAAAGAGTGGAAAGCGTTTAGAAAATGCTCTGAAGCTTTTTATTCGTAATAATCGTATAAATCAGTCAATAAAAGATTATAAAGAGTTGATGCGGGATTTTGTAAATGAGGATATTTATAAGTATTTCAATGTGTTAGGAGTTGATGACAATATAATAGATAAGATATATTTTGAGGAAAGGGTTAATGAGATAACTTCTAAAGATCCGAAAGCTGGGGATATTTTAAAAAGATTATTTTGTGGTGAGAATGTGTTAAATCATGAGATAAATGAGGTTAGAAAAGTAGTTGCGAGAATGGATGGGGAGAAGATGGTTTTGTGTAATAAAAGAAAAGGAAAGAAAAGTATAAAAAGGAGGGTATGATGAAAAAGATAGCTGATTTTATTTCTATTTTGTTATTAGGGATGTTAATTTTTATTATAGGTATGGAATTAGGTTATCATCTTTTGAGATAAATTAACTTTGATTTTTGGGTTGTATTTGTAATAAGGAAGGAGGAGTATATAAGTGTGTAAGCAATACTTGGGTTATGACAAAGCTTATCGGAAGAAGATGGGTATTTATTATACTCCAGATTATATTATTGATTATATTGTTAGAAACACTTTAGGAGAACTGCTTAAAAATGAAAAAGTAAATGTTGAAAAAATCAGGGTTTTAGACCCAGCGTGTGGCACTGGTTTATTTTTGATTAAGGCTTTTGATGTTCTTAATGAGTATTATTTAAAGAATGATAAAAACTACTTACAGACCGAGATGGGCTTTAAGACTGATCTACCATTTACAACAAAAGTAAAAATCCTCAAAAACAACATTTTTGGTGTGGACTTGGATAAGCAGGCAGTAGAGATAGCACAGCTTAATCTTTTATTAAAAATTGCGGAAAATGGGCAGTGGTTGTCTCTACTTCAGGAAAACATAAAATGTGGAAACTCTTTAATTGACGACTCAGCAATCGCAGGAGACAAAGCCTTCAAATGGGAAGACGAATTTCCTGAAGTTATGAAAGAAGGTGGGTTTGATGTTGTGATAGGGAATCCGCCTTATGTTAAAGAATTTGTTAATAGAAAAATTTTTGAAGATGTTAAAAAAGGCAGTTCAAGAGTTGCAAATTATTATGAAGGAAAAATGGACTATCTGTATTTCTTCGTTGAATTAGGAATTGATTTATTAAAAGAAGGTGGTTATCTTTCCTTCATCACAACAAGTTATTGGTTACAAGCAGAAGGTGCAAAGAAACTTAGAGAAAAAATACTTAAAGAAACAACACTTATTAGTGTTTTTGACTTTAATGAATTTAAAGTATTTGAAGGAACAGGTCAGCATAATTTAGTTTTTGTATTACAAAAAAAGAAAAACATAAATAATAAGATTAAAGTTTCAATCGTTAGAGATAAGAATATCCTAAAAAATGAAATAATCAATGTATTACAAGAAAAAGATGGTGGAGAAAAAATAGAGAGGTTTATTTTTCAACCACAAAAAGAATTCTTACAAAACGAAGGTTTTAAAATATCTTTTATACCTGACAAAATTGGGGGCATATGTAAAAAAATAAAATCCCAACAAAATTATTTTCTAAAAGAAAAAGATGTGGCAACAGGGATAGATGCGCCTCAAGATAAAGTTATTAAATTGCATTTAACAAAATTACCTAATTTGAAAATTGGTGAAGGAATTTTTGTAATAAATAACGAAGAACTTGAAAGATTAAAATTAAATTCTAATGAAATGAATATAATCAAACCTTATTATTCAACAGAAAACTTAGGAAGATATTTTGCAGATAAATACAATAGAAAATGGATTATTTATACGACTACTGAGATAATAAAAAGGATAGATGATTTTCCGAAAATAAAAGCGCATTTAGATAAATTTAAGAAAATTATTACATCAGATTTAGGACCTTATGGATTACATAGAGCGCGTGAAGAAAGATTTTTTCTTGGAGAAAAAATAATTTCTTTGAGAAAAACTAAAATTCCAAGTTTTTCTTATGTAGATTTTCCTTGCTATGTTTCATTATCATTCTTTATAATTCAACCTGAAGATATAAATTTAAAATATTTAACTGGAATTTTAAACTCAAAAGTTGTTCATTTTTGGTTATATTTTAAAGGTAAAAAACAAGGTAATCGGCTACAAATTGATAAAGCACCCATTTTATCTATACCAATCAAACTTATTCCAGAATCTCAACAACAACCCCTCATCACCCTTGTAGACAAAATGCTTTCTCTTCACAAACGCCTCAATGAAATCGGCGATAAAAAGACAGATGAACGAGCAAAGATTGAGGAAGAAATAAAAAAGACTGATGCTGAAATTGATGAGCTGGTCTATAAGATTTATGGAATAACTGAAGAAGAAAAGAAGGTTATAGTGGAGAGTTTAGAGTTAATATTATAGGTTCAGGAGGATAAATTAACTTTGATTTAGTTTATTTTGAGATAGGTAGTTTTAGTTTTTGGATTGTATTTACATAGTAGATAGAAAAGTTATATAAAAAAGGAGGGAAAGATGAATAAGAAATTGTTAGTAATCCTCTGTTTGATGTTTCCATTTGTTTTATGGGCTGAACCACCTAAAACATCAAATCAAGGGAAGAAGCTACCAGTAGTTGATAATGTGGGCTTTTTGAGGTGGGGGATGTCAAAAGAAATGGTTAAGAAGGTAATTTTGCAGGATTTACAAACTAATTCTAGTATATGGACAACTCTTCGGGTGGGTGATCTTGCAATGGATAAGCCTATAGTTTTAGATTCGTGCACTGGATGTTCTGATTATGAGGTTTTTTGGACTGAAGAGTTTATAGTGTTTTTTTATGGAGATGATTATGGTGGGAGAAAGGTATTTTGGCGTAGGACTTATCATTTTTTAGGAGACAAGTTATTTGCAGTAGAGTTGAAAGGCTCTTCTGATTTTTCTATGGCGTATATGATACAGGTGTTATCAATAATGTATGGTGCGCCATCTCTTCATAATAAAGATTTTTCTCTTGTTAATTGGAAAGCTACCGATAGCTTAGGTAGAGATGTTATAATTATTGCTCAGCAGTATTTTGGAGGTTTTGCTATCTATGCTATGAATGCTGGGATGAGAAGGGTTGCTGAAAAGTGTTATGCTAGCAAAGGTAAAAAATTAAAATGATAACTTTTTATTTATTTTATTAAGGGAGGTGTAGTTATATGGGTAGAAAGGGGATTTTGGTATTGGATGAAAAACAGAAGGCAGATATAGCATCTATGAGTATAAGGGAGTTTTGTAAGAAGTATGGATTTTCTTTTAATTCCGCTTGTTATCTTCGTAGAAAATATGGAATTTGTAGAGAGCTTGGAAGATTTAAGCCTCATAAAGAATTTATTAAGGATTTAAGGAATTTGCATTTGTCTCAAATAGCTGAAAAGTATGGAATATCTATATCAGCTGTTAATTATTATAGGAGAAAGTTTGGTATTAAAGATTATTTTAGGGTTAGAAAATATAAAGTTCCTATACCTCCTAGAGATGAGTTAGAAGGTTTGAGCATTTATGATATTATGGATAGATATAAAGTTTGTAAGGCTACTGCTATTAGTTGGTTATTGAAATATGATATAAATCCTATAAGGGTGAGGTTGCATAATTATAGTAGGATTTTGAAAGAATGTTCTAATTTATTTTTTGACTTTAAGATAGCTTTTTTGATGCCTATTTTTGATGATGATAAATTATCATATATTTTTAATGTTGGTAAGGATGAGATTAAGGGGATAAGGGATTTGTATGGTATAAAGGTTGTTAATGGGCTTGATAAGTTTTTTCAGTATAAAAAGGAGGGTCCTTATAGTTTAAGAAAGGAAAGAAGAAATCTGATTATTTATTTTTTAAATTTTTATAGTGATTCTGAGGTAGCTCGTATTTTTGGATTAACTCGTGAAGCAGTAAGACAGTTGAAAAATAAGTTTTCTGTTAAAAAATTTGATTTTGATGAATATCTTTTTGATTATTTTAAAGGTTTGATTGGTAAGTTTGATAGTATAAATAAGGAGGTGGTAAGAATTGAAGAAACCTAAAAAAAGAAAAAGGAATGTTCAGAGGATATGCTTGAGATGTGGTAAGCCTTTTATAAGTGAGGGTGCTTATAATAGGCTTTGTTCTTCTTGTAATCATTATAATAAGCAAATCTATGGTGAATTTTGGTGTTGATAGGGGAGTAATGAATAAATTTTTAAATCCACCTTTTTCTTATTTTGGTGGGAAGAGAAGGGTAGCGGATATTATTTGGAAGGCTATTGGTGATGTTGATGTGTATATAGAGCCTTTTTTTGGAGGGGGTGCTGTATTGTTTGCTCGTCCAAATTATATTCCTTCTAGGCATAAGGAGATTGTTTGTGATAAGGATGGGTTTGTTGCAAATTTTTGGAGGGCATTGAAGTATAGTCCTAATGAGGTTGCTAAATATGTTGATTATCCATGTAATCATATTGATTTAATAGCAATAAAGAGATATTTGTTAGATAATAAGGATAGCTTGTATGAGAAGTTGACTAATGATATAGAATTTTATGATGCTAAATTGGCTGGATATTGGGCTTGGGTATTTGTCTATTCAATTTTTCCCCTAGTTAGAGATACAAATACTCGTCCTAATATTATGGGTGGTACTGGTCTTTGTAGTTACCCTTTGATTGAGATGTATGATGCAAGTAGGGATGTTGATGATGTAAGTTTATTGGATAAGCCTTATAATTTGACTATTTATCGGTGGTTGAGGGTGTTGTCAGAAAGGTTAAGGTTTGTTATTATAGTTTGTAATGATTTTTCTGAAGTGTTGGAAGGTCATCCTTCGGTTTTTGATGGGAATAGTATTGGTATTTTCTTTGATCCCCCTTATGGAATTAATGATAGGAAGGATGATATTTATATGGTAGATGATAAAGATGCCCCAAAAAGGGTAAAGGATTTTTGTATTGAGTTTGGTAATAATCCTTTATATCATATTGTTATTGCTGGTTATGAAGAATATGAGGGGTTATTAAATTATGGATGGAGAGTTTTTAAGTGGAAGGCTAATGGTGGTTTTTCTGGTTTATCTGGTAGTAGTCTAACCAGAGGTAAGGTTAATGCTAGTAGGGAGACCTTATATTTTAGTCCTCATTGTAGGGATATATCTTTGTGGCTTGAGTCTGTGAGTAGGTTTAATAGGAAGATGAAGGATAAGAATATAGTAAAATAACTTGGTGTTAGCAAATTAAAGAGGATGTTATGAATACCAAGCATAAAATTATAATTGGGGATTCAAGAAGGATGGCTGAGGTTTTAGATAAATCAGTTCATCTTATAATTACATCACCTCCGTATTGGCAGATAAAGGATTATGGAGTAGAAAATCAGATAGGTTTTAATGATTCTTATGAGGACTATATTAATAATTTGAATTTAATATGGAGTGAGTGTTTTAGAGTATTGCATGATGGTTGTCGTTTATGTATAAATATAGGGGATCAGTTTGCTCGTTCTGTTTATTATAGTAGGTATAAGGTAGTTCCTATTCATACTGAAATAATTAAATTTTGTGAGACTATTGGATTTGATTATATGGGTGCTATTATTTGGCAAAAGCCAACCACCATGAATACTACAGGTGGTGCAACAGTAATGGGCAGTTTTCCTTATCCTAGGAATGGGATTATAAAAATTGATTATGAATTTATTTTGATTTTTAGGAAGGCTGGTAGTTCTCCGAAGGTTTCAAGGGATGTGGAAGAGATGTCAAAATTAAGTAAAAAAGAGTGGAATGAGTATTTTTCTGGGCATTGGAAGATTAATGGTGAAAGACAGGTGGGACACTTGGCGATGTTTCCGATAGAGATTCCGAAGAGATTGATTAAGATGTTTAGTTTTGTAGGAGATACTATTTTAGATCCATTTTTGGGAAGTGGGACTACGATGTTAGCTTCAAAAAATTTGAACAGAAATTCAGTAGGTTATGAATTAAATAAAAATTTTTTATCTATAATAAAAGAAAAGGTTGGAGTAGATAAGGAAGGGCTTTTTCGGGATGTGGAGTTTGAAATTATTGAGCAGGAGCTATTAGATATAAATTGGAATATGGAGATTGATAAGTTGCCTTATAGGTTTATTGATTCTGCTAGGTTGGATAGAAGAAATGGATTCCGAAATTGATGGGAGGTAATGATGAAAATAGGGAGAATAATTGAGATAATAGTTTTTTCTTGTTTATTGATTTTATTGATTATTTTTGTTTATCTTTATGTTAGTAAGATTTATAAATTAGATTCAAAGCCTGAGTTTTTTTCTGGTCAGGAGTATATTTTGTTGATGATTTTTGATAAGGATAAAGTTGTTTGTCAAAAGATAGATAATAGATGGGTTTGTAAGGGTTTTAGTTTTGTAGATGATAATTTGTTAGGAGTTGTTGATTTTAATGTGAGTAGATATAAGTTTGAAAGTGCATCGGTAATAGATATTAAGGGTTTGAATAATAAAACCAATCAGTTAGTAGGAAAGGATGTATTAAAATGAAGATAGATGAATCAGCGAGATATTTTTTTATTATTATGTTTATTTTACTAGTGTTGTTCTTTTTAGTGATGTATTTTGAATTTGGTAGAATTTCTCGTGAAGATGCAGATAGGAGTATAAAGAATGTTTTGTATAGTATAGGTAGATATGATTGGTTTGTGGAGAATGGGATAGAGGTTATTTATACAGATGATAAAACTTATTCTATGGTAGAGTCAAAGAAATTATTTATCTCGCTTGATACGAGTAGGTTAGAGTTTAGGGATAATTTTATTTTTGAGTTAGGTCATTTTGTTTATTCTTTTGAATGGTGTCCTTTGGTTAATGAAAAGTATAATTCTTATTTAGTTTGTGAGGCAAGGAGGATTATGCCAAGAGAGGTTCTTTTTATTAGTTGTATAAGGTCTCATATTTTTGCTGATGAGTTTAGGAGATCTGGTGGGAGGCTTCAATATAATTATGATTTGTTTAATAGGATTTTGAATTTTACTGAAGATGATGTTAAATTTTTTTCTGAAGGATGCCTTCAGTTTTAAGTTTGAAAATGTATTTACTGGTTTGGAAAGGATGATATTAGGAAGAGAAAATGGTAAAAGAAAATAGAGAATTAGAAATTGAAAAATTGAAAGCCGAAGTTGAGTGGTTGAAGAAGGGATTGAAAGAAAGGAAGAAATATGGGCTTGTTTGGGAAGAAAAGCCAGAAGAAGTGGTTGAGATGTGTAAGGAAAAACTGCTAGTGTTAAAAGAGATTAAAGATAAGGAAATAATCACGGATAAAGACAAGCCAGTAAATTTATTGATTGAAGGTGACAATTATCATGCTCTTTCTGTTCTAAATTATACCCACGCAGGAAAAATTGATGTTATTTATATTGATCCACCTTATAATACTGGTAATAAAGACTTTATTTTTAATGACAAATATGTAGATCCTGAAGATAGTTATCGCCACTCAAAATGGATTTCTTTTATGGAGAAAAGGTTAAAACTGGCAAAGAATTTATTGAAAGATACAGGGGTAATTTTTATTTCAATTGATGATAATGAAGTGGCGCAGTTAAAGTTGTTAATGGATAATCCAGATT
>Ga0123519_10001913_pt1 | contig 35473 bp, 24 predicted proteins | sample YelNatPaOPRAMG02_FD_87396 | JGI IMG/M metagenome (GOLD analysis project Ga0123519, IMG submission 87396) | Hot spring microbial communities from Yellowstone National Park - Yellowstone National Park OP-RAMG-02 (version 2) | ecosystem: Environmental > Aquatic > Thermal springs > Hot (42-90C) ... | reverse complement strand
TCGTCGATGACGATTGCTGCGACGAGCTCTCCACCTTCTTCCGCGACGCCGACTCCGACGGCTTCGGAGACCCCGCGGCGAGCGTCCAAGCGTGCTCCGCACCCGCCGGATACGTCTCCGACAGCGGCGACTGCAACGATAACAATCCGGCAATCCATCCGGGAGTGCCGGAGATCTGCGGCAACGGCATCGACGATAACTGCGACGGCTATGCGGATGAAGGCTCGACCTACTATCGAGACGCAGACGGCGATGGATACGGAAACCCATCGAATTTCATCGTTGATTGCGGTCAACCTTCGGGATACGTGCTCAACAACACCGATTGCAATGACTCCAACCCCAACGTCCACCCCGGAGCGACGGAGATCTGTAACCAAATCGACGATGATTGCGATGGATCTGTGGATGAAAACCTCATCTGCGGCGGCCCGGAGGCGTACTACACGTTGAGCATTGGCGTGAGTCCCATCGAAGGCGGAACCACCAATCCTTCACCGGGTTCACATTCTTATCTTGCCGGAACCGTGGTGACCGTGAGCGCCAGCGCCAATCCGGGCTACGAGTTCAGCCACTGGTCCGGCGATGTTACGGGCACATCCTCCACGATCAATGTGACCATGGATGGGAACAAATCGGTCACCGCCAATTTCACCGGCGGCCGGATGTACACCCTGACCATCCTCGCGAATCCGGCAGAAGGCGGCACGACAAATCCGCCACCCGGGGCCTACATCTATCCCGCCGGAACATCCGTTACGATTGGCGCTTCACCGGCGGCCGAATGGCTCTTCGTCAACTGGAGCGGGGATGCCAGCGGCTCTTCTACCACCACAAATGTGGTGATGAACGCGGACAACGTAGCGGTTGCCAACTTCACCCGCTTCTATACCCTCACCATTGATGCCGTTCCCCCACAGGGCGGAACAACCCTTCCCCCGCCGGGATCGTATTCATTCGAACGCGGAAGCGTGGTGACCGTATCCGCTCAGACAGCGGAAGGATGGAGCCTCGCCGGTTGGGCCGGCGATGCCACGGGCGCTGATTCGACCATCAACGTGACGATGGATGGCAACAAGTCAATATCGGCGGTGTTCGTGAGGTACCATACCCTTACGATCCGCGCGGATCCGCCGGAAGGAGGCGCAACGATACCCGAAGAGGGGTCCTATTCCTTCGTGGAAGGGAGCGTGATAACCCTCACCGCAGTGCCCGCGGAAGGGTTCTCATTCGGGGGTTGGACGGGAGACATCACCTCCTCGGACATCACCACGACCGTAACGATGGACACGGATAAGTCGGTCACGGCGAACTTCACCACGGCCGGGGTATTCTACACGTTGATCATCGAGATCAACGGAGAAGGCACCGTCGAGCCGCAGCCCGGCCCACACTCGTACGCGGCCGGAACGATCGTTCCGCTTACGGCCACACCGGCCGAGGGATGGGAATTTCTCAATTGGACCGGGGACGACGCCGATGACCAAGCCGCCATCACCGATCCCGAATCCGCCACGAGTGCGATAACGATGAACGATAACCATATCGTCACCGCCAATTTCGGCCAAGCCGGCGGAGGTGTGGAAGGTGGGGGAGGAGGAGCCGCCAATGTACCGTTGATCACCGGTGCGGTGGTGGCAGGGCTCGCGTTAGCAGCGGGGCTGTTCTTCTTCTTCCTCATCGGAAAACGCCGGAGAAAGAAGAAGGCCCAAGCCAAAGCGTAAAAAGTCTTTCCGGTAACAGCACAACGAAAAAGGGCGCCGGGGTAATTTCCTCCGGCGCCCTTCATTTATCTTCTTGGCCCTCCCGATCCCTCGAAGAACGTTTCCAGATCAAGATCAGATTGATGGTTGTCATAATCCAGATGAAAGCGAAAAGAACGGCTTCGATCTTCATCTCACCGTATTCATTGACGGTGATCACCACCTGATTCTTTGGATTGAAGCAAGCCACATAGAACATGGCAAACAGCAGTGACATGAGCGCCCACGAAAGCATCACAGAGAGGAGATTGAATAGGGAGACTCCGTGCTCTTTTTCATTCTTCGCCGAATGCTCCTCCCGGAGGGCTTCCGATTGGAGCTGTTCGGTTTGTGGCAGGGCGGGTGGGCTTGTGCTCATGATCACCCTATTCGATACCCATTCTACGGCCCCGGAAAACGAGGGCAATCACCCGAAAGTCCCCTCCTCTGAAGGGGCCCCTTGGCCTTAAGTATAGGGTCTCGGCCGGGGATGAACAAAAGTGCAGACACTCACTTTAGGGTGGTGCTATCCCAAAAACGCCGGTGGGGTTGGCGCTCAATTCATCTGAAAGAGCCTTTCCCACGAATGGTTTTGACTCTCCTAGGAAGGGCTGGTACACTATTTCATGCCGCAGTATGAGAATTCTGGAAAACGGAGACCCTGACCGTAATCGGAGTCCGGCGCCAAGAGTGGCTCTCAGAACCGTGGGGTGCAAGCTCAACCGGGCTGAGAGCGAAGCCATGGCGCACCAACTCCTCGAAGCCGGCTTTCTGCTGGTGCCTCCCGATGAAACCGCGGATGTGTGCATCCTCAATACCTGCACCGTCACTCATATCGCCGACCGCAAGTGCCGGCAGTACCTCCGCGCGTTTCGCGCCCGGAATCCCCGATCCTTGGTGATCGCGATTGGTTGTTATGTCAAGAGAGACGCCTCCGGACTGGCCGCGATGGGAGGGGTCGATCTCCTTCTCGGCAACGAAGAGAAGGCGCACATAGCGGAGGTGATCGGAAGGTATCTCAATTCCACGACGGCCTTCCAACCCTCCACCGGAAAGCCCGCACCGTCCGGCATCTTCGGCACACGATCCATGATCAAGATCCAGAGCGGATGCAACCGCCGATGCGCTTACTGCATCGTGCCTCATGTGAGAGGAAGCGAAACGAGCGTGCCCCCGGACACCATCATCTCAGAGATCAAGAGAAGATCGGCCGAGGGGATCAAGGAAATCGTCCTCACCGGCACCCGGATCGGGGCGTATAGCGATGAGGGAGGACTCGAAGGGCTCCTCAACCGCATTCTCGAGGAAACGGAGATCCCCCGGATCCGCCTCTCATCCCTCGAGCCCGATGAACTCTCGCCAAGACTTCTTGAGCTCTGGAGAGGAAACGAGCGCTTGTGCCGCCATCTCCATATGGCACTCCAGAGCGGCAGCGATAGCGTGCTGAGGCGCATGCGGCGGGGATACGCCACCCGGGAGTACGAGTCCGCATTGAGAGCCGCTCGGGAGGCCATGCCCGATATCGCCATCACCACGGACGTAATCGTTGGTTTCCCCGGCGAGACCGATGCGGAGTTCGAAGAGAGTTACCGATTCTGTGAAGCGATGGAATTCGCCGCGATCCATGTATTCCCGTATTCGGATCGGAGGGGGACGCCCGCAGCCGCGATGGGCGGAAAGGTTCCCGCGCCTATCAAGAAGGAGCGAGCCCACCGAATGTTGGAACTTGCTACCAAGAGTTCAATCGCCTTCCGCCGCCGCTTTCGGGGGGAGATACTGCCGGTGCTGTGGGAGGAACAAGCGGAAAAGGACATCTGGACGGGGTACACGAGCAATTACCTCCGGGTCTTCGGCCGGAGCGCGATAACACTCGCCAATCGCCTTGTGCCGGCACGGCTCGGAGAAGAATATCACCAAGGCCTGTGGGGAGATATCTTCCGGGATGAAGAAACCACAGAACGGCCGGGGGAGAGTGAGCATCGATGGTTGAAAGCATCAACTTAGCCTATCTGATTCTGTTCTTCTTGTGCCTTTTCGCGTCGGCTTTCTTTTCGAGTTCGGAGACGGCCTACATCTCGCTTCAACGGGTGCGCATCCGGCACATGGTAGATAGCGGCGTGGCCGGCGCCGAGGAGGTCGCCCGACTCGTTCGGCAGCCCGAGCGTTTGCTCACCACCGTACTCATCGGCAACAATTTTGTGAACACCGCCGCCGCCGCCCTGGGCACCATGATCCTTGCGTCCATCATCGAGAGCGATAAGATCGCGCTGATCGTCTCCACCGTCGGGGTGACGATCGTGCTCCTCACCTTCGGAGAAGTCATCCCCAAAACGGTAGCCACCCGGACCGGCGAGCGAATGGCCCTCATGTACCTGCGGCCCATCAAAATCGTGGCTTGGATTCTCTCCCCTCTTACCGCCGTTTTCACCAAGCTGGGAATAACGGTGGCGCGTCTGGCAGGCGGCAACGTGGCCGTACACCGGGATATCATCACGGAAGAGGAAATGCTCGCCATGATCTCGATGGGAAAGGAGCATGGCACCGTCGAAGAATCTGAAGCGGATATCATCGAACGCGTGTTCCGCATGGGTGATCGGCGGGTGAGCGAGATCATGAAGCCGCGGACCAATGTCATCGGCATCGAGAAGGGCGCCAAGCTGAAGGATTTCTATGCCATCTACACCGAATCCCCCCATTCCCGCTTCCCCGTCTATGAAGAAACGATGGATAAAGTGACGGGCATCCTCTGGATCAAGGACGTCCTCATCGCCGAGGCCAAGGGACTTCTCAAGCCGGATGATATCGTCACGGACCTTGCCCGACCGGTCTATTTCGTCCCGGAGACAAAGATCGTGGGAGAACTCATCACAGAGATGCAGGAACAACACGTTCCCATCGCCGTTGTGGTGGACGAATACGGCGGGGTGGCCGGGATCGTGACCATGGAACAGCTCTTGGAAGAGCTCGTGGGAAAGCTGGGGGATGAACTTGCCGTCGGCCATAGGCCCGTCGAGAAGATAGACCGCAACACCTATCAGATCAAAGGGGAAACACGGGTTGATCAGGTGAACGAGGACCTCGGACTGGGCCTGCCGGAAGGAGAATACGAGACGATCGCCGGTTTCGTCCTCGAGATGGTCGGACATATCCCGCGGGAAGGCGAGCAATTCAAATACGGGAATCTCACCGTGACCGTGACCGAAATGAAGGGAGTGAAGATTGAAAAGGTCCTTATCGCAAAGGAATGAGCCGCAACAGCGGATCTGTGTGACCTTCAGCCGGGGAGAGGAGCTCAAATACATCACTCATTTGGACCTCATGCGGCTCTGGCACCGGGCCTTGCGTCGGGCCGGAATGCCGCTGGCTTATTCGCAGGGGTTCAACCCCCAACCGCGGATCGCCATCGCGGCGCCGCTTGCAGTGGAGATCACGAGTGACGGGGAGCTCATGGATATCTTCCTTCAGCGCAGAGTATCACTCGATTTCTTCGCCAAAGCCGTCAGCGAGCAACTGCCCCAGGGCATCGGGATCAAGGGACTCAAGGAACTCTGGCCGGGACTACCTTCCCTTCAATCCCAATTGCGCTCTGCGGAGTACCGGGTCCAGATCGAATCCGAGCGAACCCCTGAATCAGTGGAGAACGCCATCCGCGCTTTGCTCGAACTGAAGACCTTGCCATGGGAGCACTCCCGGGGAGAAAGCAAGCACCGATATGATTTGCGCGAACTCATCATTGATATTTGGATCATCGCCCACACCCCTCCAATCTACACTCTGGGGATGCGGCTCCGAAACGATGCCGGCGGTTCGGGGCGCCCGGATCAAGTCCTTTTAGCCCTCGGCTTCACCGAGCCGGCCCGCTCGATTCACCGCACCCGACTCATCATGGGTACCGACTGATGCGTCTCATACTCGTTCGCCACGGCCAAACCGAGTGGAACCGCGAATACCGGGTTCAGGGGCAGGCCGATCCTCCTCTGAACGAGACGGGAAAGGCTCAGGCCGAAGCCATCGCGCGGGCGCTCAGTTACGAGCCCATTCGGGCCATCTATTCCAGTCCCCTGAGCCGTGCCATGGAAACCGCGAAGACGATCAACCGCTTCCATACGGTGGAGATCATCCCTCACGAAGGTTTGAAGGAATTGAACGTGGGTGAAGTCGATGGACTCTACTTCCCCGATATGCCCGTGCGGTACCCCGATTTCTTTGCCCGATGGAAGGCGGATGCCGCCGCCGTCCGATGGCCCGGCGGCGAAACCTTGCCCGAGCTTCAAGACCGCGTGTGGAGAGCAACCACCCAGATCATCACCCCGCAAACCGAGGGGGCAGCGGTGATCACGAGTCACCTCTTTGCTCTGGTCAGCCTCCTCTGCAAGGTGCTAGGTCTGAACCTTTCGGATTTCCGGAGGTTGAACCTCAGTGTGGGAAGCATCAGCGAAGTGGAGATCACGGAGAAGGGATACCGGCTAGTGCGCTTCAACGAAACTTGCCATCTGGGCAGCAATTTCTGAGACGGGGTCGAATGATGGCCAAGCACCCCCTGATCCATAGCGTCCGCCGATTCATCGAGGACCATCGTCTCATCCGCTCGCCGGGGCCACTCGTCGTGGGCGTCTCCGGCGGTCCGGATTCCGTCTGTCTACTTCACGTTCTCTACACCCTCAAGGAAGAACTCGGCATCGAACCCCACATGGCTCACCTCAATCACCGGCTGCGCGGGGCGGAATCCGATGCCGATGAAGCGTATGCGAGAAAGCTCGGCCAAGACCTCGGCGTACCCGTTACCATCGAATCGCGGGAGGTGAGGGCATACCAATCCGCCCGCCGGTGTTCGCTCGAAGAGGCGGCCCGGGAGGTCCGGTACACGTTTCTCGCCGATGTAGCCAAAGCTGCGGGGGCCGATGCCGTAGCGGTAGCTCACACCGCCAATGATCAGGCCGAGACCATTCTTCTCCACTTGATTCGCGGAACGGGGCTTGCGGGGCTCAAGGGCATGCGCCCCCTTTCCCGATGGAATCTTCCCGATGGCCGGATCCTCACCTTGATCCGGCCGCTTCTCGAAACCCCCCGCACCGAGACGGAGGCTTACTGTGCCGCCCACCACCTTTCCCCCCGGCGAGACTCCTCGAACCTCGACCCCCGGCATCTTCGCAATCGCATCCGGAGCGAGCTCCTACCCCTTCTCGAGGCATACAATCCCCGCATCATCGAAAGCCTCTGCCGCACCGGACGCATCCTCGCCGACGATCTGGGATATATCCAAGAGCAAGCCGAAAGGGCGGCACAATCGGTCCTCGAAACGCTCCCGGAAGGCGTTTCCATCGATCGGCAATCGCTCTCCGCCCTTCCCCCCGCCCTCCGACGGCACGTGCTCCGCGCCGCCCTCGAGGGACTCGTGGGAAAGCTCCGAGATATCGAGAGCGTTCACATCGAAGCGCTCATGGAAGCCCTCGTCCGCCCACCGGGCACCCGGCTTTCCCTCCCTTACGGATTGACCTTCTACGGCGACTATGTGAAGAGCACCATCGTATGCGGTGAAAATCCCCCCGAGTATTTGCCGCCGCTCGCCGGAGAGCATCGTCTGTGCATTCCCGGCGAGACGATTTTTCCCGGATGGCGGGTGAAGGCCCGGATCCTCGAGCGCACGGTTGAAGACCTCGATGAAAGCCCTTTCACAGCCTATATGGACATGGACCAAACCGGAGCCGAACTCAGGGTGAGAACCCGCCGCGAAGGAGATCGGTTCCAACCGCTGGGCATGAGCATGCCCAAGAAGCTTCAGGACTTCATGACCGATGCGAAGATCCCCCGCGGATGGCGGGATCGGGTGCCGCTCGTGTGTGCGGGGGGTCAGATCGCATGGGTGGTGGGATGGCGCATCGCCCATCCCTTCCGCGTGACGGATTCGACCCGAAGAATCCTCGAAATCACGTTCGAGATGGATTAGACCGGCCGGGAGGGGAATATGGACTACAGCGAAATTCTCGAGCAACTCGAATCTCTGGCCGACCCCGAAGCCGTCAAAGGCATGGCCAGATATGGGATCACCCCGGAGAAGGCCTACGGCGTTTCCATCCCGAATCTCCGCGCCATCGCCCGGGCGGTGGGCACAGATCACGAGCTTGCGGGATGGCTCTGGCTGAACGGAAGCCGTGAGACCCGGATTCTGGCCAGCATGATCGCCGATCCGAAACTCCTCACAGAGGCCCAGATGGAGCGCTGGGCTTCCGAGTTTACCTACTGGGAAATCTGCGATCAGTGCTGCATCAACCTCTTCAGCCGAACCCCTCTGGCATGGCGCAAGGCGATCGAGTGGAGCTCGCGGCCGGAGGAATCGTACAAGCGGGCCGCATTCGTGCTGATGGCGCGGCTCGCCGTTTCCGAGAAGAAGGCTCCCGACGAACGCTTCGAACCCTTTTTCCCTTTGATCACGGCCGCCGCCGCCGATCCACGCAACATGGTCAAGAAGGCGGTGAACTGGGCCCTTCGGCAGATCGGGAAACGCAGCCCCGGGCTGAACAGCCGGGCGATCGAGACCGCTGAAGCCCTCCGGCGGACGGACTCCAAATCCGCCCGCTGGATCGCCTCCGACGCCCTCCGGGAGCTCCGGAGCGAGGCGGTGCAAAGTCGGCTGGGAGCGCGCCGCGATCAAGAACACCCTTCATAAAGCCATCGCTGCCCCTTGCGGAACACCCTCCCGATAAACGATCCGGATTTACCCTCCCTATTCTATCTGATATCTCTATTGGACATATCAAAAAGTGCCATGATAGACTATTTCTCTGGGTGATTGTCATGGGCCCACAGCCCCAGCAAGCGATTGCGGCCAGTGAAGCGGATGGCGCTGCGGCATTCCCGATGCTTGCCGTTCCGGCGCCATGGCAATCGTTTCCCGAACGTTTCGAATGGGCCGCCGAAAACGGATTTGCGCTCACATATGCCCCGAATCCCGATGCGCCTCATCTTATCCCCCAACATGTGGGACCCTTCGTGCGATCCGGCGTGCCGGTGCGGTATCACGGCTTTTTCCCCGGATGCGAGATCGGTGATCAAAACGCCCTTTCGGCCGAGCGGGCGGTCTCAATCCATAAACACGCCATGGAAGCCATCTGCGGACATGGCGAGCCGGTCATCACCTTTCATATCGGTCTGGATCCGGGCATCCCGATAGACCCGGACCGAGCCATGGAGAACCTCGGGCGGTTAGTTGAATACGGGAAAAGGCTGGGCATCACCGTATGCATCGAGAATCTGCGCCGAGGGGTATCCAGCCATCCGGAAGTGATTCGGCGGTGGGCCGAGACAACGGGGTCAGGCATCACCTTCGATATCGGGCACGCCAGCGGTTCGGAACGGGTTCTGCGCGGGGAGCTTTCCCTTGACGAGTTTGCCGATTCCTTCGGAGCCCACCTTATGGAGGTACATTTCTATGAGAAAGAGACGGATCGCCACTATCCACCCCGGGATATGGTCCTTCTCGGGCCGCTTGCCGATCGGCTCCTCGGCACCTCGTGCCGCTGGTGGACGATCGAGCTTCTTGACGGCACTGAAGCACTCGATACACGGGCGCTGGTGCTCAATTACCTTTCGAAAGGAGTTTGAATGAAAAGCACGATCTTGCGATGGGGAATGGGTCTTCTGCTGGCAATGGTGGTGATATCCGGGGCAATGCTTGCTTGCTCGGATGACAAAGAGAGCACGCCGGCACAAACCGAATCCCCGGCCTCACCTACGGCTCAGTCACCCGCTCTGAAACCGGATGGTGACAAACTCACCATGTACGTGGCATACGGCGGCCCGGAGATCGTTGCCAAAAAGTTCAAGGAGACCACGGGCATCGAAATCGAGTTTCTCACCATGTCCTCCGGCGAGGTCCTCACCCGCCTCAAGGCGGAGAAGGCCAATCCCCAGACGGATGTATGGTTCGGCGGGGGCTCCGACGCCTTCATCGAAGCGGCGAGCTTGGGATTGATCGAACCCTACATCTCTCCCAACCGAGAACGGGTAAATTCTGCCTTCCGCGATACACAAGGCTACTGGACCGGTATCTCGCTGGTGGTCGTCGGCTTTCTGGTCAACGAGGACCGGCTGGCTGATAAGAAACTAACGCTGCCCCAAAGCTGGGCCGCTCTGGCCGATCCGCAGTACAAGGGTGAGCTCATCGCTTCCGACCCGAACACCTCGGGAACGGCCTACACCACCATCTCGGGCATCCTGCAGATCATGGGAGAAGAGGCGGGTTGGGCCTTCCTCGATCGGATGTATGCCAATATCCCCTATCTCGAAAAGAGCGGCTCCGGCCCGGCCAAGAAGGCGCTCGCCGGGGAGTTCGCGATCGGCATCGTTCCCGATCCCCACAGCAGTCTGATTTCCAATCCGGATGCGCCTCTGGCATCGGTATTTCCGGAGGATGGAGTTCTGGCATGGCCTTCGCCCGTGGCGATCATAGCGGGAGCCAAGCATCCCAACAACGCCCGGATATTCGTGGATTGGTGCCTCTCGGAGGACGGTCAAAAGGTCTTGATGGAGGCCAGCCCTCGCGTGCCGACCACCGATATCCCCACGATCGAGGGGGTACCGAATCTGAGCGATCTCAACGTCGTGGCTTATGATCTCGTCTATTGGGGACAAGAACGGGATCGGGTTCTAAGCGAATTCAACAAACGTTATCCACAGTACCAATAAGCTTCAGCTAACCGAAAAGGGGGCGGGGACGGTCGAATACTTAACACCACCACCGCCCCCGCCGCTTTTATACGGCATGAAACTGTCCATCGGGCACCGCTACCTTTTGCCCCTGATCGTTCTGATCATCCTCGGCTTGTTCGTCCTCTACCCCCTCGGCAGTGTTCTGTGGGAGAGCTTCAAGAGCAACGGGGAGATCAATCTCAACAACTACTCCGCCATGTTCGATAATCCCCACCTCACCAAGACGGTATGGAACACCATCGGTGTGGCCTGCGGCGCCGCCGTGCTCTCCACCCTTCTCGGACTTCTTCTGGCCCTCATCGCCTTCAAAACCACTCTCCCGCTCCGGGGCCTTTTCGCCGGGGCCGCAGTGCTCCCCATGATCATCCCCGGATACGTTACGGTGCTTGCATACATTTTCCTCTTCGGCCGCAATGGACTGATCACCTACAAATGGCTCGGAATCTCTTGGGATGTGTACAGTTGGAAGAGCGTGCTCATCCTCCAGAGCTTCGAGCTGACCACCACCGCCTTCCTTCTGATCGCCGCCGTGATCGTGACTATCGACAGCCGGGTGGAGGATTCGGCGCGAAACCTCGGCGCCAGCGAATGGGGGGTATTGACCACGGCGACCCTTCCCCTTCTCAAGCCGGGGCTGATAGCCGCCCTTCTTCTCACCTTCATGCGCTCGATGGCGGACTTCAGCACCCCGCTCCTCGTCGGGGGCAAGTTCGATACGCTGGCTTCCGCCTCTTATACCCAGCTCATCGGCCGGTACGATATGGGAATGGCGGCCACTCTGAACGTGATCCTCCTTCTCCTCACTCTCGCCGTCTTCGTGCTCTACTACCGCGGCCAGACGGCCGTCCTCCGGGTGAGGGCCCAAGCCGGCGGGTTCCAACGCAAGCCCCTCCGTCTCAACCGCCCCCTCAAAGCGATGCTCTCGATCATCGGCGGCACTTTTGTGATCCTTTTACTCATGTTCGTGGTCTCCGTATTTTTGGCCGCCTTCACCAAGCACATCGGCGGGAACTACGCCTTCACCACCGAGCACTTCGGCATCATCCCCGAGCGCGGATGGAGCAGCACCCGCAACACTCTGTTCTTCGCCATCATCACCGCCGCGGTAATGAGTCTCACGGGATTGATCCTTGCCTATCTCATCACCCGCGTCGAGTTCAGAGGGAAAGCAATCCTCGATTGGCTGATGACCCTTCCCTTTGCCATTCCGGGAACCTTCATGGGGATCGGATTCGCCCTGGCGTTCAACCGCCCCCCCTTACTCCTCGCCGGAACGTGGATGATCATCATCGCGTGCACGGTGATCCGCGAGCTGCCGGTGGGGCTTCGGGCGGGGATGGGAGTCCTTTCTCAGCAAGATCGTTCCATTGAGGACGCATCCGCGGGGCTCGGCGCATCGAGGTTCGGCACCTTCCTCCGCATCATCGTCCCAACGGCGCGCCCCGCGCTTCTGGTGAGCGCCCTCTTCGCCTTCGTCTCGACCGTTCAAACGCTCGGTGCGATCATCTTTCTGATCACCCCCGGAACCAAACTGCTTTCGGTGGATATCTTCGAAGCTACGTACCGAGGCGATGTGGGAGATGCGGCCGCCCTCTCCATGATCATGCTCGGGATGGCCGCCATCGGCACCATCGCCATCTATTTCATCGGAACGAAAGGATGGGCCGCCCTATGGCTCCGCAGAACCCTACCGAACCCCGCTCAAACGTAATCGACCTCCGGATCCAATCCCTCAGCAAACGTCTGGGGGGGATGCCGGTAGTCAAAGACCTCTCGCTCACAGTAGAGAAGGGGGAACTCTGCTGCCTTCTGGGGCCCTCCGGCTGCGGCAAGACCACCACCCTCAAGATGATCGCCGGATTCATCGCGCCGGATGAAGGGACGATATGGCTGGGAGGCAGAGACATCACGCGCGTGCCGCCTCAGAAGCGGCAGATCGGGATGGTATTTCAGAACTATGCCCTCTTCCCGCACATGAACGTTTTCGATAATGTGGCCTACGGCCTGCGCCGGCGCAGAATCCCAAGGAAGGAGATCGCCCGCAGCGTATCGGAGGCCATGGCGCTCGTGCGTATGGAAGGATACGGCCGGCGCCGCATCCATGAGCTTTCGGGCGGCGAGCAACAGCGGGTGGCGCTCGCCCGAGCGCTCGTGATCGAACCGCAGCTCCTCCTCTTGGATGAGCCGCTCTCAAATCTCGACGCGCGCCTGCGCGCCGAGATGCGGGGGGAGATCCGCCGGATCCAACGCACGCTCAGCATGACCACTCTCTACGTGACCCACGATCAAGCGGAAGCCCTGAGCATCGCGGACCGGATGGCGGTGATGGATGCAGGGGCCATCCAACAGATCGGCTCCCCGAGAGAAGTCTATGAGAGGCCCCTTACCCCGTTCGTTGCGGACTTCATCGGACAGATCAACTTCATCGAGAGCCGCGAGACGCTGGAGGCCCTCGGACTTGCCGGGGAAGGGACTACAGGGGCACTCGCCACAACAACGCCGGCGGGAGGAATCTTGGCCGCCATCCGCCCCGAGCACATCCGCCTCACCGAGGTCGCCGAAGGAAGCATCCCGGCCGAGGTGAAATCCATCGCATATCTCGGGGCGACCGTGCGCTATCGGGTGAAGACCGAGAGCGGCGCGATCGAACTCGAAGTGGAAGCGCTTGCCCCTCAGGCCCACTACCGAGAAGGGGATAGGGTCGGCCTCCGGATCAGGCCCGAAGAAGTTCAGTATTTTTGGGGCGGCGGGCCTAAAGGCCCGCCGCCCCGTCTCAGAGAGGCCTTGCCGCCCACCATTACCGGCTCCCCACCATCTCGGCAAAGCTCATCGGAAAGTACGTCCCCTGATAGACCGCCCTCACTCCATCGGCCAGTTGAGAGCTGGCCGCCTTCTTCGGGATGAATCCCAGCGCCCCCGCCTCCGCACACACCCGCATGTTCTCCTCTTCATCGTACTGGGTCAAGATAAGGACATGGGTCTGCGGGTGTTGCCTCTGGATCTCGCGGGTGGCCTGCACCCCATTCATGACCGGCATCATGATATCGAGGAGAGCCACATCCGGCATGAGCCGGAACACCTTCTCCAGCGCCTCCTTGCCATCCCCCGCTTCCCCCACAACCCTCATATCCTTCTGGAGGGCCAGCACGGCACAGATGCCATCGCGCACCATGGTGTGATCATCGGCCACGAGCACCTTGATGATCCGCTCCACATATCTCAGCAGATCCTGAATCCGGGGCACGAGCAATGCCGGCTCGATGGGTTTGGTCACAAAGTCATCCGCCTCCAATTGCATCCCTTCGAACTTCCGCCACCCCTTCTCCAAACGCTCCTCATAGGGCGCATCGAGCACCAAAAGGGGAATGTCCTTGTAACGCGGATGTGACTTGAGCCATTTGTGAAGCGAAAAGGCTTCGCCGGCGGGCGAGAGCGTGCCCACCACCACGATATCGGGTTGCTCGGCCATCTTCTCCTGAGCCTCCGCGCGGGAAGCGGTGCAGATGACCTCATTGGACGATGCCGCCAGAATCCGGCGGAAGGATTCGACGAAGCTCGATTCGTCATCCACAATCAAGATCTTTTTGTTTTCAAGTTTCTCCGCCATCGAATGCCTCCTTAAATATGATCGGGATCTCTCCCCCTCGATCGGGTTCCCCTGCTTTCCCCATGCTTCTCACCTCCCTTGCGACGGAACGCGCTCCTCGATCGCCCGCTCGATGATCTCCGGAACGATCCGCTCGTTTCCCACCGCCATGATATGCACCCCATCGCACAGGCGTTCCTCCCGGATCCCCCGGATAAGCCGCACCGCGATCTCGATCCCCTTCTGAAGCCCCTTCCCCTTCTCGGCGGTGGCCAACTCCTCCACAACCTCCTTGGGAACGATGATCCCCGGCACGTTCTCGTTCATGTATTTGGCCATCCGCGCCGAGGCCAGAACGATGATCCCCGCCAGAATCTTCACGTTGAACTGAGAAGCATACTGCATGAAGCGCCGAAGGCTCGCCAGATCGAACACGCCCTGCGTCTGAAAGAACTGCGCGCCGGCGGCGATCTTCTTTTCGAACTTGATGAGCTGCGGCTCGATGAAGTCCGCCCCCGGGTGCACCGATGCCCCGATGCAGAATGAGGGCGCTCCCTTGAGATCGTTTCCCGCCGCATCCTTGCCCGATTCAAGGGTGCGGATCATCCGGATGAGCTGAACCGACTCGATATCGAAGACGGGCTTCACCTCCGGGTGATCGCCGATGTCCACGGAATCGCCGGTGAGCGCCAGAACGTTGTGGATACCGCGGGAATCGGCCAAAAGCAGATCGGCCTCGAGGGCCATGCGGTTCCGATCCCGGCAGGTCATCTGAAGGATCGGCTCCCCTCCCCGCTCCTTCACCAAAAGGCACCCGCCGAGCGAGGGATAGCGCATCACCGAGCTCTGATGGTCCGTCACATTGATGGCATCCACTCGATCCTTGAGAAGGTCAATATGATGCACCAATTCCGAAATATCGGTCCCCTTGGGCGGGCCGACCTCGGTAGTCACCAGAAACTTGCCGGAAGAGAGTTTCTCCTCGAAGAGCGATTTAGCCATGGTTTCCTCCCACGGGTGCGAGTTTAGCAAACGCCCGGATCCGACGCGGTCGGGGAATGGGACGGTAATTGCGCGGCGGATAGTACCGGCGCATCTTATCGAGTTGCCCCAACCGCTCGAGCCGTCGATAGATCAAGATCCATGCGCAATCCATCTCTTTGTTGACTTCACATTTGCCGTTCTTGGTTCCGGCGCACGGGCCGTTCAGGATTCCCTTGGTGCACCGGGTGATGGGACAAATCCCCGCCGTCTCATCCAACCGGCAATCCCCGCAGGCCGTACAGCGTTCATCCCAGATGCCCACTTCCTGAGCCATGCCGAGGAAAGAAGTATTCACCCCCGGAAGCACCACCGTATCCGGGAAGCGGGCGGCCAGCGACTGCACCCCGACGCCGCATCCCAGAGAGAGAACGGCGTCCACCGTCTCGACTTGCGGAGCGATGGGATCGAGGAACTCCTCATCGCACTGGCGCTTCACCGTATATTCGGAAAAGACATGGCTCTCCCCCGCATTCTTGGCCGCCGCCAATTGAAGGGCCTCCCGGAGAAAAGAGACCTCCCGCTCGCCCCCGGCGTTGCAGACCGTCACGCATGTTCCGCAACCAAGGATGAGAACCCTTTCATACGGGACGATCATGCGCTCGATTTCATCCACTGGCTTCTGCTCGGCAACGATCATGCTTCACCTCCCTATGAAATACCTCCTGCAATCGGAGCGCCGCGATATGCTCCGTGAACCGATCGAGGGCTGCCGTGGGGTCTTGATCCCCGGAAACGGGTAGGAAGGACTGAAGGCGCTCCGCGCCTAGGCCCAATTGGGTGAGCACCCTTCGCACCTTCTGGATCTGTTGTTCCACCCAGAACGCCGTCTTTTCCCGCGCACACATCTCGCCGCATCCGGCCACGAAGACGCCTTCAGCCCCCATTTCGAACGCCCGCAGGATATGGGCCGCTTCGACCTTGGCCACACACAGCACCGGAACGATCCACACCCCCGCCCTCGCCCGCCGCCAGAATCCCGCCAGCGCCCCCGTGCCGTAGAGTCCATATTGGCAACAGAAGCCGATCAAAACCGGCGGAATATGCCGCTCAGCGGTGGAACGGAGAATATGGTTCAGTTCCTCGTCAATGTGCCGCCGGTCATAGGGCTTGCGCAGAACGATGGCTTCGGCCGGGCATTCGGCCACACAGATCCCACAGGCCTGACACTGATCCGCCGGAATCTGAATAGTGCCGGCCTCATCAAGATAGGGGACGTGATAGGGGCACACCCGGAGGCACGTGAGACACGTAGCACATTTATCCTGAAAGAGGATCTCCGCGCCCATGCCACACCGGAGGCACCGGCGCGCCTCTGTGACGGCGGTCTGCCAATCATAGACCATCTCCACCGGTCGGAAATCACCGGCCCGCACTTCCGGCGGAAGGGTTACGGGCTCGAGCCGCTGCGCCTTCCGGATGGCCTCGGCGGTTTTCGAATTCAGAGCGCCGGTGAGCATTTCCTTCACATCCCTTTCGGGAAGGGGATAGCGATGCTGAAGGAAATCATGAATACGGAAGGCCGCCTTTCTACCGGTGGCCAGAGCTTCGGTCACGGTGGCCGGTCCGGTCACCGCATCCCCCCCGGCGAACACCCCGGCGCGGGTGGTGGTAAGGGTCACGGGATCCACGTGAATGGTGCTCCCTCGGCCGATCCTCAACCGAAAATCTCCCGGCACATGGGGCGCCTGCCCAATGGCGGTGATCACGGTATCGAATTCCTCGGTGAACTCGCTCCCGGCGATGGGCACGGGCTTTCGCCGGCCGCTGGCATCCGGCTCACCGAGTTCCATACGCACGCACGTGACCTCGAGACGGCCATCCGTTCGCTTGAGACGCGTGGGCGCCATCAGATAGGAGAAGGTCACCCCTTCCGCGGCCGCTTGTGCGATCTCCTGAGGATCGGCGGGCATCTCCCCACGGCTCCGCCGGTAGAGGATCGAAACATGTTTGGCTCCCAACCGAACGGCGGTGCGGGCGGCATCGATGGCCACATTCCCTCCCCCCACAACCGCCACCCGTTCCCCGATGACCGGCCGGAGGCCGAGGTTGACCTCCCGTAAGAAAGTAGCTCCATCCACGACACCGGGGCTGTCTTCCCCCTCAATGCCCAACCGGAGGCTCTGATGCGCCCCGATGGTGAGGAAGATGGCTTTGTATCCCATATCGAAAAGGAGATCGAGCGAGACCACCCGGGTGTTGGTCCGAATTTCCACACCCATTCGAATGAGCCGTTCGACCTCCGTATCGAGCACATCGCGGGGAAGGCGATACTGCGGGATGCCCACGCGGAGCATCCCTCCGAGTTCGAGGTAGGCCTCGAAGATGGTCACCGGATAGCCGAGCTTGCGCAAATAATACGCGCATGCCAATCCCGCCGGTCCCGAGCCCACGATCGCCACCCTTTGATCATACCGGGTCTCGGCATCGAGCTGAATCATCCGGTCTCCGCCGAACTCCACGGCGAATCGCTTGAGGGCCCGGATGGCCAGAGGGTTATCCACCTGAGCCCGCCGACAATTCTCCTCGCACGGGTGTGCGCACACATAAGCGCAAATCGAAGGGAAGGGATTCCCCTCCCGGATCACCCGCAGGGCCTCCATCACCTTGCCCTGAGCGATGAGATCGATGTACTCCCGGATCTCCATGTGCAAGGGACAAGCGGCCTGACAGGGCGGCATGAGGCTGTGATCGAACGCCGGCTCTCGTTTTCCCGGCAGCCGGGATGTCTTCTGAGTCTCGGAGGTGAGCATGGGGCCCTCCTTTGCTCGAGGTAGCCCATGCTAACACAGCCGATGGGATGGCCGTCAGAGGGAATCCCGCAAAATACGGTGGTATTTATACGGTATTGAGGGGGTATTTATACGGGGTTCCTGCAGACAATCTAGGGGTTGAAGGTAAAGAGACCCGTGCAGAGCAGAGCGAAACAAACCCTCGGGGCCACTACAACGGGATGATCCCCTTGCGGATGGCGTACTTGATGAGCTCGGTGCGGGTGCGGATATTGAGCTTCTGCATCAAGCTCGTCTTATAGGATTCCGCCGTGCGCACGCTGATGACGAGCATCCGGGCGATCTCCTTGGCCGTGTATCCTTCCGCCGCCAACTTCAGCACCTCGCGTTCCCGATCCGTGAGCTGCTGATACGGGTCCTTGTCCTGATCCGAAGCGGTGCGGAGCTGACACTCCGCGATGAGCACAGCCGCTGCCGTGGGCGAGAGAAAGGAGCCACCCTTGGCCACCGCATCGATCGCTGAGCTGAGCTCCGAAGCAGCGGCCATCTTGCTCACGAATCCCCGGGCCCCCGCCTCGATGAGCGGGATGATGTACTCCCGGTCATCGTACTGTGTGAGCGCGAGCACCTTCGTCTGGGGGAATTCCTTGCGGATGCGGCGGGTCGCTTCGATTCCGCCCATGATCGGCATGGCCAGATCCATGAGCACGATCTCAGGCGCTAGCTCCCGAACCTTCTCGATGGCTTCCCGGCCGTTACCCGCCTCGCCCACCACCTCGATATTGGTGGAAAGCGCCAGAAGCGCACGAATGCCGTCGCGCACCAGCGTGTGATCATCCACAATGAGCACGCGCGTCCGGTTACCCATCGGCCAAGTCCTTTCGGAGCGGCACCTTGATCACGATCTCGGTTCCCTTGCCCGGCTCAGAACGGATATGTCCCGTGCCGCCGATAAGGTCCACCCGCTCCTTCATTATAAAAAGTCCGGCCCCCCGCCCCCCCTTCTCCACCCGATCGATCCGGCTCACATCGAATCCTTTGCCGTCATCGCGGACGGTCATCACGCATTCCGCATCGGTGGCTTCAATGGAGATATACGCATTGCGCGCTTGCGAGTGCTCGCGGATGTTCCCGATCAGCCCCTGAGAGATGCGAAAGAGACTGACCTCCACTTCGGAAGGAAGCCGGCGTCCTTCCATGCCTTTGAAATCCGTATGCACCTGAATGCCATGGGGTTCGAGGGTATCCCGCGCATGGCGATTGACGGCCGCCGCCAGCCCCATCTCATCGAGGAGGGTCGGACGGAGGGCCTTCATCATTCGAACGATCTCATTCCCCGCATGGGTGGCCAGAGCCAGCGACCGGTCGAACATTCGCACAAGTTCCGGATCATTCAGGCCACGGCTTTCGGCCATCGATTTGAGCGCCTGAAGGTTCAGGGCAAGGCTGGTGATCACCTGACTCGTCTCATCGTGAAGCTCGCGGGCGATGCGCTTGCGCGCTTCCTCTTGGGCGGTGAGCGAATACTGAAGAAGGGCCTTGTAGCGCTCTCTGGCCCGATCGAGCCTCTGGTAAAGCTCGGCGCGTTCGATGGCGGTGCCGATCTGACAGCCGATCGAACTCAAAAGGTAGAGATCATCGGCCCCGAAGTGCCCCGGCTCACGGCTGGCGATCGTCATCACCCCCACGACCTTCTCTTTGGACTTGAGCGGAACAGCGGCAAACCCCTTCAACCCCTCCGTGCTCACCAGTTCCGGATAGGCCGTGCGCGGATCGCGGGAGATATCTTCCACCAGAATCGCCGCCCCCTCCAAGGCCACCCGCCCCGCAATCCCCTCCCCAAGCCCGATCTGCACTTGCTCCGTAAATCTGGCCGAGAGCCCCCGGCTCGCCCGATAACGAAGCTTGCCCGTCCCCGAATCAAAGACCAGAATCCCCCCAACCGAACCGCTCATGATCTCCAGAACACCCTCCAGAGAGACACTGAGAATGCGATCGAGGTCCCACAGCCCGCTCACGGCAGAGGAGATGCGATCGAGCGCCTGAAGGTGATGATGGTGCCGCAGGATGTAGGTCTCGAGCCCCCGCTCGGCGGTGACATCCCGCCGGGTTTCGGTCGCCCCGATGATGCGCCCCTTCCGATCCCGGAGGGGATACATGATGATCTCCACATATCTTTCCGGAACGGTACGGGCCTTGGGGGAATAGTCCAGATGAATGATCCGTACGGGTTTTCCGGTATCCACGATCTTGGCCAGAGGGCATCGCCAGAGGGGATAGTTGCAGGGGGTCGGGCGGTCCTCAAAGACTTCATAACACCGCCTGCCCAGAAAGGGTTGCTCCTGAGAGACAAGCCGCTGCCGCATCACCCGGTTGGCAAAGCGCACGCCGTACTCCCTGTCCACCACCAGCAACCCATCCTCGCTGATATCGGTCAGGTGCCCAAGATCAACCTCGAAGTCGAACGTCTGATCGCCGGATTGCGCCGGCCGCGGTTCGGAGTCCATCGGACGCCCTCCCCCGGAGTACGCACACCCATCATCGGTAAAGGTGAATAGAGATTATACCCTCGCGCGATCATCTGTCAACCGCATGAGAGCGCGCGGCATCGTCTCCGATTCGAAAGTTCCGAGGGGGGCCAAGGGGTGGACAACCCCTCACAGCATCAGGAAGAAGACCCGGACAGGGTACGATCGAGGAGAGGAATCTATCCCGATAGCCCGAAAATATTGGGACTGATCTCGGGCTTGAGCTCCCGTTCCATGAGGGCGCGCACGGCTTCTTTCACCATCGAACCCTCGAAAAGCACGCGATGGACTTGCTCCGCGATGGGCATCTCGACCCCGAGGTGCCTTGCCAGTTTCAGAGCGGCTTTCACCGTGGTCACCCCTTCGGCGATCCCTTCCATGGAGGAAAGAATCTCCTTGAGCGCCCGGCCTCTGGCAAGCTCCTGCCCCACAAACCGGTTGCGGCTGAGCTGACTTGTGCATGTGGCCACCAGATCCCCCATCCCCGCCAACCCCGAGAAGGTGAGCGGATTGGCCCCTGCCGCAACGCCCAGCCGGGTGATCTCCGCAAGGCCACGGGTGATGAGCGCAGCCCGCGTGTTATCGCCGAAGCCGAGGCCATCAGACATGCCCACCGCCAGAGCGATCACGTTCTTCAGCGCCCCCCCGAGCTCCACACCGATCACATCTTCGTTGGTGTAAGCTCGAAAGTACTGGGTCGAAACCAGCCGCTGGATCATCCCGGCCGTCTTCATCTCCGCCGAGGCCACCACGGTAGCCGTGGGCATGCCGAGCACCACCTCTCGGGCGAAGTTGGGGCCCGAAAGCACAGCGATCCGTTCCCGTCCCCCGACCTCCTCCTCGATCACCTCGGACATGCGCCGCATGGTCTCGATCTCCACCCCCTTGCTCACGTTCAGAAGAAGCGCGGATTTCCCGATGTGCGCCTTGAGCTTTCGGAGGTTTTCCCGCATCGTCTGCGAAGGCACGGCGAGAATGATGAGACTTGCTCCTTCAAACGCTTCTGAAGGGGAAGCGGTGGCCGAGATCCCATCGGGGAACGGCGCATAGGGGAGATGCGCGGCGTTCTTTCGTTCCTTGTTGATGCGCCGGGCTTCCTCGGCGGTGCGGGCCCACAATCTCACTTCCACACCTCTGGAAGCAAGCAAGATCCCAAGGGCTGTGCCCCAAGCGGTGGTGCCGATGACGGCGACTCGCTCTGTCATACTTTCCTCTCCCCTTTCTGCCCCAACCTCCGCTCCGTTCCGGCCCGAAGCCTCTGGATATTCTCGCGATGACGGAAAACAATGAGAAGCGTGACGACCCCGCCGTAGATCAAGTATTCCACCGGCTCATGATCCGTGCCAACGAGCGGGGCCAAGATCACCACGCTCGATGCCGCCCCGACCATCGAGCCGACCGAAACGTATCGGGAGATGAGGATCACCATCACCCCGATCACAAGGCACGCCGCCCCTACATACGGACTCATGGCGATCATCCCCCCGAGCGCCGTATCCACCCCCTTGCCCCCATAGAAACGCAAATACACCGACCAGTTATGTCCGATCACTGCCCCCATCGCGGCGATGACCTGCGCCACTTGATCATCAAACAGAACCGACCCCACAGATGCGGTATCATCCCCGATGATCACCCCCGCTATCGCGGCGGGCACCGCCCCCTTCCCCACATCCCCGATGAAGGTCAGGGCCCCGCCCTTCGCGCCGACGGTGCGGAACACATTGGCAAAGCCGATATTTCCGCTCCCATATTCTCGAACATCAATGCCGCGCAGCCACTTGCCGATGATGAGTCCGACGGGGATCGAGCCGCACAGATACCCCATCACAAACAATCCAACGAGCGTAAGTGCCATTTATTGTTCCTCGAGTCGTTTTTGAAAGATCAGTTTGAGCGGTGTTCCGGTGAAGCCGAACGCTTCCCGAAGGCTGTTCTCCAAGTATCGCCGGTAGGAGAAGTGAATCCAATCCGGGTTGTTCACGGCAAATATAAAGGTAGGGGGAACAGCGCCTTCAATTTGCTTCATTCCCCGAAGGTAGAAGGGCTTCTTGGTCATCGGGGGATGGGACTGCACAGCCCGAACCACCGCTTCTTTGAGCTCGTGGTAGGGAATGCGCTTGGTCCGCTCCCTCTGGATTTCTTCGGCCACCGGCAAGAGCTTATTGACCCCCTCGCCCGTCTTGGCAGAGACGAAGAATACGGGCGCATAGTGAAGGAAGTTGAGGTCTTTTTGAACCTCCAGAAGCGCATCCCGCTTCCGCAAGCCGAGGCTTTCGGCGAGGTCCCATTTGTTGACGATGATGAGAATGCCTTTGTATGCATCCCGGATGAATCCCGCCACATGGGTATCCTGAGCGGTGACCATCTCGGAGGCATCGAGAACCAAGAAGGCCACATCGGCGCGCTCGATGGCCCGAATGGCCCGCATGACGCTGTACTTCTCGATCCCCCGGTCAATGCTCCCCCGCCGCCGGATACCGGCGGTATCGATCAGAAGCGCCCGGACCCCATCGCGTTCCAAAACGGTATCGATGGAATCCCGGGTGGTGCCGGGGATATCGCTCACGATCACCCGATCGTATCCGAGAAGGGCGTTGAGGAGCATGGACTTTCCCACATTGGGCCGGCCGACGATGGCAACCTTGAGAAGGCCGGCCTCCTCGAGGAGCGGGGGAGAGGGGGGAAGAACCGCGGTCACTCGGTTCATAAGCTCCTCGATGCCCAGTCCGTGATAGGCGCTGATGAACACAGGATCGCCGAGGGGCAAGGCATAGAATTCGGCGGCCTGTGCCTTTCGGGCTTCGTTATCGCACTTGTTCACGGCCAATACCACCGGCTTATGGGAACCCCGCAACATCTCCGCGATCTCTCTATCGGGGATGGTGAGCCCATCCCTCGCATCAACGAGTAGGATGATGGCATCGGCCTCTTCGATGGCCATAGCCACTTGTGCCTTGATGCTCTCGGAGATGGAAGACCGGGGCTCGAGTTCGAGTCCGCCGGTATCTATCAGAGTATAGCCTTTGGCATTCCAAACGATATCCGCATAGACCCGATCGCGGGTCGTCCCCGGCTCATCCTCAACGATGGCAAGGCGCCTCCCGACGAGCCGGTTGAAGAGGCTCGATTTGCCCACGTTCGGGCGGCCAACGATGGCGATAATCGGCTTGGTCACTGGGATATTCTAGCATATTGAAAAAGCCGGCGCCTCGATCGGCACAAGACCCAAAAAACATGAGCACACACCCCTCCGGAAACTTTCGTGTTCTCCCCGGCAACTTTACAGGCTATCCCCATTGAACGCCATTCCCAAACCGAATATCGTATGGACTACATAATCGCCAAGGGGGAGTCCCATGACGCCCAAGATCGTCACCCAGAACGAAGAGCCCGTCACTCAGAGCGCGCCGGAGGAAAACGTAACCGAGACAAACTGTGTCCACCACTGGATCATCGAGCCGCCCACCCAGCGCATCAGCAAGGGCGTTTGCAAGCTCTGCGGAGCCACCAAGGAGTTCGAAAACTGGGCCTTCGAAGCGGAATAACGGTCGCCCCACAACGCAATCCTACCGAACATCCGTATCCCCGGGTCCCCACCGGCCCGGATAAGCACGTTCTTGGGAAGCCCGAGAGAACATTTCTTGACCGGCGGATCCACTCCCGAACGCTTTTCCCGCCGCACAGAATAGCCCCCCTTATCCCTCCGAAAACGGAAGAGCCATAGTAGCGGGCTCACCCACGACTGACCTCGCCGAATTTCAACCCCCAACCCGAAATGTGACCCAGATCACATACTTGCTCCCCGCTTTCACCCTAGAATCAGGCAGACCCCATACCGGAGGGCAAGAGATGGTCACACAACCGAGTCAATCTCTCCTCGGCCGGCGCGTGGCGGAAGAGAAGGAAGCCCTCCTTTCGGCCACTCCCCGGATCGATATCGAACGGGATCGGTGCATGGTCGCTGCTTACGCGGAGACCGAAGGCCTTCCCATGGTCATCCGCCAAGGGCACTCCTTCCGCAAGCTGTGCGCCGAGAAGACCATCTTCATCGACGGCAACCCCATCGTGGGCACGCTCACCCGGCACAAGTACGGCTCTTACCCCTTCATGGAGATCGGCCCGCGCTGGATGAAGGGAGCCCGCAAGTTCCGTCTGCCGCTGGGATTCGCCGAGGTCACGGAAGAAGAGCGCGAGTGGATCGAGAAGGCGGTGGACTATTGGAAGGAGCGGAACATCTTCACCCGAACCCGCAAGGCGGTGCTCGATTCCTTGGGGGTGGATATCGGCACCCTCCAGAAAGCGGGCGTATCCACCGAAAGCAATCCGGGCGGACTCATGAGCGGCCAGCCCGATTATGCCTGGGTTCTCGAGAAAGGGCTCACGGGCATTCTAGAGGAGATCGAGGCGGTCCGCCGAACCCTCGATACCGGCGATCCCGAAGGGCTCAAAAAATGGAACTTCCTCGAAGGGGCACGCCTTGCTCTGGACGGCATGATCATCCTCGCCGGGCGCTACGCCGCCCTTGCCCGAAAGATGGCGGCGGAAGAACCCGACCCCGAGCGCAAGGGCGAACTCGAAGAGATCGCCGCTATCTGCCAGCGCGTCCCCGCCCATCCGGCCCGCACATTCCGGGAGGCCATTCAATCGGCTTGGTTTGTGCTCCTCGGCAACTGGTTTCAGACCCCGAACATCGCCGTTGCCGCCCCGGGGCGGTTTACACAATATATGTACCCCTTCTATCAAAAAGATAAGGCGGAGGGAAGAATCACCGAAGAGGAAGCCATCGAGCTCATCCAGTTCTACTTCCTCAAGGTGCAAGCACTGGGGCAAGTGCTCCCCCCGCTCGGATTCAAGTATTCTCAATCGCGTGTGGCCATGCAACTCTCGATCGGAGGGCTCACGCCCGATGGGCGCGATGCCACCAACGAATTGGACTACCTCGTGCTCGAAGCCAAACGGCGGCTTATGATCCCCGAACCGCTCATCTCGCTCCTCTATCACGATGGGCTTTCAGAGGATTTCCTCATGAAGTGCGTGGAGCTCATCCGCACCGGCATCGGGCAACCTTCGTTCCACGACGCCCGCAAGCTCGTGGCCCGGAACCTTTATCACCGGCCGGGCATCTCGCTCGAAGAGGCCCGCAACCAGTGCATCATCGCCTGTGTTCAAGATGCCATCCCGGGCTATACCGATGGCTTCTGGGAAGGGAACCTCAACACGGCCAAGATGATCGAACTCGCCCTCAATGACGGGCGCGATCCCCTCACGGGCATTCAGATCGGGCCAAGGACCGGCACAGTGGATTCCTTCCGAACCTATGACGATCTCTACCGCGCCGTGATCCGGCAACTCGAATACTTCGTGCCGCTCGTCCGCCGGATCTCGCGCACCGCATGGAACATCGAGCGGGATTTCCCCGTGCCCTACTGCTCGGCCTTGGTGCACGATTGCATTCAGAAGGGAAAGGACCTTGTGGACGGGGGAGCACGCTATTCACTGGCCAACGGCACGAGCTTCGTGGGAACGGTGGATCTGGCCAACTCCCTTGTGGCCGTGAAAACCATCGTTTTCGATCAGAAGAAGATCACCCTCGAGGAGCTCAAAACAGCGCTCGATGCCGACTTCGAGGGATACGAACATATCCAGCGGATGTGCCTCGAAGCGCCTAAATACGGCAACGGCGATGAATCGGTGGACGGCGTGGCCCGCGAGCTTTTCAACATCTGTTGGAAGCTTCATCAGACCTACCCCGATTTCCTCGGGCGGAACATCATGCCCGAGGCCTATTCGGTTTCCTCGCACGCCGCGCTCGGCGAGCTCACCGGCGCACTCCCCAACGGGCGCCGCGCCCGTACCGCTCTGACCGATGCTTCCGTCTCGGCCCAACACGGAACGGACAAAAATGGACCCACGGCCCTCGTCACCTCCGCAGCGCGGGTGATCGATACCGTCAAGTTCGGATCGAACCATTTCAACATGCGCTTCCATCCCACGGCACTCAAGGATGTGGAGGGGGCGCGAAAGTTTTTGGCGCTCATCAAGACGTACATGGATATGGGCGGGTATCATGCTCAGTTCAACTGTGTGGACGGAAGAACGCTCCGCGCGGCGCAGGAGAATCCCGATCAGTACCGGAATCTCATCGTGCGGGTGGCCGGCTTCAGCGCCTATTTCGTGCTCCTCGATAAGATCGTGCAAGATGAGATCATCGAGCGGACGGAATTGAAATTGTAAGAGTTGAAGAAAACCTGAGGGTCAGGGGATCCCCAAAAGGAGTGATTGAAGAGGAGAGTGCAAAAGATACCTCTCTCTCGGGGGATTGGGGATGTCCCCCAAGAAAACCCTTTGGGCGGGTGGGTGGGATCGGAGAAGCCCGATCGTTCATGGGGTGTGGGGAAATCCCGGTACAAAGTCCGGAATGAGGTGATCATACGGTTAGTCACCCGAGGGTGAAGATTGCAAAGCTGAATCGCTCTTTTTGGCGGGGATTGCCAATAGAGCACCTCCATCCCCCTTATGGTAGAATGATTTCGGATGAGAGAAGGGAGGCTTCCATGAACGCAGCCATTCAACAACGGAAGAAAGAGCGGGTGATCAAGGCGATCAAGGGGCTCTACCGCGGCCTCGAACGGGTAGATCAAGGGCCGGGGTATCGGGCGAACGTTCGGCTGTGCCTCGAACGGGCCCGGCTCGTAACCGAATCCTATAAGGAAACGGAAGGTCAGCCCATGGTCCTCCGCCGGGCCAAGGCGCTCAAGAAGATCCTCGAGAATATGACCATCTTCATTCAGGACCATGAGTTGATCGTCGGCAACATCGCCAGCGATCCCTCTTCCGTGCCGACCTATCCCGAGATGTTCTACAAATGGCTCAATAAGGCCGTGCAAGATGAGTACAAGCACATGATCGACGATGCCGGCCGCAAGGAGCTCTTCGAAATCCACAAGTACTGGGAAGGGAAATCGGTCCATGGCATGGAGCGGGAGATCGTCCCCGAAGACGTCAAGCCCTATTCCAAGTACAACGGCGTCTTCTTCTGGTCGTATCAATGGGATTCGACTCTGCCCAACTACGAGAAGATATTCCGCGTCGGCTTGAAAGGGCTTCTCGAAGAAGCCCGCGCCCGTCTCAAGGAGATCGATCGGGATCCGAACCTTTCCACCCGGGATTACACCGAGAAGAAGCGCTTCCTCGAAGCGGCCATCATCACCCTCGAGGCGGCGATCACCTTCGCCCGGCGTTACGCGGCCCTGGCGAAGGAGAAAGCGGCCCGCGAGACCGATCCGGCCAAGCGGGCAGCCCTCGAAAAGGTCGCTGATGTCTGCTCGTGGGTTCCGGAGAATCCTTGCCGCACCTTCCACGATTGCCTGCAAGCCTTCTTTCTGATTCATATCATCGTGGACTTCATCGAGATGCCCGCAGTGGGATCCGGCTTCCGGCTCGATTACGTGTGTTATCCGTGGTACAAGAAGGATATCGAGGAGGGCCGGCTCACCCGCGAGGATGCCCTCAACCTGATCGAAATGCTGTGGATCAAGTTCGAGGAGATGGGTTATGTTCACCCGCCGGTGATGATGAGCGCGGGCGGCGGTGGGCTTGCTTGGCAGAACATCACCCTTGCCGGTTGCGATCCGGAGGGCAATCCGGTATGCAACGATCTCTCGTTCCTCTGCCTCGAGGCCACGATGGAACTGCAGTCGGTGCAGCCCCCGCTGTGCTTCCGCTACAATGAGAAAACGCCACGGGAGCTGATCCTGAAGGCGATAGATTGCCAGGCCACGGGTGTGGCTCAGCCGGCCTTCTTCAACGACAAGGTGATGATCCCGTACTTCCTGCAGAGAGGGTTCTCGCTCGAAGATGCGCGGAGCTATGCCATCAACAACTGCATGGCATGGCAAATCCCCGGCAAGAACATCGTGAACCGCCAGTCCATGGGTCACTTCTCGTTGCCCAAGTGCCTCGATCTGGCGCTGAACAGGGGCATCGACAACCTGACCGGTATGCAGCTCGGCGCGCCCACGCCGGACCCGAACACCTTCAAGTCCATCGAGGATGTGCTCGATGCCTTCTTCGTGCAGTACCGCTTCTTCCTCGAAAAGCAGGTCAAGCTCGGCAACGCCGGCGACGCTCTTTATGAGGAATACCTCCCACGTCCCTTCACCACCATCTTGCTCGATGGTGCCGTGGATATCGCCCTCGATTGCCGCAAATGGCAGTACCATCCGAGGAGCTGGATCCTCCCCATCGGCGGGGTGACTGTGGCCGATTCGCTCGCCGCCATCAAGAAGCTCGTCTTCGATGAGAAGCAGATCACCATGGCCGAGCTCCGGGAGGCACTCGACAAGAACTTCGAAGGCAAGGAGGAGCTCCGCCAGAAGCTTCTGGCCGCGCCCAAGTTCGGCAACGACGACGACTACGTGGACACCCTCGCCCAGAAGGTCTTCTACGGCATCGCCCGTGAGACCAAGAAATTCAAATCCTATTACGGCGCGCCGTACGATCTGGACGGCACTTCGGCCTCCATGGGGTATTTCACCGGCGCCGCATGCGGCGCAACCCCCGACGGCCGCTTCGCTAAAGAGCCCCTGCCGGATGGCAACATCTCTCCGGCGCAAGGTCGGGATACCAAGGGCCCGACGGCGGTATTGAAGAGCGTGGGGAAGATCGATCCGCTCATGTCGCACAATCATCTTCTGAATCAGCGGTTCGCACCCCAGTTCTTGAAAGGCGAGTATCGGGAGATCTTCGCCGATTACCTGAAAACGTGGGCCGATCTCAATATCCATCATATCCAGTTCAATGTGGTCACGCCGGAGGAGCTTCACGAAGCGCAAGTCGAACCCGAGAAACACGAGGATTTGATCGTGCGGGTCTCCGGCTATGCGGCATACTTTGTGGATCTGACCAAATCCCTTCAGGACGATATCATCGCCCGGACCGAGCAGGCCTTCGTGGGATAGATCCGAACCGGAAGCTCGCGGATGTGGCTTGCGGCCGATTACCGATCCCCTTCTATCCGCCTTAGGGAAAGGCGGATAGAAGGGGATTTGCCGAAGGGATTCACGTAGGCACGGGCAATGCATGAAGAGCCCCCTATCGGCACCAACATAAGGAGCAACGTGATAGAACAAAGCGAGAGGGAACCCAGGGGCCTGATTCTGAAAATACAGCGATTCACCGTGCACGATGGCCCGGGCATTCGAAGCACGATCTTCGTGAAAGGATGCCCCCTTCGGTGTCAGTGGTGCAGTACACCGGAATCGCAATCCCCCCATCGCGAGATCATCACCTACGATCAGAAATGCCTCGGCTGCGGCAAGTGCGCCGCGGTCTGCCCACAGGGGGCGATCACCATGGAGGCCCTGGGGAGGAGGGTGATCGATTGGAAGAAATGCGATCGGTGTCTGAAATGCGCGGAGGTATGCCCCGCCGGCGCCATCGCCATCGCCGGCAAGTACATGACGGTCACGGAAGTCCTCGCCGAAGTGACCAGTGACGAGCTCTTCTACCGGAATTCCGGCGGAGGGGTCACCATCTCCGGCGGAGAACCGCTTGCCCAACCCACCTTCGTGCGAGAGATATTCCGGCGCCTCAAGGAAAGGGGCATCCATACCGCCCTCGATACATGCGGCTTCGCCAAATGGGAAGTCCTTGAAAGCGTGCTCCGGTACGTTGACCTTGTCCTTTACGATATCAAGCACATGGACACCTCCGAACATATCATCGGCACGGGGCAGAACAATGCCCTGATCCTCGAGAACGCCCGAAAGACCGCCGCCCGGGTGCGGACGTGGCTCCGCGTGCCGCTCATTCCCGGCTTCAACGACTCCGAGGAAAACATCCGCAAGACGGCCGAGTTCGGGCGGGAGATCGGCGCGGAGCAAGTTTCACTCCTTCCCTATCACGAATGGGGGACCCCCACCTACGAGCGGATCGGGCGCGAATACGCTCTCTGGGGGATTGAAAAACTCAGCGACGCTCAAATCGCAAGGGCCAAAGAGATCTGTGAATCCGCCGGCTTGCCGACGGTCATCGGGAGATAAAGTCCGGATCGTGCCGGATTGACCTTTGTGGATTCCGGCGCATTATCCGTCTCGGCCTCGCGACGCGTAAATGCCCCCTCAAAGATGGTCCACCGTCTGCCGGAGAGACCACCCCCAAAAAACACCCGATCCCACGGAAGCCCCAATCCCACACCGTGTCACGATACCGTGACAAAAATTCAACGCCTTGTTGAATTAAAATCATCAACCGCCCCCTGGTCAAGCGCATGAACGGCTGGTAAAATAGCTTCCAATATAAACATCGTGTAATCATCTTGCGCCTCAGCATAAATTTCCTGTGAACGAACCCCGCTGAGGCCCCTCTTCCCGGAAGACCGTAAGCATTCACACCTTGAGGGAAGAGCTTTCGAAGTTCAGGCTAGCTATCACAAGAGGGATCCATAAACCAAGGATAATTCATAGACGAAGCAGAGCGAAAAGCGATAAGGCATTCAACGAAAGGGGGTAACCCGTGGTTATGAAGAGTGGGAAGAGACTTCTGGCAACATTGGGCGGATTGTGTGCTATACTTGTGCTCCTCATCGGCATGTGGGTCCCACAGACCGTGCTTGCGGCCGCGGTGGGCGATTGGATCGAGTACTCGATCGTCTATCAAGGCGGAAATCAGAACAACACCACCACTTGGCGGTACAACGTGACCGAGGTGGGGGTCACCAAGGACGGGGTGCCCGGATGCTATCACATGGTCGCCACCATCACCGGGAGCGCCTACCGGACGAGCCATTCCTCGTTCGGGGATCAGACGGTCCGGCTCGATCAGGCGGAGGACTGGCGGCTTCCCAATGGTCGGATGGTGCATCGCTACTCACATCAAAAAGAAGTACCCGTCATCGGCACGAACTCTGCTGAGATCTATTACGAGAACGTCGTCGGTTACCCGGGATGGCCGTATGCGGTGGGCAACAGTTGGACCTACAACGCCCGGACGGATTCTTCGAATAGCATGGCGCCGGATTGGACCGATACCTATCGCGCCGACGTGGTTTCGGATAGCGATATCGTGACCGTCGGCGGCGTGGATTACATCTGCTATCGGGTGGAGCATACCCTCACCGCCACCACCGCTTCCAACCCTCCGGGCGGCGGCGTGGGCAGCAAGATCATCGAATACTGGCCGGTGAGAGCCACCGCTTTTGTGGCCCCAATCAAGGTGATCGACAATGTGGACTTCGTGGGCGTCGAGACTCGCACCATGACCGATGCAAACCCGCTCCCGATCGCCCCACCCACCATCGCCACCAATTCCGCCTCCGGGATCGGGACGGATACGGCCACGCTGAACGGCACCTTGATATCGCTGGGTTCGGCGGCATCGGTGAACGTCTGGTTCGAATGGGGGCTCGATACCTCCTACGGGAACACCACCCCCGTGGAAAGCAAATCCTCGACCGGCGCTTTCTCCGCCCCGCTCTCTGGACTGATCCCCGGCACCATTTATCACTTCCGCGCCGTGGCTCACGGCGACCGCGATCCGGTGTACGGGGCAGACCTCACCTTCGTAACCGTCACGCCCGGCGCGCCTCAAGTAACGACCAACCCCGCAGACAATATCACCACAAATTCGGCGGTGCTGAACGGCACCCTCGGAGACCTCGGCACGGCCGCTCAGGTCACCGTCTTCTTCGAGTGGGGGATGGATGTTTCTTACGGAAACCAGACGCCCCCGGAAATGATGACTTCCCCCGGCATCTTCTCCTCGAGCCTTTCGGGGCTTGTGCCCGATACCGAGTACCATTTCCGGGCTGTGGCCATCGGGGACGGCACCGCCTACGGCGATGACGTGACCTTCCGAACGGCATGCGGCAGCCAAACATGGCATCTGAGCAAGGTCTCCGCGGAGGCCGGGCCGTTTGCCATCGACGGCGATGCCTTCACCCGCGATAACCGCTACATGTTCCCCTCGGCTCCCACGAGCGGCACCGAAACCAGCGTCTTGATCGGCTACCAGCCTTCGGATTGCTTGAGCTGGCAAGATGACAACGATGATGCCTACTTCTATGCCGATTTTGCCGCCGAGACCGAGATGACCCTTCCCAATCAGGGATGGCAGGCCAGCATCGTCTATTCTTCGTCCAATGAGGATAACACCGATGGGGTCATCGGCACACTCACGGCCCTTCTGCTCAAGGTGGATAACCAGAAGCATGAAACCGTCATGGCCGAGCAGACCCTGCCGGTCCCTGAGAACCAAAATCACGCCGTTCTCCTCTTCGATAACATCTCCGGCGAGGGTGAGACCCAGTTCAATCCCGGCGATCGGCTGGCCTTGCGCTTGCTGGGCACAATGGACCGATATGAGTCATGGTGGGAATTCATCATTATCATCCCAGTCCTGAAAACGGATTGCGCAGATTACATGTACGTCCACTTCGATGCGGCTCAGAGCGATAGCTGGCTCAAGAGCCCCTGCACCGATCCCGGCTATCCCAATCCCGGTCCGTGTTCGAACCGGATCTGGCACTTGACCAACACCGATGTCACCGGACCGTTCACTCAGGATGACGATAGCGACTGGCGCAACGCGGATCATGCGCCCGATAACAAGCTCATGACCCTTACCCCGCCCACAACGGAAGAACCGGCGAGCGTGATGATTCAAGATAACTGGGGCATCACGGATTCGGAAAACGACGTCTGGTGGTATGCCGAGAGCCCCGCGCTCGGGGACCTCGAGCTCGATAATTCCGGCTGGAGATTGGCCCTCATCATCAGTTCCTCCAACGGGGACTGGAACGCCGACGGCGAGATCGGCTCCCTCACCACCAAGATTTACAAAGTGAATGACGCCGGCCAGGCCACACTCATGGCAAAGCAGGAGAGGCTCGCCATTCCGCCCAATATGGATCACGTCCCGCTGGTGTTCGATCGCTTCGAAGGTACGGGTTCCACCCAATTCAACGCCTCGAGCGGCGACCGGCTGGCCATTTGCGTGGAATCCCGATGCCTTGGGTGCACTGAAAAGTCCGGCATGGAGCTGAACAACTGGGTGAGGATCTACTTCGGCTCGCTCACGTACGATGCGCAGCTCAGAACGCCCTGCGCCGATCCGGGATACCCGGACCCCGATCGAGACGGCGATGGATGGCCGGCATCCGTGGATTGTGACGATTTCGATCCTTCGGTTTACCCGGGCGCCCCCGAGATCTGCAACGGCATTGACGATGATTGCGATGGCGAGATCGACGAGGGCGTCACTTCCACCTTCTATCGCGATGTCGACGCCGACGGTTACGGAGACCCCGACATCAGCATCGAGGCTTGCTCCGCCCCCGAAGGATACGTGGCGGACAACACCGATTGCAATGACGCCGACCCCACCGTCCATCCCGGCGCAGAGGAGATCTGCAACGGCATCGATGACGATTGCGATGGCCTCATCGACGAGGGCGTCACTTCCACCTTCTATCGCGATGCCGACGCCGACGGTTACGGAGACCCCGACATCAGCATCGAGGCTTGCTCCGCCCCCGAAGGGTACGTGGCGGACAACACCGATTGCGATGACGCCGACCCCGCCGTCCATCCCGGCGCAGAGGAGATCTGCAACGGCATCGATGACGATTGCGACGGCCTCATCGACGAAGGGCTGGATATAGATGGCGACGGCATTTGCAATGCGGAAGATAACTGCCCGACCGTCTATAACCCCGATCAGGCCGATAGCGACGGCGATGGCATCGGCGATGCCTGCGAATGCATCCCCCTCGATATCGAAGTGGGCGATACGGCCTGCTACGACGTTACATACGATAACGGCGCAGGCCTCATCTCCAATGAAACCTGGACCTTCACCGTCACCAGCCTGGAGGAGGTCAGCGGCGTCAATACCTTCAACGCCGAGGCGGACTTCGGCGGCACCACACCCCCGCGGATTTACCTCTTCAGCGGCGCCCCCATCGACGTCACCATCACAAACTACGAGGAGTGGCGCAGCATCTGCAACCTCGGCCTCGTCAAGTCCTTCACCGGACTCTCCGCCTTCGGCGGCTTCGTAAGCGTGGGAGCCACCAGAGACTACACGTACACCTCCGGAGAATACGGATGGCCCTTCACCGTCGGCCAGAGCGGCACCTATATCGAGGCCGCCAGCGTCCATGTGGATAGTCCCCCCATGGATATCCACTTCCAGGACACCTGGGATTGGCAGGTCACCGCCATCGAGAACATCACCCTCGCCGACGGCCATACCATCGTACCGTGCTACCGCGTCGAGCACACCTGGGTCGGGCACTCCGGCGATACCCCCGGAACTCCGACAAACGAGGTCGAAAAGATCGAGTGGTGGGCCGTCGAAGAGGGCTGGATCGGACCGGTGATGAGGGTGGATGAGATGACCTACCAGGGCATCGAAACCTTCCTCGGCTGCGGCGAGGCGTGCTCGGATATAGATAGCGATGGCATTTGCGATGCGGAAGACAACTGCCCGGATGTGTACAACCCCGACCAAGCCGATAGCGACGGCGACGGCATCGGCGATGCCTGCGATGCATGTCCATTCGATGCCCTGAATGATGCCGATGGCGATGGCGTCTGCGGCGATGTGGATAACTGCCCCGACGTCTACAACCCCGATCAAGCCGATAGCGACGGCGACGGCATCGGCGATGCCTGCGATACCCCCGACTGTGCCGATGTCGATATCTCCGTGGCCCTGCAGGGGAGCGGGCGGCCCGATCCGGCCGGATGGCAAATCCCCCTCACCGTCAAGTTCTTCGCCCCGGGCGCAAACGTGCTCTCCGATCCGCCGATCTACACCTTCAACCTCACCACCGAGAAATCGGGGAGCTATGCCGTGGCCCGGGCCGCATGCGTCGCCCCCGGGACCTACGATATCACCGTGGTCAGCGAACACACGCTCATCAACGTGAAACGCGGTGTGGTCATCGCCCTCCCGAGCACCGCCGTGTTCATGGGCACCCTCCTCGAAGGCAACGCCAACAATGATCTGGCGGTGGACGTGAGCGATTTCAAGATCGTGAAGAACGCTTGGCTCAAGGCGGCAGGCGATCCCGGCTATGACGCCCGCGCCGATTTCAACCGCGATGGCGTGGTGGACGTGACCGACTTC
>Ga0123519_10001909_pt1 | contig 35499 bp, 32 predicted proteins | sample YelNatPaOPRAMG02_FD_87396 | JGI IMG/M metagenome (GOLD analysis project Ga0123519, IMG submission 87396) | Hot spring microbial communities from Yellowstone National Park - Yellowstone National Park OP-RAMG-02 (version 2) | ecosystem: Environmental > Aquatic > Thermal springs > Hot (42-90C) ... | reverse complement strand
TTGTTTCTACCCTCAGTAAGAGTTATCTCAACAACCTTGTAGTTTTTTTCATAAGGGAAATAAATATTACAGGGTTTAGTTTTTTTATTGTCGAGCATAATTCCACGGGTTAACTTTTCTCTATGGACAATATTAAGAGGTTTAGAAAGTTCCGCATAGTATTTTTTCTCAACTTCATATCTTGGATGCATAAGTAAATTGGCAAAATCGCCATCATTTGTAAGAAGCAATACTCCGGTTGTTTCATAATCAAGTCTTCCGATTGGGAAAATTTTTTCTTTAATATTTATCAGATCAAGAACTGTTGCTCTACCTTTATTATCTTTTACAGTAGTTATAGTTTTTTCAGGTTTATAAAGTACAATATAAATATTTTTTTTTCTTTTAATTTTAATTACTTCTCCATCAACTGCAACAACATCTTTTTTAGGATCAATCTTAATACCAAAATCAGTAACAGTAATGTTGTTGATAGTTATTCTCCCATCCCTAATATATTCATCAGCTTTTCTCCTACTTAATTTTGTGTAGTTGCTGATGAATCTGTTAAGTCTCATCAAATTAGATTTGTTAGATTTCTGTTCCATAACTATTCATCCTTTCTATTAGGTTCTTCAGTTAAATTTTCAATGTTATTTTTTTCATCTAAACCACTATTGTTATTAACATTGGTTTCTGATGAATGATTATTCTGCTCCATTGGAACATCTATAATATTGTTTATGTCTTCATCATTATATGTTAGAGTTAATAAATTGTCACTTGTTTCCTCATCTTGTTGTTCTATAATAGAATCATTGTTTATTTCTTCTTGCTGTTCAGTAACCTTAGGGTAATTAATTGAATTAAATAAATCAATATCTTCTTCGGTTATTCCTTCAATTTTATCCTCTTTAAGAATTTCATTTATTTCACGTAAGCGTGGCAATTCATCAAGAGAATTTAAACCAAGTACCTTCAGAAAATTATTTGTAGTGCCATAAAGTATTGGTCTTCCGGGACCCTGTGCACGTCCCTTTATAGTTATCAAATCCCTTTCAAGAAGAGAATTTACAATATAATCAACATTAACTCCTCTGATAAACTCTATTTCAGCACGCGTAATAGGTTGTTTATAAGCTATTATTGCCAAAGTTTCAAGAGCAGAAGGTGAAAGTTTCTTCCTGTGTGCTTCTGAATAAAGTTTACCTAAAAATCCTGCATATTGTTTCCTTGTTGCAAACTGATATCCACCCGCTATATTAACAATATGAAATGCATTATTGTTTCTATCGTATTCTTCGTTTAATAAATTAATATATTCTTCAATCTCAGTGAGGGTAGTATCAATTTTCATTGCATCAAGAATGTCTTTAATTTCTTTGAGTGTCATTTCGTTCTCTGATGCAAAAATAATAGCTTCAACAATGTTTTTTATTCCCGGAGTTTCCAATCAGGTGAATTTTATTATTTTAAAGTTAGTTGGTTTATCAATAATTTCAATTTTTAAAATTCCTTCAAGGACAAGTTGCAATATTGCAAGAAATGTACAGATAATCAAAAGCTTTTCATCCATATTTTCTATTAGCTCTGAAAAACTAACTTCACTTCTATCCTGCAAGAATTCTAACAGAAACTCTCTTTGTATTTCAGGACTAACAGTAAGAAGCTCTATAGGATGTATAGTTCCTGGTTTAAGATTTAAAAGAGTTTGTTTTAAATTGGAAATAAGATTATAGACAGTAAGATTTTTTAAGCTATAGTCTTCAGTTATATCATATTCATAATGTTTTTCGTCATATTTATAAAATCTACGAAAAAATTGTTTTCGTGCATCATCTTCTAATAATGATAACTCAATGCTTGCATCTTTAAATCTTTTATATTCTAACAGCTTGCAAACTAATGTTAACCTTGGATCTTCTTCGATTTTTTCTCCTTCTTCTTGTTCAGAAGGTAATAGCATTCGAGCTTTGATTTTCATAAGTTCAGAAGCCATAAGAAGAAATTCACCGGCAACTTCAATGTCAAGGGAATGCATATAGTCAATGTAGTCAAGAAAATCTTTTGTTATTTTTGCAATTGGTATGTCATAAATATTAAGTTCTTCCTCTTTTACAAAGTGTAAAAGTATATCAAGTGGACCTTGAAATTCATCAAGTTGTGCCCAATAATCTCTGGGTCTTGTTTTTTGTTTTGATTCCTCAATTACTCCATTAGAGTTATTGTTTTCTAAATCCATAAGATATTAAGATAATAAATGCAGACTATAATTTAAATTCAGAAAAGTATATAGGAAAAGATTTATGTATTTATATCTTTAAATACCTGAATTATACTTTTTGAAATTAATAATGTAAAGATTGTATAACTAATAAAACTTGTTATTCTGCTATTGTAATTTTAGTAAAACTCTGTTAAATTAATATAAATAACCAGGAGGGTATATGGAAAGAGTCACGTCAAAGAAAAAACCTAAATTTGCAGTTATAGGTGCAGGACATGGAGGATTAGCTATGGCTGGACATATTGCTTTAATGGGATTTGAAGTCCGTCTTTTTAATCGTACCAGTGAAAGGCTATGGGGCGTGATTTCAATGGGTGGAGTTAGAATTGAAAGTGATTTTGGACTTGAAGGATTTGGAAAAATTCCTGTTGCTACTACAAATATTGAAGAGGCTATTTCGGGAGTCGATATTATAATGGTTGCTATTCCCGCAACGGGACATCGGGATATTGCAGAATTATGTTATCCATATTTACAAGATAAACAAATTATCATTTTAAATCCCGGCAGAACATTTGGGGCTTTAGAGTTTCAACAAATACTAAACTCTCATAATGTTGACAAAGACGTGATAGTTGCTGAAGCTCAAACATTTATATATGCTTCACGGGTAGTTGGGCCTGCTCAAGCAAAAATTTTCCGCATAAAAAACAGCATCCCGGTTGCATCTATTAAGGCACATTTAATTCCTGAAGTTTTAAAGAGGATTAGGATTGCATACCCTCAGTTTGTTGCAGGTGATAATATTTTTAAAACAAGTTTTGACAATATTGGGGCTGTTTTTCATCCCACTTTATGTGTTTTGAATGCTGGGTGGATTGAAGATGATGCTGAATTTCAATTTTATGTTCAAGGTGCATCAAGATCTGTTGCTAAAGTTCTTGAAAAGATTGATGAGGAAAGAGTTAAAGTTGCTGAAGCTCTTGGCATTAGAGCTTTGACTGCAAGAGAGTGGTTATACCTTGCATATAATGCAGCGGGAGAAAAGTTATACGATGCAATGCAAGCAAACCCTGGATATAGAGGTATAAAAGCTCCTACAAGATTAAATATGAGATTCATTACAGAGGATGTCCCAACAAGTTTAATACCGATTTCATCTGTTGGAAAAAAGTTTGACGTTGAGACACCAATGATTGACTCTATAATTAACCTGGCATCTTGTTTAACACAGACCGATTACTGGAAAGAAGGCAGAACAGTTGAAAGACTTAATATTGATAATTTGAGTTTGAAGCAATTAAGATTATTAGCTATCGGAGAAATGTAATTAACAAAAAAATGACAGAAAAAAAATTAATACTGGGATGTGCACTTGGTAACTGTGTACATATTGGAGGTTTAAATCATTTTCTTTCAATTGCTGAAGAGGAAGGTTTCACTACTTATTCACTTGGTCCAGCTGTAAAAGTTAGTAGATTAGTTTCTGAAATCGAAAGATTAAAACCAGCAATAGTTGCAGTTAGCTATCGACTTACCCCTGAAGTTGCTGAAACACTTTTTGATGAATTAATAAAGGAAGTAAAAGGAAAAAACATTGTTGATGTTAAGTTCATATTTGGGGGAACGCCATCAGTAGCAAAAGTGGCAGTAAAGAAATCTTTCTTTGAGAAAGTATTTGATGGTACTGAAAATATTGATTCAATTAGAGAATATCTTCGGGGTACAAGTGGAGAGGATATTATACAAACTTATCCTCAAACTTTGATAGAGAGAATACAAAATCGCTATCCATTTCCCATTTTAAGACATCATTTTGGAAGACCTACTTTAATAGAAACTATTGAAGGTGTCAAAAAAATTGCTGAAGCTAAAGTTGTTGATGTAATATCGCTTGGTACTGATCAAAATGCGCAGGAATATTTTTTCAAACCTGAATTGATGAAAAAGGAACTTGATGGAGCTGGAGGTGTACCTGTACGAACACAAGAGGATTTAAAGAAGATCTATGAAGCCTCAAGAACTGGAAATTTCCCATTAATGAGGTGCTACAGTGGTACAAACGATCTAATGAAGTGGGCAAAAATGAGTATTGAAACAATAAACAATGCATGGGCTGCTATTCCTTTAACCTGGTATAGTGTTATGGATGGTCGATCAGAGAGGACACTTAAAGAAGCAATCTCTGAGAACCAGCAAGTAATGAAATATTATGCTGAACAAGGAATTCCAGTTGAGGTTAATGAATCTCATCAATGGAGTTTGAGAGATGCTCATGATTCGCTGGCTGTTGCAATGGCATATATTGCTGCTTATAATGCAAAAAAAATTGGTGTTAAACATTACGTTTCTCAATATATGTTTAATACTCCTCCCGGTACATCACCAAGAATGGACATAGCCAAGATGAAAGCTAAAGATGAAATGATTAATAGTCTGAGCAGTGATAATTTTAAAGTTTTTAAAGAAGTTAGAGCAGGAATTGCTCATTTTTCACCAAATCCAGAAATTGCAAAAGGTCAACTTGCAGCATCTTCAATGGTGAGTTTGTGGTTAAAACCACATATATTACACGTAGTAGCTTACTGTGAAGGAGATCATGCAGTTTATCCAGAAGAACTTATTGAAAGTTGTAATATTGTTTATGGAGTTATTAGAAATGTTATAAAAGATCTTCCTGAAATTGATGCTGACGAAAAAATTTTAAATAGAAAAAATGAATTAATTGAAGAAGCAGAAACTTTAATTGATGCAATTATTAAATTCGGAAGAGAAAAATCTGATGATCCTTTAACAGATGCTTCTGTAATTGCAGAAGCAATTAAAATAGGTATACTTGACACACCGCACTTTCGTGGAAATAAACATTTGTGCGGTAAAATCAAAACAAATCTAATTAATGGTGCTTGGTATGCAGTTAATCCTGAAACCGGTGAAATACTTACTGAAGAAAAACGTCTTAAGCAAATAATGAAATAATTATGGCTGCAATTGCTGGCGTCTCAAATCCCAAAAAGGAAGTCATCCTCAATTCAATATTAATGAGATTGAAACATAGGGGAAAAAAGACTAAGATATTCTCTACTCCCTATTCTATATTAGGTATAGCATTTAATTCAGAGAATAACAGTATTCAAGAAATCCTAAGAAACAAACGAAAAGTTATTGATGAAGTTTTAGCAGATGAACATTATGCCAAAGCGGAAGAAAATAACGGTAAAATTGAATTAAGTCGTGATTTTGTAGGTGTTGTCCCTCTATATTTTGGATTTGATGCTGAAAATAATTTCTGCTTTGCTTCTGAAGTAAAGGGGTTAGTTGGTATCGTAAAAGAGATAAGACCTGTACCACCCGGAGGTATTGTTGTTAATGGTAAGTTAAAAAAGCAATTAAAAATATTCAAAAAATTAGACTACTTCACTGAGGATATTTCTCAAATAAAAAATAAACTCTATAGTCTAATTGAGAATTCAATAAGAAAATGTATTCCTGATAATAAACCAATAGGAGTTTTATTATCCGGTGGCCTTGATTCAAGTACGATAGCAGTATTTGCACGTAAATTTTCTAATAAAATTTACGGATTTTCTTGTGGTTTATCTGGAGCCAGTGATCTGGAGTATGGTAAAATGATTGCAAAAGATCTTGGTATTATTTATTACCCTATTAAAACTGAAATTAATGAACTAATAAAAATTTTACCTGAAGTAATTTATCACCTTGAATCTTTTGATGCAAGACTTGTAAGATCAAGTTTAATGCATTATCTTACAGTATCGCGAGCTGCTGATTATACTGATATAATTCTTTCCGGAGAAGGTGGTGATGAACTTTTTGCAGGATATAACTATTTACAGAAACTTACTTACAAGGAACTTGAAAATGAACTGCCGCAATTATTTTATAATTTGCATAATACCGCATTACAAAGGGTTGATAGGTGCTCTGCAGCTTTTGGTGTAAAGACTTTTGTACCTTTCTTATGCAAAGAACTGGTATCTTACGCAAAAAATATTAAACCTCAACTTAAAATTCGAAATAATAGTGGAAAGTGGATTTTAAGAGAAACACTAAAATCAACATTACCAGATTTTATAATTAATCGTCAAAAGGAAAAATTGTGGCAGGGCAGTGGCTTAGAAAATAAACTTGAAAATTACATCAATAAAATAATTAAAGATGATGAATTTAGAAAAAATTGTATATTGAAAAATGGTTGGAAAATCAATTCAAAAGAAGAATATTATTATTATAAAATATTTCAGGAATTTTATAGTTCGTTTAATGATTATAATTGGATAGGTCGAACAGATATAAGCAAACCGTAATTAATGTATTAAAAAATTAAAATAAAAATTATGGTAAGACAAAAAATAAATTTAGAATTTCAATATTTTGAAGATTGTCCAAATTATCAAATTATGATGAATAATCTTAAAGAAGCTATAACTGGGCTTGAAGATTTCATAGATATTAATTTTCGACTAATACAAAATAAGAACGATGCAATTAAATATAAGTTTAGAGGTTCCCCAACATTGTTAATAAACAATGAAGACATAATGGGAATGGAACCACCTGAATACCCAACACTTTCGTGCCGTTTTTATACGAATGGAATTCCATCACCTGAATATATAAGAGAAAAAATTGTAGCAATGTTTTCTGATGATCGTGATTCTTATTAAATACGTATTTTGCAAGTAGTAATATAAGAATCCCACAAAACATTAAATTATTCAGACAGTTGTACAATTCTTAAATTGAATTAATTTTAAATGTTAAAAAACAAATATTCATTAAGATTAAAATAAATCTTAAATTATTGCACATAATAATGGTCATACTTTTGAATAACAAAAAAAGAAGATAATTGCTATTTTAAAATTTTAAATAAAAAAAACAAATGATAGAAGCTGTAATTCCTGCAAACTTTAGAGAACCTGCCTACAGAGTACGTCGTTTCCAAAATTGGATAATTATTGGATTTCTATACTCTCTTTTTTATATGACAAGATATAATTTTGCTGCAAACGCACCAACTTTGCAACAAGTCTTTGGATGGACTAAAAGTGATCTTGGAGTATTTGAAACTCTTTTACCACTTGTTTATGGGCTTGCAGTAGTATTAAATGGTCCTATCGCAGATAAAATCGGAGGGAAAAAAGCTTTTCTGATTGGTTCTGTTGGAGTTATTTTAATGAACTTTATTTTTGGATTAATAGGTTTTGCAGTTATCGAACCCTCTGTATGGCAAGATTCACAACTTATAAAACCAAGTGTATTAGCTTGGGGTGATAAAAAACTTTTATTAGTGTTGCTTGCAATTTGCTGGTCTTTGAATGGATATTTTCAGGCATTTGGAGCTTTGTCAATTGTAAAAATTAATGCTCAATGGTTTCACATAAGGGAAAGAGGAACTTTTGCAGCTATATTTGGTATCCTAATTCGATTTGGACTAATTCTTGCTTTTTCCGGCACTCCTTTATTTGCATATTGGTTTGGTTGGCAATGGGCGTTCTGGGGACCGGCAGTTTTAACCACGATTGTTTTTATACTCACAATTTTTTTTGTTAAGGATTCTCCAAAGGAGGCAGGTTATGAGGGTAGAGATACAGGTGACGGTGATGATATGAGTAATGAAAAAGTTAAACTAAAGGAAGTTTTAATAAAAGTTTTTGCAAGTCCAGTAATGTGGATGATAGGTGTTAGTTCAATGATGATAGGTTTTGTGAGACGTAGTGTTGTAGATGCATGGTATCCGTTATATTTTAAAGAGGTATATGGTGTATCAACTATTGATACTGCTTATCAAATAACAGCATGGGGAATTGCAATTTTAGGTATTTTAGGTGGATTTGCTTTTGGAATTACTTCTGATAGAATTTATGGAGGGAGAAGAGCACCTGTTATTGTTTTTGGATTTATAGGAATGGTTATTAGCCTTCTATTATTTTTTCTATCAGATTTTTTTAAATTTGGTCCATATTTTGCATCAGCTTTAATAATGCTTCTATCATTTTTTGTAAATGGTGCTCATGGAATGGTTGGCGGAGCTGCTTCGATGGATTTTGGGGGTAGAAAAGCAGCAGCAACAGCAGCTGGATTAATTGATGGATTTCAGTATTTGACAAGTGCATTAAATCCATTTTTCCTTAGTGCCTTCATCTTTCCATTAGGATGGCAAGCGTGGCAACTCTGGCCTATACCATTTGCAATTATTGGAGCACTCGTTATGAGTAGATTGTGGAATGTTTTGCCGAAAGGAAGATCAACACATTAATTAAAAATAGTAATAAGTGTAAAAATAGATGGAACTATTTAAAATTGGTTTTCTAACAGTAAAATTTGTTGATATTATAGATGTTCTAATCATTACCTATGTGTTTTATAAATTATATAAGGTAATGAGAGGGACAATGGCATTTCAAATTTTTACTGCAATAATTCTTATATTAAGCATATCATTTGTTGCACAGGCATTGAACTTACAGGTAATGAGTTGGATTCTCGGCAAAGTTACTGATATCTGGGTAATTGCATTGATAATTCTTTTTCAACCTGAAATAAGAAGAATTTTGCTGTTGATAGGCAGATCAAAATTTGCACGTTTGTTTTTAAGAATTGACCTTAATGAAAATGTAACTGAAGTTGTAGATGCTTGTCTTGAAATACAGAGTAACGGTTGGGGTGCTCTGATAGTAATTACCAGAACAACAGGATTACAAAATATAGTTGAAACAGGAGAAAAACTTGATTCAAGAATAAATAAAGAATTGCTCGTAAGTATTTTTTATCCTAAATCACCTTTACATGATGGTGCTGTTATTATTAATGGAAATAAAATTGAAGCGGCAAGGTGTGTATTGCCTCTCTCAGAAGTTCAACTCGTAAATAGCCGTAAATTAGGAACACGACATAGAGCTGGACTTGGTATTAGTGAACAGTCAGATGCGATTGCTATTATTATTTCGGAAGAAACAGGAAATATCTCAATTGCAGAAGATGGGAAACTATATCTATTACAAGATATAAATGAATTTAAAGCAAAATTAAGAGATGCTATGAGTAACCAAAGTGTTACAAAGTCTCTAAAATCAATACTTGATTCATCAGAAGAGGTTAGGAGTTAGTTTTGTATGATGACATTAAACGATTTAAAGAAAAAAGATTTAATAGACGAGCTGGTGAAGATGGGTATCCGTGATGAAAATGTTTTAAATGCTATTAAAAAAGTAAGGAGGGAATATTTTGTAAAAGAAGAATTTAAAAAATATGCTTATCAAAACAATGCTTTACCCATTGACTGTAATCAGACAATATCTCAACCTTATACAGTTGCTTTTATGACGGAAAAGTTGGAAGTTGTTCCTGGAACGAGAATTTTAGAAATAGGGACTGGTTCTGGTTACCAGGCTGCAATACTTGAAGAAATGGGAGCTGAGGTATATTCAGTTGAAAGAATTAAGGAACTTTATTTAAAAGCACTTAGCACACTTCAAAAACTTGGATATAAAGTAAAGCTTCGGTATGGTGATGGTTCTTTTGGTTGGGAAGAACATGCTCCGTATAAAGGTATTATAGTAACAGCAGCGACTCCTAAAATTCCAGAACCTTTAATAGATCAACTTGATTATGATGGGGTTCTTGTAATTCCGGTTGGAGATAGAATATCTCAACAAATCTGGCAGGTGAAGAAAGTAAAAACTGAAAAGGATAATTATCAATTGAAGATAAATAAATTTGATTCATTTAGATTTGTTCCTCTTGTGTGGAAAAATGGATGGATAGAATAAATGAAGATAAATACCGCACAATAATTTCAGCTGGTACTGCCGAAGTGGTAATTAAAAAATCGAGATTTATAGGGGTTATCTTTCCAGTCCAAAACAAAATTGAAGCAAATAATCGATATAAGGAAGTTTGTAAAGCTCATCATTCAGCTCATCATAACTGTTATGCTTATAGTATAGGTATTAGAGATTTTGAAATTAAAAGCTATGATGATGGAGAGCCTTCAGGTACAGCAGGACGTCCGATAATGGAGATAATAAAAAAACACAATATAACAAATGTTATAATTATAGTAACAAGATATTTTGGAGGAATCAAATTAGGAACAAGTGGCTTGATTAAAGCATATTCAGAAGCAGCTGAAGCAGCTGTTGCAGCAAGTAAAATTGTAGAAAAATATATTACACGAAAAATTAAAATTACTTGTGACTACAAGCAAATAAACACGATTAGGAATTTATTGAATTTAGTAAACGGTACTATTCTAAAAAGTGATTATTCTGAAATTATTTCTCTTTTCATTGAAGTTCCTTTTTCTACCGCTGAAATTCTAAAAAATAAACTAATTAATCTTTTTAAAGGCAACTTGAATTGGGAGGATTTGTCAGAGTCCTAGATTTACAAAATTTTAAAAAAAGTTGATAAAAGTTACTCAAAGTTTTATTTTTTATTAAGATTTACTTATCTCAGCTTTTTCTGCTCCAGATCTAAGAAACAGTGTAGTTAAAATTCTTTTTGTAATACGATAGTTAATAACCTTGACTAAAAAGAGTAAATTTTGTAATTTTAATGTTTCTAAAAGAAATTTTAAAAACTAAAAAAGTTACATTTGCCAACAATAAATCAACTTATTCGAAAAGGTAGACAGGAAAAAGTTTACAAGAGTAAAGCTCCAGCGATGGATGCTTGCCCTCAAAAGAGAGGTGTATGTACAAGGGTTTATACAACTACACCTAAGAAACCTAATTCGGCATTAAGAAAAGTTGCTCGGGTAAGGTTAACAAATCAGATGGAGGTTACAGCATACATCCCTGGTGAAGGACATAACCTTCAAGAACACTCAATTGTCCTTATTAGAGGCGGAAGAGTAAAAGATTTGCCTGGCGTCAGGTATCACATCATCAGAGGTGCGCACGATACTTCTGGGGTGGAAAATAGAAAAAAGGGACGTTCTAAATATGGAACAAAGAAAGCAAAAACAACAACAGTTCCCAAAAGTTAATAATTAAAAAATTATTGTAGTAATGAGAAGAAAAAGAGCTGAAAAAAGAATCAGAATGCCCGATGTAAAGTACAACGATGTACTTGTTGGTCGCTTCATTAACAACATTATGAAAAAGGGTAAGAAACAAGTAGCAGAAAAAATTGTTTATAGAGCATTTGATATAATTGCGGAAAAAACTAAGGGCGATCCATTGGAAGTTTTTACAAAAGCTGTTAATAATGTACAGCCTTCAATTGAAGTTCGTTCGCGTCGGGTTGGTGGATCAAACTATCAAATTCCAACAGAAATTCGTCCCGACAGAAAGATTGCTCTTGCTATAAAGTGGTTAATTACTTATTCTCGTCAACGAGGGGAGAAAACAATGTCTCAAAAGTTAGCTAATGAAATTATGGCAGCCTCTGTTGGAGAGGGTAATGCAGTAAAAAAGAAAGAAGATGTTCACAGAATGGCTGAAGCAAACAAAGCTTTCGCACATTTTAAATTTTAATTTTTAGAGGAGTAGATTAAAACTTTATGCCACGTGTCGTACCTATAGAAAGAGTTAGAAACATTGGAATAATGGCGCATATTGATGCGGGTAAGACAACTACGACCGAACGTATTTTGTATTACACCGGTAAAGTCCATAGAATGGGTGAAGTACATGAAGGTGCAGCAACAATGGATTGGATGGAGCAGGAAAAAGAACGTGGTATAACTATTACAAGTGCAGCAACGACTTGTTTTTGGAATGATCATAGAATAAATATTATTGATACACCAGGACATGTGGATTTTACAGCTGAAGTTGAACGTTCTTTAAGAGTACTGGATGGAGCTATTGCGTTATTTTGTGCTGTGGGAGGAGTGGAACCTCAATCTGAAACAGTTTGGCGTCAAGCTGATAAATATAGAGTCCCAAGAATTGCTTTTGTGAATAAGATGGATAGAACAGGGGCAAATTTTTTGAATGTTGTGGAAATGATGAAAGAAAGATTGAAAGCTAATGCTGTTCCTATTCAATTACCTGTAGGACAAGGTGAAATGTTTGCTGGTATTATTGACTTAATTACAATGAAAGCCAGAATTTTTAGAGATGATACACTTGGTGCAAAATATGATGATATTGATATTCCAAAATCCTATATTGCCCAGGCAAAAGAATATAGACAAAAACTACTCGAAGCTGTTTCAGATATTGATGATACATTGTTGGAAAAATTCCTTGAAGGACAAGAAATAACAAACGAAGAAATAATAAGAGTTTTACGTCAGGCTACATTAGAAGTAAAAATTATTCCTGTTTTATGTGGGTCATCTTTTAAAAACAAAGGTGTTCAAAATCTTCTGGATAAGGTAGTTGAGCTTTTGCCGTCACCTCTTGATATAGGCGAAGTATGGGGTCACCATTTACATACTGACGATCATATAACTCGTCAAGTAAGTGATGATGAAAAATTTACGGCTCTTGCATTTAAAATAATGACGGATCCTTACGTTGGTAAGTTATGTTTTTTCAGAGTGTATGCAGGTAAATTGTCTGCTGGAAGTTATGTTTTTAATTCAAATACAGGTAAACGTGAGAGGATTGGAAGATTACTTGAAATGCATGCTAATCACAGAGAGGATCTTAAAGAGGTTTACTGTGGTGACATTGCTGCTGCAGTTGGTTTAAAATATACAAAAACGGGTGATACGTTGTGTTCAGAGGACGACCCGATTGTACTTGAAAAGATAACTTTTCCTGAACCAGTAATTCAAATTGCAATTGAACCTAAAACTAAAACAGATAGTGATAGGTTAAGTGAATCACTATCCAAATTATCAGATGAAGACCCGACTTTCAAAGTTAGTACTGATGAGGAAACTGGTCAAACACTAATTGCAGGAATGGGTGAACTCCATCTTGAGATAATAGTTGATAGGTTGAAGCGCGAATTCAAAGTTGATGCTAATGTTGGGAAACCTCAGGTTGCATACAAGGAAACTATTCGAAAAAGAGTTCAACAAGAAGGAAAATTTATCCGTCAATCAGGTGGACGAGGTCAGTATGGTCATGTATGGATAGAGATTGAACCAAATGAAAAAGGAAAGGGTTATATTTTTGAAAATGCAATAGTTGGAGGTGTTATTCCAAAAGAATACATCCCAGCAGTATCTCAAGGCATTCAGGAAGCAATGAAAAATGGGGTACTTGCTGGTTATCCGATGGAGGATATAAAAGCTAAGCTATTTGATGGTTCTACGCACGAAGTGGATTCTTCTGAGATGGCTTTTAAAATTGCGGGTTCTATTGCATTTAAAGAAGCAGCAAAGAAAGCTGATCCCGTATTGTTAGAACCCATTATGGAAGTTGAAGTTGTTACACCAGATGAATATATGGGTGAGGTTATGGGGGATTTAAATTCAAGAAGAGGACGTATAGAAGGAATATTTCAAAGAGCAGATGCACAGGTTATTAAGGCACTTGTTCCACTTGCCGAAATGTTTGGCTATGCAACAGTATTGAGGTCAATCACACAAGGACGTGCAATTTATACAATGCAATTTTCTCATTATGACGAGACTCCACAGAATATTTCTGAACAAATTGTAGAGAAAGTCAGAGGAAAAGAAAAATAGTTCATTAAAATATATTATTTTAAGGGTTAAGCTGGTGTAAAGCCTCGTTATATCAGGCACAATATTCGGCTCTATAAAAGCTGTTGTTACAAAAACAACTGTTTTTTGTAACAACAACTTTCCCCCGTCAACGGGAAGTCTGGGTCAGTAGCTCAGACGGTTAGAGCGCGTGCCTTATAAGCACGAGGTGGGAGGTTCGATTCCTCCCTGACCCACAAAGTGTCAAAAAAATTTTTTAATAATAAACTATAAACTATATAGGAGAAACAGTACAATGGCAAAAGAAGAACTGGTTCTAACCAAACCGCACGTTAACATAGGAACGATTGGTCACGTTGACCATGGAAAAACTACGTTAACCGCTGCAATTACAATGGCATTGGCAAGAAAAGGAAAAGCCAAAGTCAAAAAATTTGATGAAATCGACAAAGCTCCAGAAGAAAAAGCTCGTGGTATCACAATTGCGACAGCACACGTTGAGTATGAAACCGATAAAAGACACTATGCTCACGTTGACTGTCCCGGACATGCTGACTATATTAAGAATATGATAACTGGTGCAGCTCAGATGGATGGTGCTATTCTTGTTGTTGCTGCAACAGATGGTCCTATGCCACAAACAAGAGAACATATACTACTTGCTCGTCAAGTTGGGGTTCCCAGAATTGTTGTATTCTTAAATAAAGTTGACGCTGCTGATCCTGAACTTCTCGAATTAGTTGAAATGGAAATCAGAGAACTTCTCACTAAATATGAATTTCCTGGTGATGAAATTCCGATTATCCGTGGTTCAGCATTAAAAGCAATGGAAGCTGGTCTTGATGAAAATGTTCCTGCAGATGATGAAAGATTTAAATGTATCTGGGAATTGATGGATGCTGTTGATAACTATATTCCTGAACCTCAAAGAGATATAGATCAACCATTCTTAATGTCTATTGAAGATGTATTCTCAATTACTGGTCGAGGAACTGTTGCTACCGGAAGAGTAGAAAGAGGTAAAACAAAGGTAGGTGATGAAGTTGAAATTATAGGACTTGGTCAACATAAGAAAACAGTAGTGACTGGTACTGAAATGTTCAATAAAACTGTAAAGGAAGCAGTTGCTGGTTATAATTGTGGAATTCTTCTAAGAGGTGTTGATAAGAAAGAAGTTGAAAGAGGAATGGTACTTGCAAAACCCGGTTCAATTACCCCACATACTAAATTCTTATGTCAGGTATATGTTTTGTCAAAAGACGAAGGTGGACGTCATACTCCATTCTCTTCAAATTACAGACCTCAATTTTATTTCCGTACCACTGACGTTACAGGAGTAGTTACATTACCTGAAGGGGTTGATATGGTTATGCCGGGTGATAATGTTGATAAGTTAAAAGTAGAATTAATTGCCCCAATTGCTATGGAAAAAGGATTAAAGTTTGCAATACGTGAAGGTGGTAGGACAGTTGGAGCTGGTGTTGTAACAGAAATACTTGAATAATTGAAATATTTAATTTAAAAGAATAAACAGTGGCAACGCAAAAGGTTAGAATAAAACTAAAATCGTTTGACCATCAGCTATTGGATAAGTGGACTGAGAAGATTATTAAAACAATCAAGCTGAATGATGGAATTGTTAGCGGACCAATTCCGCTACCAACGAAAAAAACAGTTTATACTGTTTTAAGGTCTCCACACGTGGACAAAAAGTCCCGTGAACAATTTGAGACACGATACCATAAACGCTTGATTGATATTTTAAATGCGTCGAATAAGATGATTGAAGCATTGACAAAGTTGGAAGCACCTGGTGGTGTTGACATTGAGATGAAAGTAAACAATTAGAACGTAAAACTTAAACAGATTATCAAATGTTAGGCATTATAGGTCGAAAAATCGGAATGACTACATATTTTGAAGATTCCGGTGAAGCAATTCCTTGCACTGTAATAGAAGCTGGTCCCTGCATTGTAACACAGGTTAAAACAAAAAATACTGATGGTTACAATGCAATTCAAATTGGATTCGGTGAACAGAAGCCTAAGAAAGTTAATAAGGCTCAAATGTCTGTGTTCAAAAAGTTGAAAATTGCTCCTTTGAAACACTTGAAAGAAATAAGAGATTTCCCTGTAGAAACTGTTAAAGTTGGAGATATATTAAAAGTAGATATGTTTCAAGTTGGTGATAAAGTGAAGGTAAGGGGAAAATCTAAAGGTCGTGGGTTTCAAGGAGTAGTTAAACGTCATGGATTTGGTGGTGGAGTTAGAACTCATGGGCAGAGCGATAGAGAACGAGCACCGGGTTCAATTGGAGCAAGTTCCTATCCCTCAAGAGTCTGGAAGGGACAACGTATGGCTGGTAGAATGGGGAATGTAAATGTTTCTGTAAGGAATCTTAAAGTAATAAAAGTTTTTCCTGATTCAAACTTACTACTGGTAAAGGGGGCAGTACCAGGACCCAATTCCGGTATTATCGAAATATATAAATAATAAGAAATGGAACTAAAAGTTTATAGAATAGACGGAACAGAAAGCGGAGAAACAGTAAATTTACCTGATGAAGTATTTGCTGTTGAGCCGAATGATCATTTAATTTATCAGGCTGTAAGGGTGTATCTTGCTAATCAAAGGCAGGGGACTCATAAAACAAAGGAACGTGGTGAAGTACGTGGAGGTGGAAGAAAACCTTATAGACAAAAAGGTACAGGTTATGCAAGAAGAGGAACAAATAGATCCCCTCTGATGGTAGGAGGAGGAACTGTTTTTGGACCACGTCCTCATAAATATACACTGACGTTACCAAAAAAGGCTGCTCGACTGGCAAGAAAGAGCGCCCTGAGTCTTAAAGCAAAAGCTAATGAAATAAAGATTATAGAGGACTTTTCATTTGATGAACCTAAAACAAAAAATATGGCTCAGGTTTTAAAAGCCCTTAATCTTGACAAAATTAAAACATTGTTATTAGTTCCTGAAAAGAATGAAAATCTATATAGAGCGGGTAGAAACATTAGTAACCTTAATATTATGATTTCTGATAAAGTAGCAACTTATGATATATTAAATAATAAGACATTACTTATTCAAAAATCTGCAGTAGAAAATTTGTGCAAGAGTCTTCTGAAATTTTAATTAAATTGGAATGAAAAGAATATTAATAAGGCCAATTATAACTGAGAAAAATACTCTTCTTCAGGAAGCTCAAAACCAGTATGCCTTTGAAGTAGATAAAAATGCAAATAAAATTGAAATAGCAAAAGCTATTGAAAAGAAATTTAATGTTCGTGTTTTAAGTGTTAGAACTGCAATAATCAAAGGTAAACAAAAAACTCAATTCACCCGTCGCGGTAGATTTACCGGTTATAGGCCAGACAGAAAAAAAGCTATTGTTACCCTTCACAAAGAAGATAAGATTGATTTAATTGGTACGGTTGTATAGATAAATCAAGTATTGCTCAGTAATAAGGGAACTTTTGTAATGTAGTGTTAGTTTAAGTATCTTGGGAAAAATCTTATTCGGAAGAGTATGAAATTAGGAAAACAATATACAAGCAGAGAAAATCAGTCTACTGATATTTACTTGAAAGAAATTAGTAAGACTGTACCTTTAAGCGTAGAAGAAGAAATTGAATGTGCAAAAAGAATTAAAAAAGGTGATAAGGAAGCCTTAGACAAACTTGTAAAAGCTAATTTAAGGTTTGTTGTTAGTGTGGCAAAACAATACCAGAATCAGGGACTTTCTCTTAATGACCTGATAAATGAAGGGAATCTTGGGTTAATTAAGGCTGCAAAAAAATTTGATGAAACACGAGGATTCAAGTTTATTTCTTACGCTGTATGGTGGATTAGGCAGTCTATTCTCCAAGCACTTGCTGAACAGTCAAGAGTTGTTAGGTTACCTCTGAATATTGTTCAGCAAAAAAGTAAAATCCAAAAAGTTATTGGAGAATTGGAACAAAAGCATGAGAGAAGTCCCAATGCAATGGAAATTGCTGGGGAATTAGATATTAGTATTTATGATGTTCTTGAAACATTGAAAAATTCGGGTGGGCACGTTTCAATTGATGCTCCAAGTGTTCATGGTGAAGATACGAAACTTATTGATATAATGCCTGATAAAGTTGAATCGATGCCTGATAACAAACTTGAAAGGGATTCTCTTAATATAGAAATCAAAAGATCTCTTGATACACTTACACAAAGAGAAAAGGAAGTAGTAATGTTGTATTATGGATTGGGAAAAGAGAATCCATTAACACTTGAAGAAATTGGGGATAAATATAAACTGACTCGAGAACGGGTTCGGCAAATAAAGGAAAAAGCTATTCGTAAGTTAAGACAATCTTCAAGATGTAAAAATCTTAAGCAATATCTCGGTAGATAAATATGATCTTTTGTTAGTATATGAAAAAATGCAATTCGCTCGAATTGCATTTTTTCATTTAAGATAAGATTTAAGATTGTTATAATTAACTCAAGCCCCGTTAGGCTAATGGATAAACCGGCAGACTACGGATCTGTCTTTAGAGGTTCGAATCCTCTACGGGGTACAAATGAAAGAAGATTTTTACTGGACCAATATTCAACAACCTCATAGTAGGCGACGACAGGAAATCCTAAGTAAATATCCGGAAGTGCGGAATTTATTTGGACCTGATATCAAACTTGCTATTATAACCGTTTTGCTTGTAGTTGTTCAAATAATATCATCTCTAATAATTCCAAAATTAAATTTGGGATGGTATATATTATATGCGTATTTTATAGGTGCAACTATAAATCATGCTCTATTTCTTGCAATACATGAAATTACACATAATCTTGCTTTTAAAAAGCAAGTTTATAATAATTGGTTAGCATTAATTGCTAACATTCCAATTGTTTTTCCTTATGCAATGTCATTTAAGTACTATCATACAATACACCATAAGGAACAGGGAAAACATAATATTGATGTTGATATACCATCACAACTGGAAGTAAAAATTTTTCGAGGAACAATTGGGAAATTATTCTGGGCATTTTTTCAAATTTTATTTTATGCTTTCAGACCTATGTTTGTCTATCCTTTAAAATTGAAAAAATGGCAAATTATAAATATAATTTTTCAAGTGATAGTAATTACAGGATATATTTTATTTTTTGGTTGGGGAGGGATAATTTATTTAATTGTATGTGATTTTATTGCTGGTAGCTTACACCCATTATCAGGACATTTTATTTCTGAACATTATGTTTTCTATGATGGTCAGGAAACATATTCATATTACGGTCCTCTCAATAAGTTAACCTTCAATGTTGGTTATCATAATGAACATCATGATTTTCCAAGTATACCCGGATCGAGGTTGCCTAAACTTAGAAAATTAGCTCCTGAGTATTATGATTCGCTTTATTATCATAAATCTTGGTTGAAAGTTATTTTAAAATTTATTACTGATCCTACCATAGGCTTATATTCAAGAATTAAAAGAAAATAAATTTTACTCACTCTGAGATTATAATTAAGGTAAAAAATTTCTCATTTATATCCTTCTTCCCTTTGAGTAATTTTATTAATAATTAATTTAATACTATTATGAAAACATTTAAATTCTTATTCATTGTTGTTGTTTCACTGTTTTTTTCGAAAATTGTCTTAACCCAACAATTATTACCTATTGATAGTAAAAATATGGATTTGAGTATTAAGCCAGGTGATGATTTTTTTCATTATGCCAATGGAAACTGGATAAAGAATAACCCAATTCCTCCAGATAAAACACGATATGGAGCTTTTGATGAGTTGACAGAAAATAATCTTCTTCAGATAAAGGAAATTGTTGAATCATCAATGAATGATAAAACTAAACCCTTTGGTTCAACTAAGCAAAAAATAGGGGACTTTTATGAAAGTGGTATGGATAGTGTAAGAATAGAAACATTAGATATACAACCACTTTTACCTTATCTTGAGAGAATTAGTAAAATAAATAATAAGGAAGAGTTAATTAAGGAACTTGCATATTTTCATACTTATAGAATCTTTCCTTTTTTTGTTACTTATGGAGCTCAGGATGATAAAAATAGCACTATGGTGATTTTACATATAGGACAGGGAGGTTTAGGTTTAAGAGATAGGGATTACTATCTTAGTGAAGAGCCAAGAATGAAAGAAATTCGTCAGAAATATATTGATTTTATAAGCAAAATGTTTATTCTGATTGGTAATGAAACAGCTCAGGCAGAAAAAAAAGCTCAAACAATAATGTCACTTGAAACAAAACTTGCGGAGATTTCTTATTCAAGATATGAGCTTAGAGAACCTGAAAAAAATTATCATAAAATAGTATCATCAGAACTGATAAATATTTGTCCGTATTTTGATTGGATGAGTTATTTCAATGGTCTTGGTTTTAATGATAATAGTTTTGAAATAAATGTAACTCAAAAGCCATACTTTGAAAAATTAGGAGATGTCCTTTCAGGAATTCCTCTGGAAGATTTGAAAGCATATTTTGAATGGAATTTAATTCGTTCTACATCAGGTTATCTTTCAGATAAATTTATAGAAGCTGGATTCGATTTCTGGGGTAAGTTTCTTAGTGGGCAAAAAGAGCAAAAACCACGCTGGAAAAGAGTACTTGAGACTGTTAATGGATCATTGGGAGAATTATTAGGACAATTATATGTTGAGAAATATTTCCCGCCACAAGCAAAAGAAAGAATTTATAACCTGGTTTTAAATTTAAAAGATGCTTTTTATGATAGAATACAAGCATTAAGTTGGATGAGTGATGCTACAAAGAAATCCGCTCTTGCTAAATTGCAAAGTATGAATATTAAAGTTGGTTATCCAGATAAGTGGAGGGATTATTCGGGATTGCAAATAACTAAAGAGTCCTTCTTTGAGAATTGTATGAATGCTAATAGGTTTAATTATCTTTATAATTTATCTCAAGTCGGTAAACCAGTTGATAGACAAAGATGGGGGATGTCACCACAAACAGTGAATGCATATTATAGCTCAAATATGAATGAGATTGTTTTTCCAGCGGGCATACTCCAACCTCCTTTTTTCTTTGCAGATGGTGATGATGCTGTGAATTATGGAGGAATTGGAGTAGTAATAGGTCACGAAATGACTCACGGCTTTGATGATCAGGGAAGAAAATATGATAAGGATGGTAATCTTAATGACTGGTGGAATGAAACCGATGCAGAAAACTATAAAAAAATCACATCAAAATTAGAGGAACAATTCAATAATTTTTATATAAATGATTCTTTAAAAGTTGATGGTAAACTTACTCTTGGAGAAAATATTTCAGATTTAGGTGGAATAACAATAGCTCTATATGCATTGCAAAAAGTCTGGAAAAATAATCCCCCACCAGAAAGTATTGATGGATTTACACCACTTCAGAGATTTTTTCTTTCATATGCACAGATATGGCGTGGTGATATAAGGACAAAAGAACTTATGCGGAGACTAAAAGAAGATGTGCATTCACCTTCTATTGCAAGGGTTAATGGAATTGTTTACAATGTTCCGGAGTTTTATAAAGCATTTAAAATTGAACCAACAGATAAGTTGTACAAAAAACCTGAAGAAAGAGTTTCAATCTGGTAAATTTAATATTTCAGAAACTTAAATAATAAAAAGGTTCTCAGTTAAAGTTTTTAAGTCTAAACTTAATAATGAAGCTTTATAGTTTCCGTTAATTTTGTTTCTTTAAGGCTTCTTCATAATATTCTTTTGTTTGTTCTTTAAGGTCAGGGTCAAGTATATATCCATATTCAAAATCAAAAAGTGCTTCTTTAATTCTGCCCATTTTTAACAGGCATATAGCACGTCTAACAAAAGCCTCACCATCTTTTGGGTCAAGTTGGATAGCATAATTGAAATCTTTTAAAGCTTCATCAAATTTACCAAGATATCTTTTAATAGTTCCTCTTGTGTAGTAAGCTTTAGCAGAAGCAGGTGCTAATTCAATTACTTTATTTATATCCTCAAGAGCCTTTTGAAATTCATCAAGTGTAAAATAAAATGCACCCCTATTATAATACGCATCTGGAGAATTTGGATCTAATTCTACTGCTCTATTGAGCATTAGAAGTGCAGAATCAGGTTTGTTCAAGAATACATAATAAGTTGCAAGAGTTCCATACGCTATAATTAGAGTTGAATCAAGAGAAAGTGCCTTTTTTAAGTCTATGTATGAAAGATCAAATTGTTTTCTCGCAAGATAAATAGCTCCTCTACTTGCAAAAGCATTTGCATTGTTCGGATCTAATTTAATAGTTAAATCAATGTAATATAAAGAAGAATCAGTTAACTTTTTCTTTATAAATGCAGTTCCTATTGCTAAAGTTACCCTGCTATCCGCAGGATTAAGAGCAAAAGAATTTCTAAGGTATTCTATTGCTTTATCATAATCCTGATTAAATAAAGCATTATTCCCCATTTCATAAAATTCTTCTGCTGTTTGAGATATTACCATAGTAGGTAATAAAAATAAAGTTAAGATAAAAATAAGTTTTTTCATAGTTTTATTTTAACTTTATATATAAAATTAAAAATAAATTTTAAAAAAATCCTGACATAGTAAAATACCAACTTTAATTAATACAACCAGTTTTTTAAACTTAGTTTTTTATTAAGTTAATTGTAGAGAAATAAATAGTATTTTTGGTATTAAATATTGTTTCATTTGTTATTAAATTTATCTTTAAAAATATTATAAAGATTGTTTGAACGGCTCCGTTAGGCTAATGGATAAACCGGCAGATTCCGGTTCTGCTTTTAGAGGTTCGAATCCTCTACGGAGCACATCTATTTTTTTATAAAAAAATAAAACAATATGGAGCCAATCAAAATCCTTGATAAATTCAAATTATTCAATACTTATTGGGACCCAAAAGTTATTGCTGAATTAAATGGACAGTACGTAAAACTTGTGAAGTTCAAGGGAGAATTTATCTGGCATATTCACGAGAATGAAGATGAACTTTTTTATGTTATTAAAGGCAAGTTTACTATGAATTTTAGGAATAAAACTGTTGAAGTTAACGAAGGTGAAATGCTTATTGTTCCACGCGGTATAGAACATAAGTCTTCTGCTGAAGATGAAGTGTGGGTTATGGTGTTTGAACCTATAACAACCTTAAATACTGGTAACGTAAATAGTGAACTTACAACAAGGATACTTGATAAGTTATAAGTATTTTGTTGAAAATGTTTTAGCTTTTGAGCTTAAACCTTATTGTTGAGAGAGGGATAAATTTTTATACATTTGAAAAAACGAAAAATAAATGTTCGTTTCATAAACGAAAATTTACTTAGTACATCTGAATATCTAATAGTATTTCTACATAATGGACTTGGGAGTGTAGCACAATGGGGTAATTTTCCATCTTTTATTTGTGATAGTTTGAATATACCTGGTTTAGCTTATGATAGAGTAAATTACGGAAAGTCGGAAAAAGACGATACTTTCTGGAATACAAATTTTCTTGAAAGAGAAGCGAATGAAATCTTACCTTATTTGATTTCTTTATATAATCTCCAAAAAAAACTAATTTTAATAGGACACAGCGATGGTGCAACGATATCTTTAATATTTGCTGCATATAATACTATTTCTGTAGCAGGAGTTGTAGCCATAGCACCTCATGTTTTCGTTGAGGATAAAACTATCAATGGGATAAAGAATTTAATTGAGGAATACACAAAAAAAACACTTTATCGAAAACTTTCTAAATATCATCAAAATATTGATGAACTTTTCTATAACTGGACTTCTATATGGTTATCTGAAAAATTTAAAAAATGGAATATTACAAAATTATTGCCATTAATTAGGTGTCCAGTACTTGTTATTCAAGGTGATAAAGATGAGTTTGCAACTATTGAACATATAGAATATATTCGTAAAAATATAGAGAATGTTAATGTTCAGATTCTTTCTAATGCACATCATACTTTCAATTTAGATGAGCAAAAATATATTGGGGAATTAATTTTTGATTTTTTTAAAAAGTATGTTTGTACTTCAGATTATAAAGATAGTCATTAAGTTTAGTGAAGGCTTTATTACGGTGTGAAATTGCGTTTTTCTGCTCGATACTCATTTCAGCATAAGTTTGTGAAAATCCATTCGGTATAAAAATGGGATCATATCCAAATCCGTTTTTTCCCTGTGGTTGGAATGCAATTTTCCCTTTGCAAATTCCATCAAGAAGAAGATATTTGTCGGGCTGAAAATAATAACATACTACGGTTTTAAAATAAGCACTTCGTTTGTCATCGGGAAATTTTTCGAGTTCTTTTAATAATTTTAGGTAATTGTCTTCATAAGTTGCGTTATTACCTGCATACCGTGAAGAAAAAACTCCAGGTTTTCCATTTAATATTTCAACAAATAAGCCTGTATCATCAGCAACAGAAGGTATGCCAGAGATTTCAAATACCGTTTTTGCTTTTTTTATAGCATTCCCTTCAAGAGTGTTTTGGTCCTCGTTAACATCAATCTCAAGATTTAAATCCCAGAGTGTTAAAAGTTGCAAATCGGGAATTGTAAAGATTTTTTTTATTTCAAATACTTTATCTTTGTTGTTAGTAGCAAGTAAAATTTTCATTTTTCAATCACCCTCTCGCCATTAAATTGCAGTTGATATAATTTAAAATAAATACCTTTTTTCTGTAATAATTCTGTATGAGTACCAATTTCCTTAATTTCACCTTTGTGCATAACTATAATTTTATCACAACTTTGAATTGTGGATAGTCTGTGTGCAATTATTATAGCAGTCCTTCCAGTCATAAGTTTTTGAATTGCTGTTTGAATAATGTGTTCAGTTTCAGTATCTATATTTGCAGTTGCTTCATCAAGAATAAGAATCTGTCTTTGATAGGCAAGTGCTCTTGCTAAAGCAATAAGCTGACGTTGTCCAACTGAAAAAGAACTTCCTTGCTCAGAAACGTTTTTATGAATACCCTCTGGTATTGTTTTGAGTAAATGCTCAATCCCAGAGCTTTCAATAGCAGAGTGAATATATTCATCAGGCAATTCATCATTACCAAATGTAACATTAGATTTTAATGTTCCTGAAAATAAAATAACATCCTGAAGAACTATTGACATTAAAGAACGTAGCTCTTTTTGAGATAATTCTCTAATGTCTATACCATTAAGCAAAATGGCTCCTTTTGATACATCATAAAATCTACACAGCAAATTAATTATAGATGTTTTTCCTGAACCTGTAGCACCAACAATAGCAACTCTTTCACCTTTTTTAATACAAAAATTTATGTTTTTCAAAACATAGTTCTCACCTTCATAAGCAAACCAGACATTATTAAATTCTATTTTGAAGTTAAAATCATTAATATGTTTAGGATTAGGAGGGTCTACAACTTCATTTTTAGTATCAAGAAGTTCAAAGATTCTATCACTTGAAGCAATAGCTGTTTGCAATATATTATATTTTTCCGAGAGATCTCGAATAGGTCTAAAAAACATTTCAGTATATTGCAAAAAGGAAATAATTACTCCAAGCGATAGCATATTTTGAACAACCTTTCCACCGCCATACCAAATAATAAGTCCAATAGCAATTGCACCAATTAATTCAACAACAGGGAAGAAAACAGCATAGTAGAAAATACTACGTTTATTTTCTTCTGTATGTTCTCTATTGATAACTTCAAATTCTTTAATAGTGTAATGTTCTTTAAGAAACAATTGAACAATTTGTATCCCCGAAATATGTTCCTGAATATAAGTGTTCATATTTGCTACAAGATTTCTAATTCTTGTGTATGAAGCCCTAACCTTCTTTCGGAAAACTGCAGTTGCATAAATTAAAAATGGTAATACAGAAAGTGTAATGAAGGATAATTCATAACTAATAGAAAACATAAAATACATTATCCAAAAAAGAGTGAAAATATCTCCAAAAGCTGTAACAAGTCCGGAAGAAAACACCTCAAATAAAACATCAATATCATTGGTTACTCGTGTAACAAGTTTACCAACAGGGGTTTTATCAAAGAATTTTACGTTAAGATTTATAATGTGAGAATAAACTTTTTTTCTTAAGTCAAAGGTGACTTTTTGGCCTATATAACTTGTAAGAAATGCAGATATATATTGTATAAATCCCTGAAGAATTAATGTTAATAAAAGAATAATAGCTATAAATTGTAAACCGCCAACGTCCTTGTGTAAAATTTTATCGTCAATAGCAACCTGTGTTAATTTTGGTCTAACTGCTGAAAGGGCAGAGATAGAAAGAGTTAATAATACCCCAAGAGCTACTTTCCATTTGTATGGTTTTATAAAAGAGAAAAGACGCTTAAAGATATGTATATCTTTAATATAGGTATCTGACTTATAAAATTTATAAAACTTCAATTTACCTCTTTAAGTTCTTCTTCAATTAGTTGTTTTTGATAAATGCTATAGTATAATTCTCCAAGTTCAAGTAATTGTTGATGAGTACCTTCTTCGCAGATACAGCCATTTTGTAGAACTATGATCTTATCGAAATTTTGCAAAGTTAGTACTCTATGAGAAATAACAATTTGGGTTGAGTTTTGATAGTTTGTCTTCAAAGCCTGCAAAATTTCTTTTTCTGTTTGTGTATCCACAGCAGAAAAAGAATCATCAAGAATAAGACATTCTGGATTTTTGTATAAAGCTCTTGCAATTGCAACTCTTTGTTTTTGTCCTCCTGATATCAATACACCTCGTTCACCTATAACAGTTTTGAATTTATCAGGAAATGCTTTAACATCTTCATATAATCCTGCTATTTTTGCACAATACTCAACTCTTTTTGAGTCAACTTTATCAGAACTATATGCAATATTTTTTTCTAATGTATCAGAAAAAAGGAGTGATAATTGTGTTGCCATTCCGATAGAATTACGTAAAACATCGAGAGGGATTTCCCTTATGTTATATCCATTCCAAAAAATAGCCCCATTGGTTGGGTCATATATTCTTGGAATTAGACTTACAAGAGTAGTTTTACCTTCTCCCACTCGACCAGTAATACCAAGTGTAGAAGAATAAGGGATGGTGAGGTTTATATTTTTAAGAATCCATCTTTCTGAATCTGGGAAATGAAAAGAAACATCTTTAAAAACTATATCACCTTTAATTTGTGGTTCCTTAATATGGATTTTAGGATGTGTTGTCTTTATAGTTGAAGTTGTGTTCAAAATAGAATTAATTCTTGCCATTGATGGGGCGGCTCTCTGAACAAGATTAATTACCCATCCAAGAGCTATCATTGGCCAGGTTAATTGAACGAGATATACAAGGAATTCAGCTATATTACCGATTGAAAAGTTACCTTTGATAACTTCAATACCTCCAAAATATATTACAAGTATCATAGAAAATCCAGAAAGCAAAAACATCATTGGAAAAGAATAAGATTCTATTAATGCAAGTTTTAAATTTTTATTCTGGTAATCTCTTGAAATGTTGTAAAATTTATTAATTGCATAGTCTTCTCTTACATAAGCCTTAATTAATCTTATTCCAAGAAAATCTTCCTGAACTCTTGAAGTTAGATGTGAAAATGCTTCCTGAACTTTTACAGATCTTCGATAGGCTGATTTCATTACTTTGTAAACAAAAAAAGAGATTATTGGTAAAGGTGCGAGTGCAATTAAAGAAATTTTAATGCTTATACTAAAAACAATAGACAAGGTAATAATTGTACGTAGAATTGTTTGAGATGAATACATTATTCCTGGTCCAAGAAAGTTCCTTACATTATTTATATCATTAGTTGCGTGAGCCATTATATCTCCAACAGATTTCTTGTCATAGAAATCTTTGGATAAGAATTGCAAGTGAGAAAAAAAGTCAAGTCTAAGATCATTTTCTATTTCACGTGATGTCACTATTATTGTTCTACGTGTGAGAAACAAGAAAAGTCCTGAAAATAAAACAACAGATATTATTTTTAAAGAATAAATTAGCAAATCCAATGGTTGAGTGCCTCTGGTTATACTGTCAACTGCACTACCAATCAGCAATGGATAAATACTTTGAAGAGCAATGCTACAACTTATAAAAACAAAACCTAAAATTAATTTTGTTCTATATTTTTTTAAATAAGGTATAAGTGTCAGTAAATGTTTCATCTTAAATTTACAATAATAACATATAACACTATCTGATAGTTCTTAAAAAAAACACTCAAGAAGAATTACTTCCTCTTGAGTGTTTTTCATATAAATTATGTTAAATTATCTTTTACCAAAATGAAGTGATATTCCACCGAAGAAATTTAGTGATCCCATCATCCTACCTGAGGTAAGGTTTGGATTCAAAACTGGATTATCTTTATCATTCAGGAAAATATAACCTTCTCCATCGCTCATTTCAGCAGATTTTCCGAATAGATTCGGGAGTGTAAATCTTGTACCAACATGGAAACCAAAAATATCATCAAATTTATAGGTGTAATAAATATTAGTTCCGACACCAAACCTTATAGAAGGCCTAAATGTATTAAATTCTTCATTGAAAGCAATGGTATTGTAAACCCTGCCAGCAATTATTGTCATATTATAATCCAGACCAAAATTAAATGCAGATTTATTTGCTCTATCTGTATAAACTGCAAATTCAGCTCCAACAGCAATGTATGGCATATTAAGTCTGATATAACTTTGTCCAAGTGTATCAGCGGGGACATAATAACCTCTATTTGGTGCCCCTATATATGGCCAACCCGGAGGAACAACAGTTTTGCTATTCCAAGAATTATATCTGGTAATAATAAAGGCTCTGTTATCATCATTACTATAGTGTGAATACCCGAGTGTTAAATAAGTTCTTAGCTGTGACATTTTTAACGTAAGTACACTGAATTTAAAATTTAAACTGGTTCCAAATCCAGCTTTAACACCATAATCTTGAAAATTCCAGAAACCTTTTATGTCATCTGAACCACGAAGATCCATAATTGGTAGGTTAAATGCTCCACTAACATCAATAGCAAAAAAGGCTTTGTTCTTTTTTTCAGGTGTTGTAACCTGTAAATTTTGCTGTGAATAAAGAGTAGCATTAAAAACCACAAACATCAATAAAAGTAAGAAAGAAATAATTTTTTTCATAACGTTTTAAATTTTAGTTTATTTAATAATAGTTAACTTAATACTTTTTGTTCCCTTTTGATTTGAAGTAGTTAGGGAAGTATATTTCATATTACAAATATAAATACCAGACGGTAAATTATCAACATTTAAGTTATAAAAGTAATTACCGGGATTTAACATTCCTGAAACTAATGTCATAATTTCCTGTCCCAAAATATTATACAATTTAATTTCAATTGATGCAGGTTCAGGTATAGTATAGGATAAGGTAGTGGATGAGTTAAATGGGTTAGGGAAATTTTGATACAAATTAAATGATACAGGTAATTCATTAGTTTTATTGTGAATTCCTACAGGTGGATTGAATTTGTAAATAACACCATTATCACCAACAAAAAAACCAACTCTATCATTAACAAAGAAAACATCTGAGACATTAGCACTATCAGGAGAGTCAATTTCTTCCCAGTTTACACCATAATCAGTTGTTCTCAAAAATTTCAACACTGAATACAAAGGTACCCAACCTTCTTGCATTGTTCTGAATGAAAGAGCTGTAGCAAGTCCTATAATACCCAATGTCCGGTACGACCAATTTGCACCTGCATCTGATGTTCGAATAAAGCTTGGACCATACTCAAAGTCTCCTCCAACGCAAAGGATATTAAGAGAATCGAAAAATTTAATCCCATAGAGAGGTTCTGGTGCAAGGATATGAGGTGTCCAGCTTGAGCCATAATTTGTTGTAATCCAGACTACTCCTGCAATATCCATAACACCTCCGCAAGCCATACCAAACTGGCGATTATAAAAACTTATCTTATTGACAGGAAAATTAGAAACCAGGGCGGAATCTATCTGACATTGTACCCAGCTATTACCACCGTCTGTAGTCTTCATAATATTAGCAGGAAATCCAGCCATATAACCAGTAAGAGCATCGTGGAAATAAATGGTTTTTAAATATACATCATTTTGCCAATATCTTGTCGTATCCCACGTGTTTCCTCCGTTAGTTGTTTTTAGTATATAGGTTCCATAAAATGAAGAAAATTCCCAACCAAATATAAAACCATTATTCCGGTCCTTAAAATAAACTTCAGCTAAGTAGCTATATACTTTTGAATTTTGAAGTGTCCAGGTAAGTCCTCCGTTAGTTGTGTGAACAATAGTACCTGAATCACCAACACACCATCCATACAAAGAATCTATGAAAAAAACACGTTTTAGTGGTTGAGTTGTTGGCGAATTTAGTTTTACCCAAAAATTTTGTTGGGAACACAATATGCTAATTGGAAGAACTAATAAAATCAGCAAATTGTATATAAAATTCCTCATATTACTAATATAATAAAAAATTCAAATTAAACATAGGTGAAATAATTAATAGAGATTATATTTCTTTCGGAAAAACCATTCAAGAGACAAAAATAAAATCAGACATAGTAATACAAAAGGATTAAAGTTAAGAATTATTTGTGAATATGATTGGATTTTATTTTCTTTCTGAGAAATATAATTGTGAAATAATTGTTCTATTTCTTTTTCAGATTGACTTGAAAGGTTTTTTCCCCCAGTATTTGTAGCAAGAGTATTTAAAATTAAGGGTGTAGCCTTTATATCTTTATATTCTTTAAGATTCTTATCAACTGTGAAACGGCATAAATCTGTGGCAATGACATTATCTTCATTTAATAATTGAGCAAAAAGTTGATATTCAGTTTTGTGTTTTAATCGAATTTGAGTTTCTGTATTAGAAGAATTTTCAAGATTAAAAACTCCCAGCAAACTATCGTTTGAGGTTCTCAAGAACAAATTTACTTTATTGGACTTACTTGTCATTAAAGGAGCATTTACTCTTATAAAAATTTTAATTTTATCATAAGGAGAATAAACAGCTCTATCTGTCTCAATAAAAAGTTCCAAAGTCTTTTTACGATCAATTAATGATGTTATTTCAGATGCAAGAAAATTTCTGAAAATTGATTCACCGTCAACTGGTAATTCATTTAATCTCCATCGATAAAAACCCGTAACCGATAAAATAGAAAATGGGATATGAGTGTTTTGAGATGTAAAATAAACAGGTATATTTGATAATGTAGAAAATAGTTCTGGTATAACTGAAGGATTTACTATGATATGTTTAACTAAAACAGGAGGTAGTAATTTTAATTGAGAAGATAATTCAATATTTTCAGAAGAATAAATGGTGGTTTTAAAAGACTCATTTAATGCTGTAATATTTAAAGGTATTATATCTGTTAACTGTTTCAATTTTTCTTCAGAAGTCCTGTCACTAAAAAAGAGAAAAATTGATGGTTCAGTTGCTTGAATATATTTTAAAAGCTGTGTGATTATCTTATCATCAGTTTTTTTCTGCGGGAAATCAATAAATACCAAACAGTTGAAGAGTTCATTTTCGGGGAAATTACCTTCATAAAAGTCACTAAAAGTTTTTAATGTTCTAAAAGTAGTCTTAAACTCAGCTATGCTTTCGAGTGTTGATTTTAAAAAAGCATAATCTGGAGAAGGAGCACCTGAGATAACTAATATTTTAAATTGGTTATCAAGGAATTTCAAGTAAAAATCTTCATAATTGTTGAGTATTGTAAATTCATTATTAACAGGCTCAATACTAATTCTATATTTTTTAATTCCTGGTTCTCCTGACTCAACATAAAATGTAATTGAGGTAAATTCATTTTGTTCAGAAATATTTATAGTTTTAGTTTCAATAGGAACGTTTTCTTCTAATAAAGTAGCAGTAATCTTGCCAGTATATAAAATGCTTGATATAGTAACTTTGATAGGTGTTCTGGTGTGAATATATGATATTTTATTATAATCAATTTTTTCAATTGCTATATCCATTTTTGTAGCTGTATCTCCTATTAGAAGATAATTAATAGGGCAGTTCAGTGCTTGAGCTTGCAGAAGTATATTTTCTCCTTCATTAAAATTCCCGTCGCTCAATATAGTTACAGAAGCTATTGTATTGTCGGGGTAAAGATTTATAATTTCATTTAGTGATTGAGCTAAATTTGTTGATGTCCTTACAATTGAGTCAGGATATACCTTTGGTATTTGTTCTGAGCCAATTAGGTTTATGCCCTGTGAAAATAAAATCAAATTAAAATTTCCAAGTTTTGAAATCTTTTCAGTTTGTTCTCTAATAATTGAATCACGTCCTCCAAGTTCCATACTCAATGAATTATCAGCTAAAAGGATATTAACAGGTTTGAGCGATCTTGATGAAATGTAAGAAAGAATAGGAGTACTGAGCAAGAAGAAAAGAAAAAACAATGTAAGGAATCTTAATAATGAAAGAAAAAATTTAGCTTTAAAAGGTAATAGCTGTTTACGATAATATAAATAAGTAAAAGTTAAAGCTGCTAAAAAGGATAGCAGAAAAGCAAATATTCCCACATCAATTCTAAGTGAATTAAACATTAAATTCTAAAACTTCACATCAACGTAAACAAATTTTTTCAGTTCCTCAATCCACTTATTCATTTCTTCATTTTCTTTAAACATAAGAGCCATTTTCTTAATCCGTTCATAATCGTTTTCCAATGTGAGTTTATGAGGAGGATTTATACTGATAAGTTTCAAAATTTCATAGCCATAGTCTTTTTCACTACCTACTCTTAATGGTTCAGTAATGCTGCCAATTGGGGTTTTCTTTAAAGCTTCAACAACATTGCTGTCAAGTCTTTCAATGGAAACAAACCCTATATACCCACCTTTTTGGTTTGTCTCAGGGTCCTGTGAATATTTTTTAGCTGCTTCTTCAAAAGTAATCTGGTTAGATTCTATCTGTTTTTTGATATCTTTTAATAGCGAAATAGTTTGTAAATCAGATTCAGGTAAATGAGGAAAAGTTATCAGGATATGTTGAAGTTGTATTTCATTGCCTTTTTTTTCATTTACTTTAATTAAATGATAGCCAAAAACAGTTTCTACAGGTTCAGAAATCTGACCTGGTTGCAAAGAAAATGCAGCTTCTTCAAATTCTTTTACGAAATTACCTTTTCTATTCCAGCCAAGATCTCCACCATTCTTTGCAGAGCCGGGATCTTCAGAATACAAACGAGCCATTTCTGAAAAGTCAGCACCATTCTTAATACTATCCAGTATTTGTAATATTTTATTTTTAGCAACAAGTTTTTCCTGCTCTGTTACATGTTGAATTATAAAAATGTGTGACAGTTCAAATTCTTCACTTGATGGAGGAATACTGTCCCTATAGGTTGAGTAAAACTTTTTTACTTCAGTATCACTTATGTGAATTCCTCCCTGGAATTTTTTTCGCTTGAGTTTATCAGCTTTTAATTTTTTAATCAAATCTTCCCTTAATGTCATCTTAATTTTAGCAATGCTCATTCCATATATCTCCTGTACCCTTTGTTCTGAACCAACTTGATCAATTAAATTTTTTATGCGGTATTCTAACTCTTTGTTAATTTCGTCATCTTTAACAGTAATACTATCCTGTTCTGCTTTTGCATAAATAATTTTATCGATGAGCATTTGTTGAAAAATCTGCTGAGCGATAGCCGGAGTTATCTGAGTGAGCTGATTTTGTCTTGCATAGAGTTGTAACTGATATTGTAAATCAGATTCAAGGATAATATCATTTCCTACAATTGCAAGAATTCTATCACCCTCCTTCTGAGCGAAGGAGGGGTAAGATATCAAAATCAGGAAAATGACAAAGCAAAGTTTTTTTAAGTAATTCATCTAATTAGTTAAAAGCTTTTTGAACAACATTCTCATACACCTTTACAGGATATTTCTGTTTCAGCTGTTCGAGATATTCTTTTTCAACTGCTTCTCTCTTTTGTTTTTGTACTGCCATTGTTACATCGCTACGGACTTCTTCTAATGTTTTAGTTCTGGGAGTACCATTTTCAATAACCTGATAGTTAGCTATATTATTATTATAGTAGGTTTGAAGGTCCTCATCTTTAATAACCACTTTACTTGAAATTTCCATATCAATCTTTTGACTTAATAAAGCGTACTTATTTTCGTTATATAGACTTATATATTCGGGATCTTTTTCAATACCTTCTTTTTCAGCGAGGGCAAGTAAAAGATTATTCTGAGCAGCTTCTTCTAAGATCTGGATAATATTTGCTCTGGTTGCTGTAGTCATTGAATATTGTTTGGCAATTTTTAGATAGTCAATAAATTCAGAGAGTAAAAATTTTCCACCTTTGAAAGTTGCAAGAGGCATATTCATATCTAAACCAGTAAAGACGCTGTCTAATCTGATATCATTTAACATTTTAGTTGTATCCATTCGTGTTAATACTGTTACTAATGCTGAATTGTCAATTTCAAAATTAAACTTGCCTCTTAATTTTTGCATAAATTTCTCAATTTCACTTTTGACAGTTGGATGGTCACGAGTAAATCTTCTTTTAATTTCATTTTTTTGTATCTCATAAGGCTCATAATCCTTGATTCCTAAAACCTTAACGAATTCCACTCTATTGGAAGTAGTCACAAGATCAGAAACATCACCAACTTTAAGCGTTAAAATCGTGCTATCAGTAGGAGGTCCGAGTTTTCGGGGGTCAAGCCAACCCATATCACCACCGCGTCCCATTGTGAATGCATCCTGAGAATATTCTTTAGCAAGCGCAGCGAAATCTTCACCTTGCTTTGCTCTTTCCCAAATTTTCCTTGCATTTTCAACGACCCCTGCAGAATCTATAATTCTTCCTAAACTATCTCGTTTAAACTCTAAGGCAATTCTTGAAACTCTGACAGCTCCAACTCGCTTTTTTCTATCAGTAAGTTGAACAATAATTAATCCGTTTGGAATACGGAGAGGTTGTTTTGCAATCTCTTTTACTTTCATTCCAAGAATAAGGTCATCAAAAGGCAAAAAGGCAGCTTGAAGCGTAAAATAATATGTATCTCCATGTTTTGCTTTTAATCCCATATCTTCATTATATAGATCAGAGATTGTTGCAAAATCTTCACCTTTTTGTAAACGATTAATTATGGTATCAGCTTTTTGATAAACTTTGACTGAATCTTCAGGGCTTGGATTCTGTGGAAGCATAAGAAAAATCATATTTGCTCTGTATTCATATTTACCCTTTTCCCAAACATCCTTAACGATTGGTTCAATAACTTCCTTATTGATGATAAAATTAGGCAGATTATTTTTATTGAAGTTGGCAAGATCTGTTTGAACGTCAGTATTGTTCAAGTACCCTTTATCAATTGCATCTTTAACCTTGAGTCTAAGATTAATCATTGCATCCAGAGTTTTTAGCCTGTTTTCAAGTGGTACATTTTTAGCAGAGTCATAAGAGACGTATTTCAAATAATAATCCTCAAACTCTTTTAGATAGATTTTATCATCAGCTATATCGGCAACAACTTTTTTACCAAAACCAAGAAATCCGTTTTTGCCACAACCATTTAATAGCATGGTAGAAATTAAACCCACGCTAAGAATAAGAGTCAATGATTTTATGAGCAAATTTTTATTTATCATAGCATTAGTTTTAATTTAGTATAAACTTAATTTTAGCAAAAACAAATATTAATAACAAGTCAAAGT
>Ga0123519_10001904_pt1 | contig 35530 bp, 33 predicted proteins | sample YelNatPaOPRAMG02_FD_87396 | JGI IMG/M metagenome (GOLD analysis project Ga0123519, IMG submission 87396) | Hot spring microbial communities from Yellowstone National Park - Yellowstone National Park OP-RAMG-02 (version 2) | ecosystem: Environmental > Aquatic > Thermal springs > Hot (42-90C) ... | reverse complement strand
TTCACACTTCTGGTCATTCCCGAACATTTCCGTCGGGAATCCCTAATCTCTGGGTTACAAAATCAAAGCCTTATCACCATTTTTTATTCCCGCGGCATTGGCCTCGTCGGTATCCAGATGGCATTCCAGGGCCATCTTCTCACTCACCCGGGCAATCACTTCATCAAAAATAAGTCCGCGTTCGGGATTATCTATTTTCAACTGAATAACCTCACCGTGTTTCAGGTGATAAAACTCCGCATCAGCCGGGGTCATATGAACATGTCTTTTCGCCACAATACAACCTTCTTTTAAATCCAGAACCCCTTTTGGTCCAATCACTTTAATCGGCGCTGAACCAGCAATATCTCCGGAAAGTCGCACCGGGGCACTGGTGCCCAGTTTATAATCATCGGTCCGGGAAATTTCTATCTGGGTAATCCGGCGAATAGGCCCAAGCACCCGGACATTATCTATCTCCCCTTTTGGTCCAACAATTTTTACAAAAGAATCACTGGCAAACTCACCTGGTTGCAGTAAATCGCGCACTTTCTTTAAGGTGTATCCTGGCCCAAACAATTTTTCCAAATCTTCTTGCTTTAAGTGAATATGCCGATTGGAGATATTTACGATTACCGGACGCTGGGCACGAATCTGACGAAGTTTTAACTTATCCAGAACTTCCTGGGCCAAATTTTCACTCATAAATCTACCTCCTCAACTTGCCCGAATAATCCGGACAAACGAATCCACATTCAAACTGGCGCCGCCGACCAGTCCTCCATCAATATCGGGCTGCCGACGCAGTTCCGAAATATTTTCCGGCTTAATTGAGCCACCATATAATATCCGGATATTCTCCGCGACCTTTTCGCCATACATTCGCCCATAAATCTGCCGGATAAATTTTTGCATTTCCTGGGCCTGCTGAGGAGTAGCCGTTTTTCCGGTGCCAATTGCCCAGACCGGTTCATAGGCAATCACAACCTTAGCCGAGTCCTCCGGTGACAAATCCGCCAGAGAATTTTTTACCTGATTTTCCACCACAGCCAATTCCTGTCCCGCTTCTCGTTCCGCCAATTTCTCCCCGACACAGACAATCGGTATCAGCCCCTCAGCCAGAGCAGTCTTTAAACGCCTATTTACCGTTTCATCGGTCTCACCAAAATATTGCCGCCTTTCCGAATGGCCGATAATTACATACTCACAACCAACATCTTTTAACATTACTGGTGAAATCTCGCCGGTAAAGGCACCTTCCTTCGCCCAGCCGACATTCTGCGCCCCCAGTTTTATCCGGCTAAATTTTAATATCTCCGCAGAAATTTTTAGAGCAGTAAACGGTGGACAGACCACAATTTCCTTGTTTTCTTCGGTTCCAACTACATTCTTTAACCGGTTTAAAAAATCCAGTGCTTCGCCAATTGTTTTATACATCTTCCAGTTGGCCGCTAAAATTGGTTTTCGCATATTTTTCTCTCTCTTCTGTGGACAAATTGACCACAATTATTCGGCTATCTTATGATAAATAATAGCAAATTTTTAAGGCGATGTCAACTATCTTTTCAACTAATGTTACTGTAACGCTTAAATGTCCCATAGGGTTTAATTACAACAATCGGTGGATTTAGCCATTTCCGGCACTTTTTGGTCATTCCAATCCAGTATGCATACTGGATCGCTCGGGATGACAATAGTGTGCTCGGGATGACATAGGAAAATCAAAAAGGTCCTGAGAGATAGATACCCGACTACTAGACTCGGGTATGACAGTCGGCACTTAAGTGCCGACTACCTATTACCTTAAACGCTAATTTAAAAAAAGCCTTCTGCCGTCAGAAAAACCATTTTCCTACCCTGCGGCACTTAAGTGCCGATTACTAATTAATTCCCAAGTGTCTCACCACATTTGTCATTCCCGAATGTCTCTGTCGGGAATCCAGTCCAGTAAGCATACTGGACTGGATAGGACATTTTGCTTTACACTTAAGAGGTCATTTTGGCTTTACAATAACACCATCTTTTCAACTAAAACTCAGGAGATTTTTTCAGAAGAAATATCGGAATTTCCAAGACGCGGGATTGACCCTGAAAGGTAAAATATAATTTTTTCCCGCTGGCAAAAAAAGCGGAAACGGAACTGGCTGGCCGGACTTCCGGTGGCAATTCATAAACCCGCTGAATAAGAAAATTCTTTTTCATCTGATAAATTTTATCTTCGGCCAAAACCAGCCAGCCATCTTTCCAGCTGGCCAGACCGAAAAATTTTTTATCGGGAAATTTTTGCCGGCCAATAATCTGACCGCGGTGGTTCAGCAGATAGAATTCGCCAGTTAGGGTTATCAAAGCAAAACCATCCCGGGCCAAACAAAATCCAGTCACATATCTGGCCGCAACCGGATAACTTTTGCTCAGGACTATCCGCCCGTCGGTGATTTGTCCCTGATGGAGTTTATTTTCCCAGTCATTATACAGATAAACATATTTTTCATCAATCCAGAAAAAATTGCTGGGCGGACGCGGCAGATTATAGACCGCTTCCCGGCGGCGGTTTTTGCGGTTATATTGATATATCTTTTGTTCCAGAGCATCTAAAACAAAAATTTTTTCATTTACAACCACCAGCCCGGCCGGGTCATTATTTAGCAGATTCCAGGTAACGGTCACCGGTTTTAACCAGAGATAGTAACCGGCAGCAACTGCGGCGGCTATCAAAATCATCCCCGGCAAAATCACGGGAATTTTTTTCTTTGTTCTGGCAACGGTTTTTTTCTCACCCACCGGTATTGACCCGGGCGATATTGCGGTTTTAGTTTCAACCGGCAGAATTTTTTTCTCCAGGTCAATGACTTTGCCACTTATCTGACTTAAAACTGCGGCTATCTCCGGCACCTTAAATGGCTTGCGGAAAAAATATCTGAAATTTTTCTTCTTCAAGGCCGCCACCAATTCTTCGTCGCCCGGCGCATACATTCCCACCAGTTTGAATTTTCCCAGAGTAGTCCAGCGAGCCAGAATATCTTCTTCAGCAGTTTCCAGAAAATTCAAATCAGCAATCACCACATCCAGAATCTCACTCTGAATAATATGGGTTGCCGCACCGAGTTCATCGCACTCTAAAACATCTATACCGGCAACACTCAGAATTCGCCGCAAGACCGCCCGCATTGTCTGGTCATTATCAATAATTAGAATTTTCATTTTTATAACTCCAGTTGAAACTTTCGCAAAGAATGACACTGTAAAGTTATTCCCACCGGTAAGCAAGCGATATGAGTGGCCGCAGTCCGGATTTTTACTGCCAGAGCCGTAATTCTTCCTCCCAGGCCCATCGGACCAATCCCGGTATTATTTATTTCGGCCAAAAGTTCTTCTTCCATCTGCCGGTAAAACTCATCCGGATTTCGTTCGTTGATATTTTCCAGCAAGGCACTTTTTGCCAGATAACCCACCCGACTGAAACTCCCACCCAGGCCAATAGCGACAATTACTGGCGGACAGGCCCCGGCCGCTTTTTCCCGGACAAAATTAACAATTTTGCGGCGCAAATCCTCAACCCTGATGGTCGGTTCCAGCATCATTACCGTGCTGGCATTATCGGTTCCCCCTCCACGCACCAGAATTTTTATGCTCAATTTTTTAGTATCGGATAATTCATAATGAATAATCGCCGGTGTATTGTCTCGGGTATTTTGCCGGCGCAGCGGGTCATTGACTATTGACGGACGTAGATTTTTATAGGCCTGACGCACCGCTTCATTAAGCAGGAACTCCAGAGATTTTCCGTCTGGCTCAATAACCAAACCCGGCCCGAGATTAACAAAAAATTCAATCTGTCCGGTATCCTGACACAACGGCAGTTTCTTTCTGGCGGCAAGCGCCGCATTTTCCAGAATCTGGGACAAAATCTTTTTGCCGAGGGGCGATTCCTCCCGACTATAACTTCGCTGCAAAGCAATCAACACATCCTCCGCCAAATAACTATTGGCCGAAGTCAGAGCAAAAATTACCTGATGGATTATTTTTTCGGCACTAATTTTTATCATCGGTCTTTTCGGGCTAAACTGATTTTTTCTTTTATCCGACGGTAAAGTTCTTGCCGGCTCAACTTCAACCCGGCCAGCCCGTCTTTGATCGCCTGCCAGCCAACAGCCGTTGCCACCTGGATATAGGCTCTGGTGTCGTTCATATCCGGTAAAATTTTTTCCGGACCAAACCAGTTCTGTCTTCGGGCATAGCCCGCCAGTTCTTCGGCTCCGGCCCGGCACATCTCTTCAGTAATTTTCGGGCAACGACTCTCCAGCACTCCCCGGAAGACCGCCGGAAAAACCAGAGAGTTGTTTACCTGATTGGGATAATCGCTGCGACCGGTTGCGACGATAACCGCTCCGGCTTTTTTTGCTTCCGGCGGATAAATCTCCGGCAGCGGATTGGCACAGGCAAAAACAATCGGGTGCGGGGCCATTGTTTTAATCCAGGCCGGCTTTATTATCCCCGGTCCCGGACGAGAAACCGCCACTACCGCATCCTGACCGACCAATGCTTCTTTTATCCCACCACCGCGATTGGACTGATTGGTCAGATAACAGATTTTCTTTTTTTCCGGGGATAAATTCTTATCTATTCGCCGCCGATTAAGGATTCCGACTGAGTCAACCATAATAATATTTTTTCCGGGCAACCCCAGCCGGATCAGCAGGCGAGCAATTGCGATTCCCGCCGCCCCCGCACCAATAATTGTCAGGCGAACCCGGTAAATATCTTTTCCCACCAGATAAAGGGCGTTGAGGAGCCCGGCCGCTACCACCATCGCCGTTCCCTGCTGGTCATCATGCCAGACCGGAATATCCAGTTCTTTTTGTAAAGTCCGCAAAATCCGGAAACACTTCGGCGCTTCAATATCTTCCAGATTAATTCCGGAAAAACTCGGAGCAATTTTTTTTACCAGAGAGACTATCTCTGCTTCGCTGGTTGTCCCCAGACAGAGCGGAACCGCATCTACTCCGGCCAGATATTTAAAGAGCAGGGCCTTGCCTTCCATCACCGGCAGAGCCGCCTCGGCTCCGATATTGCCCAGACCAAGAACCCGGGTGCCGTCGGTAACTATGGCAATAGCATTGGCCCGCCAGGTCAGATTAAATACCTGACGGCAATCTTTTTGAATCTGGCGACAGACCGCGGCCACCCCGGGAGTATAATAATAATCAAAACTATGCCGGGTTATCGGACATTTTAGACTTAGCGAGATTTTACCCTGATATCGCCGATGAAGATTGATCGCCTTAGTATATATCTGGTGAGTCTTACTGGCCGGATTTTTCACCATTTAATCTTTCAGGGATGACAGAATTGGCAAAATTATCTCAATTATCTTCGGGTCAAAACGCACTTCCCGACCGAGATTGAGCATCTGGGAAATCCGATCAATATTCAAACCATTCTTGCGCATTTCATCCGCCGCTTCGGCCACTGCCACAATTCGGGCGCCCAGAGGGATATTCTCGCCGCTCAGACCATCGGGATAGCCCGAGCCATCATAATATTCGTGGTGATGACGAACAACCGGCACGGCTTCGCGCAGGATATTTATCGGCCGGATCATTTCTGAACCGACCAGCGGATGAACTCGTTCGCGGTCAACATCTTTCGTTGAGACCACCACTGAACTCATCAGTCCCTCTGGCGAGGCAATAAAGCCGATATCGTGCAAAAGTGCTCCGTAATATATCGCCCGATACTGGCGGTTATCCAGACCAAGTTCTTTGGCTATTGCCGTGGACATCTGGGCCACCCGCAACGAGTGCCCATTACCATAACCGGATTGCTCATCAATTGCTTCCACCAGAATTTCCAGGATATTAGAGAAAAAATTACGGTTATCTTCCGACTGCCTGGCATTATTTATTGCGACCGCAGCCAGGGCCGCCAGATTTTCCAGAATATCTCGGTCCTGTTCAGTAAAGTTACCTTCTTTTTTATTCAGGACTTCCATCACCCCGATTAAATCATCGCCAATCAGCAACGGCACCGCCAGAATGGAGCGGGTAGTAAATCCACTGGCTTTATCAAAATCACCGCTGAACCGGGCATCCTTCTGGGCCTCCGGAACCAGCAACGACTGTTTTTGCTGGGCCACCAGTCCGGCAATACCTTTACCGACGGGAATTCGCATCTTCTGGACTACCCCACCCCGGGTGCCGGTCGCCAGTTTAAAATATAAATTTTTCCGGTCATCATCCAGAAGCATTACTGAGGAGGCCTCGGCCCCGATAAGTTCTTCGGCGGTTGCCCCAATTCTTTTTAAAAGAGTGTCCACATCACTGAGACCAGCGAGATTGCGGGCAATGGCAAATATCTTTTCCAGAACCTCTAATTTTTTTTCTTCCATTTTTATTATCCTGGCGAGCAACTGCCGGCTATTGGGCCGTCGCCAGAATTTCCTCTATTGTCGTATGTCCCTGAATAACCTTGACCAGACCATCTTCCAGTAAGGTCCGCATTCCGTTGCGCCGGGCGGTTTCCCGGATCGGTCCGGCGGCAATTTCTTTTAATATCAACATTCGCATCTCGTCATTAACCAGCAATAACTCATGGATTCCCAGTCGGCCTTTATAGCCGGTGTTACTGCAAACCGGACAACCCCGGGGCTTAAACAAAGTAGCATTAGTCGCATCAATCCCGTGCTGGCGGAAGAAATCCAGATGTTCCTTGGTAGTGGGAATTTTCTCTTTACATTCTTTGCAGAGCCGCCGCACCAGCCGCTGGGCCAGAACCGCCTCCACTGAAGAGGAAATCAAAAAACTGGGAACGCCCATTTCATGCAGGCGGGCCACCGCCGAGGGCGCATCATTGGTGTGAATAGTAGAAAATACCAGATGGCCGGTCATCGCCGCTTCCATACATATCTGGGCAGTTTCTTTATCCCGGACTTCTCCGACCATAATAATATCCGGGTCCTGACGCAAAAAAGCCCGCAGGGCCGAGGAAAAATCAAAACCAATTTCCTGATTGATGTTGACCTGAATAATCCCCGGCAGGTTGTATTCCACTGGATTTTCTGCAGTTAAAATTTTTACCGCCGGATCATTAATGGAGTTGAGGGCAGCATAAAGCGTGGTAGATTTTCCCGAACCGGTTGGCCCGCAGACAAGAATCAGACCATAGGGCTTTTTCAGCACCTCTTTGAACTTTTCCAGAGTATCTTCCAGAAATCCTAATTTGTTCATATCCACCCGGACCGAAGCCCGATCCAGAATACGCATCACACAGGACTCACCAAATACAGTCGGAATGATATTTACCCGAAATTCTATCGGATTGCCCTTGGCGGTCACCTGAATACGACCATCCTGCGGCCGTCGTCTCTCGGTAATATCCATCTGCTGGGTCATAATTTTAATCTTGGCAATCAGAGCATTCCGGAAAGAAAATGGCACCTGAAACGGCGCTTCTCGCAAATCCCCGTCAATCCGATAACGCACAACCAGCCGCTTTTCAAACGGTTCAATATGAATATCCGAGGCCTTTTCGCCCAGTGCCCCCAGAATTATGGCATTGACCAGTTTTTCCACCTCCGGGGCCGAAGCATCAACCTCGGTAACATCAACGGTCTGTTCACTCTGCTGTTCAACCGTGATTTCGCCTTCCTCTTTAATCCCTTCCACTATTTTTTCAACATTAACTGCTTCCACTCCTCCGAAAAATTTTTCCAGCGCCGTCGTAATATCATCAGCCAGCGCCAGATAGGGCTGGACTTCATAATTGGTCCGCAGGTGAATATCCTCCACCGCAAACAAATCCCGCGGGTCGGCCATTGCCACAAACAAAACATTCTCTTCCCGGGCAAAAGCAATCGCCCGGTGCCGTCGGGACAATTGCTCAGGAATAATTTTGACCACTTCCGGGTCCAGTTCAATTGCTTCCAGATCCACCGCCTTTACTCCCCACTCGGTAGAAAGAAGTTTTAGCATATCCAGCCGACTGACCAGCCCCAGCCGAACCACGGCCTGTTCCAGCGCCAGACCAGTCCGTTTGATTTCATCCTGGGCTTTGGTCAACTGTTCTTCGTTTATTAATTTTTTATCCAGTAAAATATCCCGAACTGTTTTTCGTTTTGTCTGAGCCATTATTCCTCTTTTTTGTAAGAAATTTTATCCCCGTATTTTATTGCTTTTTCCCGTGCCTGGCCAGCCGGCAATTCCAGAACATACCTCGCCCGAACCACCGGCCAGACAATTCGGTCAGGCAATATATTTTCTATTATCTTTATCACCCGCCAGTCCCGGTCCAGAAATAAACTATCAATCGCCACCCGCATAAAAAATGTATGAATACTATTCGCGGGGTAAAGCAACAGACCCTCGTCATTTCGCGGTCTATATCGCATCCAGCCGCGAAATCTTCTCCAGAAGTTATCGGCCAGTTGCAGATTTATTCCTACCTCTTTATCATTGACCAGCAGGCGATACATTTTTAATTATACTAAATAAATAGCCAAAAACAAAAACCGGTTTTTATCTTTCAATCACCAGTTTACCGCTTTTTTTCTGGCCATCAGCAGTCAATAAATAAATATAGACACCCGGGGACAATAAATCGCCGGACAAATTTCTGGTGTTAAAATTACTCTCATAAATCCAGTAGTTATCCCGGCTTCGGGCACTGACCGACATCGGCAGGTTTTCCGCCACCAGTTCTCCCGCCAGGTTATACAAATCCAGACGGTATTTTTCCGGCGGTCTGGTCAGAACAAACTGAATTGTCGTCTGGTCATTGGCCGGATTGGGATAGTTTATACCCCGGACAACCGAGAGAGTTGGCGCCGCCGCAATTTTGGTGATATTAGCACTCATCTGAGAACTGCCGGCCCCTTGAAAACTCGTTACGGCAATAAGAGTCGGTTTTCCATCCCAGGTGTCGGAATAAGGTGAAGTAAAATTTGTTCTTGTCCCTGGCCAGGGGTCGGTTGAGTCTCCATGATTACTCCCCGGGTCAGTAGTATCAGCATTTTTCAGAGTCACCGTCAGATGACTGTAAGTCCCAAGATTTAAGGTGTTATTCGCCTGGCGACTGGCAAAGTCTATCCCATCTATAGTGCCCTCATCAATATACCAGATAAGTATTCCGTCTCCGGGCAAATCCCCATCCCAGTTTGTCCCGGCAGCACTTTTTTTGCGGTATTCCAGAAGAAAATACTGACTGCCATCAGCAACTATATCAATAGGAATTTTGACAATAGTATTAGAAGAAGTTTCCACTGGATAAAAAATTCGGGTCGTTGCTGAACTTACCACCACCGGATTTATCCAGCCGAGTTTTTCCTTGTCCCAGGCACAGGGATGACTGGGCTTAAATCCATTACCACCCCAGCAGCCATAGTCCATCAAAGACCATATCCCGACTTTACTGCTCTGGACACTGCTGTCATATAAATCCCACAGGCCCAGTTGATGACCGAACTCATGACAGATAACCCCTAAAGCCGAGGAGCCACTTGCTTCTCTGGCCGGAACAATTGTCCCCTCAGTAAAACCATTGACCGCTCCGGACCAGGTGACAAAAACCGACCAGATATCTCCGGGATAGGCCAGACCATCTCCTTCATCACCATATCCGGCATGGGCAACCATCACACAGTCATAAGAAGAACTGTTGACCGCGGCTGATAAAATTGCATCCTTTACTAACTGGGATAAACTCGCCTCACTATCCTGACCATAGTACTGCATAGGATTGCCCAGCATATAAGGCGTCTCTCCGCCGGTAAGATTGGTTGTTGACCCGGTACTATGGAAAAAAGTTATATCCAGATTCAGTTGACCATAAGAGCACTCATTATAAAAACTTTTTAAGTTAGCAAAAAGCGTATTAAAACCGACTATATCAGTAGAAGTCATCACCGGCGAACCGGAAGTTGTAGAATCAGCACTGGGAAAATTTACCAGAACTACCGCCACCTTTTTCGTCCCGGTTGTCCCAATAACTTTTTGGATTTGATTCGGCGAATAGCCAAGAGCCCGCAAAGTCCGGACATCGGGGATTTTATGGACATGGTCTTTTGGAAACGGCCCCCGATAGTTTGGATCACGCGGCGGCACAGCCAGCAAACTCCCTCCCACCAGCGCCCCAATTACCACCACCACCCAAAGCCCCCTCAATTTTTTTGAACATTTGTTCAAAAAACTTTTTTTCATTTTCTCGTCTCACACCGATACTTTCTTGAACATTTGCTCAAAAAAGTATCTTCGTCTTAGTTTAATGCCCCGAGCACATCTTTTTCGCAAAGAGTAGCGAAATTTCAACTTTCCAGCCTCGCGCAATGACTTTAAATAATAAAATGCCAACCCACTGGAACTAAATTTAAAATACCTGGTAATTTCCCGAATGGTTGGAGGAAAACCTCGCCGCCGGACAGAGTTCGTTACGAAACATAAAATTTTTTGACGAACATCATCTTTTTTAGGTCTACCTATTTTTTTGAACATTTGTTCAAAAAATTCCTTTCACTTAAAGAGAAGTAAATTTGATAGAAGAAATATTTTCCGAAGTAGTATCCGGTAAAGATATTGTTTTTAGAAATATGGTCTCCAATTCACCCCGGGATTGAAAATCTCTGGCGGTAACTATCTTTTTGAGTTCTCCCCCGGCCAGAATTGCCACCCGGTCGCAGACCTGCTCCAGTTCACTGATTAAATGGGAGGAAATTAAAATCGTCTTTCTTTGACTCCTTAAATATAACAAAAGATTGCGAATTTCCCGAATGCCCAGCGGGTCCAGGCCACTGGCTGGTTCATCATAAATCAATAAATCCGGATTATGTAATAAACTCTGGGCCAGACAGAGCCGCTGCATCATTCCTTTGGAAAGTTTTCCCACCAGTTGCTTTTGAAATTTCTTCAGCCCGACCATCTCCAGAATTTCTTCTACCCGACGGCTAACTGAACTGATATTATTCAGTTGACCGAAATAGTGGAGAACTTCGCCAACCCTAAGGTTTTTTTCCAAATACGGCAATTCCGGCAGGTAACCAACCCGGGAAAGAACTGAACGGTCAGACAAAATACTGCGGTCAAAAATTTTTATTTGTCCGCTATCGGGAAAAAGTAATCCCAACAATAATTTAATTGTGGTGGTCTTGCCGGCCCCATTCAAACCAATCAGTCCAAAAATCTCACCAGCAAAAACATCAAAGGTCAAATTTTTTACCGCTGGTTGAATAATAACCCGGCCGAGATGACTTCTCCGGTATGACTTGGTTAAATTTTTTACCGCAATGGCAATCATCTATTTAATCCCAGTCCTCAACCAGTGGCCTAAAAACCCGGTCTTTTGGCAAAGCCTGAAGGGAACCGGTGAGATAAAATTTTTTCTCTTTTATCCATTCCTTCAAAGTGGCGGCAATTTCCCGGGCCCTGGTATAACTGGAAAGCGGCGCAGTCGGAACAATTTTGCCACCAATTTTAATCCGACCACTTCGCAACTCGGCATAGGTCACTTTTCCCAGTTGCGGACGACTCCGGCGGCCAACACCATAGTCAAAAACCGTAGCATAAATTTCCTCATCGCCCACCCCAGTACTCCGGGCCAGGTCTTCATCCAGAATTGGTATGGGTATTCCCACTCCGACATAAAGGGTTGGGCCATAGTTATAAAAGGTTGCCGCCCGCAAAAAGTTCCGGTTCATCTGTTTCAAATCACCAATCAGACAAAGAGTCGCCGCCGGTGTATAGGGAATTTTTGTCTTCTTATCCCGCGGCACCTGGGGATTATGCTGGGTTCCCTCCCAGGCGACATAGCCAATTGTCCCGCCAAGAAATATCCGGGTGCCAATTCCTATCGTTCGGTATTCCGGGTCTTTTAAGAGCGGCGAGAGTTGCCCGGAAGTACTATAATTGGCGTTACCCAAACGGGGAAGAAGAGTACCCATGTAGGTATAAAGGACTTTTTCCGAAGTGTTAACCGCCACAGCATAATTTTGATAGACATTGCGGGGATTGACCATTATCGCCTGATTGATTTTTTCCAGAGTAACAAAAGTATCTATTTCACTGCGGGGATAACAATCGGTCGGCAGCGCGGTAGCTTTCAGGTGAATTCTTTTTCCTTTAATCAAATCCTCAATAACCTGGGCTCCGCCATAATTATATCCCTGATTTAGTGAAGGTTCGGTTGCCCCCAGATAAACATCCACCGCGGCAATCCCCCCATAAGCCATAACCCCGTTGAGATAGACCTTCTGTAATTTCATTGGCGGATCGCTATGACCGAAGTTGAGAAATACTCCGCTGGAACACATCGGACCAAAAGTCGCGGTAGTTACCACATCTACTTTCTGGCTGGCGGCTTTTATCCCGCGTTCTTTAACCAGCGCAACCATTTCTTCGGCAGTCAATATAACTGCCCGGCCTTTCCGAATTTTTTCATTAATCTCTTCAATTGTTCTTTTCACGCCAAAATCTCCTTCTATCGGATAAAATAAATCTCGGCCAGTCGCAAAATTACTCCAATTGATACAAAAAGGCCAAATGGAACCGGAGGAAGGGCTGAGTTAATTTTTACTGGTTCGCGCTGGAGAATAAATCCCAGAAAAATTTGCTTGATATTGTTAAATGCCACCGAGACCTTTTTGTGAATAATCAAAATAACTGCCATCGCTCCTCCGGCAACAATCGCTCCATACATCAATGAATAAAGAGAAAATTCCCAGCCGCGCAAAGCCGCAATCGCCATCAGAAGTTTGGCATCGCCCGGTCCAAAAATGTCAAAATAGACCAGCGGGAAAACCATCAAAAAAATAATTCCTACGGCAATTCCGGTTTGTTTAAGACCAGCCCAGTGATAGAAAACAAAATTCAGGCCAAAACCAAGGACAATCGCCGAAAAAGTTGTCCAGTTAAAAATTTTTCGCCAGCGCCAATCGGTATATCCGGCAATTACCGCCAGGCCGACTAAAATAATTTCAATCAACTTTACTTTATTGTGCGGGAGGATTTTGCGGTGGTTGTTCTTTCTTTTTACCCAGCCGCGCAATCAAGACAACCGCAATTACCACAGCAATAATAATCAGGACAACATTTAAAACATCCATTTTTCTCACCTCCCCTTTCTGGAAACAGCAATTGCTTCCTGGGCCGCCGCCAGTTTAGCCAGAGGTACCCGGAATGGCGAGCAGGAAACATAGTTCATGCCCACCTGATAACAGAACCGAACTGACTCCGGGTCCCCGCCGTGCTCCCCGCATATTCCCACTTCCAGATTTTTTCTGGTCTTTCTTCCTTTATTGATACCAATCTTTATCAACTCACCAATTCCCTCAAAATCAATGGTGGCAAAGGGGTCGCCGGGCAGGATATTTTTTTTGATATAGTCCGGGACAAAAGAACCGATGTCATCGCGGGAAAAACCAAAGCCCATCTGGGTCAGGTCATTAGTTCCGAAAGAGAAGAAATCGGAGATAGTGGCAATCTCATCCGCGGTTATCGCCGCCCGGGGAACTTCAATCATTGTCCCGAAGTAGTAATTGAGTTTTTTTAGACCAAACTTTTTCAAGACCTCTCCATAGACCTTATCCACTATCGCCTTTTGATGTTTTAACTCTTCTACCGTCGCCACCACCGGTATCATAATCTCCGGCAGAACTTTTTTCCCTTCCTTTAATAACTCCGCTGCGGCTTCCAGAATCGCCCGCACCTGATATTCGGTAATTTCCGGATAGGTAATCCCCAGACGAACTCCCCGATGGCCCATCATCGGATTATTCTCGTGGAGAGCATCGGCCCGCCTGGCAAAATCTTCCAGAGAAATTCCCAGACTATCAGCCAGCCGCTTACGTTCATCTTCGCGCCGGGGAATAAACTCATGGAGTGGCGGGTCCAGCAAGCGAACCACCACCGGATAAGGGGCCATTGCCTCCAGCGTCTGTTTAATGTCATTTTTCATATAGGGATAAAGTTTATCCAGGGCCTGACGACGCTCGGTCTCGTTTTCGGCCACAATCATCTGCCGTAAGATAAACAGAGGTTCTTCCGAGCCCTTCCCATAAAACATATGCTCGGTGCGGAAAAGTCCGATACCTTCGGCGCCAAATTCCCGCGCCTTTCGGGCATCCTCCGGAGTATCGGCGTTGGTTCGCACCCCGAGTTTGCGGAATTTATCCACCATCTTCATAAAAGCCACAAAATAAGGATTCTCGCCGGCCGCCTTAATCAAAGGCAATTTGCCCGGATATACTATCCCCTTGCTTCCGTTAAGAGTTAACCACTCCCCTTCCTTAATAACTGTTTCTCCAGCTCGCAAAAGTCTATTGGGATAGTCAATCTCCAGAGCCCCTGCTCCGACGATACAACACTTACCCCAGCCCCGGGCAACCAGGGCCGCATGAGAGGTCATTCCTCCACGCGCCGTCAAAATTCCAGCAGCCGCCCGCATACCTTCCACATCTTCCGGATTAGTTTCTTCCCGCACCAGAATAACATTTTTTCCCTCTCTGGCCCAGTTAACCGCATCCGCGGCCGTAAAAACTACCTGACCGGCTGCCCCACCTGGTCCGGCCGGCAGTCCCTTCGCCAGAATTTTCGCTTCCTTCTCGGCCAGTGGGTCAACCACCGGATGAAGTAACTCATCAAGTTGCGCCGGAGTTACCCGTCGGACTGCTTCTTTTTCCGTAATCAGTTTTTCCTTAGCCATCTCCACCGCCATTCGCACCGCGGCCGGGCCATTGCGCTTACCAACCCGGCACTGTAACATAAAAAGTTTGCCTTCCTGGATAGTAAACTCAATATCCTGCATATCCCGATAGAACTTTTCCAGTTTTCGGCGGATATTGTCCAGTTGTTTATAAATTTCCGGCATCGCCTTTTCCAGCGACGGTAAGTGCTGATTATGTTCACTTTTGGTGGATTCGTTTAACGGATTAGGAGTCCGGATTCCCGCGACCACATCCTCGCCCTGAGCATTGGGGAGCCATTCGCCATAAAATTTATTTTCCCCGGTTGCCGGATTGCGCGAAAACGCCACCCCGGTTGCTGATGTCTCACCCATATTGCCAAAAACCATTGTTTGAACATTTACCGCTGTTCCCCACTCATCAGGGATATTTTCTATCCGTCGGTAAGCCACGGCCCGCTTGCCCTGCCAGGACAAAAATACTGCCGCAATTGCTCCCCAGAGCTGTTCATAGGGGTCTTCCGGAAAATCTTTTCCCAATACCTCTTTGACTTTTGCTTTGTATATCTCAATCAGAGTTTTCAGGTCCTCAGCCGAAAGTTCTGTGTCCTGTTTTAGCCCTTTCGCCTCTTTCATTTTTTGCAGTTCTTCTTCCAGTTGCTGTCTTATTCCTTTGCCTTCCTCCGGCTCAATCCCGGCTGCTTTTTCCATCACCACATCGCTATACATCTGAATAAGCCGGCGCTGGGCATCATAGACAAACCGTTCGTTTCCGGTTTTTTTTATCAACCCCTGCCGGGTTACATCATTCAAACCAACATTTAAAACAGTTTCCATCATACCCGGCATTGACCGACGGGCACCGGAACGCACCGAAACCAGCAAGGGATTGTCTTTATCCCCAAACTTTGCTCCCATAATTCTTTCCACCCGCTGGAGGGCTTTTTCCACCTGTGATTTCAGTTCTTTCGGATATTTTCTTTTGTTCTGATAAAAATAGGTGCAGACCTCAGTGGTAATAGTAAAGCCCGGCGGCACCGGCATTCCCAGGTTACACATCTGGGCCAGATTGGCTCCTTTACCACCAAGCAGATTTTTCATCCTCTCATTGCCCTCAGCTTTTGGCGAGGCAAAAAAATAGACATACTTCATAAAATTATCATCTCCTTTCCCAACTTCGTTTTCATTATATCAAAATAAGCAATAATCTGTCAAACAGCCCCATTTCTTGAAAAAGATTACCAGCTAAAACTGGCCAAGAGACGAACGGTGTTATAAGAGTCATCGCCAAGAGCCAGGCGGTCTTCCAAAATGATTTTACTGGCAAATTTGTTTTCTGAAAGAAAGCGTTGTCTCGCCGGAAAGTAATAACCAAATCTTTCCGGTTTTATCCGGTATTCCAGTCGTAAAATATGGCTCCGATTGATACTTTCTTCAGGACTACCATAATTTTTTATCCGGTAAGCCAGTTCGTACTCTCCAGAAAATCCCGGCAGGATTTTGAACCAGAGAAACAACTGCGGGCCACGACTATTCCCTTCGTAGCGCAAAAAATCCCGGGCGATAAACTCCAGAGACATTTGATTGATGGCCGGCTCTTCCAGAGAAATATTTCCTATCGTTGCATACTGTCCACTCAGCCAGAGATTCTCATCCCGAAAAATATCCAGCGAGAGCAACCAGCTGTCCTCTCCATCCAGAGCATTTTCTTTCTCTATATCAAAATAGCGACAGTACTCACCGGCCAGCGTATTTTTTTGCCAGTAAGCGAGAGCAAAATCCCCGGCGGCCGCCCGACTATCCACCAGATTGTAATTTTCCCGTGTCCACGGGCGAAAGGCGGTAGTATAGCCAGAAAAACCAAAAGACAATCGGTCCTTCATCCTGGCCGACACCTGTAAAGCATAATAATCAAAAGTATCTACTCGACTGGCAGCAATTGCCGCAAATCCCAAAAATGACTTTTCCCAGCCCAGCAAAACCATCTCCAGCGGCTGATAGGAAAAATCTCCCAGCAACCCAAAACGGTCAATCCGCCAGTAGCGGCGGCCAAGAGTCCCGAAAAAGTTTTTTGTTCTGGTTTGAAAATAGGCCTCTTCCACCACCGGGGGATCGGCCGTAGTAAAATTAATTCCCAGAGAACCAGAGCTATAGGCTCCAATCCCCCAGAAACCAAAATTGCGTAAAATCAGACGGGCAAAAGTATTTTCCCCGCCAACTTTTAATCCCAGACGCAATTGCTGGGAAAGTGAGACCGCCGGTTCCCTGGGAGGATAGCCATAGACCGCCGTATTGGGACCAGCCGGGATATCTCCGGTCAACTCCTCGGCCAGAAAGGAAAGCCCCACCTGCCAGTCCACCCAGGAAAGTAAAGCCAGTTGTTCGTCCTGCCGATCCAGTCGATTTTTCAAATTCAATAAAAGTAACTCCGGGCTAAATTCCCGATAGAGCAAATCAATTTCTTCTTCCGGCATAATGACTGATTGTCGCTCCAGCTTATCCACACAATAATTGTAAAAAATTGCCAGATCCAGTCGCGTAGGGTTCTTTTCTTTCAGTTCCTGCCAGCGGTTTTCCTCCTGAGCCAGCGCCGCCAGCGTTTCCAGCGCCGCATAAACTTTCGGCTTTTCTTCAATGAAAGAAAAGACCCCGGCCGGTAAAAGCCAAAGCAACAGCAAAACCACCACCAGAAATTTTCTTAACTTCATTTTTTCACCTCAAAAATTATAGACCAGCGCCAGAAGAAACTGGTTATAGGAAACCGGGTTTGGGCTCAAAACATTTACTGGCACAAAGAAAGTATTTTCCAGATACAGATAGAGATTGCTGGTTAAGTTCCGGTTGTGGCGGAGGATAAAGCGATACTGATTGGGGTCAAGTTCTTTTGTCCGGTAAAGCCCCACCAGTTCCAGTTCATAAAGAGTAAAGGACGGCACGCGCCCGGTGCGGTCCAGATGAGTTTCCCACAACTCCGCTTTTTGCCCGCCCGGGGTATAACTAAAAGTCAAATCCAGGCCAGTGGTATTCTGGTCAAAATAAAGATGATTGCCCGCAGAATAGAGTAAACTACTGGCCATCGGGGTAAAGCCCTCCTGAATACAGCCCGCCTGAGCAAAGATATCAAACTTTTTTGATTTAAACAGGTCCAGACCAGCAACCAGAGCCATTCTCACATTTTTGTCTTCTAAAAAATAATTGGTCTGGCTGGGAAGGTAGAAAGCCAGTTCACTGGCCAGTTCCCGTTGAGCCAGCCGGGTATAAAAATCCAGAGCCAGGGCCCTTTCGCTGCCAATTCCGGAAACCAGGGCAGTCAAACCCAGTTCCGTCCTCCGGGAAAAATTCTTGCTCAGACGCAAAGCCAGATAATCATCAAAATCAGTCATCAGATTAGTATAAGGATAATTGGTTGAAGAAAGCCGACTGTAAACCAGTGAACCCCGGAAAAAAGGAAGGGCATAATCAAGCTCTACCCCTTCCAGAGCATCAAAATAGTTATCCGCAATCAAACCAAGATTGTCCAGCAGAAAATATATCCGCCCGATAGTCACCTGAAAATTGTTGAAAGGTTGAGTACGGACACTGGCTTCATCAATTCGCAGGCGCACCCCCGAAGAATAATCCAGCGCCTGGGCCGAGGAGCGCCACCCCAGATTAAAAAAGAAATTGCCTCCCGGCCTGATTTCCAGGTGAATGTCCTGATAAATCTGCGGATACTGGTCATAATCTACGGAATTCCAATACTGATAGGTGCGCAGGCCAATCCGTCCACCGGTAAATGACAATTTTTTTTGAAGGGTTGACAGGATACTTTCCTGATTTTTTTGCCGCCGAACTTGTTCTAACAAAAACAACTCATCGCGAAACTCTTCTATCAGAAAAGAAATATCCTGACGGCTATCCTCTTCCCCGATTTTTTGTCGGGAAACTATTTTGTCCAGCAGCGAAAAAAGTTCCTCAGCCAGTTCCAGCCGGCTACGGTTTTCTGCCGGGGTAAGCCAACCATTCTGCACCAGTCGTTGCCAGACGGGTTGCCAGTTTTCTTCTTCCCGGGCAAAAATTTTTCCCCCAAGCAGAAAGAGAAAAAACATCCCCAAAAAAATGCCCGTGGTTAGATAATGGAACCGCTCTTTTTTACGGATTGACCTGATAATGATCGGCAATCCCGAGATAAATATAACGACCGATTTTCCAGGTATAAGAACTGTCTTTCAAGCGCGCCTCTTCATAAGGATTGGTGACAAAGGAAGGGGTAACTTTTACTCCCGGCATTTGCGCGTTAGCCAGAATAGAAGCGGTGCTTGTTCCAATACCTTTATTAGTCAGATTCAGGGTCTGAACAAGGCGTTGCTGGATTTTGGTTGCCAGGTCTTTACTTATATTGGTCTTAGTCGGATTGGCCGAGTCATTGTAGTAATAGGTTTTGGTGTAATTGGTATCGGGATTGGAAGAACCACCAAAAACAACGGAAATCAGTCGCTCAGCACCGGAGGCAGCAACAATCTGATTTCTCTTCGTAGAAGAAACTGAAACATCGCTGTCTCTGGTCATCACTACCTTGGCCCCGCCATATTCCACCAGATTATTTTTTAACACCGTAGCCACTCGCAAATTCACATCTTTGGACTTTAAACCCGTCGGGCCGGTATAGCCATTGGAAGTTCCCCCATTAGCCGCATCAATCACAAAAATTTTATCAGACAGGGGAAGTGCGGGGGTTGGCTGTGGCTGTGGCTGGGGTTGCGGTTGCGGGGTCGGGGGATTGACTGGTTCGGGTACTGCTCCAAAGTGGTCAAGAATTCCATAATAGTGAGCAAGAGCAATTTTACTGATATAATTGATATCTTTGAGACGGGACTCCTCGTAAGGATTACTGATAAAGGAACTCTCCGTAAGGGCGGCGGGCATTTTACTTTCTTTCAAAACCCATAAATCCGAACGCGGTTTTATTCCCCGATTGGGAAGTTTCAGCGCCTCCACCAGACGATTTTGTAACTTCTGGGCCAGGTCTTTGGAGGTTTCCGAGCCATAAGTATAATAAAGGGTCTCAGTCCCATTGACTGTGCGGTCAGAAGTGGAATTATAATGAACACAAATAAACCGGTCGGCCTCCCAACTGTTAGCCATATTGGTGCGGTCAGGTAAAGTTGGATAGGTATCGGTCTCCCGGGAAAGTTTAACCAGGGCTCCACCATTGAGCAATAAATCTTTCAATTTCAATGAGGTCTGCAGGGTGGCAATTGATTCTTTTAAGCCCGTGGGGCCAATGGCTCCTGGATCAGTGCCCCCGTGCCCGGGATCAACAAAAATCTTTTTACCAGTCAGGGGAGCGGCGAAAACTATCGCTACCCCGAAAACTACCACACCAAGTCCAACAATCCACCTTTTCATATACTCAAACCTCCCCAAATAATATAAAAATCTTAGTCTCTTGCTATAATTAATAGCAAAAAATTAGTATTTTGTCAATAGGACTTTCGGGTAATTTTTTTACCCTTTTGGTCCCAGAAGGAAAATACAACATCAGCAGACTTGACTTTGGCTTAATTATTGAGTAAAATTAAACCTATGATAAAACTTCACCGGCTTAACGGCGAAGAGGTGATAATTAACGCGGATTTAATTGAAAGTGTCAGTCCTATCCCGGACACCAAAATCGTTTTAATCACCGGCAACCAGTTAATCGTCCGGGAAAGTACCGAGGAGGTCATTCAATTAACGATAAAATACCGTCAGCAAACTGGTTATAACCCGGCGATAAAATTCGTCGGCCAAAAAGATGATGAAGAAAAAAAATCGGAAATTGGATAAAGGAGTTAATCTATGGATTTGACAACTCTCATCGGGGCAATTGCCGGCCTGTTGATGATCTCTTTTGGTATTATGATGAAAGGCCAGTCAATGAGTTTTGCCCAGTTTTTGCTCTTCTGGAACTTTCCTTCAATCCTGATTACCTTTGGTGGAGCCTTCTGTGCTACTTTAATCAATTATCCCTTAAAACAGGTAGCCGGAGTAATCAAAATTGCCCAGAAGGTTTTTACCGAGCCGGACGAAGACACCTCTAACTTAATCAGTACCTTTGTTACCCTCTCGCAAAAAGCCAAAAAGGAAGGTTTTCTCGCCCTGGAAAATGATATCAAAAAACTGGACAATGATTTTCTGCGCCGGGGAATGCAACTGGTTATTGACGGACATGACCAGGAGTTTATTCGCTCGCTCCTGGAAACCGAGGTCACTTTTATTCAGGAAAGACACCGGATTGGTCAGGAAATTTATGTCACAATGGGAACCTACACCCCGGCTTTTGGAATGATTGGAACTATCATCGGACTTATCCAGATGCTGGCCAACCTGCAGGACCAGTCGCAAATTGCCTCCGGTATGGCGGTGGCTCTACTGACTACCTTTTACGGGGCAACCGCCTCTTATCTGATATTTTTACCAATTGCCGGAAAACTTAAAAGAAGAAGTGAGGCGGAAATTCATATTAAAGAAATTATCATTCGGGGAGTGATGTTAATCCAGGCTGGAACCACACCGTCGGTGCTGGAAGCAAATTTACAGGCATATCTGGAGCCGCGATTGAGAAAAATTCGCGCCGCCGCTGAGCGGGCCGGAGCGGCTTAAAAACTATGGCTATTAAAAGAAGTACCGAAGATATTTCTATTGGTAAACCCGCCCCGGCCTGGATGTTGACCTACTCGGACCTGGTCACCCAGTTACTGATATTTTTTGTTATGTTGTTTGCCTTATCGGGGGCGGCCACTGAGGACCAGTTGAAAAAAATCAAACAAAAGATTGATGCCTATGTTTTACAAAACAACCTCCAGAATGTAGTCTCCACCGAGATTACTCAAAAGTCCGGTCTGGTAATTTCCCTGCGGGAAAAATTGATGTTTGACTCCGGCAAAGCCGATATCCATGACGAAGCCAAAAAGGTTCTCACTGATATCATCGCTCTCTTAAAAGAGGACCCGAACCGGGTAGCGATTGAAGGACATACCGATAATGTCCCAATTCACACCCCGGAGTTTCCTTCCAACTGGGAATTGTCCACTGCCCGGGCAACCAATGTAACCCGCTACTTGATTGAACAATTGCAATTTGCTCCCAAACGACTTTCCTCAGCCGGCTATGGGGAATATCAGCCAATCGCTCCCAACGATACTGAGCAAAACCGGGCAATCAACCGACGGGTGGACATCATTGTCCGGCGGCTGGATCTGGATGAAATGCGCCACTGGCGGGAAAAACTGCGCCAGGCGGCCAAAGCAGTTGTCGGTCAGTAATTTCCTATTCCCGATGAAACTCTCAGTTGTCTTACCAGTATATAATGAAAAAGAAAATCTCCGTCGCCTGGATGATGAACTCTTTTCAGTCCTGCGCTCACTGGTAGAAAATAAACTTATCTCGGACTATGAAGTTATCCTGATTGATGACGGCAGCACTGATTCTTCGGCCGAATTGATTGAAACACTCATCAAAAAATATCCTTTTTGTTTAGCCGAACATCATTCCAAAAACCTTGGCCTTGGCCGGGCACTTTTTACCGGGATACAAAAAGCCAGTGGAGACTTGATTATCACTCTGGATGCTGATTTTACTTTTCATCCCCAGCAGATTCCAGTCCTCTTAAAAGAATATATTCTGGACAATCAGATTGACTGTATAATTGGCTCCGCAGCAATTGGTGAGTTAAAATATGTGGCCTGGTGGCGAAAATTTTTAAGCCGCAGCGCGAACTGGTTATACCGGATCGTCTCAGGAAAAAATTTTACCGCGGCTACCTCTATCTTTCGGCTCTATCGGAGCAAGGCTATCAAGGAAATTAAATGGAAGTCAACTGGTTTTAGTGCCAATGCCGAAATTCTCCTCCAGTTGATAAAACAGAACAAAAACATCCGGGAAGTGCCGGTCCTTTTAACCGGACGTTTATACGGATACTCCAAGATAAATATTTTGAAAGAAATTTTCAATCATCTCGCTCTCATTCTCAAAATTTTACTCAATCGCTTTTAATCGGCGGGAATATCCTGGCGGTTTTTCCCATCTAATAAATCAGGAGGATTAGCCAATGCTGACGATATTTGTAATCTTTGTCCTGATCGGGGCAGTAATATTTATTCTGGCATCACTCTTGTTTAATGTCTGGAGAGACCGCACAGTTAAAAAACGGCTGAAAGGCGAGATGCTGGATTCCACTCTGGCTGGTCAGGGCGGACTGACCCGCACTCTTCACCGCTGGGCAATAAACATTGGTGAGGCGCTGGTAAAATCCAGATGGCCCCTCTGGTCCAATGCCGTGGAAATCCTGAAAAAAGATATAACTATGGCCGGAATGAATACCGCGCCCTCAACCTTTCTGGGCATACAGTTTCTCGCCGCAATTGGTCTGGTTCTGGTAGGGTTAATCATTGTTGGGATAACCGATTTGCTGGCTTTGATTTTACTGTTAATTGCTGGATATTTCCTGCCGTGGCTATGGTTGAGAAACAAGGTAAACAAAAGACAGCGGGCAATCTTTAGACAGTTACCTGATGCCCTGGACATCTTAACTCTGCTGGTGGAAGCCGGGCTGGACTTTGGCGCCGCCTTTAATAAATTGATTGAAAACGAAACCGGGCCATTGATTGATGAGTTTAATTCCGCCCAGCAGGAAATAAAATTGGGGAAAAACCGGATGACGGCTTTAAGTGATATGGCGAAAAAAGTCAACAACCGCTATTTAACCAGCGTGGTTAATTCTCTTTTGCAGTCAATGCAAACCGGCTCAGCCATCGGACCAACCCTGCGGGCATTATCCGACCAGTTCCGCACCGAGCGGGCCCAGTTAGCGGAAAAGATGGGAGCGGAAGCGCCATTGAAAATGATGGGACCGCTTTTGCTACTAATCTTTCCGACGATATTTATCATAATTTTTGGACCAATAGTCCTTTCCTTTATGGCGGGAAAAATCTGGTAAGTTTAATTTCTGAACATTTGTTCAGAAATTAACTTTGCCGAATGAAAAACAGCTAACTTTTATTTGGTTGATGACTCAAAGTTAAGATTACTCACCTGACTCATCATTTTTGTCCCGATGGTAATTGCCAGATCCGGAGTAATTATTAAATCAATATTTTTTCGGGCAAAAAAGTCCTGGCCATCACGTCCAAGACTATCGCGGCAAAAAGTGATATTTTCCCCGGCCACTGACTTTAAGAAAGTAAACGGGTCCAATGAAGAATTACTGGCAATATCATTGATGTTGAGTACTTTTCCATCGTTATTAATCGCATAGGACTCAGTCAAAAGATAGACAATTTTCTTTTCGTTATGTAGCCCGATTATCTGAATATCCGGCGACTTCGCCCAGTTCCATAAATCACCAGATTCTTCTCCACCACCAGAGGTACCATCTTTGACTGATTGATACTCGGTATCCACCTTCCAGCCATTGATATCGGCATCCATCTTCATTTCATCGGTAATTAGATCTCGTTGCCCGTGCCAGCTCAGACTATCAACCTGGTTGGTCAGTTTAGCATCAATCGTATCAATTTTTAAGTTATCACCTTCGGCGGCAATAAATTTTGGCCATTCAGTTATCTGGTCGGGCAGACCTTTGTTAAATTTAATTCTCAACTCGGCCGTATCTATCCGCGGCCCGGTTGTATAGTCCTTATACTCCGGATATTCCCGGGCAAAATATCCCCGATAGACATAAGAATTTCGTTTAACGATATTTAATAACTGAAATGTCTTATTGTCTGGCCGAACCAGCATCTGTTCAACCCGTACCAGGTTCCCATGAATATCTCGCAAGGACCGACCAGCCGCAAAATCACCTTCCCGCACTTCATTGGTCAAATCCCGCACCGTAGCAATATCAGTTTTAATATCTACGGCAATCCGGTTCATCTCCCTGCGCAGTTCTTTTATCTCTTCAGCAATTTTATTTTCTACTTTTTCTTCCAATTTTTTGCCTTCTGATTTTGACGGCACCGGTGCCGCTGGTTCTTCTTTTTCAAACGCCTCCCATTCCTGCTGAATACTGGACCGGTCAGTTTCACTCAATTCCTGTGGCTTAATTTCACCACCACCAACCGGTATCTGGGCAAGATAGCCAGCACCAACCAGAACTGACTGGGGCGCATCTACTCCCGAAAACTCCACCTCACCACTTAACACCACCAGCTGACCACCAGAATCCACCACAAAATCCGTTCCCCGAACCGAAGCCACACAGACCGGAGTTTTTACCGTAAATTTGGAACTGGCCCCGACCAGTTTAACCTTGGCACGCAGTTTACCCAATAACAAATTAAAATAACTCTCTTGGCCAAGTGAGCCAACTTCTATTTCCGAACTTTCTTTAAGATAAACCCGACTCAAACCACCAACCAGCAATTCGGCCCGGGCGCCTGGACCAGTGCGAATCCGGTCGGCAGTCCCCAGGATCATACCCACTGCTGCATCTTTCCAGATATCTTTTTGCTTTACGGCAACCGCCCCGGCAATTTTACTAATCACTGCATCAGCCATTAATCCAACACTTAAAGACACCAGTAAACCAAAACTAAAAATCCATAAATAAGTTTTTTTACTCATTTTAATCACCTCTTAAGCCCCTCCGCTTTTTATCCCTTACTCCTATTATATATTATAGCAGAAAAAACCGAAAAAAGCAACCCCGGATATCTGTGATTTTTGGCACATCACCACTGGCCCTGTTTTTGGCGTCGGCGAATTTCCGAGATGACTGCCAGTTTTTTAAAAAATGGCAAACGGTCAATAAAGACCTTTCCCAGAAGATGGTCATATTCATGTTGAATGACCCGGGCGAAAAGTCCCTCGGCAATAAATTCCAGCGGCTGGGCCTGCGGACCAGTTGCCTGAACCCGAATGGTCGAAAATCTTTTGACCGGAATTTGAATACCCGGAAAAGAAAGACAACCTTCCTCCATCACTTCCTTTTTCCCCAGACATTGCTTAATAACCGGATTGATCAGGACCAGCGGTTTTTTGTGGCCATCAGGTTTTAGATCCATAACCATAATCCGCCAGCGCCAGCCGACCTGATTTGCCGCCAGACCAATTCCGGAATTAAGATACATTGTCTCCAGCAGATCGTCTATAATTTTAGTCAACTCGGCCGGAGCAATCAAAGAAAAATCCACTTTCTCCGTCGGTTGTTTCAAAATTTTTTCGCCATATTTAACAATTCTCAAAGCAGTCATATACTTAAATTATACATAAATTAGAAACCGAAAAAAACCGCGAAACAAATTTTGTCTCGGTCTTCCCCCATTACCTTTTCCAGCGCCTGGTTACCCCCAATTCTTTTTGTTTAATCATTTGATTAAATTGTTATATTTGTTTAAAACATTTTAAACGAATTAAATAATTTAATCATTTGATTAAATGGCAGGAATGGCTGACCCTAAAAAGAAAAAACAAAGTCACTCTGGCTTATTGTTAGTAATCGGCCTTTCTGCGCCCATTATTTAAACATTAACCAGTAATTTAACACTTACTGATTTCTTCCACTTCTTAGTATATCTCTTTGGGTAAATTACCAACCCAATTTTAGCAAACTTTTTAATATCTCTTGTTTAACAATCTCTGATAAACAACAAAACAGTGGCTGGCCTTTTCTTTATCTCCGGCTGATTGATAAACCAGGGCAAGATTATACCAGGCATCGCTATAGTCAGGATATCTGGTGGTTAACTCGCTAAAAATTTTTATTGCCGCTAAATAGTCCTTCTGACTAAAATAGATCAATCCGAGTTCATTGGCAGCTGGTGGATAATAAATTTTCTCCGATGTTATTTTGCTAAAACAATCTCTGGCTTTCTCAATCTCTCCGGATGCCCGCCAGGCCAAACCAAGGTTGTAAACATTTTTTGGTTCATCTGGGGCAAAAGCCACCGCCAGTTGATAATATTTAATTGCTTTAGTCAGTTCCTGTTGATGATAAAAAAGGGTCCCCAGATTACTAACCGCCGCAACCAAATCCGGCTGAAATATCCGGGCCAGCAGATAGGACTTTCGGGCCAGAGAAAAATCCTTTCGGTCCATTGCCGCTACCCCACTATTATTGCTGCTAAAAGCATAATAATTAAGAATATGCCGGGTAAAAAAATCAGTTGATTGGGGAGGAAAACGGATAACATAAAAATCCAGCAAATCGGTAAAATAATGCCCCCGGTCATTTTTATCTTCTGCTGCCAGCCGCACTAAAAGTCCTTCTGGTAGAGACAATCGGTCGCCAAATTTACTGGCTAACTCTGCATAAATAGGAAATTGCCGGCTGACTTTTTTGAACAAATGTTCAAGAAATTGCTGGCTGGATGAAAAAACCGGAGCACCAGTGAATAACTCCGGATAGATTCGGGTGAGATATTCGTATCCCCAGCGGGTGCGAAAAAATACCACCAATTTAATGTCCGGTCTTTTTTTCCCCACAGTCTGAAAATACCGGGTAATAAATGCGGTTGGGTCATCCGGATCAAAGATAATTCCATTTAATCTGACCGTATGCAAAATGTTATTACCATAGTCATAAGCCGAAAAATTCTGACGGTTGTTTGCCTGGCTAAATCCTGAATAAAAAATATAGCCGGCAATAAAAATCATCACCACCAGAACCAGTACTTTTTGTTTTAGATAAAATTTCTCAAGGACAAATATCAGCCCAATTATTAAAAACAGCAAAGACATTATTAAATGCGGTTCCAGAATTGGCAGAGTGGTTGGATTTTTCACCGGTAGATTAGACAACAGGACAAAAAGCGGACCGGAAATCAACCAGCTAACCACCAGACCAATCGGTAAAAAAACTATACCCAGAAGTCCCAATAACGCCCCCGGAAGTCCTAAATAGGTTATAGTACTTTTGATGTATAAAATAATCTGCTGGACTATCACTGAAACCGTAAAATTAAAATGACTCTCTTCGGGATGAAGTTTTAAACCCCCGTAATCGGCCCGGGTAACCAGCCGCCAGAAACGTTCCAGAGTTGTTGGATGACCCCAGTCAATCACCGGGTTATGGTAACTGCGCAAAGGTAGCCAGAGATATACACTGGTGCCTAAAAATAAAAATACTAGAGACAAAAATATAAACCTGGCGGAATAATTTTTCTGACGCCAGAAATATCCCAGCAACACCGGCAAAAAGAATAGAAGCATCGGATGATTGCCCAGACCAATTCCGAAAATAAAAGTAGCCAGAAGAAAACCTCTCTGTGCCTGTTGCGGCGGTGAAGAAAAAAGCAAAAAAAGCAGAGCACTAACAAATAACGAATTGAGCGCATACATCTCGGAAACCTGAGCCAGACGCCAGAAACAAAGGCTACTGCCTAAAAAAAATATTCCCACAATACTAAAAAAAGTTATGGGGGTTTTCCGGCTAAAACCGCCGGACAAAAATCTTTCCAGGAAGGCGCCAAAAAAATAAAGAGCCAATCCAGCGGAAATTGCCGAAAGCAAATTCAGTCGCCAGGCGATATTGCCAACCGGCACTAAGAGAATAAAAATCTTTCCCAGTAAAGTCATTACTGGATAACCTGGCGGATGAGCCACTCCCAAAGTATAGGCGGCGGAAATCAGGTCGCCGCTGTCCCGATAAGATGAAATCGTTCCGGGTAGAGTAAAAATGTAAAGACCGAAAAATAGGCCAAGAATAAAGTTTCTAAATAACCTCATTATAAAACTTCCCTTCTACGGCTATTTTTAGATAAACATTTGCCGGCAAATTTATTTCCGATAGCCAGCGGCGAATCAATGGAAAAATTTCCTTTTCCCGCTGGGGCAAAATTTTTAAAATAATTTGCCAGTGAAATTTTTTTTGGTATCGCTCGGGCGTGGTTTCTACCGGTCCAAGCAGAATATCCTCACTGGAAATAATCCGGGAGAGCCCCTGAGAGCAGTCCCGGGCAATTTTTTCTCCAGTTGTCCGGGAAGGGCTGCGCAGATTGAAAATCAACATTGTCCTGGCCGGCGGATAAGCGAATTCCCGTCGGAGGGCCAGTTCTTCTGACCAGAATTTTTCGGCCGGAAAGTTTTTTAAAGCATTAAAAATATAATGATCGCTATAGCGGGTAAAAATAATTATCTCGCCCGGACTGGAAAAATACTGGCGAAAATTGTTAACTATCCGGTAGGCCTCTTCCGCCGCCGTAAAATCCGGCCGGGAAATAAAAACATCCAAATTAAGAAAAACAACCAGGCCAATGTCCGGCCTGGCCGCCATTCGGTTATCGGGTTTAATTCCCGCAACAATTATCTCCGCCGACTCCGCTTCAAGATCTGAATCCCGGGCAATCCGATAGCCCCCAAAATCATACTTCAGATAATCAATAAGCCGCTCCCGGCCAATTCCCCTCGGCTGAAAATATTTTCCACCACACCTCGGACAGGTTTCCGGAACTGGACGGCTCTGACCGCAATAGGGACAAAATAAAATATTTTTTTGTTTATGATAGGACAGGGCAACACTGCAATTCTTACAGGTAAATACCATCTGACATCGCCGACATTCCAGTTGCCGACTGTATCCGGCCTGACTGTGAACTAAAATTACTCTTTTTTTCTGCAGGAGATTTTCCAGAATTTTTTGCTGCAGAGCTGGAGAGAAAATTTTCTTCTGCGCTGGGGCTTTCGCCAGAACTGAGACTGTCACCGGGATTTGTTCTGAGACATTTAAAGTTTTTATCCGGCCTTCCAGCACGGCTTCACTGATTGCTGCTGAAGGCACTTTCTCCACGAAAATCAGGGCCGCTTTCTTCTGTCTGGCAACAAAAGCCGCTACATCTCTCAAATAATAAAACGGTTCGGTCTCCTGGTGCTGACCGATAGAAAATTCATCTTCCACAATAATTTTATCTGGAGATATACCCGGTAGAAATAAGCCGCCGCGAGTGGCCACTATTATTGGACGCCAGCCGGAATTTCGCCGGTTTTTTTCTCTCGCCGGCAAAGCGCTATGCCAGAGACAGACCTTTAGATTAGTAAGACCCATCAAATGTTCGGACAATTGTTTCGCCCGCGGGATATCCGGAACTAAAAATAAAATACTGCGCCGGGAAAAATCGGAGAGCGAATTTATCAGCCGGGGATAAATCTCTTTTTCGGCATGGACGGGAAAATCCGGCCACCAATAAAATTCTCCCGGGACTAAATCCAATTTTTCAGAAGTAATTTGCCCGGGAACCGGCCCGTAATCTGGCGAAGATATAAACTTCGTTTCCGGGGGTAAAATAGTTGCCAGGGCTTTTCCAAAACTACAAAAATATTTTTCTTTCAGCCAGCGAGCCAGTGCAAAACTCTCTTCATCAAGACGGGGTGGAAAATCAACTATCCGGATTATCGGCTGACACGAGCGATAATCACTTTTGGTTTTAATCTGAGTAATATAACCAATTGTTCGGCGACCATGCCAGGGCACCACCACCCGCTGACCAGGGCGGATATTGTTCTGAAGTTCCTCGGGGATTAGATAGTCAAATTCCTTATCTATCGGTAAAGGAAAGACAACCGCGGCATACATATCATTTGACAATTTGCAGTAAGCGGCGAAAGTCCTGAAGGCACAATGGCAAAAGATTGTCATTGCGTAAAATCGCCGCTGGATGATAAGTGACCAGAAGCGGTATCCCGGAAAAATCATATAACTGCCGGCGCATCTGTCCCAGCGGGATGGCTAAACCGGTGAGGGTCTGGCCGGCAACCGCACCCAGAGCACAGATGACTTTTGGTTTAATAACACTTATCTGTTGCTGGAGGTATGGCCAACAGGCCTGAACCTCCTCGGGATGTGGTGGCCGGTCATTGCCGCGTTTTTCCGGATTGGCTGGATCAACCATTGGATGACATTTTACCACATTGGTAATATAAACATCGCTCCGCTTTAAACCAACTTCTTTTAATAAATTATCTAAAAGTTGCCCGGCCCGGCCGACAAAAGGCAAGCCCTGATGGTCTTCCTGATAGCCCGGACCTTCGCCAACAAACATTATTCTGGCGGCGGGATTTCCCTGACCAAAAACCGCCCTGATTCTGGTCTCACCCAGCGGACACTTCCGGCATTTTTCAACCTGCCGGCTTAATTTTTCTAAATCCGAAAAACCAGGTAAAACCAACTCAGGGTAAACCGTTTCTCTTTCCCATTCCAGAAAATTTCTAATTAAGTTGCTGGTAATATCGCAGTATTTCATTGGTTAAATAGCGGGCGGCTCTTCTCTTGCTCATCAGGGATAATTTTTTAATCAGACCATCCGAGCGGACAATAGTCAAAATTGTATTTTTATTTTCCATACTCCGCAATGGATTGAGAATAATCATATCCAGATTTTTTGCGGCCAGTTTCTTCCGGGCCGAGCGCAGTTGTCGCTGATAATCCCCGGTCTCCAGAGCAAAACCAATCAACATCGGTCTGGGTTCCGGGCCACGGGAAACAATTTTAAGAATATCCGGATTGGGTTTAAGAACCAGAATTAATTTCTTTTTGTTACTTTTAATTTTGCCCCAAAAAGTTCTGACCGGACGATAATCGCTCACGGCGGCAGCGCCAATAATCAGCGCGGCTTTATTCCGATATTTTTTGACGGTCGCCAGCATCTGCCGGGCGGAAGTTACTCTTCGCCATAAAACATTTTGTCGTCGCAATGGTTCAATCCCAACCCCGGCCACCACAATCACCCGCCAGCCCCGCCGGCTGAACTCCTCAGCCAGATACTTGCCCTGCTGACCACTGGAAGCATTAGAGATGAATCTTACCCGGTCAAAATATTCCCGGGTTGGGCCGGCAGTAATCAGGACGGTTTTGCTCATCGGATCAGCCGACAATCTGTCGTACTTTTTGGACAATCCGGTCCAGGCCGGGGAGCCGACCCGGGCCAATCTTTCCGCAGGCCAGTTCCCCCTCTTCGGGCGCCAGGATGTGATAACCAAAGTTTTTGAGGATTTTTAGATTTTTCTGAGTTGCCGGGTGGCGATACATATTATCATTCATTGCCGGACAGATAATCACCGGTTTGGTTGTTGCCAGGGCAACACAGCTTAACAGGTCTTCGGCTAATCCCTGGGCTAAACGGGAAATAGTGGCGGCGGTCGCTGGCGCAATCAAAAGGGCGGCCATTTCGTCGGCCAGGGCGATGTGTTCTATTTCCCAGTCATGGGCGGCAAACAGATCGGAGTAAACCGCCCGGCCACTTAATGTTTCCAGAGTAAGGGGAGTGATAAATCTTTTAGCATTCTCGGTCATAACTACCTGAACCGCATAGCCCGCCCCCAGTAAGAGTCGACACAACTCAGCCGATTTATAAGCGGCGATACCGCCGGTTATTCCCAGAACAATCAGTTTTTTACTGGCTTTCCGGGGATAAAGATTTTTTGGCATTTTTTTCTTCCTCCTGGAGGACTTTCTGGAGAGCCACCCGCAATAAATCGCTCTCACTGGTATTAGCGTAATCAGGCTTTTGCCGAATCTCCGCCAAATATTTTTGGATTTTGTCAATCAACTGATACCGCGGTCCTGAATAATTAACTATCAGTTTGAGTAAATCTGCCGAGTCCTTCATTAGACCTCCTTTCACTTCGCCTAATAATTCTATAGATATTGTTCACCGCCCTATCTACCGTATCGTTGATAACCACATAATCATAAAAGCGCTTAAAGCGAACTTCCCGGCGGGCATTTCGCAGGCGTTTCCGCACGGTATTTTCGTCGGTGTCACCCCGCAAAGACAATCGCTGCCGGAGAATTTTCCAGCTGGGAGCCATAATAAAAATCAAAACACTTTCCGGAAAATGTTTCTTGATGTTAATCCCGCCCTGGACATCAATATCCAGAATAACCGACCGGCCCCGGGCCAAACATTTTTCCAGAAATTTCCGCGGTGTCCCGTAATAATGGTCGTGAACCTGTGCCCATTCAATCAACTCTCCGTCCCGGACCATCTGATTGAACTTTTTCCGGTTGACGAAATAATAGTCCCGTCCGTTTTTTTCTCCGGGACGCGGCCGCCGGGTGGTCACTGATACCGAATAAACCAGCCGGGGATACTTACCCAGCAGGGCCCGGCAGAGGGTGGTCTTGCCCGCCCCCGACGGCGCCGATATCACAAAAATATTGCCTCTTTTTTTTACCATAAAAACGACACTCCCAGACCAATAATAATTATTCCGGAAATTATCTCTACCCACCGGCTATAGCGACTATATCTTTTTAAATTTTTCACCAACCAGTCAATTATCAGGCTGGAAAAAATAAAAGGAACACCCAGCCCGCTGGAAAAGGCAACCAGCATTACTATTCCTTCCCGAAGAGTATGTTGATTGGCCGCATAAAAAAGTATTCCCGAAAGCACCGGACCGACACAGGGAGTCCAGCCCAGAGAAAAGGTCACTCCGACTAAAAAAGAGCCAAGATAGCCCAGCGGCCGGCCCAGTTTAATCAGACGATATTCCCGCAACATCGGACCAAAACGCAACAGGCCCAGCGAGGTCAGCCCGAGCAGAATCAAAAATCCGCCGCCGATTTTTCGCAAAAATGACTGATACTCAAAAAGTTGCTGACCAATAAAAGTTGCGGTCGCACCCAGCAGAACAAAAACCACACTAAAACCAAGAACAAAAAACAGGGCATGAAAAAACACCCGCCAGCGGGAAAAACTTTGTACCACTTCGCCGCTAATATTTATTCCGGTAATATAGGAAATATAAGCCGGAATAAGTGGAAGAATACAGGGACTGAAAAAGATGGCAATTCCCGCCAGAAACGAAACCAGAAGATTTACCTTTAAGAACCCAACTATATTCATCGGGGATAATCCAGATTATTTTCCTGTAATATTGACAGCACCTCACTCACACTCCAGGCCTGGGCAAAACAGCCGCCGGGTTTATGGGGCTCCACCGCGTCAAACACCTCGGCAATGGTTCCCAGACCATGTTCCTGCATATGTTGATACAGAGCCGCCAGATTTTTTTCTAAAAGTTTATTTTCTCCCAGATTAATCTCCGGATAAACCCGGCGCCACACCCGCCAGTAAGAACCTAAAAGATATGGCCAGACCGTGCCCTGATGATAAGCGGCGTCCCGTTTAAGAATATCGCCTTTATAGCGTTTCTGAAAATTTTCATCGGCAAAAGACAGAGTTCTTAGCCCATAAGGTGTCCATAAATGGGTGGTGGCTGTATCCAGAATGACATGCCAGTATTTCTGAACCAGCAGCGGCTCCGGCAGGGAAATCGCCCAGAGCGCATTGGGACGAATTGCCGCCTCATTGCCATTTTCCCCATCAACAACATCAAAGAGATATTTCTTCGGCAAATTGATAAATTTTTCATTAAAACTATTGTAGACCTTATCGGCCAGAGAACCATAAACCGAAGCCTGTTCCGGATAAAATCTTGCGGCCAGTCGCAAAACATTATACCAGAGAGCCTGGATTTCCACCGCCTTGCCAGTGCGCGGGGTCACCACCCAATCACCAACCTTGGCATCCATCCAGGTGAGAGCAAAATCCTTAAAGTGCGTGGCAATCAAACCATCGCGGTCCATTTTAATATCAAAATCCGTCCCCTGTTGATAAGCCGCGATAATCTGTTCAATAACATTTTTTAACTCCGACCAGATACTGGCATCGTTGCTCTGAACCCAGTAATTATAAACCGCCAGAACATACCATAAACTGGCATCTATCGTGTTGTAGGCCGGGGTGCCGCCGGACGGGATAAAATTAGGGATAAGGCCATTTCGCTGATAGCCCGCCCATTTGAGCAAAATTTTTTTGGCGACCGCTAAAAGTTCACCGGGCTGCCGTAAACCACTTAAAAATATACTGGTATCTCTTCCCCAGTCAGTAAACCAGGGATATCCGGCCATAATCGTATAGATGTCTCTTGATTTATCCTCAACCACAAAATGTTTCAAACTTCTTTTCAGACAATTACCCAGAGTAAGTTTTTCGTTCACCAGTTGCGGGACCGAAACTTTCCATAAATCTTCACCGATTTCTTTATTGCTGATAACCAGACGCCAGCGAGGATTTTCGGCCTTTAAGTTTATCTCCCAGTAGCCGGGATTAAAAAGATTTTCCGTATAATCATCACCCCGGCCGCGCTCAATATGATAGGCCAGGTCATAATAAATCAATGGCTGGGGAATAAATCTTCCGCTATCTGGACCGAGATAAACACTGATACCCTCCCGCTGCAGACAAATAATCCGTTCCTGAAACAATTGCATCGCCACCCCTTGCGGATTTTTGTTCAGGTTATAAAAGTTCAATAAACTTGCCAGTGGCCGGAGCCGCAGAAGAATGTCTCCCCGACAGAGAAAATAGTCAACAATGACCGTGGGCGAATCCGGCAGAAGATAAATCGTCTTGATTATTTCCCAATTCGCTGCCGAGTAGACATAACGGGCGATCTGGAAATCATAGTTGAATTCTTTTAAGTAATCCAGACCTTCAATCTGGCGACCATCGCGATAATCACAAACTGTTAATTTCTTTATCTGACCACCACTTTCAATCTCTTCCTCCAGCCGCTTAACCAGAGCGAAACGTTGGCGATGTTCGTCCATTATTGTCAAAAGCGCATGGTACTTTCTGGTAGTTTCCCCGGTACTGGTTTGAAAAACAAAATCCCCGCGCCGATTGGTCAAAAGCCACTCGGTAGAAAATTTTTCTACATTATCTTTAATGCTGGAAGAAAATTCTTTTATCGTAAACATTTATTCTTATCTTGGCCGGACCATTTCACCAAACTCTACCAGCAACTCTTTGTCCCACCAGCCCTTATCGGCTTCGGAAAATAATATTCCTAAAGATTCATCTGGACTTAAAGCCCGACGATAGGAACGTTCGGTAGTAAGTGCATCATAAACATCCACAAT